>Ga0105239_10007160_pt1 | contig 12837 bp, 11 predicted proteins | sample KBSC44metaG_FD_92761 | JGI IMG/M metagenome (GOLD analysis project Ga0105239, IMG submission 92761) | Corn rhizosphere microbial communities from Kellogg Biological Station, Michigan, USA - KBS C4-4 metaG | ecosystem: Host-associated > Plants > Roots > Rhizosphere > Soil | place: Michigan, USA...
AATGCCTGCCCGGTGCAACGGCATTTGTGCCCGCGCTGGTGAATTCCGGCTTCCCTACCGATCGCTTTTGTTTCGAGGGATTTTTGCCGTTGAAAAAGGGGCGACAAACCAGGTATAAAACCCTTGCAACTGAGGACCGTACCATTATACTATACGAGTCGCCGCACCGTTTGTTAAAAACGCTCGACGAGATGGCCACTTATTTTGGCGCCGACAGGCAACTCTCGGTGGCGGGCGAGCTCACGAAAATGTTCGAAGAAACAGTTAGGGGTTCCGTTGCCGAAGTAAAAACTTATTTTGAAACGCACCCGGTTAAAGGGGAGTTTGTGATATGTGTGGCAGGGAAGGCTTAAAAATAAAAATAACAGAGTACGTCAATGCGAGGAACGAAGCAATCCCTGCACATGCTAATCAAGGAATAATAAGCTTCATGGGACCTGTTAGCCGGCTTACCGGTTCCTCCATACGTAGGGTTCATGATTGTCCTGCGTAGAGATTGCTTCGTTCCTCGCAATGACGTTGATATAATAGAGTACTAAATGAAAAAAAACATCCTTCTCACAATTTCATCAGGTTTACTGCTTTGGCTGGCGTGGCCACCGATACCCTACACCACTTTCCTGCTGTTTGTTGGTTTTGTGCCGATACTGATTGCCATTGAAAACATCATCAATTCCGACTACAAAAAGAAAGGCAAGAAAGTCTTCGGCACTGCTTTCCTGGGCTTTTTTGTCTGGAACACGGCATCGGTGTACTGGGTCTACAATGCTATTAAAAAGGATGCCGGATTTGCCGCGTTGCCGGTGTCGTTTATACCCTACTCTTTGGGGCCATTGTTGATGGCATTTGCCATTTGGCTTTATTACCGGTTACGGGTGGTAAGCAGCCGGGGCATTGCGATTACAGGGTTGGTTTGCTTTTGGGTTGCCTACGAATACCTCAACCAAACCTGGGCCCTGGCCTTCCCATGGATGACATTGGGAAATGGCTTTGCAGTATCGCATCAAATGGTGCAATGGTATGAATACACAGGCGTATATGGCGGCACAATTTGGATATTGGCATTAAACATACTGCTGTTTTTAATTTACTTGGGTTTAAAAGAGGCGGCGGATAAAAAGTTAAAGCTGCGATTGATCTCGGCTTTTGTTGTATTGCTTGTTGTTCCGGTAAGTGTCTCGCTTTACCGCTATAACAGCTACCATGAACAGGTTAACCCTTCAAACATTGTGGTGGTGCAGCCGAATATTGATCCGTATGCAAAAGAGAGCACTATGCCGGCTATGCAACAATTAGGCATATTAACTCACCTGTCCGATTCCATAGGCCAGCATAATACCGAGTTTTTCATATGGCCCGAAACCGCAATAGTCGATCCATTTAATGAGGACGCCATACGCAGTAATGGCTATTTTTTAAATGCACAGCGATTTTTAAACAAATTCAAAAACGGTAACCTGATCACCGGTGCCGAAACCTTTAAGCTGTATAGCAAACCAATTACCGGGAATGAAAACTATGATGAGCAATCGCACCAGTATTATCAAAACTTTAATTCGGCAGTAAATATCGAAAACTCGGCAAAGGTGCAGTTTTATCATAAATCAAAGCTGGTTCCCGGAGTCGAAGCTATGCCTTTTGGCGATGCGTTATCTTTCATGAAGCCGGTATTTGCACAACTGGGCGGTGCAACCGGCAGCTACGGTCGCCAGGACGAACCTTCCGTATTTTATTCGCAAAGCGGTATCGGTGTAGCGCCTGCTGTTTGTTTTGATTCCATTTGGGGAGAATGGATTGGCACTTCGGTACATAGAGGCGCTCAATTTATAGCCATCATTACCAACGACGGCTGGTGGGAAAATACTACCGGTAAGGATCAGCACCTTGATTATGCCAAGCTTCGGGCTATCGAAACCCGCCGTTGGGTATGCCGCTCGGCCAATACAGGTATCTCCGCTTTCATCAACCAGCGCGGCGACCTGGTGCAACACACCAAATGGTGGACCAGAACAGCTATTAAACAGGATATCAACCTAAATTCCGACCTTACTTTTTATGTACTGCACGGCGATTATTTGGCCGAACTGGGATGTATTTTGGCTGTGTTAGGGGTTGTATTTATTGTGATAAAGAGATTTACCCGAAAACATCCTACCACTGCCTAACCGCAGGTTAAATGGGGTTTCCCCGCTTTATCGTAATGAAGCGGGGAGAGCTTATTTATCAAACTATTTTACTATTCACCAACTCGATAATCTCTCCCTCCAGTTTTATCGCCTTCTGTTCAATCTCGTTTCCCTTAGCAATAACCTCGTTCACAAACGCTTTGTCTTTATATCCCGATGCATTGATCTTCACATTCATAAATGCGCCAATAACCGCACTGCGGGCGCAAAGGGCGGCTACACCGGCATCGGTAACTGAATTTGGATTGCCGGTTTCGGCCATGGCTTTGATTACTGATAAGCTTCCGTGGGCTGCCTGCATTACTTTAAACGGTATCTCAATCGCGTAGCGGGTAGCATCCTGTATTGCTTTATCACGTGCAGCTTTTTCTTCGTCGTTCCCTTTTGGTAAGCCGAAGGCTTCCATTATTTTATTGAAAGCTGCCGTATCTTCATCAACAAGGCGTACCAGCTCGTCTTTGTATTGCTGCCCTTTTTCGGCCCAGTTACTAAATTCTTCCCAACGGTCGTCCCAGCCTTTTTTGTGCGACGAAAGGTTGGCTACCATAGTTGCCAATGCGGCACCCATTGCGCCTATATAAGCTGAAATAGAACCGCCACCCGGTGCCGGGCTTTCGCTTGCTGTTTCGTCGGCAAAGTCGATCAATGTCATTGATGCAAGTTTGGATGATGCTTTATCCTTTAGCAAATATTCAATAATTCTTTCCTCGGGGATGAACGGCGACAGTTCTGACAATCCCATCGACTTAATGGCAATTTTTACCAGCTCTTTTTCGCTCACCCCCACCGAACGCTGCTGCTTAAGCAGGAAATATTTCCCGGCATCGATCATTGCCTTCAAGGGCACCAATCCAACCAATTCGCTGCCGGTAACGCGCATGCCGCGCTCTGCCGCCTTGGTACAAACCTCGTCGAACGCTTTGTGCAACGGGGTAACTTCAATATTGGTGAGATTCATAGAAATTTGGGCGATGCCATATTCCTCGATATACCAGCCAATAGCCTTTACCGACTTTAATGAACCGGGGATGGACTTCGGCTTGCCGTTTTCATCATTAATTATTTTGCCATTTATAGGATCGCCTTCACGCATTACCCGGCCTGCCTCGCGCACATCAAAGGCGATGGAGTTTGCCCTGCGGGTGCTCGTGGTATTCAAATTCACGTTGTAGGCAATCAAAAAGTCGCGTGCCCCGATAACCGTTGCCCCCCGTTTAGCATCAAATTCCTGGGGACCAAAATCCGGTTTCCATTCGGGCAGCTTTATCTTCTTAAAAAAACCCTCATACTCGCCTGCGCGGATCACTGAAAGGTTGTTCCGCTTTTTATCGGCCTGCGCATATTCATACAAATAAGCGGGGATGCCTAACTCCTCACCAACACGTTTGGCCAATTGCTTTGCATATTCAGCAGTTTCTTCCATGCTGATATTGGCAATCGGTATCAGCGGACAAACATCGGTAGCGCCCATGCGCGGGTGCTCGCCTTTGTGTTTACTCATGTCGATCAACTCGCCGGCTTTTTTTATCGCCAAAAAAGCAGCTTCGATAACCCGGCCCGGCTCACCAACGAAAGTTACTACGGTACGATTGGTAGCTTTACCCGGGTCGACATTCAACAGTCTTACCCCCTCGACAGATTCTACTTCGTCAGTGATCTGTTTGATAATATCAAGGTTTACACCTTCGGAGAAATTTGGAACGCATTCGATGAGCTGCATGGAGGTTAGAGATTAGAGGTCAGAAATTAGTTTTTTATATTTTAGTTAGATGTTTTAAAAAATCAGCGAAATCATTTAATCAAATTCATCAGCGGTTTTAGTTTGCCTTGCTGATACAATATTTCCCGGTAATCATTAACCGGGTAAGCCTGTATATCAGCCCGCAAGCCGGTGGCCAACGTACCGCGGTCGGTTAAATTTAAAGCTTTTGCTGCGCGATAGGTTAACCCGGCAAATACTTCGGCAGTGCTCAGTTTTTCGGCAGCGCTCATCACAGCGGCCTGCATCAGCAAATCGCCCATTGGCGCCGAGCCGGGGTTCCAGTCGCTGGCTATGGCGAGGCAGGCGCCGGCATTGAGTAATTTACGAGCCGGTGCATATTGCATTCCCAAACCGAGCGATGCACCGGGCAATGTTACGGCCACGGTGTTTGAGGCCGCCAGTAATTTTATTTCGTTGTCCCCGCTGGCTTCGAGGTGATCGGCAGATACCGCGCCAACATTTACTGCAGCCTTGCTGCCGCTCGTGGTAAACTGGTCGGCATGTACAGTTATATCAAAGCCCATTTGTTTGGCTTTGTTTAGGTAGATGGTCGCATTGTCAGCATTAAAAGCGCTCTCCTCAATAAAAATATCCATTCGTTTTGCCAGGTTCTCTTTTTTAATGACCGGCAGCAAATCGTTTAATACGTGCTGCAAATATTCAATTTGGCTACCGGAAAAATCTTTGGGTACCATATGTGCCGCCAAACAAGTAGCAACAATGCTTGCTTTTGTTTGGGTTGATGCCGCTTTGATAGCCCGCAGCTGTTTCAGCTCCTGTTCAACAGATAAACCATACCCGCTTTTTACTTCAATGGTTGCGACCCCTTCCGCTAAATGGCGCTCAATTCTTTTTAATAACGATTCGGTTAATGTTGCCTCATCTGCCGCGCGGGTTTGCGTAACCGAATCCCAAATGCCGCCGCCTGTTTTAGCAATCTCCAGGTAGGTTTTGCCTTGTATCCGCATGGCGTAATCCTTTGCCCTGCTGCCCGCAAAACAGATATGCGTATGGCAATCTACAAAGCCGGGTAACAGCACCGCCTCGGTTTCAATTTCATTTATTTGTACCGATGGATTGTTTTTGCGTAAGGTTTCAAAATCTCCAACGGATAATATTAACCCATTCTCAATCAGTACGCCGCCAGCGGTTATAACCTGTAGTTGGTCATCCGTTAACGCACCTTTTAGGGACATGCCAGTTAAAGGCAGTATTTGGGTGAATGGACCGTGGAGTGTTTTCATTTATTTTATACTAAATTTCTACATATCGTCATTGCGAGGAACGAAGCAACCTCTGCACATGCTAATCAATGGAGTTTACACTATTGTGGTGAAATAAACGCCGCATTTAGGTCTCCACAATAATCGGCGGTTCTTGAATGTCCTTAGTAGAGTTTGCTTCGTTCCTCGCAATGACGCGTGGGGAAGCGACTTTTCGGACTTCCTCCCTACCACACTTTCAGATCAAACCTTTCCGCCCATTCCTTCGCCTTATCGTAACCGGCATCTGCATGACGGAAAATTCCCATAGCCGGGTCATTATACAGCACCCTGCTCAAGCATGTTGCGGCCCTGTCCGTTCCATCAGCCAGCACAACCATACCCGCATGCTGCGAATAACCCATACCCACGCCGCCGCCATGGTGGAACGATACCCAGGTTGCACCGCCTGCTGTGTTGGCCATCAGGTTTAACAGCGGCCAATCCGACACGGCATCTGAGCCATCTTTCATTGATTCCGTTTCGCGGTTGGGTGACGCAACCGAGCCGCAGTCCAAATGGTCGCGACCAATTACTATCGGGCCTTTTACTTTGCCGGTTTTTACCAGTTCGTTAAATAAAAGCCCTGCTTTTTCCCTGTCGCCCATGCCCAGCCAGCAAATGCGTGCGGGCAAGCCCTGGAAGGAGATTTTTTCTTTTGCATTGGTCAACCATTTTGCCAGCGGTTTATCATCCGGGAAAAGCTCCATCAGTGCACGGTCGGTGGTAAAAATATCTTCCGGATCACCCGATAAGGCCACCCACCTGAACGGTCCTTTACCCTCGCAAAAAAGCGGACGGATATAAGCCGGAGTAAAGCCGGGGAAATTAAAGGCGTCGCCTTCACCGCCCTGGCGTGCGAATTCGCGCAGGTTGTTGCCGTAATCAAAGGTGATAGCGCCGCGTTTTTGCAATTGCAGCATCAGACGAACGTGGCGTGCCATGCTGGCTAATGATAAGCGTTTATATTCAACCGGATCGGTTTTGCGTAAAACCGAAGCCAGCGTAAGTGAAAGTCCGTTGGGGATATAACCATTCAAAGGGTCATGTGCTGAGGTTTGGTCAGTGAGCATATCGGGGATAAAATTATCCTTCAGTAAATGCTCCAGCATATCGCCGGCATCGCTAACCAGGCCGACCGATAGGGTTTCGCCCTTTTCCATCGCGTCCTTCACCCAGGCAATGGCTTCATCATAGCTATGCGTCATCTTATCGATATACTGGCTATCCAGGCGTTTTTGTATACGGGTTTCGTCTACATCTGCACCTAAAAAAACAGCGCCCGCCATGGTAGCGGCCAATGGCTGAGCGCCTCCCATACCGCCAAGACCGGCGCTGACTATCAGCTTGCCGGTTAAATCATTGTTAAAATGCTGGCGGCCTGCTTCAACAAATGTTTCGTAAGTGCCCTGCAAAATGCCTTGTGTGCCGATGTAAATCCAGCTGCCGGCTGTCATCTGCCCGTACATCATCAAACCTTTAGCGCGTAATTCATTAAAATGCTCCCAATTTGCCCAGGCCGGTACTAAGTTGCTGTTGGCAATCAGTACGCGCGGCGCTTCCGGGTGACTGCGGATTATGCCCACCGGTTTACCAGACTGTACCAGCAGGGAATGATCCTCGTCCAGTTCAAGCAGTAATTCAATTATCTTACGCAGTGCTTCCTGGTTGCGGGCTGCCTGACCTATGCCGCCGTAAACCACCAGCTCGTCGGGGTTTTCGGCAACCTGCCCGTCAAGGTTGTTGAGCAGCATGCGTAAAGGCGCCTCGGTTTGCCAGCTTTTGGCATGCAGCTGCATGCCGCGCGGTGCTTTGTACACCGGGTGACTGGCGTAGGTTTTAATAAATTCCGAATTCGTCATCGTTCCAGTTTATATTGTGAGCTGTAGCTGTGTTGTTAATTATAGTTAGGAATGCTCCGTTGGTAACCAGTTGGTGCAAAGCATTTATGTCGTCGGCAAAAATACGGTCATCGCCAATATGTGGTACGTTTTCCCGTACAAGAGCGTGGCACGCTTCCACGACCGGTGTTGATTTTAGCGGTCGCCTGAAATCCATAGCCTGCGCAGCGTAAAGCAGCTCGATAGCCTGTATGTATTCCAGGTTATCAATTACCTGGTGTAGTTTACGGCTGCTAATAGAGCCCATGGAAACATGGTCTTCCTGCCCAAGCGATGTTGGCACGCTATCGGCGCTGGCCGGGAAACAAAGGGTTTTATTTTCGGTAACCAAAGCCGCTGTGGTGTATTGCGGTATCATGAGGCCGGAGTTTAAGCCGGCATTGTTGGTTAACAATTTTGGCAAACCATAACGTCCCTCGCTCATCAAATAACAGCGACGGTCGGCTATATTGCCCAATTCTGCGGCTGCAACGGTTGCGTAATCGAGTACCATAGCCAAAGGCTGGCCATGAAAGTTGCCCCCGCTGATAGTATCATCTGCATTAAAAACTATTGGGTTATCGGTTACAGAGTTTAACTCTATTTCTGTCAATTCTTTCAAATGCAGCCAGGCATTGCGCGATGCGCCATGCACCTGTGGCATGCAGCGTAACGAGTAAGGATCCTGTACACGATCACAGTTTGCATGTGAGTTACAGATTTCGGAATCTTTTAACAAAGTCTCCAGCCGTTTGGCAACCAGTTTTGTGCCTTTATAAGGCCTAAGCTGGTGTAACCGCTCGTCAAATGGCCTTGCAGAGCCCATCATCCCTTCAAGCGACATGGCGCCTATCACATCTGCACGGTTTAAAGCATCGTCCAACCGCTGAACCGCTTTTATAGCAAATGCCAATATAAATTGAGTACCGTTTATTAGCGCCAGTCCTTCTTTTGGGCCTAAGACCAATGGCTGTAAACCAAGCTTCGCCAGTGCTTTTGCGGCAGGTAGCCGTTCTCCTTTTTCATAAACCTCGCCAAAACCAAGCAAGGGTAAAAATAAATGGGCGAGCGGAGCTAAATCACCGGATGCACCAACGGAGCCTTTCTCGGGCACAACCGGTATAATATTGTTATCAATATGCCAAATAATACGCTCTAATGTCGCTAAGGCGATGCCCGAAAAACCTTGCGCCAGTGCCTGAACTTTGGTAATCAGCATTAGTTTGGCAATTTCCTGCGGGATAGGATTGCCCACCCCCACGCTATGACTTTTTAGCAAATTACTTTGCAATAGTGAGGTATCCGCTTCCGAGATGCGGGTATCACACAAGGGACCGAAGCCTGTATTAATCCCATAAACCGGCAGCTGCGCATGCACAATCTTTTCAACCTCGCACCATGATGCATGTATTTTTGCAGCTGCATCACTGTCAATTATGCCTTTTACTTTTCCGGCGGCAATATCAAGGCAAGTACCTATAGTTAAATGGCTGCTGCCATAGTTAAATGTATTATTCATTGGCTCCGGCTTTAATGTTTAGTTTATCGCTTATCCTGTCGGCCAGGTTTACGGCTTTAAAGGCATTCTCCAGTGCGCCAATACTTGGCATCAAATTTTTACAGTCTGGGTCGTTGTTGATCACGTCTTCCATAGTTAATAATATCGCATCCCAAACAGGCAGTATTTGCGCCAGTAATTCCCGGCCACTGTCGGTTAGCTGAACCAGTTGCCGCCTGCCATCATCGGCACAGGTTGCGCTGGTAACCAGTTTCCTGTTTTTTAAATTGGTTATAAGCTGGCTTGCAGCCGGGTGCGAAACTTCAGTTTGTTCGCTCAGTTCTTTTATCGAAAGCGATTGATTTTTCGACAATAAATAAAAAACCGGGAACCAGCTGGCATCAAAATCAATCCCCTCATTTTTGTAAGCCCGGTTAATTTCGGCCAGGAAACCCTCGCTTAAGCGGCGTAACCTGCTGCCTAAAACCAGGTAACCAAGACTTTGATATAAATTCATGATGCAATTTATATAAGTGCTTATATAAATGCAAGAGAAAACTACGATTTAACTAAGATTTTTTGGATTTGCGGGATTTTAGGATGTTTTGAATGGTGAAGATTTAGCGTTGCTGCGGATTTTCGGCGCCGGATTGAAATCCGGCGCTACAATATGGGTCGAGCCGATGGCTCTCGGTTTTTATCAGATAAACAGCCGGTACGGTTAATTAAGTTTCAGCGAAGCAAAGAAATTCTCTTTGTCCTTTAAATTATTACCGTCAGGCACGAAGCAGTTTAGGGCGTACAAGTTATTGCCGATAACCACCATAAAGGTATAGGTCTTTAGTTTTTTCGAAGCATTGGTGCCTTCAAATGTATAGCTATAGTGCCCGTTCCATTTTCCGATTGTAACCTCACCAAGGATAAAGCCCTCCTTTTGCCCAAGCAAACTTCCCTTTAGCGCCGATGCAAATTCTGCTGTAGGTAATAATGGTACCAAAGCAGCGGAATCCAATTGGGCTGACGATTTTAAATCAATCAGGGTAACAATGCATTGCGTACTATCTTTAGTGGAAGCCTTTTGGCTGTTTTGACCATATTTTTGCGGTTGCGCAGGAAGCTTGACAGATAATTTGCTATCGAATTTATAATTAACCCAACCAGTTTGGGCATGTGTGGCAGTTAAAGTAACAATTGCTGTAAAAAGCAGCAGGCATAATCTTTTCATGTGGTGGTACGATACAAATTGTTTTTAAAAATGAGCATTATACATTCTTAGAACAATAAAACCACTTTAAAATTGCGTGACCATTACGTTAATTTATCGTCTTTAACCCTGTAAATGGCTTGCCATAACGCATGGAAAAATCCACCCCCAATCATTTTAATCCGTTAATCCCGGTTAAATGTTGGGATGTACTTTTCCTTTATTAGGTTGATATGGTGCTGTTCATGCCCGGCTATGTGATAGGCCAGGGCACGTACGCTGGCATTATTGGCGGTGCCTGTGCCTTTACCAATCCGCATAAACGAATCTTCGGGCAAGCCGTTAAAAAGCGCGATGGTAGATTTACGCACCAATTCGTATTCTTCAAAAATATTATCCAGATCGCGATCATCGGCCTGGGAGTAGATTGCGTAGCTGTCCTGGTCGAAACCGATAAGATTATTTTGCTCGTTACGGGCAAAGCGGAGGGCGCGGTAGGCAAATATCCGCTCATCGTCGACGATATGTACCAGCGTTTCCTTAATGCTCCATTTATCTTCGGCATAACGATGGTAAAGCATTTTCTCCGGCAGGCTGTATATTAACTCTTTTGCCGCGACGAAATTATCCCATAAATGTTGTAAAACCAGCCCGTCATTAGGGATTAGCTTCATATACATTATAGCGTACGGCGGGAATTCACCATCCAGTGGCTTGGGTATCGAGCGTAATTTTTGAAGCATGATTAGAATAGAAAAATGTAAACCAAAATTACAAATTTCCTTTACTATGCTGTTTGCCCCATTTTATCATTTCGTCGACAACCGGGGTAAGCGTGAAGCTATAGGTGGTGAGTTTATATTCGATAGATACAGGATGGGTATCATGCACGATACGAAGGACAAGCTTGCTGGCCTCTAAATCTTTTAGCTCTTTTGAAAGCACGCGCGTGGTAATATTGGGGATATTACGCTGCAAATCCCGGAAGCGGGATATGCCGGAATACATCGACAATAAAATAGGCAGCTTCCATTTGCCGTTGATTACGGCAAGCGTAGTTTGCACCTGGCTTATTTTGTCGGCAATTTTGCTTACTTCCTTTGCCATAACGATATACTTTATTTAATTGGTATTAAAAGTATATCAATTTATTTGGATTACAAATTATTTTGGCGGATAAGTTTTTGGCACCCCTTAGTTTATAAGTATTTATATACTACTTATATAGGATAGCTGTATCGTCTCCGCTCCTTTATTCCTCCCCCTTAATCCTGAATACCATTCCATCCATATCTTCATTAATGCGCAACTGGCAGGCCAGGCGGCTGTCAAATGATGCATCGGGTAGCATATCCAGCAGGTCGAGCTCCTGGTCGGATGGGTGGAAGTATTTCTCAGGACCTTCCACAACCTGCACATGGCAGGTAGCGCAAAGTGCCATACCGCCGCAGGTGGCTAATATCTGGTGGTCGGTTGCTTTTAACACCTCCATCAGGCTCAGGCTTATATCTTCGGGTATTTCAACCGGGCGGCGGGTGCCGTCCCTGTCTTCAATTGTTAAATTAATCATATCAAATTTGTGTAGAGACGCAATATTTGCGTCTTAAATAATCAGCTTGGCGGCCGGTCCTCAGGGAGACGCAAAATTTTGCGTCTCTACATTTAAAAGGCGGTTACCCCGTATACCGTTGTGTATTTAAAACTCAGCTTCTGATCCGGATACACCTGCTTAAATGCGCTTTGGGCCATCAGTGCAGCTTCATGGAAACCACATAGAATCAGCTTTAATTTACCGGGATAAATATTAATATCGCCAATAGCATAAACGCCTTTTACATTGGTGCTGTAATCCAACGTATCAACCATTATAGCCGATTTGTCTACATTCAGTCCCCATTCGGCAATTGGGCCGAGCTTTGGGGTTAGGCCGAAGAGCGGTATCAAATGGTCAGCTGCAATTGTTGATATTTGGCTGTCGCGATCAACTATCTCCACCTCCTGCAAATGCCCGTTGCCGTTAATTGCTTTTATGTGGGCTTGCAATACCAGGTTAATACGACCTTGTTTGGCTAATTCAAATACCTTCTCGGCACTATCAGGCGCACCACGAAACGTATCGCCACGGTGGATAAGCGTAACTTCTTCGGCAATATCAGCCAGGAAGATGGTCCAATCTAACGCAGAATCACCGCCACCGGCCAGCACCACTTTGCGGCCACGGTAAGCTTCCGGATTTTTCACCATATAGGCAACGCCCCTGCCTTCAAACTCCTCCAAATGATCGATAGCCGGCTTGCGGGGTTCAAAGCAACCGAGGCCACCGGCAATTACCACTACTTTACTGTAAACTATAGTCCCATCGCTGGTGGTGGTCACAAATGTGCCGTCTTCCAGTTGTTGCAATTCGTTAACGCGTTCGCCCAGCGAAAAAGTTGGCTTAAACGGTTCAATTTGTTCCATCAGGCCATCAACCAGTTGTTGGGCATTAATGGTTGGGAAGCCGGGAATATCGTAGATAGGTTTTTGCGGGTATATTTCAGAAAGCTGACCGCCCACCTGTGGCAGCACATCAATTAAATGGCAGCGCATTTTCAACAAACCGGTTTCAAAAACAGCGAATAAACCAACCGGGCCTGCGCCTATAATGCAAATATCAGTAGTTATAAGTTCCATAAAAGTACCATTGAAATAATGGCTAAAGGTCGCGGTTATTATAACCGAAGGCTAATGATTAATAGTAATTGGCGATTACTTTAAGTTATGCGGCGCGGTATCAGTTTTTGTCATCCTGAGTGAGAGCAAAGAATGATAAAGGCTATGCCTTCAAATTATACGTCGTTAAACAAAACCGCTTAAACAAATCAATCAGCTTTGAATTTTTACCATGCAGTTGTATAAACTGGAACGTTCGGAAAATCTCGAGGCCCTTGATATCGATAATGCTCAACTCGTTATATTTTAATTCGCTGATTACTGATTGTATCGATAAAAACGTAGCCGTTTCAGAATACAGCAGGTATTGTTTTATAGCGATGCTGCTCTCCA
>Ga0105239_10007162_pt1 | contig 12836 bp, 12 predicted proteins | sample KBSC44metaG_FD_92761 | JGI IMG/M metagenome (GOLD analysis project Ga0105239, IMG submission 92761) | Corn rhizosphere microbial communities from Kellogg Biological Station, Michigan, USA - KBS C4-4 metaG | ecosystem: Host-associated > Plants > Roots > Rhizosphere > Soil | place: Michigan, USA...
CGCCGGCGCCGGATTGCACCCGGATCGTGTGGCCTTGCGCCTTGAGTTTCTTCGCTGTCTCTGGCGTGACGGCCACGCGGGCTTCGCCCGGCAGCGTCTCGAGCGGTACTCCGATCAGCATCGTATCTCCTCTTGAACAGGGCTACGCCGGATCAGAAAGCGCCTTCCGGCGCCTCCTGACCCGCTACCTCACAGCCAGGACTTGATCTGCCGGCTCATCGCATCGGCAGAGATGCCGTAGCGATCATGCAGGGTGGGCAGGGCGCCGGCATCGAGGAATGCATCCGGCAACGCAACCTGGCGGAAAGGCACGGCGACACCCGAACGCATCAGCAGACTGGCCACCGCTTCGCCGAGGCCGCCGATGACGGAGTGGTTCTCCGCGACCACGACCAGGCGCCCGGAGCGCCGCGCTTCGGCCAGGATGGTCTGCTCGTCGAGCGGCTTGATCGTCGGCACGTGCAGCACGGCAACGTCGACGCCATCGGCCTTCAGCTGATCGGCGACTTCCAGCGAGCGCATCGTCATGAAGCCGCTGGCGATCACCAGCACCGCATTGCCGTCGCGCAGCAGCTTGGCCATGCCGAGCTCGAACTTGTAGTCGTATTCATCCAGCACCAGCGGCACGTTGCCGCGGGCGAGCCGCATGTAGACCGGGCCCTTGTGATCGGCCATCTGCGGGACGGCCTGCTCGATGTCGAGCGCATCGCAAGGATCGATGATCGTCAAGCCCGGGATGCCGCGCATCATCGCGAGATCCTCGGTGGCCTGGTGGCTCGGGCCGTAGCCGGTGGTCAGGCCCGGCAGTGCGCAGCACATCTTGACGTTCAGGTTTTCCTCAGCAATCACCTGGTGCACGAAGTCGTAGGCGCGGCGCGTGCCGAATACCGCGTAGGTCGTGGCGAAGGGGATGAATCCTTCCTTGGCCATGCCGCCGGCCGCGGCCATCAGCAGTTGTTCGGCCATGCCCATCTGGAAGAAGCGTTCGGGGTAGGCCTGCGCGAACAGGTGCAGGTCGGTGTACTTGGCGAGGTCGGCGGTCATGCCGACGATCTCAGGCCGCTCGCGGCCGAGTTCGACCAGGGCTTTGCCGAACGGCGCGGCCTTGACGCGCTGGCCTTCGCTGGCGATCGAGGCAATCATCGCCGACGTCGTCAGGCGGGGCTTCCTTTCGGTGGTGGCGCTCACAGTGCGGCTCCTTCGGTTTGGGTGGTGTCGACATGGGCGATCGCTTGCTGCCATTCCGGCGGATCGACGCGGATGAAGTGGTTCTTGTCGCGGGTTTCGAGGAAGGGCACGCCCTTGCCCATCAGCGTGTCGAAGAGGATCACGCGGGGCTTCTCCTCCTTCAGCGCACGCGCCGCATCGAAGGCGGCGACGACGGCCGCCATGTCGTTGCCGTCAACGCGCTGCACGTGCCAGCCGAACGCGGCCCATTTGTCGGCGAGCGGTTCGAAGCCCATAATCTTGCCGGAGGGGCCGTCGGCCTGCTGGTTGTTGATGTCGACCAGGCAGATCAGGTTCGAGAGGCGATGGTGGGCGGCGCCCATCGCTGCTTCCCAGGTCGAGCCTTCGTCCAGTTCGCCGTCGGACATCGAGTTGTAGATGAACGCCGGGTTGTTCTTCAGGCGCAGGCCAAGCGCCATGCCGACCGCGATCGGCAGCCCTTGGCCGAGCGAGCCGCCCGACATTTCCATGCCCGGCGTGTAGGTGGCCATGCCGGACATCGGCAGCCGGCTGTCGTCGCTGCCATAGGTTTCGAGCTCTTCTTCGGGAACGATCTTGGCCTCGATCAGCGCCGCATAGAAAGCGATCGCATAGTGGCCGTGCGACAGCAGGAAACGGTCGCGGCCTTCCCAGGCGGGGTCCTCGGGCCGGTAGGTCATCGCATGGGAGTAGGCGACGGCGAGGACGTCGGCCCAGCCGAGGGCCTGGCCGATGTAGCCCTGGCCTTGCACTTCGCCCATGCGCAGCGCGTAACGGCGAATGCGGTAGGCGCTTTGTTGAAGCGTCGATATGTCAGTCATGGATATCTCCTGGAAAGAGTGGGTGAATGGCGGAGCAGTCCGCGTGGGTGACCGTGGGAGCAGGAACGTCAAAGGAACCCGGTCGAGATCCAAGGAATCGCGGCCACGACGACCACGCCGACGAACAGGGCGACCATGTAGCCGACGATCGGCTTCATGCCTTCGTTCGGATGGATGCGGCTGATGGCGCAAGCGGCGTAGTAGCCGACACCGAACGGTGGCGCGAAGAGTCCGATGCCCATCGCGAGCGTCACCACCATCGCGTAGTGCACTTCATGGATGCCGACCTGGCGGGCGATTGGGAACAGCAAGGGGCCCAGGAGCACGATCGCGGGGATGCCCTCCAGCACCGAGCCCAGGACAATGAAAGCGACCACCGAGACCGCGATGAAGGTCGTCGCACCGCCCGGCAAGGCCTGCATCGCTTGCGCCAATGCCGTCGAGAACCCGGACTGGGTCAAGGCCCAGGCCATGCCGGTGGCCGCACCGATAATGAAGAGGATCGCGCCCGACAGTGCCGCCGTGCTGACCAGCATCGGATAGACCCGCTTCCAGTCGAACTGTCGATAGATGAGCAGGCCGGCGATCACCGCGTAGACGATGCCGATGGTCGACACCTCGGTGGCGGTGGCGATACCTTCGACCACGGCGGCGCGGATGATCACGGGCAGCGCAAGCGCAGGCACCGCGACCAGAAAGGACTTACCGATCTCGCGGCGGCTCGACTTAACCACCCCTGCTAGGTTCTCGCCGCGATAGCGCCACCAAACCAAGGCGGCCAGAGTCACGCCGACCACCACGCCCGGAAGCAGGCCGCCGGTGAAGAGGGCGGCTATCGAAACCCCGGTGGCCGAGCCGATCGTGATCAGCACCAACGAGGGCGGGATGGTCTCGGTCTGCGCACCCGTTGCGGAGAGCAAGGCCACCAGGTCGCCGGGCTTGGCGCCACGCTTGCGCATCTCGGGGAACAGCGCCGGTGCCACTGCCGCCATGTCGGCCGCCTTGGAGCCCGAGATGCCGGAGACCAGGTACATCGCGCCGATCAGCACGTAGGAGAGTCCACCGCGAACGTGCCCGAGCAGGTTGGCAAGAAAGTTCACCATCGCACGAGCGATGCCAGTCATTTCGATCAACAGGCCCAGCAACACGAAGAGCGGCACCGCGAGCAGAATCAAATGACTCATGCCTTCATCCATGCGGCCGACGACGACGACCGTCGGCGTGCCGGTGGTGAGCGCGATGTAGCCGAAGGTCGCGAGGCCGAACGAGAAGGCAATCGGCAGACCCAACATGACCATCGTACCCACGCCAACCACGAAGAACAGCAGCAGATTCCAGTTACCGAGCGTCTTCAGTGCGGGGCCGACCAGCGCCATGCCACCGACGACCGCCGCGACGATGACCAAGGCCAGCAGCGCATCCTTCATGCGGCCGAGGCGGAAAATCTGCATCACCCCGACGAGCAACATCAAGCCCAGGCCGATCGGGAGTGCTGCGGCGCGCCAAGAATTGACGATGCCCATTGCCGGCGTGGTGACGTAGACCTCGTCCTGCGCGAACTCGTAGGCTGGATGCACGACGAAAGCGAGGAAGGCGATCGCCGAAGCAATCGCGATCAGGTCGAGGAAGGCGCGGCCCCGCGGCTGGAGCCGGCCAACGACCGCCGTCATGCGCATGTGCTCGCCGCGCTGGAACGCAACAACGGACCCGAGCATGGCTAGCCAGAGAAAGAGAATGGACGCCAGTTCGTCGGACCAGATGAGCGGCTCATGCAACACGTAGCGGCTTGTCACCCCCATCAGCAACACGATCACCTCGGCCAGGACCAGCAAGGCGGCGGGGACTTCAATAAGCGTGCCGAGAGCCTTGTTCAGCTGCTCTAGCCAGGCAATCGGCTCGCGCCGCCCGGTGGCAGGGGCGTGCCCGGCCAAGCCGGGATCGTCACTCGGAATATCCATGGTGTTCTTTCGTTGAAAGCGGCGGCCGCGGGGCCTCCGCGATGGCGCGGCCCGCCGTTCAGATGGTCGATTGACGCTTCGATCCGCCCGGAGACCCACGGAGCGGAAGCTCAGGCTCAGCCGAGCTTGCCGGACACCTTCTCCAGGGCCGCCCAGGCTTCGGCGCCGTATTTCTGCTTCCACTCGCTGTAGAAGCTCGTGCCGGCCAGCTTCTTGCGGAAGTCCTCCTGCTGGACATTGACGAAGTTGATGCCCTTGGCCTTGAGGTCCGCCTGCAGACTGCCGCTGAGCTTTGCCACGTCGGCGCGCTGATCGGTAGCGGATTTGTCGAGCTCGCGCTTAATGACCTGCTGCACGTCGGCTGGCAGCTTGTCGAACGCACGCTTGTTGCCGAGCACCCAGTAGCCGTCCCAGACGTGACCGGTCAGGCTGCAGCTCTTCTGCACCTCGTAGAGTCGGGCCGTGGCGATGATCGCGAGCGGATTCTCCTGGCCTTCCACCACCTTCGTTTGTAGGGCCGTGTAGACCTCGTTGAAGTTGATTGGCGACGGCGCGGCGTCCAGCGCCTTGAACAGCGACGTCAGCGGCGGCGCGGGCGGCACGCGCACCTTGAAGCCTTTCAGGTCGGCTGCGGAGCTGATCTCGCGCCCGGAGGAGGTAACGTGGCGGAAGCCGTTGTCCCAGATCTTCGAGACGGTGAAGATGGGCGTCTTCGCAATCTCGGCGCGAATGTAGTTCCCCAGTTCGCCGTCCATCGCCTTCCAGACGTCGTCGTAGCTCTTGAAGGCGAAGCCGACGCTGGTGATGCCCGAGACCGGCACGAAGGTCGCCAGGATCAGCGATGACAGGTTGAAGAACTCGACCGACCCGTTGCGGACCTGCGCCAGCAGGTCGGTGTCGCTGCCGAGTTGATTGGCCGGGAAAAGCTTGATGTTGACCCGGCCCGACGTGGCTTCACGGATGCGGTCGAGCGCTTCCTTGGCACGCAGATTGACCGGGTGGGTCGGATCTTGTCCGGTGGCGTACTTGAGCTCGAACTCGGCGGCGTCGGCTCGACGCGTGAGGATCGAGAACAGCGGAAGCGCAGCGGCTCCGGCCAGCACGGCGCGGCGCGACACGTTGGCTTGAGGGTTCGTCATGATGTTTTGTCTCCAGGGGGTCGGGTGGTTCAGTCCGTGCCGTCGGTGTGCGGCACTCGCGGATCGTTGGCGGGCAGCCGCTTCGGGCCGCCGATGGGTCAATGGATCAGCATTCCGCCATTGACATCGAGCGTCACGCCTGTGCAGTAGGCGGAGAGTTCGCTGCCCAGGAAGATGCAGGCGCCGGCGATGTCGTTGGGGTGGCCCAGGCGGCCCAGCGGGATGGTCTCGGTGATCTCGGCCTTGCGGTCCTCGGTCAGCTTGCCCTTGATGATGTCGGTGCCGATCAGGCCCGGGGTGATGCAGTTGACGCGGATGCCCGCGGCGCCCAGCTCGCGCGCCATCGCCCGGGCCAGCCCCAGCACGCCGGCCTTCGCGGCGGAGTAGTGCGGGCCGCCGAGGATGCCGCCGCCGCGCTGCGCGGAGACGGAGGAGATGCAGATGATCGAGCCGCTGCCCTGGCGTTCCATCGCGGGGATCACCGCTTGGGAGCACAGCAAGGTGCCGCGCAGGCTCACGTCGAGCACCGCGTCGTAATCCGCGGCGCTGATGTCGACCGTCTTGCGCGGCTGCGTGATGCCGGCGTTGTTGACCAGGATGTCGATGCGTCCGAACTTCGCCAGCACCTGGCTCACGGCATGATCCACCGCCGCCTTGTCGGTCACGCTGGCGATCACGCCGAAGTGTTCATCGCCCAACTGGGCTGCCGCCTTGGCCGGCTCGGCGCCTTCCAGATCCATGATCGCGACACGAGCGCCATGCCTTGCCATCTGCAGCGCGGTGGCAAAGCCCAGTCCATTGAGTCCGGCGCCGCCGGTGACGAGAACGACCTTGTTCGAAAGCAACATGTTTGTCTCCAGGGGGTGTTGATGCCGTTACTTTAGAAACTTGCATGCATGAAGACAAACGATATGATTTCAAGGATAGTTGATACTTCTTCATCTTTGGGTTTGCCCGAATTCACACCATGAGTTCATCCTTCCCCCCTTTCGGCTGCCTGATTGCCTTTGAGACCGTCGCGCGGCGACGGAACTTCAGCGTCGCTGCGAGCGAACTGCACCTCACACCCTCGGCCGTGAGCCACCAGATCGCGAAGCTGGAGCAGTTCCTGAACATGCGGCTCTTCGAGCGCTCGGCGCGCAATGTCGAGCTCACCCAGCCGGGTGAGGACTACCTCAGGCGTGTAACCGGTGCGATGGCCGCCATCAGCGCCGCCACCGACAACGCGCGCAAGGGTGTGCGCAATTCGCTGCACGTACATTCGACGCCCAGCTTCGCGACGCTGTGGCTGATGCCGCGGCTGACGGACTTCGCGAAAGCCCATCCGAGCATTTCGCTGTCGATGTCGGCGTCGGTCGTGCATTCGGATTTCGCCGCCGGCCAGACGGACATCGACATCCGCTACGGGGCGCCGAACTGGCCGCAGCTCACCGTGCGGCCGATCTTCAACGAACAGATCATGCCGCTGGCCAGCCCGGCCTTCATCCGGCGCCATCGCATCGCCACCGCGGAGGACTTGATGCGTGTGCCGCTGATCCAGTCGACCGTGGGCGTGCTGCAGTGGCCGGATTGGTTCGCGAGTCAGAACATCACCCACGCGCCGGGGAGCTACGCCTACCGCTTCGACCGGGCGTTCATGGCGCTCGATGCGGCGGTGCAGGGGCTCGGCGTGGCCTTTGAAAGCACCTCCATCGGTGAGCCGCTGTTGCGCAAGGGCCGGCTCAAGCCGGTCTTCGTTCCCAGCGCTTTCCTTCCGGTGCAGGCTCATTTCCTGGTTTATCCGGCGCGGCATGCGCAACGGCCTGAAGTGGTCAGCTTCGTCGACTGGCTGCTGCAGCGCGCGGCAACACCCTGGGAGCAGATCAAGCGGAAAACCGCGGCGACGTCGACCCGTCATTCACGCTCGTGATGAGCGACTTATGAATTCGAATCCATGCGGCTAGGGAAAACCCTTAGACTCAAAGTATGCCAATGTTGGCCTAAATCGGGGGTCTCCCAATGGAGCTTGTTCAGCGCATCGGTCAGAGAAGCAGCCAACCCGTGGAAGCGCGGTGGCGTCGTGTTTGGCGCGCATTCGAGGCGGCGGGAATGTCACGTGCAGCCGCCCATCTGGACACGATGGCCCGGCACTACGCAACCAGCCAGACCGAGCTTGCGAAGGAGCTGCGCGAGGCGGCCAATTGGGCGAAGGCTCAACGCTGAACGCCGCAGGCGCTGGCAGTCGGGCGGCCGGCGTCCGTCAATTCCAGGTTTCGATCACCCTGCTGTCGTCGCGCAGGCCGAGGCCGGCTTCTGCGGCGCGGCAGAAGCGCTCGTGAGCAATCGCCAGCAACGGAAGCTGCGCGCCGCAGGACTCTCCCGCCGACGCCACCAGTCCGCTGTCCTTGACGAAGATGTTGATCGCGCTCGTGACTTCGACATCGGTGCCGGCGACCATGCGCGGCCCCCGGTCGGACAGCATCCATGAGCCGGCCGCCCCCTTTTCGACAAGCTGAAGCACGGCGGCCGGATCGAGGCCCAGCGAGCGCGCGAGACTGAGGGCTTCGGCGGCCGCAACGATGTGGACCGAGCAGAGGTGCTGATTGACGACCTTGATGCTTTGCCCGTCGCCGAGCCGCTGACCGGTGATGCGCACGGTGCCCATCGCCTCGAGCACCGGGGTGGAAGACGCGACGTCGTCCGGCGCACCGGAGGCGAAGATGACCAGCTCGCCGGTTCGTGCGCGGGCGACGCCTCCGGTGACCGGGGCATCGACGACACGCGCGCCCGCGCGCTGCAGGACTTCTCCCTGCTCGCGCACGGCGTGCGGACCGACCGTGGACATGATCAGCCACAACTGCCCGCGCACCGAGTCCGCGATCCGGCCGACGAGTCCGGCCAGTTGATCCGGGGTGGCGACCATCACGACGACGATATCGGCGGCCGGCGCATCGGAAAGGCACTTGACCGTTGCGATGCCGCTCGATGTCGCGTTGGCGATGACGGCGTCCGACACGTCGACGCCGGTGACTTGATGCCCGGCGCGCCGGATGCGCAGCGCCATCGGCAAGCCGATGGCGCCAACGCCGATGAAAGTGATCTGCATGATTTTTCCTTCGGCCTGCCCAGGCCTTGACGGGAAGACTCTACGAATCGGCGCGGGTGTTGGCAAACGAAGAACGGGCTACGATCGGTGAGCTGAATTCATCAATTTCCCGGCAAGCCCGATGACACGCCGACTGCCTCCGTTGAAGGCGATCCAGGCTTTCGAGGCTGCTTCGCGACTCGGATCCTTCGCCGCGGCGAGTCATGAATTGAGCCTGACCCCGTCGGCCATCAGCCACCAGATTCGCGATTTGGAGCAGCGACTCGGCATCGCGCTGTTCCATCGGATGAACCGAAGCGTCGTGCTGACCGATGCCGGCCGGCGCTATGCCGAAGCCGTCGCCGAGGGCTTCGGCCTCATCGAGGCTGGCACGCGCGGCATCGAGCGCGCGAACAAGAGCGACATCCTGACGATACACACCGTGCCGAGCCTCGGCATGCAGTGGTTGATGCCGCGGCTGTCGCGCTTCAGCGCGATGCACAGCGACATCGACTTGCGCCTGAATGCTTCGGCAGGGGCAGTCGACCTCGCGGCGGGTGAAGCCGACTTCGATATCCGCTATGGCAGCGTGCTTCCCGCGGCGGGCGTGACGGTGATGCCGTTTCCGGAGGAGGCCGTGGTGGTGCTATGCGCACCCACGCTGGCTCGTAAGAAGCCCTCGATTCGCAGGTACGCCGATCTGTCGGCGCACGTCCTGATCCATTCCGAGGTCAACCTGTATTCGTGGCGCGACTGGATGCGAGACCATCCGTCGGTCGAACTTCAGATCGAGCGCGGGCCTCGCTTCGACCGTTCGTTCATGGCCATCAGCGCCGCACGCGACGGCACCGGCGTAGCGCTCGAGAGCCAGCTGCTGATCGAGCGCGAGCTCGATGCGGGAAGCTTGGTCCTTCCCTTCGGCAGCGAAGGACCGCGTCTGGTATGCCACAGGCTTCTCTACCTTCGATCGAAGGCCAATCTGCCGAAAATCAAGGCTTTCCGGGAATGGATCTTCGATCAATGGGCGCTTTCCAATGGCCGCGAAACCCGCACGAAGAGGTGAGGCTGAGCGCGGAACTGCCAGTGCAGGCGATGGCCGAGTGCGACGCCCCAGATGCGTTCGCACTTCATCTGGCGGCAGCATCGTCTCGCCGTTCGTTCCGGATGCGCCGGGTCTCGGATCGGACGTATTGGCGCAGGGCATCCAGTTCCTCGTCCGTGAACTCTTCGAAACGCGGCATGCCGTTGGCCACCAGTGCTCCCTTCCGAACAATGGTTTCGAAGGCTGCAGCCGAACTCGGCACCAATGACATCGCCAGTTCAGGCGCCGTCCCCCCGGCATAGCCCACGCCGGGATGGCAGGTGAAGCAGGAGCGAAACAGCACAGCCCCCCGCGCCGCGGCCGCCGGCTCGGGCTTGTAGTCCGGATCGTCGGCATAGGGCATCGTCACCGGCTCGGCTGGCGGCAGCTGCACCTTGGCGTCGAGCACAAATGTCAGGATTCGCCGGGTCTGGGTGCGATAGTTGACCGGCTTGTTCAAGTGTGCTCCGTTGGTCCCGGGACTGGTGCCCATGCCCGACATCACGGTCACGTACTGCCGGCCGCCCGCGCTGTAGGTGATGGGCGGCGCGAGCACCGACGACCGGGCATCGAAGTGCCACAACGCCTCGCCGGTGCCGGCGTCATAGGCCGTCAAGATGCCGTCGGCCTCGCCCTGGAAGACGAGATTGCCGCTGGTCGCCAGCACCCCGCCCATCCAGACGCCCTTGCCGACGACGCTCCATTTGGCTTGCCGCGTCACCGGGTCCCAGGCGAGCAGACGACCACTCCCCTGGCTCGCCGGGGTGACATTCGCGCCGGTTCCACCGCATTGAACGACCCCCGCTGCCAAGTCTTCGGATCGATGCCGACGTCGTCGTACTTGAAACCGATGTCCAGCAGCGGCAAATACATCAGCCCGGACTTCGGACTGAAAGCCGAGGGCAACCAGGTATGCGCACCATGGGGACTCGGCCACATCTCGAAGGCCGTGCCCTTCGGGTAGCGCGCTCCGGGCACCTCGATCGGCCGCCCGTTCTTCAAGTCGACTCCCGTCGCCCAGGTCACCCGGGCAATGGCATCCGGCCGAGAGGAGCTTTCCGGTGAGGCGGTCGATCACGTAGAAAAAGCCGTTCTTCGGTGCCTGCATGAGGACCTTGCGCATCTTGCCGTCGATGACGAGATCAGCCAGTTGCATGTCCATCGACGCATTGAAGTCCCAACTCTCGCCGGGATTGACCTGATAGTGCCACTTGTACTTCCCGCTCTTCGCATCGAGCGCGACGATGGAGCAAAGGAACAGGTTGTCACCCCGATCGGCGCTGCGAACCCGCCGGTTCCAGGGTGCCCCGTTGCCAGTCCCGATGAATACCGTGTCGGTGTCGGTGTCGTAGGTCATGGCATTCCAGACGGTGCCAACCCCGCCCTGTTTCCACCACTCGCCCGCCCATGTCTTGGCGGCCATTGCCTGGGCCTCGTCCTCGAATCCGTCGGCCGGATTGCCGGGCACGACGTAGAAGCGCCAGAGTTGCCGCCCTGTCTCGGCATCGTAGGTCGTGACATAGCCGCGCGGCGCGGCACTGTCTGCACCGCCATGACCGATGATGACCTTGCCATCGAACACGCGCGGCGCGCCGGTGATGAATCGATAGTCATCCTTGCCCACGGTCATCACGCTCCAGACCTCGCGGCCCGTCTTCGCATCGATCGCGATGAGCCGGCCGTCGATGGTGCCGACATAGATCCTGCCGTTCCACCAGGCGAGCCCCCGGCTGCCCCACCCTTGCCGCATCTTGCGGCCGGCCTTCTCTGTCGCCCTGGGATCGAAGAGCCACAGCTGCTTGCCGGTCACCACATCGATCGCGCGGACGATGCTATAGCCGGTCGAGGTGTAGAGGATGCCATCGACCGCGATCGGCCCGCTGACCGGATTGCCGGGCTCGAGGTCGATCGACCATGCAAGCCCCAGGCGGCCGACGTTCTTCGCGTCGAGCTGATCGAGCGGACTGTAGTGCTGCTCGCCGTTGGTACGGCCGAAACCCGGCCAATTCGCCCCTGCGCTGCCGTCCTTCAGCAGCGCATGAGCCTTGCGCGCCCCCTCTTCGCCGGCGCAGGCCAAGCATGAGGACAGCAGCAGGGCGAGGCCCACCGCGAAGGCCATCGGAGACCGATGCATGGGGTTTGCCGTTTCAGGGCTGGTCGAAGAAGCTGAACAGACCGGCCCGCGCAGCGTCGTCGAGGGAATAGAACTTGAAGGCTTCGCCTTCGGTCGATACGCCGGGCTTGAAAGTCGCATTCACGACGAGGGGATTGCCCGCGCACCACTTCGTCCTTCAACACCGCCGCTTGATTCGCCAGCCGTCGTCACGCCGAACCCATTCGTCGTAGTACCAGCCCCGGCCTTCCCAGACCTCCCCGCCCTCGACCCCTCTGCGGATGATGAACCAGTTGCCGTAGGTGAGCGATCGCCCGCTGTCGCCGCGCGCTTCCCACACGGTATTCGACATCGAATGCTGGGAGGCATCGAACGGGCCCCACGCGACGGCGGCGCCCTGCTTGAATTCCTCTCGCCCCCGGAAGACGACCGGTTCGCCATAGTCGGCGATCACGTCTTCGGTGAACAGCCGGTCGAACACATCCCAGCGTTTGCTGTCGACCGCGACGCCGTAGCAGTTCAGCATCTGCAGGACACTGACTTCGTCCACCGCTGACTCCACTGAATTCATGTTCATGCTCCGAGATCGACCACCACCTTGCCGACATGCGAGCCACTCTCCAAGTGCCGATAAGCCTGCCTGAAGTCGGCGAACGGGAATACGGAGTCGATCACCGGACGGGATTGAAACGCGCCCAACGCCGCCAGCAGCGCCTCGAAGCTCAATCGGGAGCCGATGGCAATCCCCTTGAGCATGAGCGAACGCTTCATGATCGCGAGCGGTGGGAGTCCTCCGCCAAAGGCCGTCACGAAACCGACCAGACCGATCTGCCCACCGATCCGGGCGCACGCCGCCGAGCGCTCGATCGTGGTCTCGCCGCCGATCTCGACGACCTTGTCGACGCCTTGCCCATCGGTTTGGGCAAGAACGGGCTTCGTCCCAGCGAGGCACGTCTGCGTAATTGATGACCGCCTCCGCACCGAGGTCGCGCAGCTTCCGAGCCTTGGCCTCGGACGCGTGCAGGGGACCGGCGGCGTCGCTCTGTTCGGCCTGCAGATCGCGCGGATTTGCTCCTCGAATGTTGCCGAGCGATCACGGCACTCGCAAATTTCCAAGCGCACACGCCGAAGAAACTGTGCGCACGGCGCAGGCCGCACTCGACGCGGCCAAGCAGCAATTGGCTGGCCGCCAGGCCCTGGTGGACCGCACGTTGATCGAGAGGAACCCCGACGTGATGGCCGCCGCGGCTCAGGTGCGCGATGCGGTCGTCGCGAAGTATCGCACCCGCGTGCCGGCGCCGGTCAGCGGCGTGGTCACCCGGCGCAACGTACAACTCGGGCAAAAGATCAATCCGGCGTGGCGTTGATGTCGGTGGTGCCACTGGATCACCTGTGGGTCGATGCCACCTTCAAGGAATCGCAACTCGGCGATATCCGCATCGGCCAGGCGGTGA
>Ga0105239_10007164_pt1 | contig 12833 bp, 9 predicted proteins | sample KBSC44metaG_FD_92761 | JGI IMG/M metagenome (GOLD analysis project Ga0105239, IMG submission 92761) | Corn rhizosphere microbial communities from Kellogg Biological Station, Michigan, USA - KBS C4-4 metaG | ecosystem: Host-associated > Plants > Roots > Rhizosphere > Soil | place: Michigan, USA...
GATCAAGACTAAGCCGTTTGTCGTGAATAGGCCCTTGAAGATGTGATCTGTCACTTCGGAATATGCAACGTTCCTGGGCCGGTGGTGAAGACGCTGTTGTCCTGCTTTCGAAGCAGGTCTCGGTAGTTAGAACTCCATACGCATTGCTTGGAAACCGAGCCCTCGCATGAGGATCCCCAGGACATCCCCCGTAAGGCCCCTGGCCGAGTTCGAAGAAGAAACAAAAGAAGTCCTGTCGCGTCAACCTGCAGTCTATCGAGGATCAGTAGTATCTGGTGGTTTCGTTTAAAACTTTGATCAGCATGATGTTTCATTAAACTGAAGCCAGTGAGAAAGACCGCTGGGATATAAACTTTCAAAGGTGCAAGGAGCGAGTCGGACTGCGGAGGACAGGCCCTGATGGGAAGGAGCATCGGATTATTAGTTGTTCCAGGATCCCTCCTTTTTTTTACATGTTCAAGTTGCGGGACAGTCTCCGGCCCATCGTCTCACTCATGCGACATGCCTAGGAAACTCTACTACTGATTACTGACAGTGCATTATTCTTATTACAAACAATCGTGCGAAAGGGAGTTGCGAGGAATTGCCTCGGCGTCTCGCCTGAATCTAAGCGAGAATGACACTCACTAAAACGCAGGAGGACGAGTTCCTTCTAGTGAAAACTTAGTGCTACAAACACATCTCCGGGTATGTATCAGCAAGGTACTGATTGTGTCGCCGATCCAGTGAGAGCCGCGGCTCGCGCGGTTCGAACATTCTCTAGGCCTGAGGAGAAATTTGCAGGGCTCAGGAAAAAGGGGGGTTTTAAGCGAAGTACCGACAGACATGGGACAAGTAAGTATACCGTGACTCCGTATTCTGGGTGTGAGATAATCCCACTAATCTTTGCACAAACACCTGTGTGTGGAATACCAGCTATATGTGCAGTCGTACTCTGTCTGTACATAGCAATGAACAAGGCTCCCGGGTGTGAGATGGGCCTCGAGTTTTGAAACCGGCTGTGCCTACGCGATCGGAACGGGTGGGAAGTGGCGCCGATAACGACATGCTCTTGTTTGACGGCTGCGTAATCGCTCGTGAAGCCGTGACGGAGCCTTATTATAAGGCTTCACACGGATAGTAATATAATATACATCATACGACCCGCACCATCTGAACATGGACAGTCCAGGTCCACGCACTCCACACTCCACACTCCTGATTTCTAAAGTTGCTCACGCTCTCGTACGTTAGCCCCGTCAACGTTATGCCTCCAAGGCGGCACGGCACGGACGTCAGAAAATTGTCTTCATCAATCATTGACGCTTGTCAGAAAATAATCCCCATCATTCGGGTGTGGTTCAGTCCTTGTTTGGCGTTCGAGACGGCGTGCGTTCGGAATTCGTGGAAATGTACGAGCAGTCAGGCAGCGCTTTGGATTGCCTAAGCCAAATCCAGTCACCTTTCCCGACGGAGAGAAAAGGCTGAGCCAACCACTTTTGGACGCCGTGGAGCGAGAATCAGGCCAGTCCAACCTGCATGATCCGTACTGTCATCCCGTCGTCTTTAACCCTGTCACATCCAAACAGGGGGAGAGATAGAATGGCTCTTGGAAATGATAATCCCGGCACGCAAGTATGTATATTGCGAACTCAACACTGAGGGGGGAATATACATGACAGACGAAGATCAAGCTGTCGTTCTGCCTCGGAGGGAAGGAGATAAGAAAAACAATTTGCAAGTTCTCCGATCAAGGCACCGAGTCCGAAGGCTCTCAAAGCAAAATCCACCATCCTTGAAACCTCAAATTGCTGGCCTTGCATATCTGCCTGGGTGACTTTGCGTCCCGTCGCTCACGACCATCAAATGACTTTTAGATCAAGGCAGTAAATGCCATGAGCCCAGTCACGTCCCGTTATATAAACAATTGAAAGCAAATCTTCGTATCCTTATCAACCAATAATGTATGAACCAAGTCATAAAAGAGAAGCAGAGAGTTACACCGGCCAGCGCCATCGCTCGTAAACGTCGTGAAGAGAATGTAATTAGTGCAAAAATCCAACAATCAAGTCTGCTCAATGGTCGAATGAGCAAAACCCTTTTTTTCGACTCATCCATCACTTGACCCATCTGTGAGTCAAAGCAGTTTATCGCAAAGTGTCTTGGTGGTACTGTGGGTCCTGAGATGCTGCGAGAGCAATCTATAACATGTCCCCGTTCAACGGACCGATCAGGCGTCATGTAAACGAGGAAACTCCGGCGACATCGCGATGGTGTTGGTTATCGAAAAGGTCGCGTCGAAATAGTCAGTCGCATGCTTAAAATATAACGTGTTGTGCATACATATGCAATCCTGTGGGGGTCAATCGGGAGACGTGATGTAATGGCTTGTACACCGGTAAGTTGACATCCAAGGGGTTCAGCTTCCGACTGCTGCACTGTACTGTGAAAAATCTAGAAGTAGGTGTGCCTCAGTCTCGGCCTGAGCGGCCTCGTACATATTTCGGGCTCCGCGATGGCTCAAATGCTTCCTCAAGGGAGAAGGTCGTCTCATTCGTGCTTCTCGACGAGTCCTCGTCATTATTGGATATTGACCCCTGGTTGTTCGGACATAGTCTAAAGTGTGGCAATAATTGATTTCGTTATCAAGGCTTTGGACGTCAACAATATCATCTTGCGAGTCTGAGTCGGCATCCATCAGGGGTGGGCTGTAAATAGCAGAGAACTTGCGTTTGCTAGGCCTAGAGTTGACAGGCTCTGGATTCATCAGATCCACGAGAGCCAAAGGCGACCTTGAGGATGTATCTGCCATTGGTGTTGGGGTGGTTGGTGGAGATGACATGTCAGGGGTGATGGATTGCTCTGAGCCAAAGGGTGGGAGAGGTTCGAACGGGGTAGTGAATTTTGACAAGCTGAAATCGATCAAATGCTCCCTATAAGGCGAGCTTGGGCGTTGTGGTGAGCGTTCGCATTGATGATTGGTAAAGTGGTTGTCGAGGTATTGCAATGTCAGTTTGATACGCTCAGTGTGCTGGACTTCAAAGCCGGCGCTGACCAAGCCCAGCTGAGAGATAGCAAACTGACGTTCGGAGGCTTGTTCAAGCATACTCGAGTCAAGGCCACGAGTCAACTGAGATGGACCACGTTGCACATAATGGAAAAGATTATGTTCATTCAACTCGATACGCCAGTCGGGATCACATTCGGTCGACCCAAAGGCAGTCCATGGTATCATGATTCGTTCGTAGTCAGAACATTGGATGGGTCACTCGGTAGGTGAATGATCATGAGGGTGATCAGAGAGCACAAGGTCTTCTGAAGGAGATGGGCTTGGCTCAAGGAACAACTATTCATGGGTCCGAAAGGGACATATATATGATATATGTGACCGTAGGGCAGAGGGGCTAATTATTGTGTTGATGGTCAGGGTGAGCAGAGGGGTGGTGGAGACCTGAGGACGGGAATATGCCTGTCAGCCCTATCTTGACTGAACTGGGCCCAGTGTTTTGGCTAGTCGTGAGGTGAGGAGACAGAGTCGTAGTGGTGGTAGTAAGTAGTGGTAGTGGTTGGTCAGGACAGGGATGAGCTGACATGAGAGGAGCCCATGCGTTGGGTGTGATGGTGATGGTGATGGTGATGGTGATGATCCAGAATATCGTTTCTCGTATGATGAATACTCCGTAGTGGATGGAGATGAATACTGGGTGGATGTCGGACTGTGGTAACAAATGTAGATACTAGAACCTGAGTTTGAGAGTTGGGTAGAATCCGATCAAATGTGGATTTGCGACATGGCAGTACTCCGTACTCTGTACAGAGGAGTTGAAAATAAGACGACGGAATACCGGGCCACAGGATTCCGGAGTCAGTGCGTGATACAAGTGGAGTAGTGGAGGGAGAAAAGTTTGGTTGACGGTTGCCAGAATGTGAAGAAGGAATATATCAGTATTTGGCTGATTTGATATGGGGAGGGAATCCTGGATTGAGAGCTGGATACTTGAGGCAGATGTGGAGCTCAACGAGAACCCGAGAGTGAGGGTGAGAAGTGAGTGGTCAGTGGTGAAGTTCCGCGAGCGGAGTACGAGTAAGCCTCGAGGTTTAGGGCGAATTGTTGAGTTGGATGAAGAGAAGCAAGTCAAGTCGAGGTGGGCATGGGCGGAGAATTAAAGAATGGGATTCAGCGGACAGTTTAAGCACAGGCAACGCAATGCGATGCAGATGGTGAAGCAGGAGGGTGACAGGGAAGGAAGATCAGGTAGGGATCGGGTCAGGATCAGGTTAGGATCAGGATGTGAGGGCGCCAAGAGAGATACTTTTGAAAGACAGAGATCTGAGAGGGTCAGAGAGGGTCTGGGAGGGTCCGAGACTGGTGAATGAGGATTGAGGGCAGATTCCTGAGGAATTAGACGAAGAGGGAGAAGCGGCTACAGAAGCGAAAGCGTGGACAAGGGCTCTAGGTGTGAGGAGGCAAATGGGCTCGCTAGGAGGGAGCCACAGTACAAGTTACAACAGCACTAAACTCAGTAGGGAGAAGTCGATACTGGATAGGCAGGATGGAGTACGAGGAGTAGGAGTGAGTCGCACTCGTCGAGGCATGGAGAAGACGACCTCTCTACTCGTAGCCTAGTCCTCCGTCCGTAGGGAGTCCTGTACAGATTAGGTGGTACGTGGTATGTTTGTACCATAAAGGGCCAGGGCGTCAGTGGGTAGGGTAGTTCGTCACACGGTGTACGGAGTACGGAGTACGGAGGACAGAGTATGAAATACCAGGGCTTGGTTTACAGGTTTACAGGTTGACAGGTTGACAGGTTTCCAATCAAGGGACAGTCAGTACTCGTACGGAGCGACGAGGCACAGATCCGCGAGACGCATCAATGTCCGGCTAAACCAGGATTGCGAGTAGTCCCAAAAAAGTATGGAGTAATAGTGGGAATTGTGATATGAAAAAGAAGGGGAAGGGAAGGGAGGCAGCATGGAGACACCAGGAGAGACACACGCCAGGGGGCACAAACCAAGAAGATGCCAAGGGAATAGAGGCGCTGCACTTGTCAGGATTGTTGGAACCTTCAAGGTTGGGTAGTCGCGTGCCAGTCTTGTAAACAAAGTGCCATGGTCTGTCCGAGGAAAGCTTCGAAGCTGAGCCAGGGGGCCAGAGCCAGCGCGTGGACACTAGTTGACTAGGGCAGAATGAGCAGATGACAGGGAACAAGCAGCGTGGCAGAAAATGACAGACAGCGGGGGGGGAAGGGGGTCAGCTTCTTGACAGCGGAAGAGAAACCGACGGGGGGGATGGAATGGGACAAGGAGGAGCTGGGATGAACAGAAAGGATGATCAGTCTGGAGTAGGAGGAGGAAGAGGAGGAGCAAGGCCACGAGGGACTCGGTATGGGGCCAGGGAGGGACTGAGTTTCTACGAGAGACCAAGACTCAGGCTACGACTCAAATAACTGGGTCACAATGAATAGAATAGTCTGTAATACGGAGGACTGATTATAATAAGAGTGATAATAACAGTTAACAATAATAACAACAACAACAACGAGGTAATGACAGCAGTGACAGCTCTTTTGACAGAAGTTACCATATTACTGTACTCCGTACCCTACTACTGTACCTTACCCGTAGGTAATACGTACGAGGACTAACATGGCAACTTGGCTCCTGATCAGCTTAGCAACACACAGTGGCTTCACCTTTTTTCGAAACGGGCGACTTGCATGAGCTTTTTTGGATTCGATTCCAAGAAGAAGCGGAGCTGAAGCGGCCCATCGATTGCACGACCCTTGCAAGGACCCCCTCCCGCCTCCCAAATCGAACACCTACGAGGAGAACGAGATACATACTACGGAGCCCACCAGTTGGCGGCGGGCACTCATCCACCGCCATCGAATTTGAAGATCGTTGATGCTCTTGTACCCATCTGGTCCTGCCCCGTAGTGACCAGTAGGGATCACTGAACTCAGAAGGGGCTTCTGTGTCTCGTGCTGGACAGTTCACAGCTCTCAGGGTGCCCTTTACCCACAATCCAGGATACCCTTGGGCCCATCGTGGCTGATCCGGCGCTCTAATTACACAACAAGAACTGTCGCCCTAGCCGGGCAGTTCGGTAGCTCCAAAGATCTAACTCTACCGGTCTTAGACTCGAGATCTTGCCGTGGCCCCCAGAGCCCGAGTGTCTTTGCTTCAGAGACCGCTCGCCGGGTGCAGAAGCATCAGGTCATGCAACGCCAGAGTCTGTACTCAGTACGTCCGGCAGACGGAGGACGGGGTCCTGCAGAGGGCTCCAGAAGGAAACCACCCCAGCTGCAGGGAAAACGGGCGGATTGTCTTCGTCCCTACCGAGTGCAATGGCCTTGGTGCTTGCCTACCAACCAGTATTACCCGATGCCTGTAACCCTGCAAAGAACCACTCCCAGCACCAGAGTACCATAAGACCGTTTCAGTGCGCGAGGAAAAAGAAAAAAGAGGGTTTCATTCAGGTTCCTCCTTCTGCTCTCGTGCCCGTGAAGCCCTTGACTGGGGACTGGGGACTGGGGACGAGGTTAGCTACGAGCACTATCTCAGCACGAACGGGAACCTGCACCTGTGCATGCACCTGCGCCTACACCTGCAATTGCCATTGAACCCGCACCTGCATCTGCCCCCGGGAACTGGAGCCTGAAGCCTGCCTGTCCACTGGAGCCACCTGGAGTCCACCTGGAGCTTGTCTAGGGGTGGTAAACGGGGCATGGCTTGCAAGCCCCAAGCTCCAACTTCCAGCATATCTGACCCATTTGATCGAGGCTTGGTTTGTTTCTAGCAAGGGCCAACAAGCTAGGCTCGGAGGGCACGAGGCAGGAGCCTAACAAGACTTTGTTAGCTGACACGGGAGGCCCACCGCCCCAACCGAGTCCCACTGGTGCCCACTGGCGCCCTCAAGTGCCCACTGATTCTGTGCAACAAACCTGGAGCCTCACAAACTGGATCCTCGCGCTCTCGGGGGGACGCTCAAGCTCAATCTAAGTCGTGGCCAGCAGGCCCCCAATTGGCCCGGGGAAGCTGTGCTTGCCGCTGCACAGTCCACCTCATCAATCTTCAGACGGATTGCCTCCAAGTCTGACCTGCTGCATCAGTCGTCATCCCCGGTCAGCGTTCTTGGGATCGTCCCGCGGGGCTGGAGAATGTCGCCTACTGAGTACGGAGTACACAATGCACTGCATCACGGACAATCCAATCTCCACCCAGCGCACCAAGGAACCCAACTCCTCGAATGACAGAAGACCCTTTCTCGCCGAACAGAGCACAGAAGTCTGAGCCTAGGACTGCCCTGCTCTGTTGGCGAAGACGGGTTGATACTAACCACCTAGCTTCAGGGTAGGTAACTCACTATTCAAGGTCCTCCGTTGTTTCTCACAATCCCAAGTCCTTCACTGCTCAGGGGAGTGTCTTCGTCCACGCTCGTACGCGGACGGATATCTGTAACTGCCTTTGTCCCGGTGATCGACTAAGCACAGAGTACGGAGTACCGATTCCTCTTCTCCTTCCTCGGTCCTCTGCTCGGCTTAAGCTTGCAGACATATGATTTCATCATCTAGTACTCCGTACCAGTCGCGACTCTCGCCTGCGGAAGCGGGAGCAGGAAACACACGAACGAGGAATCAATCTAGCTACTCCCGACTTGTGAGTAATAAGTCCCTCACCAGATCATCACCTGGTTGTATACGTGCCTAGCCACAGCGCTCCCATGTCTGCTTGAAAGACGACCGAACCTGATGCTTCTTTGGTCTCGGAAGGCCAGCCTCATCACTTCGTCACCCAATCCGACCCCCGCAGTTGATGCACGCCACAAGGGAGCGTGACACCGTCAACGGTTGCAACTGGCAGGAATCATGAGGTACATCCTTCTGACGTTGCCCTTTCCAATCCCTCTTCTCTTCTCTTCCCAAGCCACACATCTACAGAATCTGACACGTCCGATTTTGAACCGTGTCGGTTGCCATTTACGGTTACACCACCACGCATCGACCTCAGAACAATTTAGCACGCCCGAATTCTGCCTGGGGGCAGCGTTTTGGGCAGCGTTTACAGCAGTAGGTGCGTGTTCACCCCATGTTCGGCAGTACAGATTGTATTACCTCGCATGCAGGGTGAATCACGTCAAATTTCTCTTGTCCTAGATTCTTCCATCACCGATCAGCCAAACCAGGCTGAACGCTGGCGCCGGCTAGCCTCCAGCCCTGGCTTTGAACAAGAATTGACACATGAGGATACGGAGCACCTCCATGAGGTACGGAGGCTGGGGATGACAGAGCACGTTGAACGCCGGGGCTTTCCTATTGTACCTGAACGTGTGATCCGAAATTATCTGCCACCTCCATCTTCGGTACCTCGTGGTATTGAAACGCTGACGTTGGAGCGCGGCGCGTACGAATACGTCAAACGAGGAAGGAACCATTGCAGCTGAATCTCCCGAAGGCTGTTCTGACATGATTTTTGACAGCAGCACTGCTTACTAGGCGTTTGGTACGGAGTACAGGTATGTTGTCGACGAGCACTCTACCACGTAGGCCTCAGTGCAGGTCACGTGTGGCGGCGAACAACTTTTGCCCACCTACAAAACATCCGAAGAAAGAGACTATTTAGTATAATATAAAATGCATCTTCCTATGATCTTGGCCAACTTCACCTCGTGAGAGTGGGAAAATATCTAGTGCTCCCGCAAGCCTCTGTAATCCGTACTCAGGATCCCGTACAAGAAAGCAACATGTGGCCTGACCTGGTGGTCCTTGTTCATCTCATGTGTCACGGGTTTCTGTCAGGGGTCGTCAAATAATAAGTCTGAGGTGAAAAGCCACATTTGTGCTCCGTACGGAGTACTTGGTAATTAATTAATTACGACTGCAGCTGGTCCTACTTACAGAGTACAGCTGCCCAACCGCTCCTCAATCCTGGGTCAACCGAGTCCTCGTAGTGAGTGCATAGCTGCAAGTCCGAGAGAAGAGCTACATGCCAGTCAGTCAGTGGCACATTTTGGCACGTTGGTCATCCGTCTCTTGAGCTTACGTACCTGGTACCGATCCTGAACAGCTTCATGTCAGGGTTCAGTAGTCGCTCTCAGTACGAAGTCCTGGTTAATACTGATAGGATGACTAGATGTATGTATTATTCTGTGGAAAGCTCCAGGGCTGCTCCACCACTGGCCTGGCCGCTCCCGATTCGTAGGCCCCCAGTCCCAAAACAATCCCCTTTTTCGCGAAGCAACCTTGAAGCCCACAACCAACATGTGCTGAGCCTGCCAGATGCGGGCCGTGGACAACGAAGCACCGAAGCAGCCATCGATTGGGTTTTGGCATCCCGATGTCATTATCAAACAGCACGTACATACGAAGTGAGTTACCTTAGGGCTGGGGCGGGAATTAGTACCCGACTTGTAGGGATGATGCCCGTTCTGCCCCCTTCGGCACTTGGCTCAGGGCTGTGAGGAAGGGCGCAGATTCAGCATGAGCCCGCTGTAGGGGAGGGAATACGAAGTGCCGGGATCAAGAGTTGGAGCTGACAGGGTGTACGGGAGTACAGCATCTGTATCATGAAGATGAGGGTGCAGCTTTTGGTTGGCAGTGCGATAGAAATCTGGTCCAACGAGTAAGAGGTGCTAAATATTAGCCGGAAGTCAACAGCCTGGTCTTCCGCCACAGCTAACTAGCTAATACTGCATGGCTGGCCTTGGGGGGTTTTGAGTCCTTCTGTCTCAAAAGATAATTACACCTCTTTTTTTTCCGTTTCTGTTACGAGTACTCATCCGAGTACTTCCTTCTCGTAAGTCTCAAGTCTCGAACAAAGGTTCTGGACGCCGTCTTTCGAGGCTCCATCCACAGGCAGGCCCACAGGCTAATACTGTACAATAGGTATGTACCAGCTACAGCTAGTTACTTGGTAGTCAGTCGATGGGGCCCCAAAATAAGCAATACTTTCACCCTTCCGTGAACATTCTACGGGGAGGTTCGGCAGAGCTTAACTAGTCAATAATATTCAACTTGACGGCCCTTGTTGGCGTGCTCCGTACCCGGATTGCTTCTGTTTGACTATTGTTGCCACCCGACCAGTATTACTCGTAAACCAAGGTTTTCCGAAGAAAGTACGGAGAACGGAGGGGAGGGGCGGTAAGGCGGGAGTCGCCATTGTGATCGACAGCTACGGAATGACCCTTGCAGGCCCTTTCATGGTCACAACCTTAGGTAATTGATTCGAGGAAGACGAGACCTTGCACCTTTCACCCGCAGATTATCCGTAGCCCGTGTCGTGTCCATGACTCAAATTCGTATAGTAAGTAAGCAGTCCTCCGTACGGAGCAGTGAATTGTAAAATCGACAAATTTGAGGATTGGGAAAAAGGACCCCTCGTATGCACATACAGACCCATTCGCCGGTACGGAGTACATCCACGGGGAACGGAGCACCGCATGCTTTGCTACGCAACGTACGAGGGGTGAGCCGAAGCAAAGCAGCCCCTGGACCCAGCACTCAGTCCACCAGGCGGAGCACCAAGATGGAGCACTATGCTATACCTGACCCAGTGCGACGGAGCACCTCGTGTTCTCAGATTCTTTCGAGTGAAAACGGAGCACATTCCCATGGGACCATCACGCTGGCCCAGTGGCCCAGCTGCAACCATTCAGCGCAAGTGCATTATACGGAGAAGATACATTGCACTTGTGTCACTCAAGACGGAACTCAAACATCGATTCCGTAAGTGGGCCATCTCCATAGTACGGAGTAATATGTCGTATGACATTGAAGTATAATGTTAGGCACTGTGAGGGCTTGCACGGGGGTAACGAGTCGTTCCTAGTAATACGGCGTACGGAATAACCATTAACCCGTAATTATGCCTCGGGGTCCCTGGGCCTCACCAGCCACACTTCCTGAACTTCCCGACAACTCATCGTGGCTTGATTGCTTCATCCCATCCCATCCCTGTTTGTCACCCCATCCCTTCGATCAAACTTCTGCCTGGGTCTCAACATCAGACCCCGTACTCACTTAAAACAGGCATGGTCTCTCGCGTGGACAGTGGCCTTCCGTTCCCAATCGACTCGCCAAAAGACATCGATCCTCTTTGGAGTCTCGGCAGACCCTCAACCCCTGGGCGCCAGACTAGGAAGACCTTCCGATACATTCCTTCCGACACATCCATTGGCAAATTTCCAACGTCAACCCATCATGGTGCAAGGCGAGGCTTTGCAGACCCTGCAGCGGACCGTCTGGGATGCTCGACTGCCGTTAGAGATCCGCCTAGCAGCATCAGAGTGTCGAACCTTCAACATCTCCGACCCATATCTGGTGAGAGTTTTTTTCGATGAAATGATCTACCAGTGAATCAGGTAAGGCTGACATCCAGGCGATCCTAGACCGCGTATCCACGTCTATCTTATTTGCCACTGCTGCTCCCGCGGCTGCATGAGTTCTTTTCGCCCGCCCTGATAGCGGATCCTGAAACAGTGTCTCCATACCAGGGCTACTTCACCTTCGACGACGTGCCGCTCAAGTGGCACCTCCCGCTGGGGCTGCTCTACGACGTCTACGTCCTGTCGACACAAGATGCCGGCCCAGAAAGCTCGGTCGCGGCCCCTCTTCCCTTCCAGCTGACGTTGCATTTCAACCAAGCCGCAGCAGAGAAGCCCAGCAACAACCACAACCACAACCACAACCCCAGCCTGCCGGATGCAACCCCCGTCGTTCTTCACGATTCCTTTATCAATTCCGTCAAGGAGGCAGACTTCCTGCGCTCGGGCACCGCCAAACCCATCATGACGCTGTCCGCACAGGAGAGCAAGGCGTTGTGGAAATCAACCCAAGACAACGATCTGCTGACCTTTTCCAAGATCCATAACTCCCTCGTGCCGGCCTCAGGCCAGATCCGGAATATCCCATTGCGAGTCTACCTGCCGTCTTCTCCTGGCCATGACCCCGGCAAGGCCCAAATCAAGGTAATCCAGTCGCACGTCCCACCATCCATCAGCAGCAGTAGCAGCGCGGCGACATCCCAGACCACCACGCCTGCTGCGTTACGCACTCCCTCGGTGGCACAGCCTCAGACCTTGGGAAATGCACTGCATCAGGTCCTGCCCAGTATCTTCCCGTCGAGAAGGACAACTATGCTCGGCACGCCGCTCCTTCACGGTGCCCCAGTGCCTATGAACGCTCATCTGGAAGAGCTGTATCGGTCGGCCTGCTACGCGGACGGCTGGCTTTCAATCGTCGTGGCCATGCGTGGTTAGGATGGTTCGAGTTCGAACCCTTTACTGTACCTACTACATACCATCATCCTGATCCCTCACAGGATTCCGTTTTTCGGCACTGCACTGGACTCATTACCTTTACACGTATTATCGACCTGTGGTTATTACGATTAGCCTGGTATGTGTGTCAAAAAGAACCACACCTCCAGAAGAAACGATATGAAATATCTGTCCATTCGGCGCAGGCCATCAGCCTCTCTATTTACGACGGGCCATGCATGCGTCTCCCATTATCTACCAAGTGTTCACACGAGAACTGTAATTGTACGACTGCCTACCCTTCCAACCCTCCTGGGAGTATGTATCTATCTATGGTCGAAGGCCTTTGCTAAATAAAGCTCAATCAATCAATCAACCAACCATTAATTATAGCCCACCGACTCAATGCCGTACGGATAGCGCTTTCCTGCTTTCTTCAATCGTCAATCTTTTGTAAAATCCTATTAAACCAGTATCAAGCCACTTTGACCTAACCATTGTTCCTCCTCTTCCTCCTCCTCCACCCCCTCCTCTTCCTCCTCTCCCTCCGCCCCCCTCTTCTATTTTTTCGTTCTTCTGTCGTTTCCCCGGCCGCAGC
>Ga0105239_10007165_pt1 | contig 12832 bp, 15 predicted proteins | sample KBSC44metaG_FD_92761 | JGI IMG/M metagenome (GOLD analysis project Ga0105239, IMG submission 92761) | Corn rhizosphere microbial communities from Kellogg Biological Station, Michigan, USA - KBS C4-4 metaG | ecosystem: Host-associated > Plants > Roots > Rhizosphere > Soil | place: Michigan, USA...
CCTCCCCGCCGGCGTCGCTGCGCAGGAGTACATCTTCGCGCCATCGACCGCCACGCCGCGCGCGGGTGCAGAAGACTTCGACGCCGTGACGGCCTCCTTCGCGGCCCACGTCTACCACAATGCGTGGGGCTGGTACAGCGCGCGCCAGAAGGAGCTGATCACACGGACAACACTGCTCACCGCACTCATCGTCGCGCAGACCGTGCTGCATGTCGGCGGCACGATCCACGGCGTCGATCTCCAGGGCGCGGCCGGCTATGCCGGCATCTGGGCCAGTGGTGTCGTGCTCGTCGGTGTAGTATTGGATTGGGTTGGTGGGCCGAGTGATTGAGCGGCTAGATTACGTTGCGTTGCGTTGTGTTGTGTTGTGTTGATTGTGGGAGTTATGGAATTGACTAGTTAGGTTGTTTTGATCGGATTGGATGATTCAGATTCATTCAATGGGTTCGTTTAGAAACCCGAATTGATGTCGCGGACCGCCAGCCCAGCCCAGCTCAGCCAAGCCCAGCCAGACAGGGTGAAGAGGGTGAAGAATGAGGAGGAGTCGGCGTTCCTTCATTCTTTCCACCCCCATTTTCCCCTGCTCTGCCTGCTGCTGGTGTTGGTGCTGGATGTTGAGCAAACAAACCATGGGACGGAGACGGGACCGAGTTGTTCCACCTCGCCGCTGCAAGATTCTATTCTACGTGTCGAAGAAAGGAGGAATTGACTATGTACTTAGAGCATAGGAATGCGGGCCTTTTTTGGGTTTGTGGGAAATACCAGGAGCACAGAGTCGGCCACATACAGAGCAAAGCCATGCAAGGGGGCGCGGTAATGCGAGGGATTCTGAATATGCCTCCTCAGATCTTTTTTGACGTCCATACGATACCATTAAAGACGTCTTCTATTTCAAACTCTGTTTGCTGCAAACTCTCTCGTTATCTCTCAGGGTTCTTTGTGACGCAGGATGGGTTACTGATCCCTTCCGCAGAATGCACGCCCATCTGCCCTTCAAGGACCGATATATCATCCTCGAATATCCTACGCACGCACTCAGTCTCGTCATACATTTTGACCGACTTCCACTTTCATTGATAGCAACCTAACAGATTCGATCCTTGAAACAGGCTCACATCACTCAGGAGCTTCTTCCACTGGCCATTCTTCGGCTCAAGAAGCCCATCAACGATTTGCCACCACGCTCACTACTAGTACTCCAATATCTGGGCTTCCTGATATTCCCTTCCCCTCCCTTTGATTCCTCCAACTTCGCTCGGACCTCATCCTCAATTGAGGGACCAAATTCAGTTACTGCGGCGGGTGCAGTCTGAGGCTGAGGCAAGCTGGCTTTCCTAAGCAAGCCACCACTGGTGAAAGGACTCAAAGGTCGCTTCTTCTTTTCTAGATCAAAGTCTGCTCCATCGAGGGTGAGAGTCAACTTCCTTCTCAAGCCCTTTCTTTGCAATGGTGATCTTGTAGGTGAGGGTGGTACTTCTCTAGTTTCCAAGATCTTGGCCCTCGGCGATTTGTTCTTGGGAGATTTGGGAGACCTTGAAACATTTGAGGCTAGCTCTTCAATGCTATCCTTAGTCTTAACACTCAACGAATCGTCCGAGTCGCTCATGGCCAGCCTCTCAGAAACTAGTTTTTGTGTCAGGGGGCTTTGACTGGGTATGTTTGGTGCGCATTGAGATGGTGGCATGGTCTTGGACTCGTGTGCATCAGCTGGCAACGACGAAGCGTTGATGTTATCTGAAACTGCATCCACGTATTCAGTCGAATCGGTGGTGATTGAAGATGATAAAGAGGTGCCACATATTGATGAGGAAGGGTAGGGTTGAAGAGGCTCAATGCCACTGTGATCTAGTTCTTCTGTGAGATCAATTAGCCCAGTCCGTCTTCCTGTTACTTCATATACTTGCCAGCAGGATGACAAAAGAATCGAAAAGCAGCATATGGGGCATCTTTGGGATCGAGCAGTTGGTATTTGTATCTCTTGGGTCGTGGAACATCATCGAGAAGACCACCGTCTGTGAGACTGTGAGGTGGTCAGAACATGAATGCCATTTGGAAGGGAAACGCCTACCGAACGCCATCAGGACGGGTGTCTTCAAGGTGTACACGACCCAGACCTTCTTCAAGGTCTCTAATTCTCTGACGATGTTCAATTCGATGGACATTGACCTGGATGCAGTCATCATGGAAAACACTCTGGTCCTGCTCAACATGAGACAGCTCATCTCCAAACTTCAAAGCTTGCCTCCTCATCGCTGGCTTTCCAGTGACAGGATGTTGGCCCTCATGAACTAGAGTGTACATCATCTTGCCATGGAAGCCGTGCTTCGAAGTGCAGTCCCACGAGGTCACTTCTTTTCCATTTACCAACAGCTTGAAGAAGTATGCAGCCCCTTGTGGATGTGGACCTTCGATGGTATATTCCAACCAGATCTGACTGCCAGGATAGATGGGGACATAGCAAGAGGCCACTGGATACTGTGGAGAGTTAGGCGGAAGGTCGTTTTCGTCGAGGTCACGATCGGTCTTTGGGTAGAGGTACTCTGGAAGTCTGCAGATGTCAACATGCGAGATGATGGAGACTTCAATGCCTCGAAACTTGACCATCTTGACGGAGAGCGGATGGAAAAAGGGTGGATGGGATATCGTTTGAAGAGGAGTAAGGATCTGATGATGAACACAGAGATTGGTGTGTTGAAGCTGGTGTTTCGATACCATCCCACAGGAAGGAGAAACTCTGAAGGTGGAAGTGGAAATGGAAAGCACAAGATGCCCTTGGTACATTTGGAAGGTGGCTCTGCCTTGTCTTCTTCACTGAATCATCTCCGTTGACTTGGTTTCGTTTCACTGCATCTCACTTCACTTCAATCTCAGTTCACTCGCATGATAATGTTGTTGTTGCTGCCTCTTCTGCAGCAGCTCAATGCCTGATAGATCTGATTTTGACTTCCTCGCGGCCTATCAGTCTTCATGTGGCTCATTACCCTCTAGTTCGATGCATCTGCCTTTGCCTTGACTTGTCCTCAAGCACAATGGTAATGGTAGAAATCCCCTTTCCCTATTCCCTATGCTTTAGCTCAGGCCATTCGCATTCGCATTCACTCCATCCATACTGGCAGCCGCAGCCGCAGCCGCAGCCTCAGCCTCCTCGATGGACCACACCATCCGCTTGTCCTCATCCTCCCCCGCCTCCATGTAGACAAACTCAATCTCCTCATGAAGCGGGTTTGCATACAACATGTTGAGCCAAGCGAGCATACTCCTCCACGCCTTGACAACCACATTCTCATGGTGGCCGCTCTCCCCACTCGCGTAGCAATTGCATCCGAACTTCTCTCGTCCAGAGACTGGTGTTTCGAGTCCGGAAGGCGAAATCGTGTAGGCTCGACATCGCTTAGAGATGAAACTTACGAATTCGTCGGGCGCACCCCCCTCCACTAGATCTTCCATCTTGTACTGCACAATGGCGAGGCAGATGCCTGTGATACGGCTGGCCCATTCATTCCCTAGATCACCCGCATCAGTTAGACAGCTCGTCAGTAGCGTTGTAGAACCCTGAACATTGAACTCACAGTTGCCAGCCAGATACTCCAACGCCGCACTGGCCGCATACTCGACGGCAATGAGATCAATCATCGCGTCCTTCTTCACCAGGCCCTTCACCACCTTCTCAAAAACATATCGCACATGCTCCTCATAATCCCCATTCCCCTCCACGCGATTCCTGAGACCATCGATCCGCAACGCCTCACTCACTGCGCTCTCCCGCGGCATATCCATCCACTCGGCATCGCTGACAGCCCTCGCTCCGCCACGGTACCACAGCAGCTGGCACGGATTCGCAATAATCACACCAGGCGCTTTCTGCCCAGCCGTCGCAGTCGGCCCGTGGAGGATGGCATCCACGAAGTCAACCATGCTGCCGTGCTTGATGCCTGCGTCGCCGATCACGCGCCACGAGAGTACGCCTGGCTCCATCTGCCGCTCACCTAGGAACACGACCACGCGGTCTTTGCTACTGATGTCCTTGGACACCAGGATAGGCACATGCTTGTCAGTTGGCCCTGCACCCAGCGGCAATCGCACCGTCTCGAGACCCAACGCGTGCAGGCGATCCAGGATGATATTGCGCGTCACAACTGTGAAGTAAATCCCGTTCAATCAGCATCAGGAGCCCGCACTGACGAGAAACATCGAAATCCCCCTGTTTCCTATAAAAGTCCAACGAACAAAAGACTCCGAACTCACCATTAGTAGCCCACTTATAGACCTGATTAACACGATCATTCGCATTGATCTTGTACTGAAACTTATTCGAAGGCACTTTGATCTGGCGAATCTGGTCGTGTTCGTTGACGAAATAGCCCAACGACTCCAGTGAATCCGTCGGGAACAGTGGGTCCGGTGGGAGGGTTTGGGGCAGGCGGCGGAACATGGTGGATTGAGATTAAATCGAGTTTGATGGATTGAGTGCAGGATGTAAGGACTTGTAGACTGAGAATGAAATCAAGGCCAGGATGCGAGTGGGGGTTGGTTGATTGGTCGATCGATCGATCGGGTGATATTTACCCTAGGTAAAGTATCAATCGCTGCCCGTTCCGCTATTACCAGGTCAAACACTCAGCACGGTGGGACATCGCTGTGGCGATGAGGCCAGTTGGGACTTTGTACTCCGTAGTTTGGTGGGATTAGATGGGATGTGGGCACCGAGACGAGAAGAGATGGAGAAACGAGAAGTCGAAGTTGAACGTTGGAAGTCAAGACAAGAAATCATTCAATCACGGGACGAGGCTGAGGCTGGGTCCTGGGAACAGAAAGTGAAACTGAAACGGGGGACAAGTCACACACGATCCGCCGCCCGCCGCCCGTTTGATTGGGCGATTTTGATTTCAACTGCGACTGAGCAAATGCCAAATGGGACCGACCATTGGTGTATGTAATTAAATTCATGTACGTGTTATATAAGTTAAGTAGGTAACTACTCCGTACATAATACTACATATTACCTAATATCAGTCACAATCCATTTCCAGGCCAGGGTCGATCTTCTTCACTTGGGCGAAACCGACACCTTACAGTAAGTAACTAATTAGTTGAACCCAGAACTCAGAATGAACTTGGTTATCCAGCGAGTCTCTCTCTCTCTTTCTCTCACAAGAAATGAAATACAGGAAGGGCCCGGGGGGTCCTGTGTCACCCTCTCCCTCCCCCTACATACATACATACATACACGTGATTTCAGTGACAACCCAGACAGGTTTAGAACTACAGCCACCACCACAAGGTAAAACGAAGGACACATCATAAATATCATAAATATCATTGAATAATGGTCCAACCGTCTCAAAGAAGCTCCCTCGACGATGTCGGATAGACCCCTTTTCATCCTCCAAGACATCCCCGGGGCCCTCCCCATCTGGTCCGTTTCTCCATCCATCTTATACTTTGAAACCGTCACAAAGTCAGATAGATAGCTAGATAGAAGGAGAGATGGAGAGCCGATCACCAACCCGTTGATTAGCAGTCAGACTGTGTTTTCATGCCTAATACTAGGTAGGATAGTAAGTAGTAATAGAGCTAAAAATACATAATACAACATACACACTTGCTGGGGCTTGCTTCTGGGCTTTTGTTTGATGACGGGCGGAGGCGTACATTCATACAATGCACTGTCGTAGTCTCTCGTAGTCTCGCACTTTCGTTCTCTCGTGGATTCCCATGCCATTCTGTCAACCACCACTGCACTGCTGCACTGCAAGAGGATTCATTTGCTATGGTGAGTCCCCCATCCCCGTCTGCATCTGCAACTGCAACTTGCAACATCTTTCAAAACAAGAAAAAACCTTGAACTCGTAACAACGTGTAACGTATCAAACAACGTCATGCCCATACCATGCCATACCATGCCACGCGATGCTTCCCATCCATATATGCACAAACCAGAACCAGAACCGGAACCAGAGCGAGAAATCAGGAATCAGAACAATACTCCCTACCATAAACCCCTTCCATTCATCGTGGTGATGTTGATGCTCTCAATGTGTCTCCCAATCAATATGCACGCATGCAGCCCACACAACCCCTAATATAATCGTACAAAGCACAGACTGTGGCATCTCCAGCTCGATGGTAAACCGCAACTTCGGATGTACGGCTTCCACCAGGTGATTTCGTGCCAATCAAGTCCACAGAATTCCGCCTCAGGAACCCGCTCGCGCAACACCGATGCTGCTACTCCGGTTTGAATGAAAACTTTGGCTAGCAATGGGTGCGAATCCTTTGGCCAGATCAAATCCATCTGCTCCATCATCGTCATCATCGTCGTCGGCTCCTCCACCTCCACCACGAGGGTCAGGATTAGAATTGTTTCCTTGCGACTGGGTGGCGTTATTGAAGGACCCTGAGGTGCTAGCCCGTCCGGGTGCCAAACTGAAAGGACTTGCCTTTCCCGCATGATCTCCGATACTGCGGTTGAACCTACCGTTTTCATCGGTCGCACTTCCGTTTTCCATGTGGTTAAATGACGGGGTGCCTTCTTTCTTTACACTCGAACTCGATGCAGTTGGTGCTTGACTTCCCCTGGCTGGCTTACTCGGACTTGCCAAACCAGCATCCATTGGGGGCGGGCTAGAACTCATCACATGCCGGTCGATTCCATTCGATCTTGGATCTTCATCCTTGACAGGTGAGATATCGGGAACTTGATGTCCAGGTGTAACGCCCATAAGGCCTTTCCAAAACAAGCCCGGCCCAGCAGGAGAAGACTCTGGCATGAACTTGCTAGGTGCAACAAGAGTGCTCGGGGGAGCTAGTCGAGGATTCTGTCGCAGTGGTGCTGGAGTGATGATGCTGTGTTGTGAGAATCGGAATGGGGTGTCTAGGTATGAGGATGAGAGAGTAGGGTTTGTTGGTGAATGATGGGTTGGAGGGACAGAAGACGGAAGGGTATACGCAGGTAAACCGTTGCCCATCCGCGGCGTAGGTCCACCATGTCTATGCGGCAGAGGAGAGTCATCAATTTCTGTATCCGGAAGCGTACTGAGCGTATCCGTCCTTCGTCTTTGCGGCGTGATAGCCTCCTGATGTTGCTGGAATGGTGGTGCTAGTGTTGGAGCTGAAGAACCAGGTGGATACAAGGGTGGGAATTGTAGGTTCACTTTTGGGGTGGGCGGAAGAGCGCGACCTTGACTGTCCTTGGCAGAGAAGGAGCTCACCATCGACGTGTCATATCCCAGGTTCTGCCCGTTAGGACCTCGAAAGTTGGGATTGACGTCTTTAGAAGAGGCTGGAGACGAAGGAGCAGAACCACCGCCACCACGACGAGCTTGTTTCTTCCAGTACTCTTGTCGAAATTCGGGGGCAATTTGCCATTTCATACCCTTCCCAGGCTCGTCGGTTCGACGAGGAACTTTTTGGAATGCCTTGTTGAGCGACAGATTATGTCGGATGGAATTCTGCATGGGAGTTAGCTTCGTTGTTCGCTTACAGCTAGATGGGCGACACGACACGTACCTGCCAACCACTGTTGGAATGTCGGTAGAAGGCGTACTTGTCGGCGATGAAAGAATAGATATTACTCAAGGTTAACTTTTCCTCGTCACTGCTGAAAATGGCCTGTGCAATCATGGTAGCATAGCTGAAGGGTGGCTTGAGGTCTTTGGCAGAATCACGGCTGTAGTCGATTTCTTGAGTGCTTTCCATCATCATTCCTCGTCCGTACATAGGGGACATGGGCATTTTGCTATCAAACACACCCCGTTGAGTTTTACCACCATCGACCTGGTTGGGGGGAGTGGCTTCGCGTTTGAGATTCGGCGGGGCGGGTGCCAACGAAGGAAATCCCGGGGGGACCGCGTAGGGAGCGGGATCAAATCTGGCAGGTTCAGGATGGGCATGAGGAGGCGCAAGGGGAAGATCGTCGCCGGCAGCTAATGCTTTGGCTCGGTCGATGAAATACTGGTCTATTTGAACCTTGTCGCCGGGTGTGACGAACATCATTTGGGTTCCGGCAATCTCTAGAATGTCGCCGGATTTAATCTGTCTTCTGAGGCCTTTTTTGATCAACACGTTGTTGACTCGAACACCATTCCGGCCATTGACTCGGACATGCCAGCCACCTTCATCCTCGGGAAAATCGGCGTCATAGTAGATGGAGGCATGATGGCGAGAGACTATCTTGCTGGGACCTAGGTCAATATGGACGGGGAAGACGTCCTTGAGGTCGGCGATAGGACTGGAGGCGCCGTTGACGGTTGGACGATCATCGGGGGGTCTTCCAAAATTAACCGACTGTTCGCGCACAAAATAGGTCCAGTCGCGACCGGCAATCTTTGCATAGGCGGAGACTTTCTGGGGACTATTGTTCTGCTCCTTGTCGTTGGAATGCTCGACACTCACGACAATGGGGTCCTTGGAGACTTGAAGGTAGGAGACAACGGAGTCTATGAGGTCGGTCTGAGAGACACCCTCTGCTTCGTCGGCGGGGTCATGGTCTATGGATTGGTCGCGGTCGTGGTCGGGATCGGGTGTCGCAGATTGTCTTCTGAGGGCGGAACGTGTGGTATTGACCTGCGAGGGAGCACCTGTTAGCTGTGTGATGGACTTGTCGGGCCAGATCAATATACCTTGCGCTTCTTGGCCGATGGACGTGTGGGCGATGAATCTGGAAGGTCGAGCTCGGAGGAGTCGAGGACATCGTGAGGTTTGCGACGAGCTTTACGCTTCGAGGGAGGCATGGTGTGCTAAGGATGGGCGGGTGAGCGATGGTCCAGGGCGAGGAGGGGGAAGAAGACGGATGGAAAAGACGGTGGTTCGTGGTTCGTGGTGGTGGAGTGGTCCGAGGGTTCTTTCGTGAGGATAACAGGTATACTGGTCAGTGGGAGGAATAGTAATGGTGGCGGTGGGAGCGCAGGCTAGAGAGGCGCTAGTTGGGATATTTGCGACGTCAATGTTTTGGTTCAGACGCAGGGTTTTTCGTGGCGGGAATTTCGATGGAGGAAGGGAGAGACATGGAGGAATACGGAGGACTGATAACTAGCAATTATCTGACCGTGGCACGGCAGGCTTAGACTGACTGTTCAAACGGTGAATGGGTTTGATTGTGATAAACAGGACAATGGCGGGTGAGGATGAGGATGTGTGAGTGAGTGTGTGACCAAAGACGGAGAATTGGTGGTGGTGGTGATGATGATGATGATGATGGGGGTGGCTGTTTTCGCTCCTCGAGTTACTGGGTTTACTGGTTTACTGGTATACTGGTTTACTGGGTACGTACCAGAGTCGATCGTCTGAGTCTGAGTGTAGCAGGTTTGGGCTTGCCCACTCCAGTTAGAAGGACTCGGTCTGAGAATGGCCACGGACGCGTCTTCTTATTATTCTGGTTGATATTATTATTATTATTATTGGTATTAACATCACAGTCCCCAGTCGCCCACTGGCCACCACTTAACGACTTAAGCGTGTCTGGGTGCAGGGGACAAGTGAACACCAGGGATCCAGGGGCCCAGGGGCCCAGGGGGGCCCCCACTGCCTAAGCCTTGCCTAATATATGCCTGGATTTGCCGCCAACCAAACGAGTGTCAGGCGTCTGCCGTTATGATTTAGGCATGCCCCATCATGATTTAGGCATGCATTCCACATGGCTCTCCTCTGCTTGCCACGCCTAAACCCAACTCCGTCTCCCGTTACGTATTAACCTGAGAGCTCGTTTGATCAAGTAAACACGCGTAAAACACGCCCAAACACGCCCCAAAGAAGCAGCTTGGGTATTTAATATCTCAATATTGACTTGACTCCCGCCCGTGACAGGCTGAGGACCACTCGACAGCACTTGATCAAATTTGATGCACAGATCCTCCTCTCCCATCCCACAGACCCCAATATTCAGCCCACCCACTTCTCCCTGCTGGTGGCATACATATCTCAGCACAGCACATGGCATCTGTTACCCGGACGTCCATTGCCATTCCACCTTTTCGCTTATCACCCCTCAGCCGATTGGTGGTGTCATGGGGAAGGGAATTTTCTCTCTGCCACGCTCTGCTAACACCGAGCACTGCCGAAAATGTAAACATCATGACGTAGTTTTCCATGCAAGTCATGCTGGCCGACGGAGGAGTCGGGACTGATCACCCAAATCACGCGATTCGACAGCCCCAAGAGTGTTAGTCATCATCGTCCACGTGAGCACGAGCTGTCCGAGAGCACGGGATGCTCGGCACGGTTTATCCGTGCCCAGCCTGAGGTTGCCTCGATCCTTTCAAACCACCTTTGCATGAATTTGCTACTTGGCTATTAATCTTAGTGGCAATGTACCTCCACATATTACAGAGATGGATACTCTTTGGTCCAAGTCAGGAGAACGGGTGAGCGCGTACGGTTACCCAGTACGGAGTACAGGTGCGAGCAATCCTCCTTTCTTCAAGACGCGCTTTGAAACTCCTTCGCCCTGCAGGCTGCATTAGCTCATCCATCAGCCGAGTATCTGACACCTCCAGCCATCCAGAGAACCTGTCCTAAAGTCCTGAGTCCTGAGTCCTGAGTCCTGACAGGCAGAGACAGATCGACAGCCTTGCTTTTGCAGCTCTTAGCCCACTTTTACGGATCGCCTTTCCCCCATCAACCCCTTCATGTTAAAGGAGTCCCAGTAGGTGGTGCTCAAGCCACAAGGCACCGCCTATTTGAACAAGTGCCCCGAAATCATACAAAAGAATATTCTACACCCAACCCCTAGCTTTGAATCCCATCAACAATAATGTCACAAGTGGCCCTTTTCGAGCCAATTCCCAAGGCTCCGGGAAGAAAAAAAATGAAAGTCCAGTCGTTCCACCAACACCTTGCATGCAAGTAACTCAATGACAAGAAGATCGTACTCCGTCAAAAACATCCCTCCGACTTTTGGATAATAGGTGGCAGTTTGTCTATACCAATCCGTGTCCGCTGTCCTGTTTCGTGAGCGTCGTGTGTCGTAAAAGGAGGAATATTTGGTGCAGATTATGTTGCACCGCTGGAGCTTGGGCTTGGGCTTGAGGTGTGTCAAACCCGTGCGGCATCAGCTGTGCCCTGTCTCTTCTCCATCTAGGCCTCGACCAGGTCCACGCCATCGATGCCATATCCAAAGTCAATAATCACCACTCGGCCGTCCTGGCTGGTACACACAATTTTGCGATAATTACTTTTCGCTGCCAAGATCCAACTCGACGTCCACCCTTCCAGATTGATCTGAAGTCCACCGTCCTCGGCTGATTCTCCCTTTGCTGCGTTCCACACTTTGATGGAATGATCGTAGCTTCCACTGATAATACGTGAATTGGCCGAGTCCAGGTGCAGGGATCGCACCAAGTCTCGATGTCCTTTAAGCTCACGGAGCCTCCCCCCCGTCACCGTATCGTATTCGTAGATCACTTGGTCGTTGCCTCCAGCAAAAATCGTGCGTCCGTTCTCGGAAAATTCAACACACGCGAGTCCTCGGTCCTTGGACTGGAACTCTTTGATGCAAACTCCATCTTCCAACCGCCACAGCTTCGACATTCCATCCCCACTGGCACTCGCAAGTAGATTGCCACGCACTTGCACGGCATTCACCGGTCCTCGGTGTCCAACCAATGTCCTGATCAGCTGTCCCGTTACTCGATCCCACACTTTGATCGTCGTGTCCTTGGAGCACGTGATGATCCGTTGTTTATCAATGCACACATCCAAAACTCCCGCGTGGTGGCCCACCAGCCGGAAAAGCGGTCGGTAGTTCTCCTTGATCGACCAAACCAGGCACGAGAAGTCCGACGACCCCGTCACCAGGTTTTCATCGTCATACTGTAGACACAGAACGGATGCTTGATGCCAAAGCCCACTGTCCAGAGTTGCCGGATCGGGTGATGAAATATCCGCCTTGAAGAAAGGAAGAACTCCTTGAGGCTCAACTGGCGGAGGTGCCAATTGTTGTCGTTCCCGCGGATTGTTGGGCGGTCCCAGTTTACGGATGCACTGATACGTGTGAGCATCCCACACTCGAATCGTATTGTCCCGGGATCCCGTGATGATTTTGTGCTCATCAAATTGCGCGCAGTAAACACTGTCTTTGTGGCCATTTAGATAGATCGCGGCCGCTTCTCCATTTCTCCAGCGCTTGTCAATCAGTGTGCGGATTTGGAATAGTTTCCGGAAGTCCTGCCCGGGCGTGTTTTTCCCCAGGCCTGCAGCTGGAGGGAAATCAGGAAGGGGAGATGGGATTTTGGACCCATACTCTCGATAAAAGATCCCCTTCCACACAGCTTGCGACTGACACAGGCCATGCCATTTTTGTGAGACCAAAGCGACTTGAGTCAGGGACTCAACATCCAAGAATGAGAAAATGGTCTCCATCAGTTCGGTGGCAAGAACCGAGGTGGGATCTTGGCAGAGGACGTGCGCATTGACCAGAGAAGAACCACGTCGGGTGCGGCTGTCGAGCACAATTCCAATTCCGCTCTCTGCATCTTGTTCCGCCTTATCCTCAGCACCCTGCCGGGGCTCATAGGGAGGTAGAGGCGGAGTTCTAGACGCATGGAACAGTTCATTCTGTGCAGCCGCCGATGCCCTTGCTCCTGCTCCTCCATAAACTAGATCCGACAAAATAGGATGTCCTCTTCCCCGGGCGGTCAAAGGTAAAGGATCGATCATCTCGCGCTGCGAATCAAGCATGTTGTGGGTGTTCAGGAGCGGCAAAGACGGCCTCCTTCTAGTGCTGAGACTCCGCAGCAAACGACCGCGGGATTTTGGTCTTGTGGCCATAGCCTCAGTCAAGTCCATCAGCTCCTGTCCGGAGCTGAGAGGCATGAGAGGTGGTGTCCGTTTCTCC
>Ga0105239_10007168_pt1 | contig 12827 bp, 11 predicted proteins | sample KBSC44metaG_FD_92761 | JGI IMG/M metagenome (GOLD analysis project Ga0105239, IMG submission 92761) | Corn rhizosphere microbial communities from Kellogg Biological Station, Michigan, USA - KBS C4-4 metaG | ecosystem: Host-associated > Plants > Roots > Rhizosphere > Soil | place: Michigan, USA...
GTCTCCGCAGGTGTCGTCACGGCGTTCAGCTTGCGCCACTGAGGGGTCCGCCACCAGCGCCATGTTCGACTCACTGGAACGCGCTCGATCGTCAGTCCACCCGATCGAGGCCGACCGATATCCCGGCTGCCGCCGCTTGCACGCGGCCGCGAGCCGCTCGCGGATCGAAGCGATGCACTGGCCCGGTAACGCTCAGCGCGGCGACGACGCCCTCGCCGCTTCGCGTGATCGGAGCGGCGACGCAGGCAATCCCGACGGCCGACTCCTCGTGCTCGTAGGCCAGACCGGTCGCCGCGACCTCGTCCAGCTGCGCGCGCAGCCGAGCCGGCGTCACCACGGTCCGGGGAGCTGTCCGTACCAGTCCCGCGGCCACCCGGGCGGCAAGGACGTCGGGCGGCGCGGCGGCGAGCAGCACCTTGCCCAGCGCCGTGCAGTGCAGCGGCAGCCGGCCGCCGAGACGCGATGGGGTGTCGGCCTGTCGGTGGCCGCCGAGCTTCAACAGGTAGACGACGTCCAATCCGTCCCGCACGCCCAGATGCACCGTCTCGTGCGTGTGCTCGTAGAGCTCCTCGAGATACGGAGTCGCCACCTCGACCAGCCCACGCCCAACCGACGCGCGCAGCCCGAGTTCGAACAGCCGGCGGCCGAGCCGATAGCCGAGGTCCACCCGCTCCAACAGCCCGGAGGCGACCAGGGTGGCGGCGAGACGGTGCAACGTCCCCTTGGCAATGCCTGTTCGGCGCGTCAGTTCGGCCAACGTGAGCAGGTGATCCTCCGGGCCGAACGCCTCGAAGACCATCAACGCTTTCTCGAGTGTTCCGCCTCCAGAGACACGCGTGATCGCGGGCTGACGAGGCGCGCCCACGTGTGACTGGGGGAGCGGGATCATCGCCTGCGACGACCCGACCCCAGCTGCGCCTCGATCGCGTCGACGAAGTCCTGGGTTGCGGCGCAGCCGGCGGCCGTGCGGATCTCGGCGGCGAACTGAGCTTCGCGTTCGAGCGAGTTGGCGAGCAGCCGCTTCGTCCCGCGCAGCGCGGCCGACGAGCTTGCCAGCAGTGACCGGACCAGTTCATCGGTCCGCTCGGCGAGCTCGTCCTCGGCCACGACCAGGTTGGCGGCTCCGAAGCGCTCGGCGTCGACCGCGTGGAGCAGCTCGCCCAGCAGCGCGAGCTGCATAGCGCGGCCGAGGCCGATCTTGCGCGGAAGCAACCAGCTCTCGCCATGGTCCAGCGTGTGGCCCAGCGTTACCTGCGGCACGCTTATTCTTGCCGAGTCCGCGAGGACGACAAGATCCGACGCAAGCAGCAGCGCCGCTCCCAGCCCGATCGCGTATCCGCGAGCGCTCACCACCACTGCCTGTTCCAGGTCGAGCAGCCCGCGTATGAGAGGTTGGATTTGCTCTCGCATCCCAACCTCGAAGGTCGCGGCCCGACGAGCCGCGTCGAGGGTCAGCAGCTCGGTTATGTCGCCGACGTCGGCTCCGGCGCAGAAGTCGGTGCCGGCTCCGGATATGACGACGACATCGGTCGTGTCGTCGTGGGTGAGGTCGGCGACGATGGCGGTGAACTCGTCCAGCATCGTCAGGGTCGTGGCGTTCTTCGCAGCGGGCCGGTCGATGACGATATCCGCGCGTCGACCCGACCGCGCGAGGGTGACTCGTCCGTCCATGGCCGGCTACTGGCTCGATTCGCGTTGTCGGTTCTTGAACGCCGCGAGGCCGGCCTGCACCGTCGCGGATCCCAGGATGGCGTCGGCGGCGCGCTTATTGGCCTCCCAGAGGATGTCTTCGCTGACCGTCGCCGCGGCGTGGGCTGTCTGAAGATTGATTCGGATGGTCTCCGGATCGAAACCAGCGATGATCGCGGCGCGTTCTATAGCTGTCTGGAGCGCGTCGCTCTCAACGAGGGTGGACACCAGTCCGAGCTGGTACGCGCGTTCCGCGGGGACCGGTTGGCCGGTGAGGATCATGTCCATTGCCGGAGCACGGCCGAGCAAGCGGGGTAGGCGAATTAGGCCGCCAGCCAGGGGACCGAGGCTCCATTTGATCTCCGCCACGGCGAAACTCGAGCGCCGAGTCGCGACGACGAGGTCGCAGGCGAGGACGATCTCGCACCCGCCAGAGGTGGCCAGGCCGTCGATCGCCGCGACGATGGGCTTCGTCCGCGGATAGTCGATGATTCCCGCGAAGCCTCCGCGTTCGGTGACGGCCGGCTCGTCGACGCCGGCTTGCAGGTCGTTGCCGGCGCAGAAGACGGGCCGTGGCTCGGTGACCGTCGCGGCGAGAACGCCGACCCGCAGATTCGGATCGTTCTCGAGTCGGTCTATGGCGTCACCGAGCGCAATGGCCATCGCCGGGTTGATCGCGTTGCGGGCCTCTGGACGATTCAGCGTGATGACCGCGACAGCCCCGCGCTCCTCGAACCTGACAAGTGGCATAGGGCGACGATGTCGAGTTGACTTCCTGATTTCCAGTTTCGTTCCCTTGACCGGAACAGGGCTGGTCGGGTCGGTCGTCGGCTCGGGTCGGCGGGTTGGAGCCGACGGTCAGTCGGCAGCCTGCTCGCCCGCCGCGCTGTGCCGCTCGAATCGTGCCCACATCCGCTCGACGTCAGAGGCCTGGTTGAACGCCATCATCGATCCGCCCCCGTCGACCATGACGTCCTGTCCGGTCAGGTAGCTCGCGTCGGGACCTAGCAGGAAGGCCACGACCCGGGCGACCTCGAGCGGGTCCGATGTGCGGTGCATGGGCAGGTAGGCCTCGATCGCCGTGCGAATGCTGCCGTGGCTGAGCACACCCGCCGTCATGCCAGTGCGCATGTATCCAGGGGACACGGAGCAGGACCGGACGCCACGGCCGGCGTATTCCAGAGCGATAGACCTGGCCAACGAGCGGACGGCGCCCTTGGACGCGGCGTACGCCGTCCCGCCGGGTTGGGGGTGGTCGGCTGCCGTGCTGGCGACGAAGACGATCGCGCCCTTGCTTTCCATCAAGTGCGGCAGCGTCGACCGGGCGATATGAAAGGAGCCGTTGAGGTTGACGCCCAGTGTGGCAGTCCAGTCCGCGTCGTTGACCGCGTGCGCCGGGGAAAGAGAGTTGCGGAAGATGCCGGCGCAACTCGCCACCGCGTCGATTCCTCCCCAAGCGGCGACGATCTGATCGACCGCCTCGTTCACCGCGGCGGCGTCGGAGACGTCGACGACAAGAGAGAGGTCCGCTTCAGTCTCACTGAGATCGAGGCCTGCCACCCGCCAACCCGTGCTGCGCAGGTGCTCGGTGACTGCCCGGCCTAGGCCCGACGCGGCGCCTGTCACGACAGCGCTGCGAGGTGAATCCGACATGTGGCAAACCTTTCGCGGTACGGCCTCGAAGGAACGCCGCGGAGTCTAAGGCATCCGGCGCTCGATGCCGCTCAGGCCTACCATGCAAATCATGTGCATGGTACGTTTCCGCCCAGGCCACGTCGTGGCTCGCTCTGCGGACGGCGTGCGAGCGGAGCGGTAACCGCCAATTGTTCGCGGTGCCAGGTGCGATCAGTCTCAACCAGCTGTCACAGGAGATTCGGTATGTCGACGTCCGCCAAAGTTGTCGTGCTCGATGGGGCCGAGGGCCTGAGTGTTCACAATGTTCAGTTGCCCGAGCCCGGCCCGTACGAGGTAATCGTCGAGCAATATGCGGCGGGCGTTTGCCATTCCCAACTTCATAACATTCATGCTCGCCCGCCGGGCGCGAAAATGCTCGGCCACGAGTCGTCCGGCTGGGTGGTCAAAGCAGGCGAGTCGGTGACCCATGTCCAGGTGGGCGACGACGTCATAATCACCTGGGTTCCGCGCCTGTCCGGGGGTTCCACCCGGATGCCGGCGCCGATCAACGTCGAACTCGAGGACGGTCGCACTGCCACACCCGCGACCCTCGGAGTCTTCACCTGGGGTACGCACGCACTCGTCGACGAGCAGTACGTCGTCAAGGCGCCGGACGGCATGCCGCGCGATACCGGTTCGGTCATTGGATGTGCCGTCATGACAGGCGCGGGGGCGGTCGTGAACACGGCCGCAGTTCCCCCCGGCTCCAGCGTCGCCGTCTGGGGAGCCGGCGGCGTCGGGCTCAGCGCCATCGCCGCGGCGAGAGTCGCCGGCGCCGCCAAGGTCATCGCCGTGGATATCGACGACGCGAAGCTCGAAGTAGCAAGACGTTTCGGCGCCACAGACGTGATCAACTCGACGAAAGACGATCCGGTGGCCGCGGTGAAGGCGCTAACGACGCAGGCGGGGACGCGCAACATGTACGGGCAGCCCTTTGCGGGAGCCGACTACAACTTCGACTGCCTCGGACGTCAGATCACGTTCAGCCAGGCTTTCGCCGCCGCCAAGACGCAGCGTGGGGGCACGACCGTGCTGGTCGGCGTGCCGACCGACGAGCTTCGGCTGGACGGCATCGACTTGCTGGCGAGTGAGAAGACGCTCCTCGGAAGCGTCGGCGGTTCGTCGGTTCCTGACCGCGACTTTCCCATCTTCGTCCAATGGAATCGGGACGGGCTTCTCGATCTCGATTCCCTGGTGACGGCCCGATTCTCCCTGGATCAGATCGGCGATGCCGTCGCTGATCTCGAGGCGGGCAAGGTGCTTGGCCGGGCGATCTTGGAGTTCACGAGCGCTGGACCTGAGGCCCGGGGAGAGTTCTGACGCGTTGGCCGCTCGGGACGTCTCAGTGAGGGACGCGCTATAGCTGCTTGCCTGTCGCGCGGGTGTTGCCACGGCCTACATCCTGGCCTATCGTAATCACGAATTCGGGGTGTCCAGGACGCGCAGACGCGATATCTGGCGGCGTTCGTTCGGCGGTCGTCTAGTCCGACCGGGTACCTGAGAAGCGTGCGTCGCACTCACATTCGCTTGGCACGACGCGGCAGGAGATCTCGTGGGCAGGCTCGACGGCAAGGTCGCTCTCGTCACCGGCGGGGCGCGGGGTCAGGGACGCGCCCACGCCCTCGCGATGGCACGAGAAGGCGCGGATATCGCGATCGTCGATATCTGCCAACAGGTCGACACCGTGCCGTACGGCATGGCGACCATAAGCGACTTAGAACGCACGGCCGGGGAGATCGAGGCGCTTGATCGGCGCACGGTGAGCATGCCGGCCGATATGCGGTCGGAGTCGGCTGTCACGAACGCGGTCGAGACCACCATCGCCGAACTCGGCGCCATCGACGTGCTTGTCGTCAACCACGGAATCTGGAGTCGCGCGGCGCTCTGGGAGATGAGCGACGCGGAGTGGGACGACACGCTCGACACCAACTTGAAGGCGCCGTGGCGGGTGCTGAAAGCGGTGGCCCCGCACATGATTGAGCGTCGGTCCGGCTCGATCATCCTGACGTCTTCGGTGAACGGATTCGAGGGACAGGCCGGCGCAGCGCACTACGCGGCCGCAAAGCACGGCGTCTTGGGTCTCATGCGGTCGGCGGCACTCGAACTGGCGCCGTACGGCGTTCGAGTCAATGCCATTTGCCCTGGCTTCGTCGACACGGGAATGACCGACTGGCAGGGCTGCTACGACATGACCACCGGCAAGGTGAACGCCACGCGCCAGGAGTACGAGGTCGCGACTCGCCACTTCCAGGCCATCGGCTCCGGGCTGTTGCCAGAGGAGGTCAGTGGGACCGTCTTGTGGCTCGCCTCCACGGATTCCTCACGCGTCACCGGAGTCGCGGTACCGGTTGACGCGGGCCACTCAGTCCTGAACGGCTACAACCCCGCGCCGACGCCAGCCGGGGCAGCTTAAGCCCGAAGCCCGGACAACGCGGCCTACGCCGCACCGCCCGGTTCCACCTGTCAGAGCAGCAGCCATTACACGGAGAGGCAAGGCATGGACGTTTCCCTGGGAATGTTGTGGCAGAACTGGAATATGGAGCGGACTTCTCGGGAGTTCGTACAGGAGCAGTTGGACCTGGTGTCGCGGGCTGAGGAATACGGCTTCAACGCGATAAATAGCGTCGAGCATCACTTTGATGCCCGCTATTCGGCTTGCCCCGACAATTTCATGGCGTTGTCCTACCTGGCGGCCAAGACGTCGTCGATCAAGCTGTTTCTGACGGCCGTCATCCTGCCGTGGAACGACCCGCTGCGCGTGGTGGAGAAACTGTCTCTGCTGGACCACATGAGCAACGGCCGGTTGATTCCGGGCTTTGGCCGGGGTCTGGCAAAGATGGAATACGACGGTTTTGGCATCGACATGTCGGAATCGCGGGAACGCTACGACGAGGCCTTCGCGATGATCATGGACGGCCTGCGGACGGGGTACGTCGAGGGCAACGGCCGGTTCTACAAGCAGCCGCGCGTCGAGATCCAGCCGTCACCGCGCCCCGAGCTCGCCAACGAGGTCTGGACGGTGGCCATGTCGCCGGACTCGGCGAAGGCCGCCGCCGAGTCCGGCACCCTGTTGACCACCTTCACCACCGGCACGCCGCAGGACATGTTGAAGCTGCTCGACGCCTACCGGGACACCTACCGCGGTGCGTTCAGCGCCGAACCGGAGGCGCCGAGCTTCGTGGACTTGATGATCTGCCACGCGGATCCCGACGAGGCCAGACGTCGCGCGCATCTCTACATCGGCCGCTACTACGACGACTTGATGCGCCACTACGACCTTGCTGGGAAGCACTTCGAGAAGGCGAAGGGCTACGAGGCGTACGCCGAAGGAGCCAAGGCGTTGCGAGAAGTCTCGGCGGACGCGGCGAAAACGGCCTATGTCGACGCCCAGGCCTGCGTCGGCACGCCGGAGCAGATCATCGAGCGACTCGAAGAGCGCCACAAGGTGCTCGGGGCGACAAACCTGGTCATCGGCTCTCAGATCGGCGGCATGCCGGTCGAGATCGCCCGCGAGAACATGGACCTGTTTGCGCGGGAGGTCATGCCGGCGCTGGCGTCCATAGGCAAGTGATCTGTGCGCCAAGGTCTCGCCCTCCACGGCGCAAACTCATGAAGGGGACTGGCTCATGATCAAACTGACGGTGCTCTACAACTTCCCGGGCGCGGAGGTGGTGGACGCCTTTCGCGAGCACTACCTGAACGTTCACGACCCTCTGGTGCGAGCGTTGCCGAACTTGGAGCGGTTCGACGTCGCCTTCACGACGCCTGGCCAAGATGGCGCGCCGGCGCCGTACTTCTTGATCGCGGAGCTGTATTTCAAGGACTTCGACGCCATGGCCGCAGCGATGGCGTCGGCCGAAGGTCAGGCGGTCGCTGCGGACAATCCCAATGTGCTGCCGTATGTGGCGACGGCTTTCGCAAGCGTGCTGGTGTGATCCCGGCGTGTCCACAGCGACAGGTGAGCGCCTGTTCATCCCGAGCTTTTATGAATATGGTGTGCATGGTCGCGGGCGGGCGCTCGTCCGAGGGCAATCTGGGAGCGTGCGATGAGCAGGGTTGTCGAGACCAGTTACGGTCTGCTTGAGGGCATCGTCGACCAGCAGTCGTTGGCGTTCAAGGGCGTCCCGTACGCGGCGCCTCCCGTGGGTGCTCTCCGTTTTCGGGCGCCGGCTCCGCCGGCAGCGTGGACGGGAGTTCGGAAGGCGGACGCGTACGGTCCGTCGTGCCCTCAGCAACCGATGATCGGCGCGTTCGCCGAGCTGTGCCCGGTGCCCACCCCCGTCGGCGACGACTGCCTGTCGCTGAATGTCTGGGCGCCCGAGACGGGCGGCTCGGGGCTGCCTGTCCTCTTCTGGATCCACGGCGGCGGTTTTGCCGCTGGCTCAGGCGCGGAGGAGGTGTACAACGGCTCTTCTTTCGCGCGCGACGGCGTCATCTGCGTAACGATCAACTATCGACTTGCGGCCCTCGGCTACATCAATCTGTCTGAGCACTTCGACGATCTCCCCGATTCCGCGAACCTCGGCCTGCTCGACCAGATAGCCGCCCTCGAGTGGGTGCGCGACAACATCGCCGCATTCGGAGGCGACCCGGCGAGCATCACGGTCGCCGGGGAGAGTGCGGGCGGTGCAGCGGTAGCCTCCCTTCTCGCATCGCCGCGCGCCCGATCCATGATCCGTCGAGCGATTCTGCAAAGCCCGGTCCCACTGCGCTCGGTCACGGCGGCGACCGCCTCCAAGATCGCGGCCCATGTCCTGGACGAGCTCGGCGTCAAGCCCGGGGACGTCGCCGCCTTGGAGGGCGTCTCAGACCAGCAGATCGTCGATCTCTCGTACCGGATCACCGATGAGGTCCCCGATCCGCGATACGCCGATATCTACGGGGAGCTGTCCGGACTGGGCATGGCTTTCGTGCCGACCACCGACACGACGCACCTGCCGGTGGCTGTGGAGACGGCTCTGGTGACGGACGCGGTGCATGGGATCGACGTGCTCCTTGGTTGCACAGAAGACGAGATGGGCGTGTTCTGCAACAGCGTCGATGGCGCACCGTTGCCCACAGGCGAAGGATTGCGCGGGCTTCTGGATTACCTGGGTGCGGCCAAGGGACTGACTGGGCAGCAGATCGTCGATATCTATCGGTCGAAAAGGCCGACCGATACGCCAGATCTCGCCATCGACTCGGCGATTCTCACCGATATCACGTTCCAGGTGCCGCTGTGGCGCGTAGCTGATGACCTCTGCGGACACACCAATGTCTGGGCGTACCAGTTCGCGTGGCAGACACCCGTTCTGAATGGACAGCGGCGCGCGCACCACTTCCTCGAGCTGCCGTTCGTCTTTGATCAGCTTGACTGTTCCCAAGCCCGCCGACTTACCGGCGACGATCCGCCGCGAGAGCTCGCCGCCCTGGTGCACGGAGCCTGGGTGGCATTCGCACGGTCCGGTTCCCCGGAGCACACCGACCTGCCCGCGTGGCCCCAGTGGGATTGCGAGCACCACAACGTGATGAACCTTGATCGTAAGCCGGAGTTGCTGACTGATGCGCGCGCCTACGAACTCGCGCTCTGGGACGGGGTCATTTGAGGCTGAGCAGACCATTACTTCCGCGACGCATGGCGAAAGTCCAAACCGCTCGGTTAGGCCCGACGGCCACGGCTGTGCTCTTCCCCACTGGACAACCCATCGCTACTATGTGCATCATCTCACGCACGTTGGAGCGAAGCTGAGTCCGGACGCCAAACGCTCCTAACCAGACGAGACCCGGCTGAAGCCCCTGTCTCGTACACCTAACTACCATTCGGGAGACTAAGACGTGGATACCGCGCTCACAGTCCGTGGGGTCTCGGTTCAGTTCGGCGGGACCCGCGCGCTGGATAGCGTCGACCTGGAGGTCAAGCCAGGCGAGGTGCGGGCCCTTGTCGGCGAGAACGGCTCGGGTAAGTCCACGCTCGTCAAGGTCCTGGCGGGCGTCCACACGCCGGAACCGGGAGCGATGGTCGAGGTCGCTGGCCAGCCGTTCTCGTTCGGCACGGCGGGAGCCGGCGACTCGCTGGGCTTACGGTTCGTTCATCAGGATCTCGGCCTGGTCGACAGCATGGATGTCGTGGATAACCTCGCCGTCGGACGCGGCTATCGATACGTGCGCAACGGCGTGATCATGTGGCGTCGGGAGGCGCACGCGGCACACGAGGCGCTCGCAGCGCTCGGTTACGACGTCGACGTCCGTCGCCCAGTCATCGAGTTGTCGATGAGCGAGCGGACCGCGGTGGCCATCGCGCGCGCCGTCCTGCCCGGCAAGATCGAGACGCGGATGCTGATCCTGGACGAGCCCACGGCCAACCTCCCTGCTACCGAGGCGCGACGGCTCTTCGAGCTCATCCGACGCGTCCGCGACAACGGGACGGCCATTCTTTTCGTGTCTCACCACTTCGCGGAGGTCTTCGCGATCGCTGACACGGCGACCGTGCTGCGGGACGGGAAGATGGTGACCACTCAGAGGATCTCTGACATCACCGAGGACGAGCTCATCACGCACGTCGTGGGCGCAAAGCTCGCTCAGGAGACGGGGCTGGAGGAGCCGTATACGGCAGCCGGCAGCGTGGCTTTGTCAATCGAGTCACTCGGCGGACGGGTGATCGACAACCTCAACCTGGAGGTTCACGCGGGCGAGGTCGTCGGAGTCGCCGGCACCACCGGCTCAGGTCGTGAGGAACTGCCTGGTCTGCTCTTCGGGGATGGTCCGCGGACCGGAACCGTGCGAGTGGCCGGGAAGGTGCTTCCCGCGATGAAGCCACACCGGGCCATAGCGATGGGCGTTGGCTTAGTGCCGGCTGAGCGCAGGACTCGCGCCGCGTTCATGGAGGCATGCCTGCGCGAGAACGTCACGATCATCGACACGAACCGCAACAAGCGCTTCGGCCTGATCAGCAAGAGCAAAGAACGCAAAGACACGCTCGCCTGGCTTCGCCGACTTAACGTGAGGCCGCCGCAGCCCGAGACGCGCATCGAGGATCTCAGCGGCGGCAATCAGCAGAAGGTCATCCTTTCGCGCTGGCTCCGGCAATCGCCGAAGTTGTTGATCCTCGACGATCCGACCCAGGGCGTTGACGTCGGCGCTAAGGCCGAGATTCACAGTCTCATCGAAGAGGCTGCTAACGAAGGGATGGCGGTGCTCATAGCATCGACAGATGAGGCGGAACTGGCGCGCCTGTGCCACCGGGTTCTCGTATTGCGGCAGGGCAAGGTGCGCCACGAAATGTTCGCACCCAACATGACAGCTGACGAACTGACAGCACGAACGATCGGTGGCACGGTATGAGCGAGGACAGCTACGTCGCGGCGGCGTCGTCCACAGTGACGACGAAGGCGACGCCCCCTGAGTCTCAAGTCCCAGTAGAGGCGTCGCCGGAAACGCCGAGAAGGCGGCGGAGGCGCTTCAGCCTGGGGCTGGACCGGTTCAGCGGTGTCTACGTCCTCGCCCTCATCATCATCATCTTCGGCTTCTGGGTCCCGAACACCTTCCTGACGACGTTGAACCTGCGCACGATTCTTGCCGCTCAGGCGATCACGGCCCTGGTCTCGCTCGGCCTCCTGCTTCCCATGGCCGCCGGGAACTTCGACCTCTCGGTCGGCGCGACGCTCGGCACATCGCTGATGCTCGTTCTCAAGTTGCAAAACATTGGTATGAACGCCCTGCTGGCTTCCGTGATCGCTATCCTGAGTGGCGCGGTGATCGGCCTGGTGAACGGCATCGTGGTAGTGGCCTTCAATGTGGACTCCTTCATTGCCACATTGGGTATGAGCAGCATTTTGTCTGCGGTGACAGTGGCGATCAGCGGTGGCCAGCAGATCGCCACGGGGATCTCGCCCACCTTCCTTAAGTTGGCCAGCACCCAATGGTTCGGCATAAACGCTCCCGTGTACTACACGTTGGGCGTCGCCATTCTGCTCTGGGCGTTCCTGGAGTACCGGCCGGGCGGGCGGGCCATTTACGCGACGGGCGGAAACCCGAGAGCAGCTCGCTTGGCAGGCATTCGAGTCGGCCGAGTGGTCGCCTCGACTCTGGTGGCTTCTGGGGCGATCAGCGCGTTTGCCGGCGTGCTCCTTGCGTCCACCCTCGGCGCCGGGACGCCCACTGTCGGGCCGCCCTACCTGCTTCCCGCCTTCACCGCGGTATTCCTGGGCGCGACACAGATCAAGCGCGGTCGCGTGAATGTCGTCGGGACGATTCTTGCCATCTTCCTACTTGCCACCGGCGTCAAGGGCCTGCAGCTGGCAGGCGCCCCTATTTACCTGCCCGACCTATTCAATGGCCTCGCGCTGCTTCTCGCGGTCGCCTTGGCTGTGCGCTCGCGTAGGGCCCGCTAACTCGCCATTCCCAACGTTCCCCGGCGCGACGTCGCGCCGGGGAACGTTGGGCGCCAGTCGGAGTTCCCTATCGTTGCGGATTTGTTGTGCGGGAACCCTTGCGCAACCAGGGCCAGATGGCCGTGAATGGTGGGAGTGAGTCGGTGTCACGCGTCCCACGCGATTCGCGCTTGGGGATGCGCGGCCTGAGGCCTGCTCACGATTGAACAACGGGGGATCGGTTCTTCCTTCTCCGCTGTCGCTCGCTGGAGCGCCAGCGGTTCTCCCGTGTTGTCCTGCCCACGCCTTGTCGTGGCCAACCTTGAAAGGCTCATCTGTGAAGTCTCTTGTCAGGATCGGCGCGGCGCTGACGGCGTGCGCCGTGCTCGCCGCGTGCTCCAGCTCATCGAAGGGCGGCGGCAGCAGCAGCTCCACGCCGGCAGGCGGGTCGTCGTCGGCCAGCGGCGGGTCGTCGGGTTTGGCGGCCGCGCAGAAGTTGATCGACACCTACACGAAGAACCCGACCGCGGATCAGATCGGCGTGCCGGGCGGCGCGGCGTTGACGCCGCTGTCGAAGAAGCCGGACCCCGGCAAGCTGGTGGTCATGATCTCGGCGGCGAACCCGACCTCGGTCACGACCGCCCAGGGGGTGCAGGCGGCGACGCAGGCGCTCGGCTGGTCGTACAAGAACATCGTGCCGGGCAATGGCCCGCAGGCTGAACAGCAGGCGCTCGAGTCGGCGCTGCAGCTCTCGCCGAAGCCGTACGCGATCCACATGAACGCGTTCCCCAAGGTCGACTACACCGCCCAGCTCGCCCAGGCGAAGGCCGCGGGAATCTACGTCAGCCTGGACAACACCCTTGACCTGCCGCGCACCGGCGACGGCATCGAGGACCAGACCAACCCGGCTCAGGGCAGCAAGCTGGACATGCAGCTGAACGCGGCCGCGGTGACCGTGGCCGTGCAGGCCAAGGCGACGAAGGTCCTGATGGTCAACGTGCCGGCGTTCCCCGTCCTCACGCTGACGACGCAGGAGTTCAAGGACGCGCTGGGTGACTACTGCCCCGCGTGCTCGACCAGCCAGTACGACGCGCAGCTGACCGAGGTGGGGACCAC
>Ga0105239_10007171_pt1 | contig 12819 bp, 13 predicted proteins | sample KBSC44metaG_FD_92761 | JGI IMG/M metagenome (GOLD analysis project Ga0105239, IMG submission 92761) | Corn rhizosphere microbial communities from Kellogg Biological Station, Michigan, USA - KBS C4-4 metaG | ecosystem: Host-associated > Plants > Roots > Rhizosphere > Soil | place: Michigan, USA...
CAGCGAAGATCCGGAGAGCGCTAAATCTTGGATGTGCAGACAACGGCTTGGGCGCTCCGTAGCGACAGTGCTTTTATCTTGCCCTCCCGCTTTCTCTTTCGCGCGCTGGCTCATTTTGGACCGCAAACATCTGCCGTTCATGTCACCGCGGCTCCGATGCCGAATTCAGGAGGGCCGATCGCAGTTGACCGGCCGCCCTGTCACCTTGTGATTTCCCGACCTGCCGCAGGGCCACCTTCGGCGAAAATCCGCTATCTAGTCCTCAGGATTCCAGGTCCAGAGCGGATGCGCGACACCGAGGACATCGCATCGAAGCACCGGCCCGAAATACCGTGAATCGAAGGAAAGCGGGTGCGGTTGCAGCAGAAAGAGCTCCCCATCGATCAGCGTCATGCAGCCCTTCCAGGCCGGCAGCGGACGCCCGTAGCGATCCTTGTCGTAGGTCTCGGCGACGACCTTGCCGTTGATGGAAATCGTCCCGTTCGGCTGGTCTGACCGACAGACTTCGTCACCGCCGGTTGCCGCGATCTGCTTGACCAGCGGCACTGAGGCCGGCAGGATTCCGCGCCCCACCAGCATCAATTCGATCATCGGCGGCGGCTGGATCACCGCCATCTCGCCGCGCCTGGGGAGCCTGTTTTCGAGACGGTAGAACCCGAGAGGGGCGCTGCCCGAGGCGTTGTAGATAACGAGTGGAACTTGTGGCGCAATCACCACGATGGTCGCGACGATCGCCGCGGAGATCATCGCAAGCATCGCGGCCTTGCCGCGCAAACGCTTCAACCTAGCGATCATCGGATGTCGACCTCCGCTTGGTGGCGTTCGAATAGTCGACGAGATCCTCGATGTGATAGCGGACGTATCGCCCGTGCTTGCGATAGGCGGGCCCGGTGCCATTCACCCGCATCTTCTCAAGGGTATTCTTGGTCAGCCGCAGCCAGGCGGCTGCTTCCTTGGTGTTCAGGAACGGCCTTTCGGGTTCCTTTGGTTGATCATCGGTCATCGTCAACGCTCCACTGCCGCGCCTCGCCACGTGCGAGAGCGAGAGGAAACCTCGTCAAAGCGAGATGCTGATGGGAGTGTCGAAGATGGTGCGATGGGCTATCGCCACCCCGCGAGGGGAAGCGCGGTCAAGTCAGGCGAGGAGATCGCGATAGCCGCCGGCCATCAGTTCGTGGCCTTTGGCGACCAGGCGCCGGGTTCGGTCCTTGAGGAACTGGCTTGTGCCACCCCATTCAGCCGCGACGCGCTCTTCGCCGAAGATTGCAATGGCGATCTGGCGATAGGTCTTTCCGTTCATGCTTTCATCGAGTGCGATGAGTGCATGCTGGAGGCGCTCGTCGTTGGCAAAGGGCGAGCGCGCATCACCCTCTCGCGAGCGCTTCGTGAAGCGCTGCAGAGTCTTCAGACGCTCAGTTTGAGCGCTGAGATCGTCCAGTCCGTCGAGCTCATATACCAGCCGAGACGGCGCTGTCAGGACGGGGGCATCCTGAAGTTCGAGCGCGACATGGCTTCCCTGCCCTTTCAACATCACGACCGGAATGCCATCAACGCCAATGACCGCCGAACGGTCGACCTTGAATGCCGCAAGCGGTGAGGCCTCTTCGTTGCGATGGGCGGGCTTCGCATAACGGGCGCGAACCAGGCGCCGGTTGACCGATGGGAGCCAGAAGACCGGCGCTTGTCGGGCCGCTACAGAGGGGTCTGCGAAGGCATAGAGCCCCCATCGCTCGGCTCGCGGATAGCGCCGCCGCAGCCGAAGCATCTGCGTGCCGTCGCTGAGGGTAACGACAGGAAGACGCCTTGGCACCGAGGCTCGCCAGTCTTTGGCATGATCCGGATTCCGGCGCAGGAATTCCCAGGCCCAGTCGCTCAGATCGTAGGCATCCATCGGCGCGCGATCTACGCTGACCTTCGGCGCAAGCGCGCCGGAACTTTCGCACGTCACATTTTGCCCCCGGCGCGGCCATTGCCACCGCGGCCATGATTGGCAGCGATTGAGGCTTGAAAGAGGCCCCCGCGCAATTCGCGCGGGGGCAGAAAGCCGTATCAGTCCGCCGGATTCCAGATGACGGCGAAGACGCTGTCGTCGTCCTGGCCGGCGGCGCGGCCGAGATTGGCGTAGAGCTTGCGTGGTCCGAATTCGGGGGCGGCGAGCGAGAGGCTCACATAGTCCTTTCCTGAGTTCTCGCCGCGGCGGATCCAGCCGGCGCCGATCTCGACGCCTTGGGTCACGACCCGGTAGTCCGGATGGGTCTCGGCGCTCTTCTCGCGGTTGGGGATGATGTCGATATCAGCCCGGATCGATACCGTCTTGAGCTGGCCCTTGTAGCCGTTCTCGGTCTTGGTGACGTATCCGATTGCAGTCATGGTCTGTCTCCTTCTGTGCCGCAGGGGCCGATCCCCTGCGATGGCTAGACCGTGATGGGAAGCGAAACGCCGATGAACCGGCTTCGGGCGAAGCGTCAGCGGAGCACCCGAGGCGAGGCCTTTTTTGGAGCTGAAAGCGGCCGCGAGGAGCCGGGAGCTTGCGAGCGGCGGGGAAAAAAGGCGTCGATGAGGGTTTCATCGGTGGGGCGCTTACCATAGGTCGTCGAGCCAGGAGCAGGAGATCGAACCCATGAGGCACAGCCAAGAACAGACGTGATCTGCACCGTCAGACGTCACCGCTGAGAGCGATAAAACCAGCATCACGGTCCACCAGATGATTGCGTCATCCAACCGCGAGAAGAGCGACGAGACCCACCCGGACTATCCCGTCGTGACACAACGCGTCGAGATCGGGGCCTGCTTGATGCGCAGTGGCGAGTTCGGACAAGGACTATGTGAGCGTTTCGCTTGCGACCGAGAATGGTGAGTGCCGCGACCAAGTCCCGTTGACGCTGCCTGACGACGTGATCTTCGCAGCGTTAGATCGAAGCCAAGACACGCTTGCCTCCCGCCAATGCGACAGGGCCTCCTGCTCACATCGCTGACGTCGCCGCGGTCGCCGCCGTCCTTGGCATCGCAGTATCTATTTTACGATTGTTCTGTAATCTCGTTGTCGCATATGCCGACTCACGGCTTATGCGATTGGATCGATCCATTATTGGGATCTAACGGAGGGCAAGATGGCCAAGAAAGCGAAGAAGGCAAAGAAGGTCGCCAAGAAGAAGACAGCGAAGAAGAAGAAGTAGCCTTCGCGACGATGCTCTTTCCGGCATCCCGGTAGCATCCAGGCCACGGGCGCGTGAAGTAGCGCCAACGGTTGCATCCGAACAAAGTCTATGCCGGCAAATGGTGGAGACCGGACTTTTGTGCAGGTGGCGGTTGCACAAAAGTCCGGTATTTCCTTAGGCGTTCGTTGCGTCCTCGGTGGTCAAAAAAGTCAGAGCCGCTTGGTCCGAATGCCCGCTCCGGCGAGCAGACCGAACGTCAACTGCCGGGTTAAGGGAAACCGATCAAGAGCGGCGGCAGAACGCGCGCCAAGAGGACCATGGTGGCGGCAAGAGACGACACGCCGACGACGAGATGTGCGGCGCAGTTCGCTTTGAGCCGCAGCTCGGGATCGATCGCGCCATGGAATGAGTTCGGCATCGGCTGGCCCTCTTCGTGATGCACCGCACCCTCACTTTGCATCCGAGCTATATCCCGAGTCGCGAGGCGCCCGCTCCGATCAAATCTCGCGTCGCCGCATTGACTCTTCTGCGACTCGCCGAAGCACGAAAGTGGGGGCGGAAGAGGCTTCCGCGCCCGAATCGCGCTCGTTATTTGCCGGTAAACAAAGTCTTAACGATCTCCCAGTCGGAGCCGATTTGCGTGGTCTTGGCTGGGTCGTAACTCGCGATGGGAAAGGCCATGTAACGCGGCACAAAGCCTTCGACTTTGTCGCGCCCCTCGCCTTTCAGGCAGTCCAGGATGATCTTCTTCTGGACCTTGGCCGTCTCCGAGACGTTGGCATCGGCAATCGCTTGGCCTGCTATCTCGCTCAGCATCGCCTGCACGGCGCCCTGGTCGCGGATGAGATTAAGGAAGGTTTCATCGAGCTCCCATCACTTGGTGACATCGGGTTTGACAAGGAGGCCGACCGCCTCGACCAGCGCGGACCCTGCGCTTAAGGTTTCCGCCATCAGGAGTGTCAGGGCCCGAAGCACGGTCTCGTCGGGCAACTCGAGCAGCCGGGCGAATACGCTTGCGGCGCGGAAGCTATCGCCGTTGTTCCACGTCACCGTCCCGAGATAACTCGGCTCCAGATTGAGCAGTTGCAGGATCGCCTGCCGCTCCGTCTCGAAGACAGTCTGTGCCCGGCTGGCCGTGAGACTTGCCGCAATCGTTTCCTTGTCGGCCCGCTGAGGTTCGGGCTTGACGCTCCAGAGCGGCGAGCCAGCGACCATGTGGGCGACCGCGAGACGTAGCGCGACACCCGGACGCGCCAGCAATTCGGCGCGGACGATGGCGTGGCGATGCAGCGCCAGATAGTTCTCGGCCGCCTTGGTGAGTTCAGGCCTTGCCGTGGAAGAATCTCTGGTGTCGCCCTCGCCTTCGCGGGACGATCGCTTGCGGCGCGGTTCTTCGTCACGCTCGCGATAGCCCTCGTGGACCTCGACTTCGCCGGTTTCGCGGACTTCGATATAGACGATGCCGCCTGCTTCCATCGCGACTTCGACGTGCTGCCATTCTTGAAACCGGTCGCCCTTTTCCAGGATGGTCACGTCCTTCCAACCCTTGGCCCTGAGATCGTCCCTCAGCCGCGCGATAGCCTCATTCTGGAGGGCCCAAAAGGAATCGTGGTCAGCAAAGCAGCTGACGTCCCCGAACAGGTCAGTGATGAGCCCGCCCTTGTAGCTTTCGAGGGGAAAAAGTGCCGTGCCCGTCGCAATCTGGTCGCCCCCGAACAGCCATTGCTTGAGCCAACGGCCGCGCGGGGCATCGTCGGCTTCCTCATTGTCGGGGTCGCTCTCGGCCGCAAAGGCCTCGACCCATTCCTTTTGCAGACGCTTCCCGGCAGCGGTCAGCAGTTGCAGGTCCTCTGCTTCAATATGGCCGCTCCGATAGGCCTCCTTGATTTTCGGGTGAAGGTTGGCGAGTGCCAGACGTTGCCTGACGTAGAGCTCGGTTACTCCGAAGGTCCGGGAGATCTCGTCCACCTTCCGTCCCTGTTTGATAAGCCGCGCGAAGGCCTCGAACTCCTCCAGTTCGTCCATTGGCGCGCGGGCGATGTTCTCGATCAATGAGGCTTCCATCGCACCGGCATCGTCGCCCTTGCCGATGACTGCGCAGGGCAGTTGGACCTCGTCCGGTGACGCGCCCTGCTCCTCCGCGACCATGCTCGCAGCGAAGAACCGCCGCCGTCCGGCGACGATCTCAAAGCCCTTCCCGTTGGGGCGGACCAAAAGCGGTTGCAGAATGCCGCGCGCCCTGATCGATGGCAGGATGTCGGAGACGTCGGGTGATTTGCGCGCGTGGCGAACGTTGACGGTCGCGATCTTAAGATTGCTCAGAGGGATATGTTGCAGGTCCATGGCGCTCTCCTTGGATTCGAAAGGGTTTGGTTCGCTGGGCGTTGCAAGCCCGTCCGGTTTGCCGGCAAGGGCTCCGCGTGAAGTTGAAAGGCACTGGGAAGGTCTCGGGCTGCGGCGCGAGACAAGCGAGGTCACGCTGCCGCGTCCTCCGCCAAGCGAGCAATTGCAACGGGTGGCCGAAATGCCAGAAGGAAATCGGCGGCCTTTGAGGCTCTGCTGGCCGCGCGAAATATGGCGCGCTGATCCTCGCGCAGCACGTCAAGCCAACTGCCGATATAATCGGCATGCCGAACGATCGGCTCGATGGAGAGCGTGGCGCAAACGAAGGCTGTCGCCATTTCGGCAACAAGCTCCTCGAATGCGTATGGCTTCGAGCCGAAGTGACCGGTCAGGTCGCGTGCAAGCCGTGTCGGGTGCCCGGTCCAGTGCCCCAGTTCATGAAACAGGGTGCGGTAATAATTGATCTGATCGAAGAACGCCTGTTGCGGCGGAAGCTGGATGGCATCCTGCAAGGGCCGGTAGAACGCGTGCGCACCACCATGACGGATATCAGCGAGCGTGGCGGAAGCCAGCGCCTCGGCCTCCGGGACGATCTGGCGCTCGGGCAACGGCGCAGTAGCTCCAAGGCAATGATCTGGCAGGCCGTCGCATTGCTCGACATTGAAGACGGTGTGACGGCGCAAGAACGGGACCACGCCCGGCTCGGTATTTCCCTGCTTATTATTGCCGCCAACGCCGTTCGGGACGCCTTGCGGCTCTGCCCGGTTTTGCTTCTCGCGATGCTCCTTTGGGACGAACTTGTCAGCGTAGCAGACGGTCACACCCTGTGCGCCCTTGCGGACGCTGCCGCCAAGAATTTTTGCCTGCCGGAAGGTCAACCAGTTCTGCGAGGAAAACTCCCCTTCAAACAACCGGCTCCAGAGGATCAGGATGTTGATGCCGGAATAGGTCCGGCCGGTCGACGCATTGCGGGGCAGCCCGAGCGGAGCGCGGTGCTGGTCGCCTCCCCATGGCTGGACCCAGGGCACCGTGCCCCGTTCGAGATCGGCAACGATCCGCGCCGTAATCTCCTCGTAAAGACTGCCGTGCGGCCGTTCCGCACGGTGCTGGATTGATTTTTTTGACATGGCTTTCTTTCCTTCGCTTGCTTCCTGCCGCACAGGTCCCCGGGAGGTGGGGTGGGCGGCGAAGAGCGACCGGAAAGCCCCGAACGAAGAGGCAAACCGCACCGGAACGGCCGGAGCGGCAGCGGAGGACCGCGGCAATGCGCATGATCGACATTGGTGAGCTTTGATCTGCCGCGGTTGCGGCTTGCCGGTTCGGGGCTATACGGGAGCGCCGCCCACCCCGCCGACGGGGACCGAAGACAACATTTCGCCGGCCGCCTGCGGCCGGCTCATAAGCAGCGATTGCTGTCGCTCGTCGCTTTCAAGGCGCACAGACGTGCCTGAGATAAACATCTCTGATTCATCATCGTTGCGTGGACAAACCGGCTTAGAAGCCGACCGCCTTGTGCTCTGTCTGGCGCCAGGGATCGAAGCCGAAGGCCGCAGACCGCGCCAGCGGGCTCGGGTCACGAGAGCCCGGCCCGCAAGGGCGGCGCCCGATCACACCAACAACTGCTGTACCTTTTGTTTCAGGACCGGGTCATCGACACAAACGGCCCACTCCAGCATCGTCTGTCGAACGGTTGTCGCCAACACGCCGTGCTGTGCCAGCCGATCGAGTACCAGAGGCCGATCACCTTCGACACGCGCCAAGGCAATATCAGCGAGGAGCCGGATATCGTAGCCGAGCCTGACACCCTCGAGCGCGGCGACGAAGACCTCTTCCTCGAGCCATGCTCCGCCTAGGAAGACAATGCCGCCCCCCGCCGCCGCAAGTGGCTCGGTGGATCGAGAATCGCGCCAAAAGGAGAGGCCATCAATATCGATCACGGAGATCGAGCCGGCCAGTTCTTGAGGGATCCTTGTAGGATCAAATTCGCCAATCGCGCTCGTGCCTACCTCGAAGATTTGCCGACAGGCTGGAAGTAAGGAAAGACTAGCCTGTCGGCGCGCGGCGACCTCGGACAAGACATCGGCCTGTTCGCCGCGCGCCAGATTAATCAGAACAATTCTGCTATGCCGTGGGTCCGCCAGCATTCGTCCAACTGCGTTGCAAGATTTTGGTATCCGCCGGGTCCCCAGCGACGAGATCTCTTAGGCGACGGCGCGCGCCGGCAGCAGCGGCGTGGCAAGAACAGGTCCCGAGACCTCCGCGAGCCGATACATCGTGGTCAAGACCTGTTCAGAGGCGTGCAGGTAACCCGCCAATGCCATCGTCTCCCCGATACGTTTCGGAGTGCCGATCCGCTCGAGAGCCCAACCGGCCCGTCGCAGAATGCGCTCCATCCGAACATCGGTGACAGTTACGATGCTATCCGCCCCCGCCGCCCGCAATTGTTCGATCATGGCCGCGAACAGCACGAAGGTCGCGCGGCTCAGACCATTTGTGGCAAGGTCGGTGGCGAGCTTGGTGTCGACGCAAAAGCGCGAGCTCTCCAGGATGGAGTCGCTTCGCGGCATCGCTTGTCCGTCGAGCAAGCTGGAGAACGTGTCGGCAAGCATGGTCGGCCCCGTGGTCGGAAGGAACCTGACACATCCAACAACGTCTCCCTCATTCGAGGTCACAATCAGATAGGTCGGATTCAAGGCATCGTAGACGTCAAGCTCAAGGTCGTCCGATACTGACACGGACCAATCCAGGCGATCCTTGAAGACGCGCCGGCGCAATCGATACATCGCGGTCAGCAAGTCGAGATGTTGACCGAATTGGTGATTGTTAAGTGCGATTGCCTGCATGATGGCGGCCTCCCTGTTGAATGGAAAGCCACAGAAACAAAAACCCGCGAAGCGCGCGCCTGTCGATACCTACAGGTTGTATTCCTGGAGACGGAAGATCGAGATTGTGTCAGCAAGTTGGAATAAGCCCCCGCAGCATGTGCGCAAGCTCGAGCCAATCAGAGATGAGGGACTTAATGTCTGTGATTTCCAGGCGCGTCGCACCAGCTTAGGGTAACAAGCCGCGACGCATGGCCTCGGCCACTGCATGTGCAATCGATGATGCATTAAGCTTGCGGCGAGCGTTTGCGAGGTGGAACGTGACCGTTCTCGGGCTGATCTCAATGAGGATGGCGATGTCAGCCACGGTCTTGCCGCGCGCGGCCCAGCTCAGGCACTGACGCTCACGTTGGCTCAGCACCGTTTGGTCGCCGGGCGAAACCGGTTTATCAGTGCGCCTCGTCGAGACATACGAGTGGAAATACAAGCCGACAAGCTGGAGAACGTCCCTAGACTCGGACATGAACCGTTCCCCGATAGGCTCTGCCTGATCCATCGCCAGCGTGAAGGCCGCTGACTGTCCGAAGCCGGCCCGGATCGGTATAGTAATTCCAGATCTTATTCCAAATGTCATCGCCTCCTCAAAGAAGCGGCGCTGCTCACGCGTCCCCGTCGGCGCCGAACCACCACGGCCCCAAACGAAAAGTCCGTGTTCGCGACTTGCTCTTCGCACAACGGGGTCGAGCTCCTGATACCGAAGGTCAAAATATCGGCTCGTCCATGACTTCGGATATGACGATATCAGCTTAGGCTGATTGGTCATGATGCGCAGATAGGCAAACCATCTGAAGCCGAGACGCTGAGCCACGCGCGTTCCGACCCTTTCAAAGCCGATTTCATCATCGACTAGCTGAAGGGCATCGATAAATTCCTGAAACGACCGATTGATCGAGCTCATGTTTGGCTTGCTCTTAGCGCGTGAACCGCCGTCAGTCAGTTCTCCGGGCCATGAATGCTCATGGAACCGCGCACAAAGTCGCCAAGTTCGTCCCTATCGCCACTGCTTCTCCTCATTGATCCATAGCGAACCGGGCAATGTCCCCGGCCTTATCAAGGCATCCACGATATTGGCCAACACGCGCGAACAGGCAAGAGCACCGGGCGGCAACTGCTTCTTCAGTCGCGGCGCTATCGCGACATTGTCTCTGACAAGGCTGCAGCCGCGATGGCAACTCGGAGCGATTGCGGCCGAGAGAACCAAGGTCAGTGCGCATCATCATTCGACGCATCCGACTCAGCGTGTTGCGCCCTGCTTGACGGCAGGTTCAACAGTGCGTGGGCCGTTGCCAGGGCCTCGGCGTCCGACGCGGCGACCAACATCGGATATCCCCAAAACTTCTCGGAAACGATCTGGAATGCTTTCATGCCGAGGCGCTTTGCCTTCGATGGCTCGACAAAGATCATGGCCTTCACAAGAACGCGCAACCGTGGCTTATTGTTCTTTGACCACAGAGCCAATCTTCTGCGCTCCTCCTGGTTGTGCCCATGTTGCACGCCGTCGGGATCCCCCTGCCCTAGGATGACGAAGGGCGTCCCGCGATCGAGCAGCGCTTCGAAGGCGGCAAAAGCCTCGTCGTCCGTTTGACCTAGCCCTTGGCCGTAGGTCAATCTTACCATCGGAAAAGACGCGACATTCATCAGCATCGATCACTCCTACTGGTGCGGCCAACGCAGCAGGCTGTTCAACTTGCGCGGGCATCACGAAGGACGATAGTCGGGCTTAGCTTCCAGCTCATTCGTCTGGGTCGCCAAAACGTTGTCTAAAACGGACAAGTTAAAGGCGCATACGGCTTTTTGGATCGATTCTTCGTCGTTGGCCGAATTGAATAATGGACTGTCCGGATTGCGCGATGCGCTCCGCCACTGGCCTGCTGTAGCCATTGTCCAAGTCACAATCAGTCCTAATTGGCGGAAATACGAATGGCAGCCGGTCCTCGTCAAACAAGCTCTCCCGAGCGAGGATCGGCAGCTTGGGAGAACCTGTACTCTTCCTTTTCCTTGCCTCGCCCTATTGTCCACATTCGCGCCCAGCGTCTGAACGATAACCAGTTGCGCGACTTGCTCCATCGCAATCGCGACGATGCCGTTCGATGGATAAGGGCTGCCGCACAGGCCGGCATGGCGCCGGCCCAAATTGTCTGGGGACAGTTGCTGTTGAATGGAGAAGGCATTGGCCGCGCCCCCAAGGCGGCCTTCGCCTGGTTCGAGCGGGCCGCCGCATCCGGCGATCCGGACGGGCGGAACATGGTCGGCCGCTGCTACGAGCAGGGCTGGGGCGTCGAGCCCGATTCTCAGCTCGCCATGGAATCGTTCGCGCTAGCGGCGAAAGCTGGCCACGTTTGGGCACAAGTCAATTTGGCACAAATGCTGATGCGCGGCGGCGATCCAGCCGACCGGCCGCGAAGTTTCGTACTATTCCGAGCGGCCGCTGAAGGCGGCACTTCAAGGGCGAATGTGAAGGCGATGAATTCGCTCGCGCGCTTCCTCGAAGAAGGCTGGGTTGGTCCAGCCGATCGAAAGAGCGCCATGTGTTGGTACGCCCGTGCGGCAAGTCTCGGCGATCACTGGGCCCAGTACAACCTTGCGATGATCCTTCACAGTCAGGGCGTTATCGCCGAGGCCGATCTCTGGCTGCAACGCGCAGTTGCCGGGAGCGACAACGGCTTCCGCCGGCGCATCGCGCCGCTTTTGCTGGCACGAAGCGAGCCCGCCTTGCGGCGGAATGGCATCGAGGCGCTCAAGCGCATTGCGGATGCCGGAAACCCAGAGGACGTCTCCGCATATGCATCCGCGCTCTATAGGCAGACGGCGCACTTTCCCGGCATCGATCAAGTAAGAAGGCCGTTCGAGACATCCGCAGCAAAGAGGCAACAGGATTCGACAATGCGCGCTCATGCCCCGACCAGCGGCCGGCTTGTCCGTTGCCTCGCTGCCAAGTTCGGAGTCATTTCGCGCCGCCTTACGAGGCGGGCTGGCTCAACGTCGTTATTCTCAAAGGAGGCTTTGTGACCGTCATCGAAACCTTGCGACCTGCTCTTTCCGGCCTTGGTGCCGCAGCGAGCCTTGCGAATGGCTTTCTGTTTGTTGCCGCGGCAAAGGCGGAGGGCCAAACGGGCGAGCCTTCAACGGCACCCACCAGCGGTACGACAGTACTTCCCGCAATCGAGGTAGAAGCACCCCACAAAACTACCACGACGAGGCACCGAGCGACCACCAACGCAGGATCACGCCCCGCTCCGCGGCCGATCCGAAATACCAGCGCGACGAAGCCGACGGAGCAGCAGAAGCAGGCATCGACGCAAACAAGCTCCTCGGCCAATTCGCTACAACGCGGCACCGGGCTCAATCGTCTCCCCGATTCCCTGCAAAGCACACCGCAGACCATCACGGTCATACCGCAATTGGTGATCGAGCAGCAGCAGGCAGCCACCATCAACCAGGTCCTGCAATATGTGCCCGGCATTACGGTTGCGACCGGTGAAGGCAATGGCGGCATCAACGGTGACCAGTTTCGCATTCGTGGCTTCGACGCTTCCGGCGATGTGTATGTCGACGGACTGCGCGACTTCGGCTCGTATGTGCGTGACAGCTTCGCAACTGAAAATGTCCTTGTGTTGAAAGGCCCCTCGTCACAGAGCTTCGGCAACGGCACAACCGGCGGCGTGATCGAGATCGAGAGCAAGAAAGCGCATCTCGGCAATCAGTCCTCGTTTGAGGCAACAGCCGGAACGGGCCCCTATGGACGCGGTGTTCTCGACGTCAATCGTCAGCTTGATGACACCACCGCGTTGAGGATCATCGCCGTGGGCCATGGTCAGGATATCGTGGATCGTGACCACGTCTATTCGGACCGCGGTGGTCTCCTCGGCTCGCTTGGATTGGGTCTGGGCACCGATCAATCACTGATCTTGAACTATTTGCATCAGGATAGTGTTCAGCGCCCCGATTTCGGCGTTCCGATCGTCAACACGCGAGGCGTGATTGGCAAGCCCGTCACGGAATACGGCGTCCCCCGATCGAATTATTTCGGGCGGGAGAGCGACCGCGATCGAGCGACCGCCGACGTGGGCACCATGCTCTACAAGGGAGAGTTTGACGATTGGTTGACGATCACAAACGACAGCCGTTTCGGATACTACACGCGCGACCTCAAGTTCACGCCCACGATGTGTACGTCTCCCGGGTTTTTCACGCCGAGCAGTTGCGCAACTGATGTGCTCGCGGGCAATCTGGCCACGCCCTACACGATCTGGTCTGTCGGCGGTACACACCAGGTTAGTCATGGCGGGGAGAACGTCACCACGGCGACCATGCGTTTCGACACTGGTCCCTTTCGTCACCGAATGGTGGTAGGGATCGATGCCTATTCCCAACATGCGGCGACAGGCTTCTATCTCCCTTCTGGTCCTGAGCCGGCAGGGACGCTGCTCAATCCG
>Ga0105239_10007172_pt1 | contig 12819 bp, 14 predicted proteins | sample KBSC44metaG_FD_92761 | JGI IMG/M metagenome (GOLD analysis project Ga0105239, IMG submission 92761) | Corn rhizosphere microbial communities from Kellogg Biological Station, Michigan, USA - KBS C4-4 metaG | ecosystem: Host-associated > Plants > Roots > Rhizosphere > Soil | place: Michigan, USA...
GCTCCTTGCGAAACCAATCGACCTCTTCTGCTCTGACGCCGCGTGCGGCCATCCGCTCGCGTAAGTCATAGGACCAGCGGGATCTTCGATAAAGGAAATAACCGGAAAGTCCCAAGCCGCCAACGAAGCCGATGACCGTAACTATAAGGCCCAAAAAAAATATCGTCGCGGCTATCGGCGGTGTGGTTCCGAGAAGAATAGTCAAGATCAGCGATAGTAGGGCAGGCACGCCTCCAAAAACGAGCGGGACCGCCGCGGCGCCGATCGCAAGATTGCGTCCGCGGGCCAGATCACGTTTCGAGATGTCGCCAGGCGTTGCTAAGTCGCTCATTTTGACTGATTTACTTTACAAAGCGTGCAAACTCAATTCAAACACGTTGCATCAGAAAGTTTAACAAACAGCCCCAATGTATTATTATTTGGTGAGTTTGCCGCCAAATGTGTATGAGAATTGGTCCGAAAGCCACACGGTTCCTGATTTTCGCGATCGCGCTGTCTTCAGTTGTTTACAGCCAGAAAACTGTTGATCGAAACAAACAGAACGTCCATACGGTGACGATCCCGATCTCGATATTCACAAAGAAGGAACTCCGAAAGGACCAAGCCGAGGAATTTATTCAGATCGACCGGCTCGTCGTCAAAGAAGACCACGACGACCAAACGATCCTGTCTGTTCGCAGTGTGTCGAATTCGCCTCTCTCGCTGGCCATTCTCATTCAGGAAGACGTTACACAGGAATTTAATCTTCAGCTCCGCGACCTCGCGAGATTCATAAATGCCTTGCCGCGCGGGACCCGCGTCATGGTCGGTTATATCCGCGGCGGCACGCTGAGGGTCAAACAACGGTTCACCGACAATCTGGAAAAAGCGGCCGCGGCCATGCAGATCGTCGCCGGTACCCAATCGGCCAACGGACCGTACGACGGCGTCGCGGAGGCCACCAACCTCTTCGATTCCCTTCCAAACGGCAGACGGGCGATATTGCTCGTCTCGGACGGTCTTGAGGGCTCACGAGGAACAGACGCAGCTGACACGCTGAATTCACCTGAACTGGAGCGGGCGATACTTCGGGCCCAACGAAAGAGCATAGCTGTTTACTCGGTCTATTCGCCGACGGGCCTGACGCAAAATGGGTCGTCCTTCCTGGCGAACTCTGGCCAAAGCGCCCTTGCAAAGCTGTCGGATGAGACCGGCGGGCGCACCTTCTATCAGGGAACGATCGCGCCAGTTAGCTTTCTGCCGTTTTTTAAGAGCCTGGATATGCTTTTTGAGCGGCAATTTGTTCTCACCTATCTCTCAACTCATATGAATAAGGGCTATCACCGCATCGAGGTGACGAGCACCAATCCCGAGGTGAAGATCGAGCATCCAAAGGGATATTATTACCGCTAGATCAGCTTAGACGGGCGTGACAAACCGGACAGATCGGAACTTCCTCTTTCATTAGCAGACCGATCCAAAAGAAGACCAAGGTAAACACCAGAAGGACCGAGAAGACTATCCATCCAGCGGTTGAGACCCGACGTTCAAGCACCGGCAAGTAGGAGGTGCCGCAGCGCGGACATCGATAGCTGCCGTCCATTGCGGCAAAACGGTAAGCGGCCGGCGGTGAAGAATAGCCTTGCTGTACCGACAGCGGCGCAGGCGCATTACTGTTACGCGGCTCGGTCTGTGTCTGAAACTCGTCGGTTTTCCACGCATAAGGACGAGGAGGCGAGTAATCGTACTGCGAAGCCGGCTGCATCTGGGCCGCTACGATCTTGGTCCCGCAAAATCGGCAAAAGTTGCAGTCAACAGGATTTGTGTGCCCGCAATTTTGACACTTGATCATAGAAAACTAATACGTCAGGCAAATGTCACACGTTCCCCGGTCCTGATAGAGCGGTAAACCGATTCCACCAGTTCGACCGACTTAAAGCCATCGAAAGCCGTGACTGGCGGCGGAGTCCCGCTCAGGATCGAATCAATAAATGCGCGATCTTCCTGAACATAGCCCCATCGCTCTTCCTTCTCGGTCATATGGAACGACTGAGTCTCGAAATTCGCATCCATACCGCGCGAATCAAGAAGGCGCTCCATTTCCTCGGTCATTATAGTCCGATGATGGCAAAATACCTCGATCCTCTCGAATGGAAAATGCCAGCTTGCGTCCGACGATGACGCGAAAGTGCAGTGAAAACCGTTTTTGAATTTGAAGATGATGGAAAATTCGTCGAGCTCCGGATATTCGTGCTGCGAGCCGTACGCGACCAGCTCCGCGATCTCGCCGAACTGGAACCGGGCCATGTCAAACAGGTGGATCGTCGTCTCATAGAGAAATCCGCCAGTAACGTTGACGTCACCGGTCCAAACTGGATTCTTTAGCTCGCCACGGTTCATCTTTATATGAGCCGAATGCGGCCTGTCCTCCGCGATCAATTGCTTTAGACCCGCGTAGACCGGAGCGTAGCGTCGATTGTGGCCGACCTGAAACACCTTCTCAGTGCCCTTGGCAACGTCGAGCAGTTTCTGGGCGTCTTCGACACCGATCGAGAACGGCTTTTCGCAAAAGACGTGCTTCCCGGCCTCAACCGCAGCCGTTGCTATTTCCCGGTGCGTTTTATTTGGAGCGCAGACGAGCACCGCATCGCAACTCTCCAATATTTCTTCCCTCGAAGAACAGACCTTGCCGCCGATCGACCGTGTCGTTTTCTCGGCGCGCTCGGGAATGATGTCATAGAGCGCGGCGATCTCAGCGCGATCGTCACGTGAATAGATCCGTCCATGAACGTTGCCGATATAGCCCGTTCCAACAATGCCAATTCTTACTTTGTTCATTAATAAGCGTTAGAGTGCGACCATTAGCCCGTATTCCCGTCAAGGTGAGGAAGAACGAGCTGAAGCTCGCACTCTAATCTGTTTTACCAACTGCCGCCGGCCGTGTATTGTCCCAGGCCCAGAACTTTCTCGGTCGCAGCTTTCGCCTGTTTCGCTACCTCAAACGGGTCCTGATCCCAATATTCTGGGCGGAAGCTCTCGATGCTCGCCATCTTGTCGTATCCGATCTTGTCAAAATGCGACTTTAACTCGGCCAATGGCAGAATTCCGGTTCCGGGATAGAGCCTTTGTGCGTCGGTTAACTGCTCTTTCGGCAGATCTTCGGCGTCGTTTATGTGAAAGATAAACAGCTTGCTCGGGTTGAGCTTGTCCACCGCCTCGAAACTGGAGTTGCCGGCATAGAAGTGAAACGAATCAATCACAACCCCTACGCTCGGTCGATTTACCTCGCTGATGATCTTTTCAGCAAGGTCGAGCGTCTGGACCGAACAATCCGTCTGCCCCAGGAATTCGAACGCAAGCGAGACGCCGTACGGCTCTGAAATGTCGGCCAGCTCGTTCAAAACACGAACGGATTCGGCAACGATCTCAGCCTCGGTCGCGCCACTCGGTAACTTGCCGGGTACGACAACAATGTACGGACAAGCGATCTGACCGGCTACGGCCGATAGCTCGCCGCATTCGGCTTTGATCAATTCGTAGTCTTCCTCAGTGCGAAACGTAATGTGCTCGATCGAGTTTATCGAATAGGCTTCAACGTTATTTGATGTCAGTAAAGTCTTTAGCTCCTCGATACTGTGAGTTTGCAGGTATCGACGGAGTTTCGAGGCCCATAACTCGACCAGGTCATAGCCAGCCGCTCCTGCGGCGTTGATGTCCGTTTCAAGATCGGCGTGCATCGTCGTCGCGCCGTTCAATGCCAGTTTCATTGTTCACTCCTAATGGTGCGAAATAAGGGAAAGTTTAACATGTGCAAAGTTCCCCGCAGAAACCGGGCCCGTCAGCAGTCGTGTTGCGACTCTGTCGTCGACAAACGGCGAACAACGAAATTGCCTTCAAAATCGTCTCAGAATCGGCTAAACTGCACATAGTTTTCCGTTCCTGCCAGATGTACAACATAAAAAAAGCCCTTGCCTTAACCCTACTTGCGGTCTTCGCCTGTACGAGTTCTCACACTCAGTCGGTCAATGACGCGCTTTTGCGAAAGATAAAAGACAGCGATGAACAACAGCGCAACGCGACAGGCGAAGTCGCTGATCTCTCGTTAGCGGAACATCTGCAGCGAGCCGAGACGTACTCCTCAAACAGATTGTTCCCCGAGGCGCGGGCCCATTGGCAAAAGGTGCTCGACCGCTTTCCAAACGACCCGGCGGTCGCAAAGGCGCTCTTTGGCATCGGCCGCTCGTATATGTGGGAACGGAATTACCCGACGGCGATCACGTATCTTTCCCGCGTCGCAGATGAGTTTCCTCAAACAAAAGATGGCCGCGAAGGATTGGCCTTTACCGCTGCTTGCAATGTCCGCGTCGGCAAAAATCTTGAGGCTGCGACCCTCTACGAGAAGTATATTGCGTTGTACCCCGACGGCGAGCGGATCGACTGGGCGCATATCAATGCGATCGACGCTCTTCGCGAGGCTGGTAAATATGACGAGGCGAATCGATGGGTCGACAAGGCCGTGCAGCGATTTACGGGCAAGCCAGCCGAGACGAATGCACTCCACGCTCGGCTAAGAATGCAGGTTTTCGAGCAGCGTTGGAATGATGCGATCACGACGGCAGACGATCTGCTGACAAAGCGGTTTGCGGGATCGATGACCAGTGCTGACGAAGTAAATTATCTAAAGGCATTCAGCCTGGAAAAACTTGGCCGCAAGGCCGACAGCACGCGCCTATATTCCTCGATCGCGTCGCACACATCCTCTTACTACAGCGAATTGGCAAGTAATAAATTGAATCCGCGCGGATCGATCCTTCGCACAGTTTCCGCGACTGCCGGAAATTATCAGGATTTTCCGGTCGTCTATCGCGATGAGCTACTTAAGAATGCAAGGATCAGGCGCATCGACCCGCGTTTCGTTCTCGCGGTGATGAAACAGGAAAGCACGTTTCGACCCGGCATCAAATCGCCCGCAGGCGCCCGCGGCCTGTTGCAGCTTGTCTATGACACGGCGGTCAAATACAACGTCAAAGCCGGATTTGCGACGCTCGATCCCGACGACCTGTACAAGCCGTCAGTCAATATCGCGATCGGAAGCGTCTATATAAGCGAATTAAAGGACGCATTTGGCGGGCTGTACGAGGCGATCGCAGCCAGCTATAACGGCGGCGAAGATAACGTTGCCCGATGGCTAAATCGCACCGAGCCGAAGGACCCGGGCATCTTTGCCTCCGAGGTCGGATTTGCGGAGTCAAAGGACTATATGTTCAAGGTTATGAACAACTATCGAGCCTATCGCGATCTTTACACCGATAACCTTGAGCGACGCTAATTCGTAGTTTACGCTTCCCATTCGCCCTGCCCCTCGCGCTCGACGTGATATCCGACAGATTCGAGATAGGTGACGACCTCACGGCCGTGTTCCTCGTTGCGGACCTCAAGGAGTAGTTGAATACCCACCCGACCCAGAGGTGCCAGCCACATTGCCCGCCGGTGAAAGACCTCGATAACGTTCCCGCCGATCTTGGCGACGTGATTCAGCATCTCTGCAAGCCCGCCCGGCCGATCGGGCACCAAAAGTTTCAGGATAATATAGCGGCCCTGTTTTACGAGTCCGTGCTCCAGGACGAGCGCGAGCAAATTCGCGTCGATGTTCCCGCCGGCGAGAACCGCGCACACGGTCTCATCCTCATTGAGCTTTATCTTGCCCGCAAGCAGCGCCGCGACCCCGGCCGCGCCCGCTCCTTCCGTGACGAGATGAACATTTTGGACGCAGTGAAAAATTCCCTGGGTGATCTCGCCCTCGGTAACCTCGACAACCTCGTCGACAAATTCGCGAATGATCGGCAGCGTCACGGTGCCCGGACGTTTCACCGCAATGCCGTCGGCGATGGTCGGCGTGAAACCGACCTCGACGGGATGTCCCTCCTCAAGCGATCTGTTGACAGCGGCGACATTGGCAGCCTGAACACCTACGACCCGAGCGCCCGGGATCAGACTCTTGATGGCTATTGCTATTCCGGAAATAATGCCCCCGCCGCCGATCGGAACGACAACGACGCTCGCACCCGGCAGGTCCTCCGCTATCTCGAGCCCGATCGTCCCCTGCCCCGCGATGACGAGTTCGTCGTCAAAGGCATGAACGTATGTGAGTCCACGTTCCTCTCCGATCTTTCGCGAATACGCGACCGCCTCGTCAAAGCTCGCGCCATGTAATATGACCTCGGCACCCTGGGCCTTGGTATTTACTATCTTTGTCAGCGGAGCGCGCTCTGGAAGGACTATGGTCGACTTTATACCGTGGATCCGCGCCGCCAAAGCAACAGCCTGTGCGTGATTTCCGGCCGATCCCGTGACAACCCCGCGCGATTTTTCTTCATCCGTGAGGCGCGAGATCTTGTTATAGGCACCGCGAACCTTAAAGGAACCGCTCCGCTGTAAACATTCGGCTTTCAGGAATGCGTTGGCGCCGATAGCATCCGAGAGAATTCGATCGGAAAGTATAGGCGTGGAAACAACGACATTCTGGAGCACGGTCCGCGCGCTTTGGATGTCGGCAAGCTCAACCGTCATATTTTGCGGCAATTATAACAAATGACAGGCGGTTCGTCGGTTACAGAGCGCAAGAAGACCCGGGTTTGGCGATCTAGAAAGGAATAAATGCGGAAACAATTGCGGAAATTTACTGCGGTATAAGTAAGTTAACTGAGCCGAACCCGGGTCTCTTTAGTTTTCAATTTGGCCAACACCTGAAAGACTATTTGTCGGCCATTTTTATCTCTACCCTTTACGCGAAAAACTCTTGTAAAAAGTATCTGAAACATTTACGTTCGCGGAACATTTTTTGTTCCGCCAATTATGTTCATAAACTATTGACGCGATTGGCCCTTCTTTTTTGCTTTGCGGAAATAGAGTATATTGGCTGTGCTCATCGCCCTCGGAGGACAACATGGAACCTTTCTTTGGACTTGGTGCCGCTTTCCTTATCTTTCTCGGCATTGCTTTGCTGGTGGTTGCATGGAAGACGATCAAGATCGTCCCGCAATCGACCGTTCTGCTGATCGAGCGGCTCGGCCGATTTAATCGTGTCGGCGCAAGCGGTCTGAACATAATCGTTCCATTTTTTGAATCGCCGCGTGCCGTTTACTGGACGAACACACGGCCCGGCGTGACGCTGATCGATCTTCGTGAGCAATTCATCGATCTACCGCCACAGTCGGTGATCTCGAGAGACAATGTGATGGTAAATGTCGACTCCGTGGTGTATTGGCAAGTGACCGACGCCATCAAAGCGACCTACGAGGTCAATGACCTCGTCGGCAGCCTGGTCCAGCTAACGTTTACGGGTATGCGGTCGGTGATAGGCAAGCTCGACCTTGACCACACTCTCTCGTCGCGCGATCAGATCAACAATGAGCTGCGTGTAATTCTCGATGAGGCAACAGATAAATGGGGCGTTAAAGTAACGCGTGTCGATATCAAGAACATCACGCCGCCCGAAGATGTGCGCATCACGATGGAGAAGCAGATGACCGCCGAGAGAAATCGCCGCGCTCTTGTCTTGCAAGCCGAAGGCGACAAACAAGCCGCGATCGCCCGCGCCGAAGGTGAAAAACAGGCCGCCATAACGCGTGCCGAAGGCGAGAAAACGTCGGCTATCCTTTCCGCCGAAGGCGCCGCACAGGCCCGACTTACGGCCGCTTCAGCCGAGGCACAGGCAATAAATCAGATCGCCGGCATTATTGGAAGTCCGAACCAAACGACGCAGTACCTGATCACTTCGAGGTACATTGATTCCCTCCGTGACATGACTCGAACGCAAAACTCAAAGGTTATCTTTATGCCGACCGAAACCTCCGCAATGCTTTCGAGTATCGGAGCGATCAAGGAGATCTTCAGCGAGACCGACGAGAAACAGGAACCCAAAGCTCAGACCCCAAAATCGCCGCCGCCGCGGGAGCTTAATCAGTAAAAGGCTAATTTAGAAAAGGCCCATTTAACGCCTATCGTAACGATGAAAACACTCTTACCTAGATTGATGTGTGTCTTGTCGGTCGCGACTTGCCTAGTCGCCCTCGCCGAGTCCGGAAAGGCCCAGCATACCGACAACGCTGTAATGACCGACGCCGACCGGGTCGAGCAAATGTTCAAAAATGCCGGGCTGACCTACACCAGAAAGGCCGACATATTTGTGAGCGATCAAAACTCAAGACGTTTTATTTTTGCGTTGAACAAGAACGTTCTTGTTGGATTCTCGGTCATGGCTACGAAGGGGAGCTTTCAGTCTTCGGCGGCCGCGCTCCAGAGCTTTCTCCAGGCAAGCTACAAATTCGACTACGTCAAGATGGTGATCGATGAGGACGGCGATCTCTCAGTGCGGTTTGATTATTCGATTCGTGTCCTCGATCAGAAGGAATTCGAAAATATAGTACACCAGCTCATGAACGCCGAAGGCGACATCAGAAAGGACATTCAGCCCTACCTGATCTCGGCCAAACCATAAGAACCGACTTTACTGTAGATCGGTCCCGACGGTGTCAATGTGCTCTCGTATAAAACGAGACGATCAACGTTGAATGCCATCGGCCGGAATGGGTCGCCTAGGAGAACGTCAACCACTTCGCGAGCAATGTGCTCTCGACGCGACCGACCGATGGTGAGGTGCGGCGAGAACTCGCGGTCGTCTTTTGGAAAGCCCAGCGTCGCCAGACGATCTTCGATTTGAGAGGCAGCACGGGCTAACCGCCCACTTTCGTCTTGTACGCCGAGCCAGAGTACCCTCGCTTTTCGTGCGAAGGGAAAGACACCGATCCCAGCGATTTCCAGACGAAATTCGTTTATGTCTAACAGAGCAGCCTCTAATGCCCCAAATATGCCAGGCACGAGGTCAAAGTCAACACTTCCCAGAAACTTTAGCGTCAGATGTAGGTTTTCCGTTTTTGTCCAACTAACTTTTGCGCCAGGAACTGCAGAACGCAAATGATCGATGTAACGCCCGATCTGCTCTCGGACATCGCCCGGCATTTCGATAGCAACAAATAATCGCTTCTTCACAGCTCAGTTTGATTATTGCTAGAATCTTGAACGAATATGCGTCGCCTTGCAATAATATCCGCCGCCGTTGTCATCATCTTCACGACCGCAGTTGGCGGTTTTGCATGGTGGATCTATTCGAATGTTCACGCGCCTCACGAACACGCACGGTCTAACGATTTCGTGCGTATTGAGAAAGGTTCATCGCCAAAAGAGATCATCGCGAAGCTCGCCAATGAGGGGATCATTTCCAGTTACACGGCGACGCTAGTTTACTTTCGGCTGTTCGGCAACCCGGCGAAGCTCGAGGCGGGCGAATACCAGTTTCAATCGCCGATCACGCCTTTGCAGGTTCTTAACGAGCTCGAATCCGGTCAGGAACGGACGCTGAAGCTTGTAATTCCCGAAGGCTTCACCCGATTTGATATCGCGAAAAGGATGGCTGAGTGGAGTATTTCACGGCCGGACATGGCAGACTCGCAACCCACGATTGAATCCGAGCAAAAACGCATTTTGGATCTTATGAACGATACGTCGCTCATCAGCGACATTGCTCCGGACGCCCAAAATCTAGAGGGATATATGTACCCGAGCACATATCTGCTCGACTCGACAATGACGCCCGAAAAGGTGATCAAAATGATGGTAGAGCAATTTCGAAAGGTCTGGAAACCGGACCGGAACGACCTCGCCAAACAGCTCGGCCATACGCCGAATGAGATCGTGACTATCGGCTCTCTGATCGAAACCGAATCCGGCGTCGAGGCCGAGCGGCCAACGGTTGCGTCTGTCATTTACAATCGCCTGAATCGCGGCATCCCGCTCGGTATCGATCAAACTGTCGTCTATGTCGCCAAGATGGAAAATCGCTGGGACGGCACGATCAATGTCAGCGATATCAACGCAAGCTCTCCGTACAACACTCGCAAATATCCCGGATTGCCTCCGGGCCCGATCTCATCCGTATCTGAGAGCGCGATCAACGCAGCGTTGCATCCCGCTCAAACGAATTTTCTATATTACGTTCGCAATGTCGATCTGAATGATGGCTCGCATTGGTTTTATGCAACCGATGCTGAGTTTGAAAAAGGAAAAGCCGCTTATCAAAAGTGGCTGGAGCAGGAGCGGGCTGAAAAGCGGGCTGAAAATGCTAATGCAAATCAGTAATGGAATATTACGTAAAGCATTGATCGCGACGGCGGCATTACTATGCTGCGCATATCTTATTCAGTTGATCTTAATGCTGAACAAGTTGCGAAATTGGGCCGAGCCCAAGTCGGGATTTGCTGTAGATGCACCTCATTTGCATACAGTTGAGTTTTATCACGCGCTTTCTCTCATTCTTCTTCTCGCCATCGTTTTGGCAAAAAAATACTATTGGGCATTTGGAATATCGATCGGATATTTCATCCTGGATATCTTCGCAACATATGATCATTTGAGTACTGGTTTCCTGGGGGGTGACATGTGTCCAGAAGGTCATCCATGTCTGCGTGCTATCCGCCGTGCTTCCTGCTTTGATCTCTCTGCTGCGAGCCTCTTACTGATAATCGTCGGCCTTGTAACGTTAATTATTGTCTTGCAGCTCAAGGCTCGGAGTTGGCTAAGTTGATCAAACTCCTTGCGCTCGACCTCGACGGAACACTTCTTAATTCCCGCGGCGAGATACCTGAGAAGAATCGCGACGCGATCCGCTCGGCCGAAAGCCACGGTGTGCTTGTCACCATAGCTACAGGCCGTCGGTTCCGCGATGCAAGGCCGGTAGGGTTAGGGCTTGGCTTGAACGCGCCGCTTATTACACATAACGGCGCGCTCTTAAAATATGCCGACACGCTTGAAACGGTGCATGCCGAGCTGATCTCGACCGAAACTTGTCTCGAGGTATTGAGGGTCGGCAAATCGTATGGCGGTGATCCATTTGTCAGTGCCGATCCGCGCTCGTCCGGCCGGCTTCTTTACGACCGCGTTTCCGAACAAAATGAGCCGCTGCGACGATATCTGGCATGGGCCAGAACCCTGCATGGGAATGAAGCGCACGATGCTGTACTGCACGTGCCGAAACTCGAGAATGAGGTCGCGAAGCACGAGGTCATTCACATCTCGTTTTCCGGGTCATGCGCGGCCATGTTCGATATGGAGCAATATCTTTCCGACGAACTTGGCGATACCGTCACGATCCTCACTACCGTCTACCCGCGTCGGGACTTTACTCTGATCGATATCCTGCCTCCGAATTCCTCAAAGGGCTCCGGCCTGGCAAAGCTCGCCGACATTACCGGCGTCGATCGCGAAGAGGTCATGGCGATCGGCGATAATTTCAATGACATCGAGATGCTCGAGTTCGCCGGGACCTCCGTTGTCATGGGAAACGCCGACCCTCGTTTGATAGAACGTGAGGAATTTTATACAACAGTAAGTAACGATGAATGCGGCGTTGCTGCTGCGATCGAAGACTATATTCTGAACTCAGGAGAAAAACTGCGTGGCCAATAGAACGGCGGTAATAAAAACAAATAAGGGTACCATCAGATTTGAGCTTCTCGAAGACCAAGCCCCCCGCACGACCGAAAATTTCATATTGCTGGCAAACAAGAAATATTACGACGGTGTGATCTTTCACCGTGTCATAAAGAATTTTATGATCCAGGGCGGCGATCCGCTTGGCGAAGGCTACGGCGGTGAATCTGCCTGGGGCGGAAAGTTTGACGACGAGATAAACCGCGAATCGGACCTGTACAAGGGCGGCTACGAGAAGGGCACCGTAGCGATGGCTAACGCCGGTCCCGATACCAACGGCTCGCAGTTCTTCATAATGCACATCGACTATCCGCTGCCCCCGAGCTACACAAAATTTGGCCGCTTGACCGAGGGTCAGAATGTCGTCGACAGCATCGCCGAGGTCCAAACGAACGAGCGCGACAAGCCGCTTGAACCGGTAGTTATGGAACGCGTCTATATCGAGGAACCCGCCGCCTGAGATGCGGGCTGTCGTCCAGCGCGTTTCTCGCGCGCGCGTTACCGTCGCGGGTGAGACCACAGGCGAGATCGGGCGCGGACTGTTGGTATTGCTCGGCGTCTCAAACCGCGATTCGGAAAAAGATGCAGATTATCTGGTCGAAAAGACGCTCAATCTCCGCATTTTCTATGACGAAGACGGCAAGATGAATCTTTCGCTGCTAGACGTCGGCGGCGGATTGCTGGTCGTTTCGCAGTTCACCTTATATGGCGACACGCGGCGAGGGCGACGGCCATCGTTCATCGATGCGGCCGAACCTATTGAAGCCAATCGCCTGTATGAATATTTTGTCACCGAGTGCCGCCTGCGGATCGATCACGTCGAGACTGGCCGGTTTCAGGCGATGATGGATGTCGAACTGACCAACGACGGACCTGTGACGATCCTTATCGATAGCGAAAAGATATTTTGAGGCATAGGTAAATGAAAAAGGTAAGAATACCCTTGTTCGTCATGCTGATCGCCGCGTTCATCTTTGGATGTTCGGGTAAGCAACAGCCCACCACGACGGCGCCGGTGGCCGACCCCGAGATCGCGGTGATCGAGATGGAAAACCCAAACTACGGCCCGATAAAGATCGAGTTTTATTCGAACATTGCTCCGAAAATGGTCCAGCGATTTAAGGACCTCGCGAAAGAGGGCGTTTATGACGGCACCGCCTTTCACAGGATAAACGAAACCGTCGTCCAGGGCGGCGACCCGCTATCCAAGGACAACGATCCGAACAATGACGGGACCGGGGGCTCAGACAAACCAGACGTCCCGGCGGAATTCTCTTCGGTTCCGTTTGATAC
>Ga0105239_10007173_pt1 | contig 12819 bp, 14 predicted proteins | sample KBSC44metaG_FD_92761 | JGI IMG/M metagenome (GOLD analysis project Ga0105239, IMG submission 92761) | Corn rhizosphere microbial communities from Kellogg Biological Station, Michigan, USA - KBS C4-4 metaG | ecosystem: Host-associated > Plants > Roots > Rhizosphere > Soil | place: Michigan, USA...
AGGTCAAGGGTTTCGGCCGGCAGAAGGGCCATACCGAGCTCTACCGGGGTGCCGAGTACGTGGTCGACTTCCTGCCCAAGATCAAGCTGGAGGTGGCCGTGGCCGACGACCAGATCGAGCGCGTGGTCGAGGCGATCCAGGCCGCGGCCCGCACGGGCAAGATCGGCGACGGCAAGATCTTCGTCAGCCAGCTCGACCAGGTGGTGCGTATCCGCACCGGCGAACTGGACAACGACGCCCTCTGACGGCGTCGTCGACGATCAGACGGCGGGAGCCAGCCGCTTGAAGCGGCGGTGGTGCAGCAGGATGCCGGCGTAGTACGCCGCGTAGTAGCCCAGGGTCAGTCCTACCACCAGCATGGTCAGCGGGCTGTTCCCCGGCGGCGGCGTGTGGGCCGCCATCGGCGCCGCGCCCTCCACGACCGGGGCCAGCACCAGGAAACGCCAGGCCATGCGGCCCACCAGCAAGGCGGTCAACGCGGCACCGATCCAGGGATTGGGGACGTAGAAGTCGCCGCCGTCCGGCGTGGATTCGAACCGGGTCAGCCGCAGCCCGATCAGGGCCAGGGCGCTGCCCAGCACGATGCCGCCCAACGCCCCCTCCCCCAGCCGGATATCCTGCAGGCCCGAAAGCATCGCGAAGCAGGCGACCAGGGCGAAAATGACCACGCGGGCGGTCATGCGCTTCGTCCGGATGGGCTGCCGCCCGAAGCTGCCACGAACCCGGCGGTAGACGGCGAAGGCCATCAACGGGGCGACGATGAACGGGATGGCGGCGGGAGCAAGCATGGGATGGCCTCGGCAGGGGTGGACTGTGGGCTCACCTTACGACCGGGGCCGGCCCCACGGCAGGGCCGGATGTGAGGGTTTCGAGGTGACGTATGTCAGGTAAGGGGCGACTTACTTCGCCTTGCCCTGGTTGGCCACCGCGGCCATCCGGGCTTCGATGTCGGCCTGGTCGCCCAGGTAGTAGTGCTTCACGGCCTTCAGATCGGCATCGAACTCGTACACCAGCGGAATGCCGTTGGGGATGTTGAGCTCGGCGATATCGTCGTCGGAGATGCCGTCGAAGTACTTCACCAGCGCGCGCATGGAATTGCCGTGGGCGGCCATGAGGACGTTCCGGCCCTCCCTGATCGCCGGGGCCAGCACCTCGTGCCAGTACGGCAGCACGCGGGCCACGGTGTCCTTCAGGCACTCGGTCAGCGGCACGTCGATGCCCTCGTAGCGGGCATCGTCGGCAAAGGCCATGGCACCGGCCTCGAGCGCCGGGGGCGGCGTGTCGTAGCTGCGGCGCCAGACATGGACCTGGTCGTTGCCGTACTTCGCCGCCGTCTCGGCCTTGTTGAGGCCGGTCAGCGCCCCGTAGTGACGCTCGTTGAGGCGCCAGTCGGTGACCACCGGAATCCACATCAAGTCCATCGCGTCCTGCGCATGCCACAGGGTGCGCACGGCGCGCTTGAGATAGGACGTATGCGCCACGTCGAAGGTGAAGCCGGCTTCCTTCAGGAGGCGACCCGCCTCGCGGGCCTCGGCCACGCCCTGCTCGCTCAGGTCGACATCGGCCCAGCCGCTGAAGCGGTTTTCGAGGTTCCAGGCCGACTGGCCGTGGCGGATCATGACAAGCTTGTACATGGCATCCAACGTCGGGAAGAAAAATCCGATGGTGGAACCTCGCCCGCGAGGCGTCAACTTCGACACGCGTGGGGCATCCCTGTCGGAAGTCACGCTAAACCTTACGACGCCCGCGCGCATCTCAGGTGTCCTAGTCCACTGCCGGAGTGCCGCACCATGCGTCGTACCCTTCTTTCCCTCCTCATCGCCTTTTCCGTGGCGGGCGCAGGCGCCGCGATGGCCGCCGACGACATCAGCAAGATCAATGGCACCGCCTCGGTCGACGCCGGGCAGACCGCTGGCGACGTGCACACGGTGAACGGCTCGGTGAAGATCGGCGCGCGCGCCACCGTGGAAAAGGCCAGCACGGTCAACGGCTCGATCGACCTCGCCGAGGGCGCCACGGCGACGGAGGTCAGCACGGTCAACGGTTCCGTGTCATTGCATCCGCAAACCCGCGTCAGCGAGGATCTGCACACCGTGAACGGCCGGGTCCAGCTGGAGCGCGGCGCGGACGTCAAGGGCAAACTGTCCAACGTCAACGGCGAGATCTCCCTCGACGGCGCGCATGTCGGCGGCGGCATCGAGACCGTCAATGCGGATATCACGCTGGAAGGCGGCGCGAAGGTCGAAGGCGGGATCCTGGTGAAGAAGCCGAGGATGGGCTGGCACAGCAGCAACGACAAGATCCCGACGATCGTGATCGGGCCCCATGCCGTGGTCCAGGGCCCGCTGACCTTCGAGCACGAGGTCAACCTCTATGTCAGCTCCTCGGCCAAGGTCGGCAAGATCGAGGGCGCGACGCCGCAATCGTTCTCGGGCAGCGCGCCGTAACCCGAACCGCGGACTCAGATCCAGTCGCGCGGCTTGAGGTATTCGGACAGCCGGGCCTCGGCGGTGTCCGCTTCCGGGGTGTAGGCGTACTCGAAGCGGACACGCGGCGGCAGGCTCATCAGGATGGACTCGGTGCGCCCGCCGGATTGCAGGCCGAACAAGGTGCCGCGGTCGTAGACCAGGTTGAACTCGACGTAGCGGCCGCGCCGATAGAGTTGGAACTCCCGTTCGCGCTCGCCATAGGGCGTGTCGCGACGGCGTTCGACGATGGGCAGGTAGCCGTCGAGGAAACCCTGGCCGACATCGCGCGTGAAATCCAGGCAGCGAGCAAAGCCGCCTTCGTTGACGTCGTCGTAGAACAGGCCGCCCACGCCACGCGTCTCGCCCCGGTGCTTCAGGTAGAAATACTCGTCGCACCATTGTTTGTAACGCGCGTAGACATCGTCGCCGTAGGGTGCGCACAGGTCCCTTGCCGTGCGATGCCAGTGACGCACGTCTTCGTCGAACGGGTAGAACGGCGTGAGGTCGAAACCGCCGCCGAACCACCAGACCGGCTCCGCGCCTTCCTTCGATGCCTCGAAATAGCGGACGTTGGCATGGGTGGTCGGGATATACGGGTTACGCGGGTGAAGCACCAGCGACACGCCCGTGGCGACGAAACTGCCACCGACCAGGTCGGGCCGATGCGCCGTCGCGCTGGGCGGCAGCTGCGAGCCGGAGACGCGCGAGAAGTTCACTCCAGCCTGCTCGAACACCGCGCCGTCGCGCAGCACGCGGGTGCGGCCACCGCCGCCGGCGGGGCGCGTCCACGCGTCTTCCTCGAACCGCGCGGTGCCGTCGATGGCTTCCACGGCGGCGCAGATGCGGTCCTGCAGCCCGCGCAGGAACGATTCGGCTAGGTCGGCTTGTTCGGACATGGTGCGGGGGGCCTTTTACGAGGGATACCCCGAAGCTTAGCAAGACGCGGCGACGCCCCTGCTGCGGCACGCGGCCGCGCGACGGTGACGCATCAGGAAATGCGCGCGGCCATCCGCCGATTGCCGGTGAGCGACGCCCAGCGCATGCCGATGTCGATCCACATCAGGTAACCCGCTTCCATCAGCATCCGCACGATATAGCGGCCGGACAGCGCCAGACGGGGCTCCGCCGCGATGGGCGCGGCATCGAAGCCGAGCCGTCGCGCCAGGTACAGGCAGCGGGCCAGGTGATAGCGGCTGGTGACCAGCCAGACCGCAGGCAACGGCGCCGCCTGAGCGGGGCGCAGGAGTTCGCGCGCGTGCCGCAGGTTTTCGAGGGAATCGATCGACAGCTGCTCCAGCGTCACGGGGACCTCCGCGGGCCACTCGCCGGCCGCGGCCAGCCAGCGTCGACCGGCCTCGGCTTCGCTGATCGAACCGCCACTGCTGCCGCCCAGCAGCAGGACCCGGTCGGCCCGGCCGGCCAGCACGTTGTCCCGGCCCCGTGCCAGGCGACCGATGAAATCCGCCTCCGGCCGATCCTCGACCAGCATGCGCCCGAAGATCAGCAGCGCGCGGCGCGTGTTGCCGAGGACGGGACTGCGCCATGCGATGCGCCACACGTTGACCAGATGCGCCACGTAGACCAGGCCGAGGCTGCCGACGAAGACGACGAGGGTCACCCCTGCCGCGACCAGGATGTCGCGATCGCTCAGGTAGCGCCAGACGCCGCGGCGGAGGGGTTTGAGTAAGCCGGCCATAGGCAGCGGAGTCTGGCCACTCGGGCCGCGCGACGCAACGACATGGCACCCCTGCGACCCTCGTTCACGCGACGCTGCGCGCTAAAAAGGATAGGCTCTTCACATGCCTCATCCCATGCCCCCCCTCGCCATACGCGCGTACACGGCGACCTCCGCGCTGGGTCGCGGTCTCGACGCACACGCCGCCGCCATCGCCTCGTCACAAGGGGGCCTTCGTCCGAACGACTTCAGTTCCGCGCCGCTACCGTGCTGGATCGGGCGCGTCGACGGCCTCGAAGACGAACCCCTCCCACCCGAATGGGCCGGGTGGGACTGCCGCAACAACCGGCTCGCCTGGCTGGCCCTGCAACAGGATGGTTTCGCCGGTGCCGTGCATGCGGCACGCGAGCGTTATGGCGCCTCCCGCGTCGCCGTGCTACTGGGCACCTCCACCGCCAGCATCGGCCTGACCGAAGAGGGTTACCGCCGCCTGGACGACGGGCGCATGCCCGCGGACCTGCGACGCCCCATGCTGCATACCCCGCATTCGCTGGCCGGCTTCGTCGCCACCACGTTCGCGCTCGAGGGTCCCTGCCTCACCGTCGCCACGGCGTGCTCGTCCAGCGCCAAGGTGTTCGCCAACGCGGAGCGGATGATCCGGCTGGGCCTGATCGATGCCGCTGTCGTCGGCGGTACCGACACGCTATGCGACAGCGTGCTGTTCGGCTTCAACTCGCTGGAACTTGTCTCGGCGTCGCCGTGCCAGCCGTTCGACGCGGAGCGCGCCGGCATCTCGATCGGCGAGGCCGCCGGCTTCGCCCTGCTGGAACGTGCCGTGGAGGGTGAACACCTGCCGCTGTTGATCGGCTACGGCGAGGCCAGCGATGCCCACCACATGTCCACGCCCCATCCCGAAGGCCTGGGCGCCGAACTGGCCCTCGACGACGCCTTGACCCGCGCCGGCCTCGTGGCGACGAAGGTGGATTACATCAACCTGCACGGCACCGCCAGCCAGAAGAACGACGAAGTCGAGGCCGCGCTGGTAGCGCGCCGCTTCCCCGCCACGACGCGCGCCAGTTCGACCAAGGGCTTTACCGGACACACCCTGGGTGCCGCCGGCATCCTCGAAGCCGCATTGACCCTGCTCGCGATGCGCGACGGCGTCGTGCCGGCCAACCTCGGCGCGAGCGTGCCGGACCCGCTGTGCGGTCCGCAGATGGCCTGGCAGCGGGAGACCGCCGATATCCGCTTCGCCCTGAGCAATTCCTTCGGCTTCGGTGGTAACAACGCATGCCTGGCATTCGCACGCGCCGGAGAACCGGCATGAGCGCGGCGCTGACCGTATGGGTCAAGGGCGTCGGCCTGTGGGCACCCGGCGTGGCGAACTGGACGAGCTTCCTCGCCGTCGTCAACGACAGTGCCGCGCCCGAAACAGCCACGACGCGTCCCACGGCGGACGTCCTGCCGCCCAACGAACGCCGGCGTGCGCCGGAAAGCGTGCTGCTTGCCGCCGCCGCCGCCGGACAGGCCGTGCAGATGAGCGGCTACGATGCCGCCTCGCTGCCCTGCGTGTTCGCTTCCGCGCACGGTGACCAGGCCATCACGGACTACATGTGCACCACCCTGGCCAGCGCACCGACCGAACTGTCGCCGACGAAATTCCACAACTCGGTGCACAACGCCCCGGCCGGTTACTGGACCATCGCCACGCACTGCCATGCCAGCTCCAGCGCGATAACGGGCGGTGAGGCTACGTTCGGTGCCGGCCTGCTCGAAGCCGCCACGCTGGCGGTCGCGGACGACCGGAACGTGCTGCTCGCCAGCTACGACATCGCCGGCACCGGGCCGCTGGGCGAGATGACCAGCAGCACCGGGCCCTTCGCCTGCGCACTGGTGCTGTCGCCCCATGAAGACCGTTCCGCCATGCGGCTCAACCTGATGCCCACCGTGGGCAACAGCGCCCATGAGCCCTCGGGCGATCCATGGATGGATGCAGTAGCGGCAAGCAATCCTTCCGCCCTGGCGCTGCCGCTGCTGCGCGCCCTGGCACATGGCCGCCCCACCGCCCTGCGAGTGGCGGCCGCCCAGGGGCTTGACCTGCATATCGATCTGGAGATCTCGGCATGACCGCGGCTGGTGAACGCTTCTGCATCCTCATTCCCTGCCTCAACGAGGAACGCGCCATTGCTCGCGTCGTCGGCGAGGCCCTGGAACTGGGCCTGCCTGTCATCGTCGTCGACGACGGATCGGACGATCGCACCCCGGATATCGTCGGTGCGCTGCCGGTCACCCTGCTCCGCCACGACACACGGCGGGGCAAGGGCGAAGCGTTGCGTACCGGGTTTCGCGAAGCGCTCAGGCAGGGCATCGACAACGTGATCACGATGGACGGCGACGGGCAGCATCGCGCGTCCGACATTCCGGCGATCCTCGAGGCCAACCGGCGTTATCCGGGCAGCATCGTGATCGGCGCGCGGCTGCTCGCGCGCGACCAGCAACCGCCGGGTCGCCGCCGGGCCAATGCCGTGGCCGACTGGGGCATCTCGTGGGCCTGCGGCCGACCGGTGGCCGACACGCAGAGCGGCCAGCGGCTCTACCCACGTGCCGCCATCGAACTGGTGGACCTGCCGGCGGAGCATTTCGTCTTCGAGGCCGCGCTGCTGATCACCGCCTGCCGCGAACGCGGCATTGGCGTCGTCTCCGTGCCGATCGCTTCGCGTTACGAAGGCGAGTTCCGGCTCAGCCATTTCCAGCCCGTACGCGACGTCACCCGTATCACGGTCTACACGATCGGGCGCATCTTCCACTACGGCAATGTCATGGCCTGCTACCGCTCGTCACGCGCCCACCCCGTCGTGGTCGATGCCGGCAGCGCCGCGCACCCTTCGCATTGATCCCCCGCACCACCGCATCGCTCGAGAGGCCACCACGATGGATCGCACGACACATGACGCAATCATCCTCGGTGGAGGCCTTGCCGGCCTGACGCTGGCCCTGCAACTGAAGGGCGAATACCCCGACATGCGCATCGTGGTGCTCGAACGCAACGTGCATCCGTTGCCGGTGGCGGCACACAAGGTGGGCGAGTCCACGGTGGAGATCGCCGCGCACTACTTCGCGGAAACGCTGGGCCTGCGTGAGCACCTGGAATCCGAACACATTCGCAAGTTCGGCTTCCGCTTCTTCTTCTCCGAGGGGCGCGACGACCTCGCCGACGTGGTGGAACTGGGCGTTCGCGCCGTGTTGCCGACGCCGAGCTACCAGATCGACCGCGGCATCCTGGAGAACTTCCTCGCCGAGGAAGCGACCCGTCGCGGCATCGTGTTCCTCGCGGGCGCCGTCGTGCGCGGCTTCGAGATCGGCCCGTCCGACGAGCCGCACACCGTGCGCTTCCGGCACCAGGACGAAGACCATGTGGCGGAGGCCCGCTGGCTGCTCGATGCCTCGGGCCGCGCAGGCATGATCCGCCGCAAGCTGGAACTCACGCGCGACAACGGGCATCACGCCAACGCGGTCTGGTTCCGCATCGACGACCGCCTGGCCATCGACGACTGGTGCGGCGACGCCGAATGGCAGGCGCGTTGCGATCCCGCGGAGCGCTGGCGCTCGACCAACCATTTGTGCGGTCCGGGTTACTGGCTGTGGTTGATCCCGCTGTCGTCCGGCGCGCATTCCGTCGGCATCGTAGCGGATGCCACCATGCATCCGATCGAGGGCATGCGCGATTTCGACCGTGCGCTCGCCTGGATGCACGAGCACCAGCCGCTGGTGGCGCGAGAGGTGGAAAAGCGACGCGACAAGCTGCTCGACTTCGCCTTCTTCCGGAACTTCTCCTATAGCTGCTCGCGCATGTATTCCTCCGATCGCTGGGCGCTCACCGGGGAAGCCGGCGCCTTCCTCGATCCGTTCTATTCGCCCGGCAGCGATTTCATCGCCATCTCCAACACCTACATCACCGCACTGGTTGGACTCGATCGCCGCGGCGAGCCCCTCGCGCCGCACGCGCGACTCTACGAACGTCTGTTCTTCTCGTTCTACGAGAACACGCTGTCGATGTACCGCGGCCAGTACAACCTGTTCGGCGACCCCGAGGTGCTGCCGATCAAGGTGATCTGGGATTACGCCTATTACTGGGGCGTGCTTTGCCAGCTGGTGTTCCAGAAGCGCCTTGCCGACAGTGCGCTCATCGCCACGCTGGGGCCGGAACTGGCCGCCGCGTCACAGCTCAACACGGAGATGCAGGCCTTCTTCCAACGCTGGCACGCGGTATCGGAACGACGGAATCCGCGGACCATGCTCGACCAGCGCGAGCTGGCATGGTTTGCACAGATGAACGCCACGCTGCACGACACCCTCGATACGGAAGCGCTGACGGCCCGCCTGCGCGACAACGTGCACATGATGCGGCTGCTCGGGGCGGCCATCGTGGAACGTGCTGCCGCCGATCATCCGTCCGTGCTGGACGATGCCGCGCACCTGCACGACCTCGACGGCCCCCGCACCGAACTGTTCCCCACCCTGGTCGAAGCCGCGTAGGAGCGCACGCTGTGCGCGACATGTGTTGAGGCCGTGCGTGCGGGCTGGTGCGTGAGCATGCAGGTCATCGCGAAAAGATGTCGCGCACATCGTGCGCTCCTACAACGGGGCACGGTTATCGTGGACGTCGTGCGCGTTACACCATCGCGCTGTAGGAGCGCACGCTGTGCGCGATTCGCGACTCACCCGCCCGGGTGAATCACCGCCGCTCGTCCCGACGCGATCTCCACGCCATCGTGCGCGATACGGAACGTGTATTGCGCGCCCGCGCCGTCGGCGATCAGGCAGGTGGCATGCACGTCGAGGGCACCGGCCAGGGTGTCGATGCGGTCGACGGCCAGTCGCACGCCGCGCAGGCTGACCAGCATGCCGGGCTTGGGTTCGGTCTGACCCTGTGCCTTCGCCAGCAGTGCGCCGTGCACGGCCATCGCCTGCGCCCCGTACTCGGCCAGGTGCACCGCGTGCAGGCCGCGCTCACCGCGCAAGGGATGCGTCTCGAGGCCGTGGCGGGTGCTTACCGCATGGATGGACGCAGCATCCCACGCCAACACGCCGTCGAGCAGGCACATGTCGCCTGCGTGCGGGATGAGGTCGATGAAGTCGGCCCTGTCGAGCATGGCGGTCATCGAAGAGGCTCGGTGACGGAGTGGCCAGACGCGGCCGGCGCGTGGGCGACGGGCACGGCTTCATCTGCGACGGGGGTGTGAGCGACAGGCGCGGCATCGTCGGAGGCGTGGGCCACCGACGCACCGGCGGCCGCATCGGCTTCCTGCCAGAAGTCGTAGAAGTTGAACCAGTTGAACGGGTAGGTGCGCGCGTAATGCTCCACACGCCGGACATAGTGCTCGATGATGTCGTCCAGCGCCGCGGCACGTTGCGCACGCGGAACGGCAATGCCGTCGGAGAACGGCTCGAAGATCAGCCGGTAGCGGTTGCCACCCAGGTAGATGCCCATGCACAGCACCACCGGAATCTTCAGTGCCGCGGCCAGCAGCCACGGACCCACCGGGAACGGTGCCGGCGTGCCGAGGAAGGGCACCCTGCGAGTGGCTTCATCGCGGTGCCCGCGGTCGGCCAGCAAGGCCACCATCGCGCCCTGCGCCGCACCTTCGGCCATGGCCAGCGCGACCGAGGCACCCCCGCGCGATGCGTCGATCACGGCGGCGCCGACGTCGGGCGCCAGCGCTTCGAGCACCGTGGTGAGTGCCGGGGTTTTCTGCTTGTCGAGCACGACGCGCAACGGCACGTCGGGACGCCGTGCGCCGAGCGCACGCAGCGCCTCGAAGCTGCCCTGGTGCGAACCGATGAGCAGGACGCCGCGGCCCACGTCGATCCAGCGATCGAGGTGCTGCAGACCCTCGGTCTCCACCTGGAAGTCGCGCTCGCCACGGGCGAGGAAGAACAAGCGGTCCAGCAAGGTGCCCGCGAACAGGTGGATATGGTGGAACACGTCACGGGACCGCACCGGACGCCCCAGGACACGGGTCAGGTAGGCACGCGAGGCGGCGCGTTCGTCGGCTCGCCGGAGGAAAAAATACAGGGCGATCGGATACAGCAGCAGGCGGGCGACACGCCGCCCGAAGCCCAGCGCGACCGTCCGGATCAGCCAGATCGCCACCACGCCGCCGCCTTCACGCTGCTGCCAGTGGCTCATGCAGCGCCTTCCAGCGTGCCGCGCACGAGGATGTCGGTGCCGCGACGCACCGTGAATCGGAAGCGCCCGCTGTCGAGCGCGACAAGCTCCAACTCAGCCGTCTCGTCCGGCCGCAGGGGCGCGAGGAACTTGGCGTCGACCACCTGTCGCACGGGCAATCCCCGCCACGCGAGCAGCGCCGACGCGGCAGCCTCGATCAGCAGGACGCCGGCCACGATGGGCTGCCCCGGGAAGTGACCCGCGAAGCTGGGGTGGCTGGCGTCGAAGCGCAGGGTGCGCACGCAGGACGCGGGATCGGCGGCATCGCTCATTGGCATCTCCGGTGGGCGGCCGGGGCAGGATCGACCCATCCCGTGCGCACCGGAACGACGCTCAGGCCGCGGCGCGGTGCTGTTCGATGTGATCGGACAGCGTACGCAGGCTGGTGAAAATGGTGCGGTTGTCCGGGTTGTCGGACTTCAGCTGGAAGCCGTACTGCTTGGACACGGCCAGCGCGATTTCGAGCGCATCGATGGAGTCCAGACCCAGGTCGCCACCGAACAGCGGCGCATCCGGATCGATGTCGGCCGGCTGCACCGACTCGAGGTTGAGGCTCGTGACGATCAGTTCGGCGAGTTCGTGCTGTGCTGCGGTTTGCGTTGCCATGTGGTCTTTCCAGATCCTGGATATGCCTGCCTCCCCCCGGATGGCAGCGGTCGCGGAGTTTACCACAGCGCCCTGGGCCGTTCGCCGACGCCAGTTCGAGGCGCCAAGCCTGTCCGTTCACGTTCCGCGCCCGTTGCGGGGCGATATGATGCGCTGAAACGCGTTCTATGGAATATCCGATGCCCCAAGGCACTGAAATGCGCGAGCGCCCGGCGCTCGCGGCCGCACCCTCGCCACGGGTGCACTACCGCCACGGTCCGGTCGCGCCGGGCCCGCATACCCTGGCGCTGTTCGGCTTCGGGCCCGACGCCGGCCACAGCGACGATCCGCGCTGGCTGCGGGTCGCGCTCAGCCCCCTGGGCGATGCGCCGATGGAAGCCTGGGAGGTGGACGTCCCGGTGGAGGCCGGCCGCCAGGGCGACCTGCGCTGGTCGCGTGGCGGCGGCTGGCTGTATGCCGCGGTGCAGTGCCATGAGAACGACCACGGCGGCCCCGAAGGCGCCGCAGCCTATGCCTATGGGCTGCTATCCGACTTTGTCGGGCAGGCGGACGAGTGCCACGTGCAGCGCATCTGGAACTACCTCGGCGCCATCAACCAGGGCGGCGGCGACGACGAGCGCTACAAGCATTTCTGCACCGGCCGCATACGTGGCATGGGCGATGCCTTCTCGCAGGGCTTTCCGGCGGCCTCCGCCATCGGTCATCACGACGATCCCGGCCTGCTCCAGGTGTACCTGCTGGCCACCGACAGGCCCGGCACGCGGGTGGAAAACCCTCGCCAGGTCAGCGCGTGGCAATACCCGCGCCAGTACGGCCGCACGCCGCCCAGCTTCGCCCGGGCCACCCTGCTGCCCGCCGACGACGTGCTGGCGATCTCCGGCACGGCTGCCGTCGTAGGGCACGCCTCGGCCCATGCGGGCGACCTCGATGCCCAGCTGGCGGAGACCTTGCGCAACCTCGACGCCCTGCTGGATTCGGCGGGCATGCCCGCCGGTCTCGGCGCGTCGGCACCGCTGAAGGTCTACGTGCGGCATCCGGCCGACGAAGCAGCGGTGCGCGCCTTCGCCGCGCGACGCCTGCCCGGCGCACCGCTGCTGCTGGTGCACGGCGATATCTGCCGTGCCGAGCTGCTGGTGGAGATCGACGGCTGGCGTTACCGCCACGCTTGATGACGAAGGGGCGGCGTGCGGCGCCGCCCCTTCGCTCAGGACCGCTTGGTGGGCCGTGCCCAGCCTTCGATGGCCGTCTGCCGCGCGCGGGAGATCGTCAGGGTGTTCGCCGGCGCGTCCTTCGTGATCACGGAACCGGCGCCGATCGTCGCTCCCGCGTGCAGCGTCACCGGCGCCACCAGGGCGCTGTTGGAGCCGACGAACACCCCGTCCTCGATGGTGGTGCGGCTCTTGTTCACGCCGTCGTAGTTGCAGGTGATCGTGCCCGCGCCGATATTCACGCCGCTGCCGATGACGGTGTCGCCAAGGTAACTGAGGTGATTGGCCTTGGAGCCCGCGCCGATCTTCGCGTTCTTGGTCTCCACGAAGTTGCCGATATGCACCCCGGCCGCCAGGTCCGTGCCCGGTCGCAGGCGCGCGAATGGACCGATGGTGCACGGACCGTGCGTCACCACGCCGTCGAGGTCGCCGTGCGCCAGCACCACCGTGCCCGCCGCCAGCGTGACGTTGCGCAGCCGCGTGAACGGGCCGATGCGGACGTCGTCGCCGAGCACCACCTCACCTTCGAGGATCACGTTGACGTCGATCTCCACGTCGCGGCCAGCACGTACCGTGCCGCGCACGTCCAACCTCGCGGGATCGGCCAGGCGCACGCCAGCCAGGGCCAGCTCG
>Ga0105239_10007182_pt1 | contig 12811 bp, 12 predicted proteins | sample KBSC44metaG_FD_92761 | JGI IMG/M metagenome (GOLD analysis project Ga0105239, IMG submission 92761) | Corn rhizosphere microbial communities from Kellogg Biological Station, Michigan, USA - KBS C4-4 metaG | ecosystem: Host-associated > Plants > Roots > Rhizosphere > Soil | place: Michigan, USA...
ACCCGGTACGACAAACTCGCTAAAACGTTCCTCGGTGCGATTTTTCTAGCCTCTTCTGTCATTTGGCTTAATTAATGACACGCCCTAGATCTGGATCCTTATAAACCCCACTGAAGCCAAAATAGTGCTCGGTCAACCGGTTAAACTTAATCAACCATTCAGTGACTTGATTTCGCATGGTTAGGCCCTATTTCACAGGTTATTCCTTTATGATACTTTGACATGCATGATGACACTGATAAACCTCACCAATCAAGAGCTTGAAGACCTTCTCAAGCACCCGGCAAAACCTTTATTGCTTGATGTCAGAACCCAGCAAGAATATGACCAGCTAGGACATATTCCTGAAGCAGTTCTTTTGCCAATCCAGGAACTGGAAGCCAGACTGTCTGAACTGGACCCCGAGCAAGCAACGGTTGTTATATGCGAACACGGCGTCAGAAGCGCCCATGCCGCATCCTACCTTTTATACAAAGGGTTCAAAAACATTTCCCATTTAAGCGCCGGAATGGCGGACTGGGTTGGCGCTAGGGAATTTTAGACAAAAACCTTTTTTCTCAATGTAGGGAAGTCCCTTGTTTGTGGGCTCCCACCCAAAAAGAACCACCCCGTCGGCTCTGCCGCCACCCCTCCGAAGAGGGGAATTGCATTCAACAACTCAGGAGTTTCCCCATGAGCGATGTTACCCAAGAACAAATCTGGGATGCCTTAAAAACAGTCCCTACCCCGGGTCACAAAGATGATCAAAATATCGTCGATACCGGCATGATCGATTTTGCCAGCGTCTGCGACAATCAAATTAAAACCGATCTGATTTTCCCCTCCACCCAATACGAACACCGCGATGACGTCATGCAAAACGTTCGGGAAAAACTTCAAGCGATTCCGGGTGTTAAACAGGTCACCGTTGGTATTTCCTTAAAAACCCCGGCTGCTGTAAAACCCTTCCAACGCGCTACAGAACGCCCTTTGGCTCCCGTGGCCCCCAAACAGCTTTTACCCAATATTAAAAATGTAATTGCTATTTCCAGTGGTAAAGGCGGTGTCGGTAAAACATCCGTTACCGTTAACCTAGCCTGTGCCCTAACCGCCCAAGGCTACCGAGTGGGTATCGTGGACGCCGATATTTACGGCCCAAACGTTCCTCTTATGCTCGGCCTTCGCGGTCAAAAAATCACGGGTGAATCTGAAGCTGGAAAGCCGCTGCCTCCAGAAAATTATGACATCAAAGTCATCAGCGTTGCCTTCCTGATCAAAGAAGAACAACCCGTTGTTTGGCGCGGACCCTTATTGGATCGCATTATTCGCCAATTCCTCAGCGACTTTGAATGGGGCGAGCTCGACTTCTTACTCGTAGATCTCCCACCGGGTACCGGCGATGCTCAGCTGACCATTATGCAAGCCGCATCCTTATCGGGCGCCATCATCGTTACCACACCTCAGGAAGTAGCCTTACACGACAGCCGTAAAGGCTTGGCCATGTTTACCGGTCAAAACATTCCTTGTTTAGGTATTGTCGAAAATATGAGCTGGTTTGAATGTGATCACGATGGCCGCTACGAAATTTTTGGCCACGGTGGTGCTAAAAATGCCGCTGAAGCGCTTAAAGTTCCGTTCTTAGGCGAGATTCCACTTGTCATGGCTCAGCGCGTTGCAGCCGATGCAGGTCGTCCTGTCTTGGTCAACGATCCCGAGGGCCCTCAGGCCGAACGCTTCAAAGCCATGGCCAACCGCATGATTGAAGAGCTCGCGAAAGTTCACGGAAAAACACCCGCCGCCATAGTTTAATCCCTCTTTTAGACCCCTCCCTCAATCCGGGAGGGGTCATCCAATACTCATCATTCTTTTTTAGATTGCTTCAAGTCAGGTTATAAAGGTCAAATTTCACGATGAAGGTCACCATACTGGATGGATGTATTGCTTGCGGGGCGTGCGAGTCCATTTGTCCGGCCGTCTTTACCGTGTTGATGAATGCCGAAGTGAACTCCGATGGTATTGCGGGGAATGAGCCTGATATTCAGGATGCTGCCAGGACCTGCCCCGTCAGTGTCATCCAAGTCCAAAATTAGATAGTCGTTGCCAAAACCTGTGCCCCCTAAAGGAAGTTTTTTCCAGAGTTGACAGCCTCATTCAGCTTATCAACATGATGTCCCAGCTTTATCAAGCATTTCGAAGCAGCTAAGGCTTGCATACGGGGTGGTAGCCACCATATAGGGTTATTATTGGAACTGAAATTAAAAAACTAAAGAAATAGCAGCCCAAAAAGATATCGAATCGATTTATTTTTATAGAATCGCTATATATACACCTCTTCATAAATAACAATTTTTTCAGGATTCGGAAAACGTTTATATATCCAAAATAAAGAAATCGAGCTCCCTGAATCTATGTTTTCTGTAAAACTGAGCTGACCGTTTGAGATCGTTGTCATGAAACCCTTTTAAATTGTTTTTATACAATTAATGTGGTGGATAGGGGTTTGGAGTCATGAGTTCTTTAGAATTTGGACAGATCGCTAAAGGTGTATTTTCCGAAATCAGAGGAATCTTTAGGCCTAACAGTGTCTATGAAAAACCTGTCGATATGACATCGATTGACACCATGAGTATCAAGGGAAAAACCTTCTCTACTGAGAACGAGACTGCAAGACTTCTGAAAAGAGGCACGAGAAAAAGATATAACCCGACTTTCAGCAAACAAATCGAGCAGTTTAAGGCTTGGCAAAACTCCTTAGCTGAAAAACTAAAGAGGGCAATTCCAGTCGAAAACACACAATACGAAGCTCTATCAGACCATGTATCTGAAAAATCGGTATCGACATCATCAGGCCATGTTCCTGCCGAACAAGTCCATACCGCTGCTCGGAGCACTCACGACAATATCCATTCTACGCTATCTCAAACCGATGCGCTTCAATCAATTCGGGATCGGAAGCAAATTTATAGCTCCAGCGAGAGGCGAGAAGCTGACAGGCTTCTAGACAATGCTGACGCTTTGAAAAAGAGTCATGAAACACTCGCGGCACGTGAAGGTAAAATGTCTCAGGCAGAATTCAAACATTTCGAAAAAGACGTTCAATATCAAGGAAATATGTCTAAAAAATGGAATGACGACCTTACTCATCTCTACGACAAAATTGAAAAAAGAGAAAAAGCAGACCTTAAGAAGGCCAAAAAGAAGCTTGCAAAGCAGTCTGAGCAAAAAATCGCAGAGAATGCACAAAAGTTGGAACATCATCAAATTCTTCATAGGGCATCTCAAAATCAATTAGATAGAATCCGTGCATTCCAGGAAAGCTCTTTAAAAAGCAAAGCCAATGGGTTCAGGTTCAACGCTCAGAAATATGAACAAATGAACTCACTTTTAGCGCGGGGAAATGCCTTACAGCTAGATCGCGAAGGCATTATTCACCACTTACTCAATGGCAACACTTCCAAAGCCGAAGCCGCCCAACTAAAATTACAAAATCAGTCACGGCAATGGGAACAGGAAGTGGGTCGTTTCCATCAAAACTCGCTAAATCCGCATAAGGATGTCCTTATTGATCCGAATAATCCCTTCCCAACAGGATTGGATGAGAAAATTGAAACGGGGACGGCACTCAGATCGGCACCTCCAAAAAAGGTTCGTGGCAAGGCAACACTCAACGATCGTTTAAAAACAATAGAACAATCGGTTCGCAGTGAAACAGAGCAAACCGAGCAACAAGCTCAAAGGCTTGAAAGTTTAATGAAAAGTGGGGGATTGAAGTCGTCCAGAGATTACTCAACGGCTCGATCCCTTTTAAACACAACAAAAACCTTTGAAAGGACACGAAAAGCTCTCAACGAAGCAATTGGTGACGCCTTAATAAGTGAAGATCCAAAACAGGTAAAACGATTAGAAAAAATCGTTAAAGAGCATTTAAAAGTAAAAAAGGAATGGAGCGGTGTTTATAATCGCATTACTCCAAGCTCTGTATAAATGTTTAAGTCAATTTTAATAGTAAAACGACCGGCATAGCTCGGTTGTTTCAGTTCTAGTCATTTTTTGTAAGTCTATTCATTATTGCCCGAATTGTTGCTGGAACATCGTCATAAATTGCTGAAACATGCCTATCATGGCCTGCATCATTCCCTGCAATGAATTAGTAGGGTACCCTTGTTGAGGATAGTTATTCTGTGGCGGGTAATAGCCCTGATCCTGGCCAGTGCTCGGATATTGTCCACCAATGGCATAATTCCCGCCCGGAACTAAGGAGTTTACAGAATCCTCAAACCCAGGTGAATCCTGATTAAATTTGGACGAGTTTCCTTTAGCAATCTGCGCCAAGCCGTCAATGTTGACGTCCGTTCCCAAGCTTGCGACATCATCACCAAAGACAGACGAAAAATCAGAGCTTTCAATGGCCCCAGTGTTACCACTGGCAGCAGCAAGCTTAGCTAGTTCAGCCTTGCTAACAGCATTATCGTTATCAAAGTCCGGGAAAAGCCCTTTTTGGTCTTTACCACCTTGTAAAAAGGTCGCAAAAAGCTGTCCTGCAGTTTGGGATTGGGCGTCATCCTTACCCAGTAAATTTAAGCTACCTTTTGCTAGCTCAGCATCATCTAAACTACCGTTTTTATCGATATCGTATTTAGAAAAAACCTGATTCAAAAAAGATACTTTTACAGATGACATGAGGATACCCTCTCTTGGCTAAATGCTCTCTCAATGAATAAAAAATTCAAAACTCAACTTCTTGCCTTTGTAAACTTTCTTAAAGGTTAAAAAATGCACTAAGCTTATTTCTATCCTCATTAATCATTATTAATTTTTATAAATCTAAAACTGTTTGAATAGATGAGCTGCTGTTTGTTTTTCATGGCTGTAACTATTTGCCATCCTCTGTCATCATAAAAGGTTCTACTCATGCGTTTAACAACTCCTCTCCTAGCCCTTACAGGTTCTACACTTGCCCAAACTCAAATAGCAGCATCCAGCAGCTGCCTCAAAGTCCCTAACTACAATACACCTTCTATTTTCAATCCCTACACAGCTACACAGTTACCGACTCTTAGTGCTTGTTGTGATATCCCAAAAGACATCCTGTCCTTAGACCAGTCCGCTTCTCAAGCTGCACAGGCTACTGCAAAACCGGGTGAATTCTGCCTCAGAAGAAATCCTGCCGGTTGGTTTGCCTTGGCTGAGCAGGTTTGTAATGGATTTACCAATGGTGGATTTAATGAACTCCAAACCTCTTACCCTTATGCCTGTGCAGTTGGAACTGAAACTGGACGCCCGTTTAGCCCTATGACAGACGCAACGGCTAGTACAACTGCGACTAGACCTTCTCCTGCATCAAGCACGTCAAATAGCCCCATCAGCACAGTGACTCAGGAAAGCAAGCTATCTAAAAAGGAAGCTCCCTTTAAGCTGCCTGCTATTTTAAAACCGAAAAATAAAAAGATTCACAACAGAAGACATTCTCATGGCTCAGCTAAACGTTTAGGACAAAACCTGGCTCGCGCTGCAAGATAAACATTCTCGCATCTCAAAAAAAGCCTCCTATTAAAAGATAAGAGGCTTTTTTTATAGATTGCATCGACTATCCCTCAGACGGGTATAGTCGATATCATAGTCTTTGCTAGATAATTCCAACCAGTAAGCTGGAAAGCAACTTACTAAACTTGCCTGGTTCTGGCAACGGACTACCTTCCGCCAACAAAGCCTGGTTGTAGAGCAGGTAGGAGTAATCCTCTAACTTGGAAGAATCGACCGCTTGATTTCCAAAGGCGGTTTGCAGTTTCTCAATCAAAGGATGACTGGGGTTCAATTCTAGAATCCGCTTCGTTTTCGGCACTTCCTGATTCATGGAACGTAATAACTGCTCCATTTGTGGCGTCATGTCATTGTCGTTGCTCACAAGGCACGAGGCAGAATCTGTTAAACGGTTAGATAAACGAACTTCTTTTACGGATTCGCTGAGTTTGCTTTGCACCGCTTCCAATAAGGACTTATAAGTCTCTTTCTTTTCGCTCAGTTCTTTTTCAGCCGCTTGCTTCTCTTCTTCCGTACCGAGTTCAACCGCACCTTTACCAACGGACTGGAAGTTCATGGATTTGAACTCAGGTGGGCGTTGTGTCCACATTTCATCTACGGGATCGGTCAATAAAAGAACTTCATACCCTTTCGCTTTAAAGGCTTCCAAGTGAGGTGAGTTCTCGATTTGTTTACGGTCTTCGCCACTGGCGTAGTAAATTTTCTCCTGACCGGGCTTCATACGCTCAATATACTCGTTAAGTGTGGTCATCTCAGACTCAGAGTTTGTAGATTGGAAGAGAGCTAAGTTCAAGAGAGCTTCTTTATTTTCATGATCTTCAAAAATACCCTCTTTCATCACGCGGCCAAACTCTTTCCAGAAGCCGAGATATTGCTCACGATTCTTCTGTTGCATTTCCTCCAGGGTGGATATTGTTTTCTTCACCAAGCGGCTGCGAATCGCACGAATTTGACGGCTTTGCTGTAGAATTTCGCGGGAAATATTCAAGTTGAGATCTTCGGAATCAACGACACCCTTCATAAAGCGCAGGTAGTCGGGAAGCAGTTCTTTGCATTCATCCATAATGAAAACGCGTTTCACATAGAGCTGAATGCCCCGTTTACTGTCACGGAAGTAAAGATCGTGAGGCGCTTTACTCGGAACATAAATCAAAGCCTGGGCTTCAAAAGTTCCTTCCATACGGGTACGGAACCAAGTCAGAGGCTCATTCCAGTCGTGGGAAACATGGCGATAGAATTCTTTATATTCTTCATCGGTTACTTCGTTGGCCGGTCGCAACCAGATGGCCTTCATTGAATTCAGGGTTTCGCGCTCAACGGTGGATTTTTCGGAACCCTCAATCGCTTTGCCTTCATCGTCGTAGTCCGGACTTGTGCGTTCTATATCCATTTGAATGGGGTAAGCGACGAAGTCAGAGTATTTTTTAACAATGCTTTTTAGCGTCCACTCGCTAGTGTAATCCTGCATTCCATCTTCTTGGTCTACTTTTTTAAGTTGCAGAATAACTCGCGTGCCTACAGAATCTTTTTGGACGGGTTCAATGGTGAAACTACCATCACCGGTAGATTCCCATTTCCAACCTTGCTCGTCACCCGCTTTACGGCTTTCAACGGTCACTTTATCCGCCACAATGAATGTGGAGTAGAAGCCGACTCCGAATTGACCAATCAACTCGGGAGGCAGAATACTATCGGTTTTTTGCGCTTCTTTTAAAGCGCCCATAAATTCCTTGGTACCGGATTTTGCGATGGTTCCCAATACTTGTACGAGATCGTCGTGATTCATCCCAATACCGTTGTCTTCAACAATAAGGGTTTTCTTGTCATTATCGGTAATCAGGAGAATATGGGACTCATCGCTAGCTCCAAGACTGCTATCCGTAAGCGCTTGGAATTTGCGTTTATCGAGTGCATCTGAACTGTTAGAAATCAGTTCGCGTAAGAAAATATCTTTATTGGAGTAGATGGAGTGAACCATCAGGTTCAAAACTTCTTTGGTTTCAGCCTGAAACACATGGCGTTCAAGAGTAGCCGACATCGGGGTTTCCTTTCCGTATCACATCAAAAAACTTGATTGAGGAGGATATCAAACGAGTTCTGTACCCGGCCCATAAAAATGAGCGAGCTTTTTCCACCATCGATCGAATGCCTTTATTATACGAAGCGAAAGCGTAAAGCCCGCCAGAGCTTAAGCCTTTTTTAATGATTTATATTTGATCCTGTAAGCTTCTTTTGTGCTTGAGTAATTTTATTCCAAATGTCTGCTTGTAATCGTTGCATCTCTGGCGTTAAACCACCCAAATGTTCCTCAGGGTTATGTCCAGACTTATTAGGCACCGGCTGATAACCATTGACTCCAATCAGATTGGAATAAAAGGAAGAACAGTTGGACTCAAAAGAATTTTTGCCGCCATGTAAATCAACATCACAAACCCCAAATCCTTCACCGATCAGAACATTATTAGGATGGCTTAGATCAAAATGCAAATGCTTACTTTGTTCATGGAAAGTGCGAATAATTTTATCGTAATGCTTTTGATCAAGAGCCGCAATTTTTTTCAATGTGGCTATATAACTGGTTTTAAATTGTTCCTGTTTTACAGCTCTATCTGATGATCCAGCTTCAGCGGCAGCTGTCCAATCCTTGAAATATCCCTCTGTTGGTCTTTCACCCGGAAGTTTTCGAAGGAGTGCTGGCATTTTTAATGCCTCATTTAATTCAACCCGGCCAGTCTCACCCTTCTTTCTCAGAACGGCTAACGGCAAGCCTAAAGACGGATCTCTAAGCGCGCTAATATTCGTATAGGAAACCGGTACAAGCTCCCACTGATCAGGATTTTTAAGCAAGTTTGTCATTAGAGTGATCTGTTTATGATCAAATTCGTTATCGATTAATCGCAATGCAAATTCAGGATGATTATGGAGACTTGCATAGACTTTTGCGTGCGCACCCTTCGGTGGATGTGGATCATTCATAGCCATTTCAATATCAGCTTTTAAGGTATTCATATCTATTTTAGAGATTTGGGAATCGATGGCATACGGGCTAAGAAGTGTTTTAATTTCCATATTCGTACTTAAGTCTGAAGCGGGAGTTCTTAATATTTCCGCTGCATCTCTAGCTGAAAGCCAAGCGGGACTAATCGGAAGCTGACTGATAGCTCGGAACCAGTTTTGTTCTGAAACTGTCCCTTCTTCTACTTGAGAATGAATCATTTTTAAAAATTCAAGGTTATTCTGAGAAGCCGCTATTTGCATTGGGTTAGGTTTTCGACCTGCCTCCTGAGCTCGCCAAGGGAAAATTCCCGGCCGAGTTAATTCCGATAAATCTCCTTTTCCCTGGGTTAATAACCTTTGGGTCACCTGAGTCCAGTTATAATGAGCGGCACAATGAAAAGCTCCCACACTTCCAATAGCACCAACATGATCATCAGTTCGCAGTCCTGAGTCCATTAACTTTAAAACCATCGATTCTGGAATCAATTTTTGAAATTGAGACTTATCGGAATGATAGAGTCCAAGATCGTGAACTAAATGAGCTAAATTCAAGTGAGAACAATCTATATTGTCAGGGATGGTTCCGGTTTTAAGCCAATCAGCCACTTGATCAGAAGTGGGTTGCATTTTAACTTTAGGAGTGACTGGTTTTGTAACTATAGGAGACGTAACAACAACAGACCTACTAGAAGCCGGTGAAGCATTCACAACAGAATGTGTGCTTTGCGAAGAAGCCGCATTGGAAAGGCCACTAGATTGTTTCTTCTTATAAAAGATTCCGAAAACCGCCCCAATTCCAATGATGTGCGGCAATACCCAATCCAATTATACCGGTTAATGTCGCAGCGAGGCCCGTCCAAATCTTCCAGTTTTTTTTCTCCTTTCTTCCAAAGCTCGCTACACTTCTGAGATTCTGAGTTTGATTGGCTGACTTGAGACCTATGAAATTCTTGAAACGAGCGACCCACGGGAGGGGAGCAAGATTACTCTGAGCGGGCTTTCCAAAAGATCCACCCGAAAAACCCACTGTATCTGAGCTGGATGGTATAGAGGGGTTGTTAGAATCACTATTGTCTATATCCGGAAGCACTCTCGGGCTCGACCATGCCAATTGTGTGCTATCTAAAGGCCTCACCGTAATTCAATATCCCAGTTTTAGTTTATATACACATAAATATAAAAACGATTATTTAAAATCTGATGCAAAGTATATCCTTGCTACCTCATGTTTGCAGAGCTAAAGATGGCAAACCTTTCTACACAAAGGCAAAAAGCACAAGAGGAATTTGCTATTATAGAGAGTTCTTTCCTAAGTAAAAGAAGATGATCATGCCCTCAAAAGTAACTTATCTCTGTGATGCATGCGGGTACGTAGCCCCTTCCTACTTAGGCCGCTGCCCGGAATGCCAGGCATGGAATACTTTTTGTGAACAAGTCAGTATTAAGACCAACAAACAAAATGGTCCTCAGCGCAGTCGCAGCGGAAGCCTTCTGGGTAATTCCAACCCAAGCTCTGGCAGTTACTCAAGTTCAGGCTACAGTTCGGTGCCCACATCGTTTCAATCTCGGCGTAACACACCCATGGAAACAGGACTTGAGGATCTCTCCAGTTTGTGGTCGGAAAAAACCGTTGCACTTCGTCGTTTAAGCAGTGTGGAAATGGAAGAGGCTCCCCTTTGCAGCAGTGGGTTTGGCGAGCTGGATCGCGTTCTGGGAGGCGGTATTTTACCCGGAAGTTATGTCCTCATCGGAGGCGATCCTGGCATTGGTAAATCAACCCTCATGCTTCAAATGGCCTCCGCATTTGCCGCCAAATTTCCACCCATTTTAAACGCTGTTCCTCCCCATAATGGAACTGGTGATCATGCCATTAATGTAAGCATTTCCTCCGTGCTTTATGTGGCTGGGGAAGAATCCGCTTATCAGGTTCGACTCCGTGCCGAACGCCTCCATGTACAAACCGAGTTGATTGACGTCCTCACCTCAACTGATATCCAACACATTGCGGAAGTCATCCGGCAGTCTCAGCCCCCCTTGGTCATCATCGACAGTATCCAATCCATGTACTGTCATGAAGTCTCAGGCACACCGGGGAGCGTGACCCAGATTCGTGAATGTGCCGCTATCCTGATGGAAGTGGCCAAAACGCATAATATCGCTATTTTCCTGATTGGTCATGTGACCAAAGAAGGCGCTGTTGCAGGCCCCAAAGTTCTGGAGCATACCGTTGACGCCGTCCTCTATTTTGAAGGGGATAAATACCAGCATTTACGAATTCTAAGGGCTGTAAAAAACCGTTTCGGAAATACTCAGGAAATCGGTGTCTTTGAAATGGTGGAAACCGGCTTAAGAGAGATCGATAATCCCAGTGCACTCTTCCTCGGCAATGCCTCATTATTCGGTTCTTCAGCCATCCAGGCCGGTAGTGTTATCGCAGCAACACTGGAAGGCTCTCGCCCCTTACTGGTGGAAATTCAAGCATTGGTCGGGCAATCTACTTATCCCTCACCCCGGCGCACCAGTAACGGGATTGATACGAATCGAGTACACCAAATTGTAGCTGTCCTGGAAAGACGTTTAGGGTTGGACTTTTCCAAGCAGGATATTTACGTCAATGTGGTTGGGGGACTCCGCATTGATGAGCCAGCTGCAGACTTAGCCGTGGCCATTGCCATTATCAGCAGTCTGCGAGATATCCCCGTGATTATCGGAAGTGTTGTTACCGGCGAGATTGGCTTAACGGGTGAGATCAGGACCATCAATCAAGTCGATCGCCGAGAAAAGGAAGCATCCCGGATTGGATTTACTCGCATTATCTGCCCTGTCTCCGTCGATCCCATTTCCAGTGATGAACCATCTGCATCGACTCCTAAAAAGACAAAAGACAAACCGGTGGATGCGTTAACTCAAGATGACATTGAGCGTTTTCCCGTAAAAACCCTTGCTGATGCCGTAAAAGCCTGTTTTACCCCCAAAGCTGAGCCACAGACTCAATAATAAGTTTAATTACAAATTGCTTTTTAGAGGTTTAAAAAGTGAATGATCTTTCCTGTTAGCCGATTAACGAAATATTAACCCAGTTCTCCCATTAATAGCTTGATATAAAGCAATTAGCTATTTTTAACTTATTTATTTTATAAATGTTATAAATAGATTTGGATTGCTCCGTATAGTTGAGAGGATCAACTGTCAATGCGGCCCAGCATGCACCTTGAATTAGCCTTAAAACAAACTGCTGTGCCTGGTATTTCAATTGTTGAGATACTACTCTGTTTTGCCATGTTAGGGCTTATTATCGTCCCTTTCGTGATGGTTTTAGGGGTAACCTCTCAATCCGCTCGCAGTGCTTATATCCAATCGACACAATCAATTTTGCTGAATAGTTTAAAAGCAGAGGTGACTCCCAATAACCCAACTTATGTGAGTACTTTTACGGACAGCACCACAAACAGCCTCTCGGATAGCGGCCAGGTGATGGGGTATCGTCGTGTTGTCGATACCACAACCGCAAATGCAACCAATGCTTTTAAACGAACAACTTTGTTTTACCTGTATTCCAATGCGACGGATGCGGTCGGCTCGGCACGATACAGAACCAGTCTGGTTACGTATCCCAAAGTGATTCGAATGCGATTGGGTGACACGCCGGGTATCATCGATAGTCTGAACCGATACTGGTTTTCGGATCAAGGCGGTTCACTCCAGTACAACACCACCAATCGCGTACCCGGATGGACTTCAACCTATCCAACCACCACGAATTCCAACACCATTGTCAACGTAAGCGGAAATAACAACCAGCTTTTCCAAGGGGAAACGGATGGTGGAACCTTAAATTATGCGCTGGATGTGGAGAATGGCTTTTATACCGTGAAGCTCTACTTTTGTGAAACAACGGCCAGCATTAACGGAACGACTAGTAAAAGACGCATGAATATTTATCTGGAAGGCTCAAAAATGAATCCGGAAGCACCTTACAGCCCCTATGAAGTTACAGGTGCCACCAACCGTGCCGATATAAAAATGTATGACACAGAAGTAACAGACAATGTGCTCAATATAACCTTTGCAACAGATTCCAGCAGCGATGATCCCAATGCCAATCCCCATGCGATTGAAATCATTAAAAGGACTCTGCAATAAATATGCGATTAACAGGTCGAAAAATCAGTCAAGGATTTACCTTGGTCGAGCTCATCATTGCGATTGCCATGATGGGTGGACTGGTGTTGATGGTCTCCACGTTAGCCGTCAAAAGCCTGGCGACAACTTCTTCGTTGAATACGCGATACGC
>Ga0105239_10007183_pt1 | contig 12810 bp, 15 predicted proteins | sample KBSC44metaG_FD_92761 | JGI IMG/M metagenome (GOLD analysis project Ga0105239, IMG submission 92761) | Corn rhizosphere microbial communities from Kellogg Biological Station, Michigan, USA - KBS C4-4 metaG | ecosystem: Host-associated > Plants > Roots > Rhizosphere > Soil | place: Michigan, USA...
ATCACCGGACCGAGCCGCCCGCGTGCAGTTCCCCAGGTCGTTGCAATCACGCCATGGACAGAAAGTTAACCTTCGTTGAGGCCGGTCTCGCCCGTTACGGAACCGCGCGGATTCGAACCCCCGCCACTACCTATCGACGAGTGTGACGTGGTTATTATTAGGATCGAGTGGCGAATGAATCATGGCCGCGCAGTTCGAGTCGTACTTGGGGCATGAAGCCACGAACGTCGGAATATTGTGAGAGCAGTTTCGAGGCACTTTGGCAGGCGCTCACTTGATTGATGGCGGGCTAATTTTGCTCTCTTTATGAGTGTCTACTCATTCATCGTCTATAGGAGTTATCACATAAACTAGACTTGGCTCATCACGGGCAGCGCGAGCGGCCGGGGCCGCAACATCGCTGAAGCGGCTCTCGCGGCCGGCCACAACGTGCTTGCGACCGCGCGCAATCCGGCTGCGCTGAACGATCTGGTCGCGAAGTACGGCGAGCGAGTTCGCGCGTTCAAGCATGACGTCGTCGAGGAGCAGGATGGGATCGCGGCCGTAAGAGTTGCCGTCGAAACGTTCGGCCGCCTCGATGTCGCGGTCAACAACGACTGGGGCCATCGTGCGAGTCAGAACCGCCCGGCCATCCACTCAGACTACGAGCCGTCGGTGAGTGCGGTGATGCCTGCCCTCGAAGGCCTCTGTGGAAACGAGACGATCGACCCTGATCGAGTGGCACAAGTAGTTCTGAAAGCGGCGGCCAGCGACAAGCTTCCTGCGCACGTCCTGCTGAGTAGCGATGCCGCGGCGCTGGCCCCCGCAAGCAGAAGCAGCCCGGACAGCCGACGCGCTGCGGTGGCACGGCATCACAGTCTCCGTGGACGCCAACGCGCCGGCACCGGTACCGGCGCTTCCGGCATGGTGACCTGCCTGGCGGGGAGTGGTTCGAAGACCGCCGCTTCCGCTAGCGGCCTATGATGCCCTCCACATCCTTGCTGAACTGAAGAAGTTCTCGCCGCACGACCTCTCGCAGCAATGCAAGCGTCTTCTCCGTCAGCGCATCGCGGAGCGATCGCGCCGGCGTCGCGATCGAGAGGTTGCAGCGCAGGACAGGCTTGCGGATGCGATGCAACCGGACCCCTGCATCGTCGATGCACGATCTGACACCGCTCAGTGGGATGACGGCAAAGCCGTGCCCCGAGCGAACGAGGTCGATGATCGCCGTCAGGTTGGCGATCTCGTGCACGACAGTGGGCACCTTGCCCAAATCGGCGAGTCCGTTCGCCAGCGCCGTATGGATCGCGTTGAGACTACCGGCCGAGATGAGCGGCAAGGGCGCAACATCCGCGAGCGCCACGGACGCGCCGAGTGTCTTGCCATTCGGCGCCGACATTGATCCTGAAACCAGATAGAGATCCTCGTCCGCCAGCGCGCCCAGATCGACCGTATCGGACGGCGCTGCGTTGTAGATGACCGCGCAATCCAGCTTGCCGATGCCGACGAGCTCGAACATGCTGGACGACAGGCCGTCGACCGTGCGCAGTGTCGCTTCGGGCAATTGCGCCTTGAAGGCCTCGATCAAAGGGACGACGATCGTCCGCGCGAGGCTGGGCGGCAACCCCAACACGATCGTGCCCTGCACCGGCTCGTCCGATCCCTTGACGGCCCGCTGAGCGCGTCCGACTTGGCGCAGGATGATCTGCGCATGCTCCAGGAGCCGCTTTCCAGGCTCCGTCAATACCAGCCCACGCCCGTTTCGCCGGAAAAGCTCTACACCGAGCTCGGACTCCAGCTGCGCGAGCTGTCGACTCAGTGCGGCCTGGGTCAATCCCAAGACGCCGGCCGTGCGCGTCAGGTTGCCCATCTCGGCGATTTTCACGAAGTGCAGCAGTTGCTTGATTTCCATGGGGCGACGGCCTCTCTCTTCGGCATATCAGGTATTCAGTAAATGATCTTTCAAGAGTCGTGATATTACCCTAGAGTCATGTCAAACGCGCTATTCGGCGCGACAGCCAACGACAGCCGCGGTCAACGCGACGAGCCGCAACGACAAGGCGCAATCAAAATGACATTCATCGACGGGGTCCGCATCAAGGGCCGCGATTCGCAAAGCGCTCTTCCGGCCGCGGCATCGGTCCGGATGAGCGTTTCGACGTTCGGCACTCGCTTCGCGCGGAACTGGAAGGCCGGCAGTGCCTGCATTCCAGGGGGCTTGGCGGGAGCGCTCCTCACCTGCCTGGCGAGCGTCGGTGTCAATCTTCTAGTCGACTACGGTGGCATGGCATTCCCTGCCGTGCTCTACCTGCGCAAGCTCGCTACAGGCTACGCCGCTGCGGCTTCCGTGGTCATCGTCGTTTTTCCCTTGTGGCCGTTAATGACGCGCCGACTCCGCAGCCCCGCTCTCGTCGAAACGCCACGCTGATCAGCCAAGCCTCTTTTCGGTTCGACAAACAACGACATGGAGACACCATGATGGAAATCACTGCAAAACCCATTGCATTCAAGCCCAAGGCACGCGGTGCCGACCGCTTCCAGTATCTGACCCAGACCAACGCCGGCACGCCTGCGGGCGAGCTGCTCCGCCGCTACTGGCAACCCATCGCGCTCGTGTCCTCGCTCGGGCCCGACGCCGGGCCCCAGCCGATCCGCATCATGGGCGAGGATCTGGTGCTGTTCCGCGACACCGACAACCGCCTCGGCCTCATCGATCGCCAATGCGCGCACCGCTGCACCGATCTCGCCCTCGGTCGCGTGGAGGACGGCGGCCTGCGCTGCCCGTACCACGGCTGGCTGTTCGACATCCACGGCAAGTGCCTGCAGCAACCGGCAGAGGCGTCGCCGACGGCCAAGGATCGCATCCACATGAAGTCGTACCCGGTCCACCAGGCCGGCGGCGCCTTCTGGGCCTACATGGGCCCGGGCGAACCACCGCTGTTTCCCGCTTATCCCGCGCTTGCGGGCGGCGATGAACACCGGTACACCACGCGCTGGTTCGGCGACTGCAACTGGCTGCAGGCGAGCGAGGGCAACATCGATCCGGTGCATACGTCCTACCTTCACCAGCTCGAGCTCACCGACCCGACCATGAAGGCCCGCTGGGGAGTCTTCGCGAATGCAGCGCGGCCGGAGTTGTCCGTCGAAGAGACCCGCTTCGGCGTGCGCCTGTACACGCTCCGGCAGACGGACGACGTGGCGAAGTCCTCCATCCGCATCACGAACTTCGTCATGCCCAACGCGTGCGCGGTCGGCGGCTTCGAGGGCTATCTCGGTGACGGCGGCCTGACCATGCTGTGGGACGTTCCTATCGACGACGAACACCACTGGCGTTGGGAATTCATCTACCACCGCAGCGGCACGCTGGACAAGGCGTCTCTCGAGCGTCAGTACGAATCCGAAAAAGCCGAGGGCGATCAGATGAAGCGCCAGAAGGACGACCTCTATTCGCAAGACCGCGAGTCCATGAAGAGCAAGGCGTACTTGGGCCTGGGTGAATGCTTCTCCGTCCACGACGTCGCCATCACACAGTCGCAGGGCACGATCCACCAACAGGCCAACGAGCACCTGTCGTCGTCCGACATCGCCATCACGCGCGCCCGCCGGATGCTCGATGCGGCAGCGGACACGGTCGTCGGTGGCGGCGATCCTCCGGGTGTTGTTCGCAACTCGTCGGAGAACGACTTCCGTGACATGGTCGTCGTGACCGGCGTCCTGAGCGCGGGCGTGACAAAGGAAGACTACTGCGGCAAGTTCGCGAGCGACGGCGAGTTCTTCATGCCGGTCGCGCCTTCGAAAGCCTGACCCGCCTCGGCGGTCGTAGTGACCCGATACGGCCGAATCGACTTCGGCCACTGTCGGGCGCCCGCATCGCGCGAGCGCCGTGGGTCGACGAACGCGGCCCTTTCTTGACACAAGCGATTGCCATCATGAGCACCATTTCCGTGAAGGTATTGTCCGCGGCCACCGTGGCGGCGGACATTCGCCTTCTTCACCTGGCACGCGTGGACGGCCAGCCGTTGCCTTCTTTTGAACCGGGTGCGCACATCGATTTGCGCCTGGGTCCGACCCTGGTGCGGCAGTACTCACTGTGCGGCGCCGCGACCGACGGTTCCAGCTACGCTGTCGCCGTCAAGCGCGAGCCCGAATCGCGCGGCGGATCGAAGGCGGTTCACGAGCAACTACAGGTGGGTTCCGTGCTCGAGATCTCGCCGCCGAGAAACAATTTCCCGGTCGACGCCGATGCGTTGCACAGCGTCCTGATCGCGGGTGGCATCGGCATCACCCCGCTGATCGCCATGGCGCGCGCACTGCTGGCTGCGGACAAGTCCTTCGAACTGCACTACTTCTCGCGCTCGGCCGAGCATGCGGCGTTCCTGGAGGAGTTACGGTCGGGCCCGCTCGCGATGCACACGCGACTGCATTTCGGCCTTGAACGCGGAGCCGTCGAAGAAGTGCTGGCCGAGGTTCTCTTGCGTCGACCCGACGGTGGGCACCTCTACATGTGTGGCCCGCGTCCGTTCATGGATGTCGTCCAGGCGACGGCGCGATTGGACTGGCCGGAATGCTATGTGCATCTCGAGTACTTCGTCGCGGAGCCTCCGAAGTCTTCCGAAGGCGACATCAGCTTTCAGGTAGCGCTCGCGAGGCACGGCATCACCGTGACCGTGGAGCCAGGCGTCACGATCATCGACGCCGTGCGTGCCGCGGGCGTCGATCTCGAAACCTCCTGCGAGCAAGGCGTCTGCGGGACGTGCATCACGCCGGTGATCGAAGGGACTCCCGACCACCGAGACTGCTTCCTCACGGCCAAAGAACACGCACGCGGAGATTGCATCGCCGTCTGTGTGTCACGCTCGCGGACACCGATGCTGGTGCTGGACCTCTAGCGCGTTATTCAGTTCCCGACGTCGCAGGACGAGCCGCAAAGACGGCCGCCTGCAACGTCATCCGACCTCCCTCGCAGTCATGAAACGTATCGCGCAAAAACGCGAGGAGGTCGCTCGCACGGCCCGCCCCGGGCCGACAACTACAGCAGGAGACAACATGATTCGCAAGACAACAGTCGGAGTGGTGCTGGGCATAGGCGCCTCCATGGCTCAGGCCGACAGCGTGCAGGTCTACGGCATCCTCGATGTCGCCGTCGAAGCCCTGAATCATGTCGGGCCGACCGGCGGCAAGTTGATTCGCGAGCCGTCGCTCAGTGGCGGTCAGCTACCGACACGCCTCGGCTTCCGGGGTGACGAGGACATGGGCGGCGGATGGTTCAGCCGCTTCGTGCTCGAGGCCGGAATTGCCCCTGACACCGGGGGCTCGCTGCAGGGTGGCCGCCTGTTCGGTCGCCAGGCCTTCCTCGGCATCGGCCAGAAGGATCTCGGCATGGTGTCCGCGGGACGACAGTGGACGATGACCTTCTATTCGATGCTGGATGCCGACGTCATTGGCCCCGCATCCTTCGGCTCAGCCGCCCTCGATCCCTACCTGCCTCAGGCGCGCGCCGACAATTCGGTCGCCTACCGCGGCAGCTATGGAGGATGGACGCTGGGGGGGACGTACTCGCTCGGTCGCGACACGCTGGCGCCGGGAAACTGCCCCGGCGAGACACCAGGAAAGGGCGTGAACTGCGCCGAGTGGTCGACGATGCTGAAGTACGACACGCCGACATGGGGCGCCGCCGTGGCCTACGATCGTCAGAACGGCGGCCCCGCCGGCGCGTTCATCGGCCAGCCCGCAGGCACCATCCCGAGCGGCGCGAACGCTGACAAGCGACTGATCGTCGACGGTTATGTGAATGTCGGCAACGCGAAGATCGGCGGTGGCTGGATCAAGAGAAATCTTCTCGCCGCGCCCGTCGGCTTGTCGACCGATCTCTGCTTTTTCGGTACCAGCTACCCGTTCGGCACCGCATTCAGCATAGACGCACAGGTGCTGTACCTGCACGACAGTCATACGGCGAGCAACGCTCGGATGGCAGTCGCACGCGGCAACTATGCGCTGAGCAAGAATACCTTTCTCTATGTCATGGCCGGACACGTGGGCAACGACAGCAAGGCGGCCTATTCGCTCTCCGCAGGCGGCCTACAGTCCTCCCTGCCGCCCGCAGGAGAAGGTCAGTCAGGCGTGCTGGTCGGCATGCGCCACAGCTTCTGAAGTAGTGCCTAGGACGCGGCTTGCAGATGCTAGCTTCGATCGACGACCGTGGGCGGCTGCAGTTGCAGCTGCGGCACTGTACCGATGTGCTGTTCGATGAGCTGATGGAGCAACCGAACCGCCTGGTCGAGCAAGGGGCCGCGCGGACGCTGGGCCGACGTGGCGATCCAGAGGGAAGCGACCAGCTTTGGCTGCACGAGCGGGCGAACGTGAAACGCCTCCTCGTGTCCGCTCGACAGAATGGCGTTGAGCGACAGCACGGCATGGACGTCGTCCGTCCGGACGAAATCCAGGATCGCGGGAATGCTCTCTATTTCGAGAGCGACCAGCGGCTTAAGCAGTTCCTTGGCCATGGCGGATTCCAAGAGCATCCGGATTGAGTGCGGGCGGCTGGGAACGACGAGCGGGTGCCGTGCCACCTCCGCAAGGTTGGCGTCGCTGCCGATGAGTGTGCACGCCTTCATTCGCGCTCTCGCGGACACCACGTAGAGCTGTTCGCTCAGCACCGGCAACAGCTCGATGGCTGGCGATGGCACGGCGTTGTAGACCACGACGCAATCTGCCCGGCCGATGGCGAGCCACTCGAGCGAATAGGCCGACAAGCTCTCGAGAACGCACAGCGTCGCCTTCGGGAATCGCTCGCGGAAGGCGCGCACCAGGGGACCGGTCAAGGTGCGGCTGACGCTGGGTGGCAGCGCGATCACGAGACGCCCCGTCGCAGCGCCACGCTCCTCTTCCAGGTCAAGACGCGCGCGATCCACTTGCGCAAGGATGCCGCGCCCGTGGTCGAGCAGCCGTTTCCCGGCCTCGGTCATGGTGACACCGCGCCCATTGCGCTCCAGCAGCGTCTGGCGCAGCTCGACCTCGAGGGCGCGGACCTGGCGGCTGAGGACGGGCTGGACCACGGAGAGAAAGCTCGCGGCCCGCGTGAAGCTGCCGAGCTCCGCGACATGGACGAAATATTCAAGTTGCTTGAGTTCCATGGCGTTTCAAGACATACCGTTTATGCATATCGGCTATTCCCGTATGGCTATTGCATCATACCTGATACTACTTCAAGATCAAGTCGTTCGCTGAACTCGATTTCCTGCACGAGCCCGCCATGACACCCGCACACGACTACGACGACATCCCTGGAACCTATGTCTTCGACGGCGACCACTGCCGCCGCGGATACCACCTCAACATGTTCTGCAAGTCACTCGATCGCGCCGAAAACCGCGGCGCGTTCCGTCGCGATCCGCCGTCCTACCTCGCGGGCTTTCCGATGACGGCTGATCAAGCCGCAGCCGTGCGCGATCGCGACTGGCTCGCGATGCTGCGCCTGGGCGGCAACATCTACTACACGTTCAAGCTGGCCATCTTTGACGGCCTGACCATGCAGCACGCCGGCGCGCTGATGTCTGACTCAGGCATGACCGTCGACGATTTCAGGGCGATGATGCTCACCGGGGGCCGCCCCATCGAAGGCAACCGCAGCAAGCGGGAGAACGCTCATGGCTAGGCTCGTCGGCGGGCTCGCCACTTCCCATGTGCCGTCCATCGGCGCCGCGATCGACCATGGCCGGACGGACGACCCGTACTGGAAGCCGCTCTTCGACGGCATCCAGCCGGCGCGCGAATGGATGGACCGCGTGCGGCCCGACGTGGTCATCGTCGTCTACAACGATCATGCCTCGCGGTTCGGAATGGACGTCACTCCCACCTTCGCGATCGGTGTTGGCGATACGTTCGCTCCCCACGACGAAGGCTATGGCCCGCGTCCTGTTCCGGCCTGCGAAGGCGCACCCGGCTTTGCATGGCACCTCGTCGAGTCGCTCGTGCTGAAGGACGAATTCGACGTGACGATCGTCAGCGACATGACGGTCGACCATGGCCTGACCGTGCCACTCTCGCTTGCGTTCGGACAGCCGTCGGCCTGGCCGTGCCGAGTGATCCCGCTTTGCGTCAATGTCATCCAGTATCCGCAACCCACAGCGCGACGCTGCTTCCGCCTCGGCGAGGCCATCCGGCGCGCGATCGATTCGTTCGAGCCCGACCTCAGGATCGCCATCTTCGGAACGGGCGGCATGTCGCACCAACTCCAGGGCGAACGCGCGGGCCTGATCAATGCGCCGTACGACCAGATGTGGCTCGACCAGATGGTGACCAATCCCCTGGCTCTGACGGAGATTGGGCATACCGAACTCCTTCGCGAGGCTGGCTCGGAAGGGCTGGAGATCATCATGTGGCTCGTCATGCGCGGCGCAATGGACGCGACCGTCCGCGAAGTCCACCGCTTCTATCACGTGCCGGCATCGAACACGGCCTACGGCCTGCTTGCGCTGGAGAACGCCGAGGGGCTCTGACGCACAGCGCGATGCCGGCGGCATCGCGCTTGTCGAGTGCTAGAACACGCTCCCGTAGCTCAGGCCGATCACCTGGGTGCTGGCAGACACGTTGAACCCGGCGCTCGCGCCGGATCCGATGGTCTTCTCGTCGAACTGTATTCATAGTTCACGCTCAATTCGCTGCCGCCCGAGAGGCGATACGTGAATCCCGCGGACGCTGCCTTCGCGTTGCCCAGTGCCGAGAGCACGTTCTGGGCGACGACCGCGGAGCCGAACGACGAGTTGCCGTGGTTGTGGCCCGCACGAACCGTCCACTGCGTGCCGAGATCGCAGGCGACGCCGATCCGGGCGATGTTCTGGTCATTCCAGCCGAAGCCCCGGCTCGATCCGATGATCGTGTCCGTATGTTGGATGTGCAGCCGGTCGGCAACGATGGTCGAGACGGAGACCGGCTTGTAGGCCAGGCCGGCGCCGTACTGCGCCGGGACATCGATACGTCCGCCGCCTGCAGCAAGCAGGTCGCGGTCGTAGCTGGCGAGGCGCCCCATGTTGATTCGGGTCGCGTAGGAGACTCCCACCGAAAAATCGGGTACCGGCAGCCACATGTATCCGAATCGCGCGCCGTAGCCCAACGCGCTCGCGGTGCGCCGTGCGACGGCAGCGGCGCCAGGCCGTCTTGTCCGTTCGGGACCAGCAAGCCCTTGGCCAACTGCGCGATGGGAACGTGGCGCATGCGATGCGTCACGCCAAAAGCGGCCGGCCGTATTCGCGGTGAGGCCGATCAACGGAAGCGGGCGAGCTGGGTCAGTGCTTCATCATCAGATCAACGCCACGATCGGCCACGGCCATGACGGTGGCGTTGGCACTGATGATTCGAGGCATGACGGACGCATCCACCGCGCACACCCTTGACCTTCAGGTCGGGGGTCAGCGCGGACGTCGCATCGTTCGGCGCGCCCATCCGACAGGTCCCGACGGGGTGGTAATTGCTTTCCGTCGAAGCAACCGGGCCAGACTTGAACGCCAGGTACTGGACCGCATTCCGGAACATGCGCAGGCCACGGTCCTCGCGGAGACCTTCAACGGCCCGTCGCCGCCGTGGGCCGCGTTGTCGAGCCGCTGGTTCCCTTCTTGGCGCCGGAAGTAGGGCTCGAGATCGTCCCAGCTCCAGCCCGCGCCCACGCAGGCCTCGTTCCAGAGTTCGTAGTCGCGCCGTGAGCCACGCGTGTATGCCATGACGTTGACGGAACTGCCGCCGCCGACCATGATGAAATCGTAAAGATCGTTCATGAGTGCTGCATCCCCGCGCTCAGCGAGCACCGACCCGATAGACCGCCTTGGTTTCCAGGAATGCTTCGAGCCCTTCGGGGCCGCCCTCCCGCCCGAGACCCGATTGCTGGTAGCCGCCGAACGGGATGTTCGGCGCCATCGCGAGCCCGTTGACGCTGATGTTGCCGGTCTGGATGCGGCGAGCCACCTCATAGGCGCGCTCCGTGTCCACGCCGAACACCGAGCCGCAGAGCCCGAAGTCGGAGTCGTTCGCGAGCCGCATGCGTCTTCGATGCTGTCGTAGGGAAGGATGCTGACGACGGGCCCGAAAATCTCCTTGCGGGCGATCACCATTCGGCGGTCACGCCGGAAAAGATCGTCGGCTGGATGTAGATGCCCTTGCCGGGCGTTTCGCAGCGGCCGCCGCCAGTGACCAGTCGGCCGCCCTCCGCCTTGCCCCTGGCGATGTAGTCGAGCGCTCGCGTGCGCTGGCGCGCGCCGGACACCGGGCCCAGGTGCGTCTGTTCGCCCCACGGGTCGGCCACGTTGAGATGGCTCATCGCGCGGGCGTAGGCGTCCACCATCTCGCCAAGCCGGCTGCGCGGCGCCAGGATGCGGATCTGGTTTTTCCATTGGCACGCTTCGACGTCACATTCGATACATCAGATATGGTTCATTCGTATTTCGAACCGTGCGGACACACCAACGGAGCATCAGTGGCTTCCCTCCAGCCCTTGTCCCAACGCATGCAGCACCCTGTAGCAAGGCAAGAGCTGCCCGACGCTGGTCACGGCTTCGCGACCCTCCCGGATCGCGGCAAGAAATTCCCGATCCTGCAGCTCGATGCCGTTCATCGAGACATCGACATCGCGCAAATCGACGGTGCCGCCGCTCGCGTCGAACAGGCCGTCGTATCGCGCAAGATAGGTGCCCGTATCCCCGATGTATCGGAACCAGGATCCGAATGGGCCGTCGTTGTTGAAGGACAAGGCCAGCGTACAGATCGCGCCGTTGGCAGCCTGCAGTTGCACGGACATGTCCATGGCGATACCGAGCTCCGGGTGCCACGGGCCTTGGAGCGCGCGCGCGACCACGATCGGGCTTCGAGCCTGCCAGGCAAATAGATCGACCGTGTGCGCGGCGTGATGCCAGAGAAGGTGATCGGTCCATTCGCGCAGCTGGCCCAGCGCGTTGGTGTTCGTGCGGCGATGAAAGAACGTCTGGACATCCATGTGAAGCAGGCTGAACGCGCTCTCTTCGACGCGGCGATGGATCCACCGATGGCTCGGATTGAACCGTCGCGTGTGGCCACCCATCGCGACAAGCCCGGTTTCGCGCTGGGCGCGCGCGATCTCTACCGCGCCAGCGAGGCTGTCGGCCAGCGGAATCTCCACCTGAACGTGCTTGCCCGCCAGGAGGCACGCCACGGCCTGCTTGGCATGCAAAGGCGTCGGCGTGCAGAGAATGACGGCGTCGACATCACTGCGCGCCAGGCACTCCTCGAGACTGCTGCCGACGTGGTTGATGCCGAAGCGCTTCGCGATGTCGTGGGCCGAAGTCGCGTTCTTGCCGACGAGCGAGACCACGGCGGCACCCTCGATCGCCGCGAGGCCCTCCAGGTGCTTGACGCCGAAGGCGCCCGCGCCGACGAGCGCCAGCCTGATCTTTTCTCCGATCATGCTTCCTCTGGCCAATACAGTCGTATGGGGTTGGCTACCAACAGCTTGTGCTGCGCCTGCGGCGTCGGCGCGATGTGCGGAATGAAGTCCACGAGAAGGCCGTCGTCCGGCATATGCCCCTTCAGGTTGGGGTGCGGCCAGTCAGTGCCCCATAAGACGCGATCGGGGAACTCCTCGACAACGCGGCGCGCGAAGGGCACCACGTCGCGGTAAGCCTCCTGCTCGGTTCCGAGCGCCGGAGGGCCGCCGGCAGACAAACGCTCCGGGCACGTCACCTTGCTCCAGACCCTCGGATGGCAGCGCATGAACTCGAGGAACATCTCGAACTCCGGTCCATCGACTGGCTGGGTGACGTCAGGCCGTCCCATGTGGTCGACGACAATTGCGGTGGGGATCGTCGCGAAGAACTCCTGCAATTCCGGAAGATCCTGCGCTTCGAAATAGATCACGACGTGCCAGCCCAGCGGGTCAATGCGCCGAGCGATCTCGAGCAGTTCGTCCTTGGGTGTGAAGTCGACGAGTCGCTTGACGAAGTTGAAGCGCACACCGCGCACCCCCGCTTCGTGCATCGCCATCAATTCCGCGTCCGAGATGTCCCGGCGCACTGTCGCGACACCGCGCGCGCGTCCACCGGACTGCCTCAAGGCATCGAGCATGGCCCGGTTGTCGGCGCCGTGGCAAGTTGCCTGAACCACGACGTTGCGAGAGAACCTGAGTCGATCGCGCAAGGCGTAGAGCTGGTCGCGCGAGGCGTCGCAGGGCGTGTACTTGCGCTCCGGCGCGAACGGGTAGGTCGCGCCAGGACCGAACACGTGGCAGTGCGCGTCGACGGCGCCCGCCGGCAAGCGGAACCGGGGGATGCTCGGATTGGCGAACCAGTCGAGCCAGCCCGGTGTCTTCGTGTATGTCGAATCCCTCATCGTCGTCCAGTTCAGTCGAGATAGCGTAGTCCCGCTCGCTCGAGTGGGCCGCGCATGTCGTACATGTCGACTCCGAGAACACCTGCAGCGAGCTTGGCCCGCTTGCCGGATTCGAGATCCTCGCGTTTGCGAGCGGCGTCGGCGACCTGCATCGCGAGGCCGGCCGGAACGAAGACGACCCCGTCGTCGTCCGCGACGACGACATCGCCGGCGTTCACGAGCGCACCGGCGCAGATCACCGGGATGTTGACCGAGCCGAGCGTCGCCTTGATGGTGCCCTTCGCGCTGATCGCCTTGCTCCAGACCGAGAAGCCCATCGCTGTGAGCTCCTTCACGTCACGGACGCCGGCGTCGATCACCAATCCGCGCGCGCCGCGCGACATGAAGCTGGTTGCGAGCAGGTCGCCGAAGTATCCATCGGTGCAGTCGGCGGTGACGGTGGCGACGACGACATCGCCCGGCTGGATCTGCTCCGCGGCGACG
>Ga0105239_10007184_pt1 | contig 12808 bp, 13 predicted proteins | sample KBSC44metaG_FD_92761 | JGI IMG/M metagenome (GOLD analysis project Ga0105239, IMG submission 92761) | Corn rhizosphere microbial communities from Kellogg Biological Station, Michigan, USA - KBS C4-4 metaG | ecosystem: Host-associated > Plants > Roots > Rhizosphere > Soil | place: Michigan, USA...
GGCAAAGTAACAGCCGGGGGTTCGGTAAAAACGGTGTTTTTCCTGATGGTACCGGCTTCGCATATTACCTCGCCAAAAACAGACATTAAAATAAACCTGGTATTTGATAAAAAAGTAGTGCAAACAGTCAGCACTTCATTTGTGGGACCAATAAGCAATTAAAATATGAACTGGGGAAAAGGATTAATAATAGGAATGGCCATCTTCATGCTTTTTATAATCAGCATGTGCGTGTATATGTTCAGGATGCCGGCCGACGAGTACGACCACCAGTACTATGAAAAAGGGTTGAATTTTGACAGAGATTTTGCCAAAGAAAAACAAGTTGTTGCCGACCATGCTCAGCCTGCAATCAGCATTGAAGCAGGGCAGGCACACATAGCTTTTACAAAGCCGGCAAATGGCACAGCCCGGTTTATCAGGCCATCCAGCGAGGCGCTCGACAAAACGTTTCAACTAAATACTAATAGCAGTAGCAGCACCAGTTTAGCCTTAAATGGTTTAGTTGCCGGCAAGTGGCGGCTTGTACTGGATTGGAAAAGCGGCGATAAAGCCTACCTGTACCAACAGGAAGTGTATATAAAATGAATACTAACTTAATAGCATTTTTCATCGGCTTGTTTGGCAGCGTACATTGTATTGGCATGTGCGGGCCGTTGGCATTTGCCGTGCCTTCATTTCATTCGCGCTGGTGGCTGGTAGTGGCCGATAAGGTAACCTACAACCTTGGCCGCGTTATTACTTATTCCTTTTTAGGATTATTAATAGGCTTGCTGGGCAGGCAGCTTTGGCTCGCCGGGCTGCAGCAGGGTGTAAGTATTATCAGCGGTATCCTCATAATTGCCGCCGGGCTGTCGAGGCTACTTAAAATTAAATTCTCCCAAAGCGGGTTCATCTCTAAGCTGCTGGCACCTGTTAACAGGCTCCTGACCTATGCGCTTAAGCACAAGGCCGGCCATTTGGCAATAGGTTTGCTTAACGGTTTTTTACCCTGCGGTTTTGTTTACCTGGCCCTGGTTGGTGCGGTTAATACCTCATCGCCTTTTGCATCGGCACAATACATGTTTTGGTTTGGTATGGGCACCTTCCCGTTAATGCTGATAGCAACCGTAAGTTCGGGCTTTATTGGCCCTGCTGTGCGGCGCAGCATAAACCGGGGCATGCCTTATGTTATGGTGTGCTTAGGCCTTTGGTTCCTGGTTCGCGGTTTGGGTCTCAACATTCCTTATCTCAGCCCTGCAAAACAATCTTCGGGCGTAACCATTTGCCATTAGTGTCAAGTCAGTAGTCTTTAGTAGAAAGTCCTAAGTCGAATTCTTGCTTGCATGTTGACTAATTTTTGAAACGATCCTGTAACTGATAAAATGATAAACGTCATTTTTTGCCCGGGTTCTTGTCATGGTGTAAGGAGCAGCGTCGCCTGATATTTGCTGTATAAAAATTCAACTATGGCAACTTCAATTAATCATGCCGGACAATGGACTCAAGAACCGGCAACAACAAATCCAACAAACATTGTTAATAAATGGACCGTTTTTATTCAAAGCCAGTCCGAAAACAAAACCTTTTGGTTTTTATTGTCGCTTGTGTTCCAGGGCGTATTTTTTCTGCCCCTGCCAGCCCTGCTGATTTATTATTTTAATGCGCCTACCCTTATTGTTGTGGTAACGCTTGCGCTGTTTTTTGCAAACATTATTGCAGGTATGGGCGGAGCCGGAATAAAAACTTTGCTTAAGCTGTTTGCAGCAAGTATTGTTATACAGGTATTAATGGCAATTATCTGCATACTTTAACTAATCCGCCCGGCAACGGACGAGGCCTGTTTAATTAAATAATATACTGTTGATGGGAAGCTTGCCAGCTGAGTTGGCAAGGCCCGGAATATGCTGCCCGCTTTCCCCTATTTAGTTTATCGCCCGGTGTTTTGGTTGCGCCCGGCGGCCACTTTGTGGTAATGATTGGTGAAGAAGAAGTGGAACTGGGCGGGCAGCTATCCGGGATTTAACATTTTAATAACTAGAATGCGCAAAGGAATTTTACTGGTTAATTTAGGAACACCCATTAGCCCATCTGTTAATAATGTTCGGAAATACCTGGCCGAGTTTTTAATGGACCCCAGGGTTATCACGCTTCGCCCGCTACTTCGTTTTTTACTGGTTCGTGGCATTATTGTTCCGTTCAGGGCCGCGAAATCAGCCAGATTGTATCGCAAAATATGGGACAGCCAAACCGGTTCGCCCTTGTTGCACTACAGCAACATGCAGCAACAGCTTTTAAAAATGGAGCTTGGCCGCGGGTACGTTGTAGAACTTGCCATGCGTTACCAATACCCATCAATTGAGCTGGCATTAAACAAATTAAAAGCTGCCGGGGTCGAAAGTATCCGCGTTATTCCTATGTTTCCGCAATACGCATCCGCCACCGGTGGCTCTGTGATGGCTAAAGTGATGGAAGTGTTGAACAAATGGGATGTTATTCCCTCGGTATCATTTGTCAATTCGTTTCACGATGATGAACTGATGATTGAAGCTTTCGCTGAAAATGGCCGAAGATACCCTGCTGAAAATTACGACCACGTACTGTTTAGTTTCCATGGTTTACCGGAGGCCCAGTTGATACAATGCGATGCTTCCGGCAGCCATTGCCAACACAAAAAAGGATGTTGCGACTCGCTTACATCTGTAAACTTTAATTGTTACGCAGCCCAGGCGCATCATACAGCAAGGCTGATTGCCATTCGACTGGGTATCCTGCCCGGCAATTATACTGTATGTTTTCAATCGAGATTAGGCAAGGCCGAATGGATAAAACCATATACCACCGACGTTATAACGAGCCTTGCACAAGCCGGCCATAAACGGCTGCTTGTTTTTTGCCCCGCATTTGTTGCCGATTGCCTGGAAACAATTTACGAAATCGGGGTCGAATACCGGGAAATGTTTTTGGCGGCCGGCGGCCAGGACCTGCAGTTGGTTGAAAGCCTGAACGGATCGTCCACCTTTATAAAAGCTTTACAAAATATGGCTTCGCAAAACGCAACGGCTTTGGTGCATCATGGTGTTTAAACGTTTATGTTGATCACATTAAATATTATTGCCAGGCCGGCTATAATTACCAGGATTAAAAAGACTACTGCCAGTATTGTAAGAATTGAATTTAAGTTCAAAGCGTATTAAATTTGTTAGTAATTATCAAAAGCCTACTTAATGGCGGAAACTCAACCGTTAGGTTTTAGAGTAAATTTTTAGCAATATCCCAACAAGCAATTATCACCCCGGCAAGAATGGCTAATCCTATAAGCAAAAACATTGCTACCGAATACAAAGGCTTTTCAATCATCATGCCCGGATACTATTGAATACTTTTCTAAATTTTCTACGTTAGATGTTAAAACATCTAAAAAAATAACATTGGTCACTTTTTATATGGCCATGCTAAATAATTGTGTTGTTGGCTTATCGGCCCAAAGGCGCTCATCAAGCGCCATACAAATGTTGCGCAAGTAGCGTTTGCCAAGAGGTGTGACTTTTAGTTCCCACGAGTTGAGTTCAATTAAACCGTCATCGGCCAGTGGCCTAAGCCGTTCGATACCGTCGAATAATGCGTCGCAACCGTCAACATGGTAGTTCCAGGTAGTGCAGCCTTTACACATAATATTCAAAATATGTTTACGAATTAACAGGTCGGAATTCGTTAATATATGCCCTTTAAAAACCGGCAGTTCATCATTGTTTACAAGCTTCAGGTACTCTTCAACAACTTTCACATTTTGGGCAAACCCATAATATGAATCACTGATGGCCGATACGCCAAGGCCGATAAGCATTTGGGTGTGCTGAGCAGTATACCCCATAAAATTGCGGTGCAATGTTCCTTTTGCCTCAGCTTCAAAAAGCGGGTCCTCGGGCAACGCAAAATGGTCCATACCAATTTCTTTAAAGCCGTGCCCCCTTAGCAGGCTGCGTCCAATTTCATAAAGTTTGTTCTTGTCGTGCGCATTGGGCAGGTCTTTTTCAGTAAATAAACGCTGGCCGGGTTTAATCCAGGGTACATGTGCATAACTATAAAACGCAATCCTGTCCGGCATTAACTCGGCCACAAGCCTTATCGTTTCGGCAAGGCCCTGCATTGTTTGCAGCGGCAGGCCATAAATTAAGTCGTAGTTTATTGACGTGTACCCTATGGCCCTCGCGGCCTTAGTTATCGTTTCAACCTGTTCAAAGCTTTGGTAGCGGTTAATAATGGTTTGCACTACAGGGTCAAAATCCTGTATACCAAGGCTGATCCTGCGGAAACCGAGGTTATATAAGGTAAACAAGTGTTCAATAGTGGTATTTGCAGGATGCCCCTCGAAACTAAACTCCGCTCCGGGATGAACGTCGGCGTCTTGCAAAAGACCAGAAATAAGCCTGTGCAAATTAGCCGAACTAAAAAAAGTTGGCGTACCACCCCCCAAATGTATTTCTTTAACAAGAGGTTTACCGCCCATAATATCCAGGTACATTTTCCATTCCTTAAGTACCGCAGTAATATAAGGGTCTTCAACCTGGTGATTTTTGGTTATGCGTGTATTACACCCGCAGTATGTGCAAAGGCTCTCGCAAAAGGGCAGGTGAATGTAAATACTGATACCTTCATCCCCGTTACTTTCAATAAACGACCGTTTTACTGTTTGTTTCCAATCGGACACATTAAATGAGTTTATATCCCAATAGGGCATAGTTGGGTAACTGGTATAACGGGGCGCAGGGACGTTATACTTGCTGGCAAGATCGTTAATCATATTTTCCATTGGTTAAGGTTGGACAGTTTTTTGGGTGGGAATTTTGTTGCAGTCGCGGCTACAGGCACAGGCATCGCCAACGCATTTATTGAGGCTCCACAAATCAAGACTTTTGATTGTCTGGTCGGCTATTTCCTGCAGCGCCTCTTTGTTTAAAAGCGCCCCTCCGGGCGGACAGTTTGGAATATTTGCTATTTTTATGCCATAGCCGGCTGCTGCTGTTTTATCAATATGACTGCTGCCAGCAGACCTGGTAACGATAAAATGAATGCCCAAGGCAGCCAACTGCTCGGCCACGGGTGCCGATAAGTCATCATCTTCAGTAACAATAACCGCGTTTTTCCCTTCGGCATAAACAGCCGTATCAATCCCCAGAGGGTTGGAAATAAGCGTTATATCGTGCTTTTTCTGGTTAGCTTTCGCCAGGTATTCTTTTTCAAAGGGCTTAACACTAAAGGCTACAGCTTTCATCCATTATAATATTTATAAGAACAAAGCTACCGTTATGCCAAGCCACAGAGTATGAGCGATGTCAGCCCAAAAAGTGATCTATATCAGTTTTTCATTTTAGCAAGTTTTTCGGGATTAGTTACTGTAATCAGGCTTCCTTTCTTGTCAATTAGTCCTTCGTCTTTAAAATCCGACAGGGTACGGCTAACCGTCTCGGTGGCCATACCCGCCATTGCAGCCAAATCCTCGCGTGTAATTTTAAAACCATCGGCGCCGGCAGGCTGCTGTTTGTAAAGCCGCATCATAGCCTCAGCCATCCGCTTCCGTACCGAATGGTAGGCCAATTGCAACAACTGGTCTTCTTTTTCCCTTATATTATTTGCTAAAATTTTGATGAACTCGCGGGCTACCTCGGGGTACAGGTTAAGCAATTGCTCCAACTGGTCCTTAGGGATAAGGCACAGGGTGCTATCTTCAAGGGCAGTAGCCGTATCGGAATATGGTTCGTTTGACAGGAGGGCATTTACACCCAGGTAATCGTCATCATTAAAAATACCGGTCATTAGTTCGCGGCCATCTTCTGCCAGTTTTATAGTTTTTACTTTGCCACTAATAACAAGGTAAAGGCCATTCCCTTTATCGCCATCGTAATAAATAACCTGGTTTTTTTTAAATTGTCGGGCCTTACGTTCACTTATAACTTTTTTCAGTTCATTAAACCCGTCGTTTTTTGCTATCAGGTTATTTAGGCGGTCTAATGATTTGCTATAAAAATTTTGCTGCAGTTCCTTTTTCTTCAGCCTGCTTTCAATGGCATTTAATAGGTCCATATCGTCAAAAGGCTTTGTAAGATAATCGTCAGCGCCCATTTCCATTCCCTTTCGCAGGTCCAGGCGTTCAGCTTTCGCAGTTAAGAATATAAAAGGCGTGGCAGCAGTCGCGGGGTTTTTGTTCAGCATATATAATACACCATAGCCGTCAAGCTCGGGCATCATTATATCGCACAAAATAATATCCGGTAAATTCTTTAGGGCAAGGTCGACCCCGATTTTACCGTTATCGGCCTCAAATACCGTATAGCCGGCCAATTCCAGAATTTCAACCACATTTTCGCGGATGTCGTTATTATCCTCAATTATTAATACTTTCTTGCTCATGATATTGGAAATGTAATAGTGAATAAGGTCCCCTGGTTAATATTGCTGCTAAATTCAATTTGCCCGTTCATAAGGCTGGTATAACGCGCCACAATGTTTAAGCCCAAACCGGTACCCGGGATGTTGCCTGTATTGTGAGCTCTGAAAAAGGCCTCAAATAAATGTTTCTGGTCGGTATCAGGTATGCCAATGCCATTATCCTTGATAGTAATTATACACTGTTGCCCCGTTACTTCGGTATTAAACTCAATAAATGTATTTTCGCCCGAATATTTAATGGCGTTGGCTATAAGGTTTATCACGCAGTTTTTAAGCAGGTTAGGGTCAAGGTTTATTATGCCGCTGGTGCCCGTATGCTGGTAAATAATATTTTGGTTTTGTTTGGCCACCATCTGCATTTCTTCGGTTATCTCTTCCGATAGCTTAACAACATCAAAATAGGTAAACGCCGGCTGTACCTTCCCTGCTTCCAGTTTTTCGAGCGAAAGGAAATCGTTAAGAATGGTTGTTAGGTTGCCAACAGCATTCTTAATTTTTGCAACGTGTTTTCGGATGTTTTCGTTTTCAAAAGGGAGCGCGTATTTTTCAATAAGCGATGCCGATAATTGAATTGCGCTTAATGGGGTACGGAATTCGTGCGATGCCATTGAAACAAAACGACTCTTCAATTGGCCGAGTTCCTTTTCTTTTACGAGCGAAAAACTAACTTCTTCTTTAGCAAGCTGCAGCTCCTGTACGGTTTCCCTAAGCGAATGCGTGCGCGTTTCGACGAGTTCTTCCAGATGGGCAGCATATTCCTTTAATTGCTCCTCCGCTTCTTTCTCCCGGCTCAAATCATGGATAAAACCGGCATAGATTTTCCTGCCGGTAAATGGGACATCGCTAACACCCAGCCTGAACGGGAATGTTGTGCCGTCCTTTTTTAAGCCGGTTACTTCCCTGCCGATGCCAATTATATGCGGCTCGTTGGTTCGCTGATAACGATGAATGTACTCGTCGTGCTGGCTTTTATAGGGCTGGGGCATCAACGTCGAAATGTTTTGACCTATCACCTCTTCGGGCGTACATAAAAACAGCTTACATGCCGCCGGGTTAATGGATTCAACGATGCCGTGCCCGTCAATAGTTATTATCCCATCGATGGCATTGTCAATTATCGCTTTTAGCAGCGCTGCGTTTTCCATATAATCTTTTAGCATTTATTACAGTCGTGTGGTTTAATGATAATTATCACAAATATCATTAATGACTGGCTAACCAAATGTAACCCTTTTCATTCAAAAATGTGATCGTCGTCATTTTTTGTATAAAACAACTTCAAAGCATACAGCTAATGACCGTAGTGAACCAGTTGTGCAAACTGATAACAAACAGCCAGTGAGCTGATGCGCGTCATATTTTATCAGCATTAATTTAAAAAACTTTACATAATAATAAATCGCCAATAAGCCTGCAAAATGCCTGATACAAAATCGCTGCTATGAATAATTCAGAAATTCAATTTTTAGATGGGCCGCAATCAAGGCTCAAAGAGTTAAAGTTTACTTTTCAAACCATGCGCGAACTTATCCACGGTTTCCGGGCGTTGCATTTTATAGGCCCCTGTATAACGGTGTTCGGTTCTGCCAGGTTTAAAGATGGTCATCCTTACTATGAACTAACCCGTAAAGCGTCTGCGGAATTTGCAAAACTTGGATTTACCATATTGACCGGCGGCGGACCCGGCTTAATGGAAGCGGCAAACCGTGGCGCCCGCGATGTTGGAGGCCGTTCGGTTGGCTGTAATATTCAATTGCCGGTTGAGCAGCGGCCAAACCCATATCTTGATAAATGGGTTTACATGCGGCACTTCTTTTTACGCAAAGTATTACTGGTAAAATATTCGTTTGCATTTATAGTGATGCCTGGCGGGTATGGCACACTTGATGAATATTTTGAGGCCCTTACGCTGATACAAACTCATAAAATTAAAGACTTCCCGATTATCATATTCGGCAAAGATTACCATAAGGAACTGTTGGAACATATTGAAACCATGAAAAAGGACGGTACAATAAATGAGTCCGATGCGCATCTTTACCTGGTAACAGACGATATTGAGGAAGCCGTAAATTTGATAAAGGAAAAAAGCATTAAACAGTATGGACTAAAGCCCAAACCCAAATCAAAGCCCACCTGGTGGTTATTTGAGCACCGGTAAGCCAACCGGGCGAATGAACTTGTTCAATTGTCTGCCGCGGCGTTGGGTGATGAAAATCATTTACCGACGTGACGGCCGTCATTTTATGCGGCCAGATATTTTCGAATTTAGCAGTCTGTAATATCATTACAATTTAATACAAGCTAAAAATTGACCCGTTATGCAGCCAACAATTAACAATCCCGACCGCACGCTTCAATATTATGTGATTGCCCGTAAATGGTTATCAGACATGGAGTTTTTTAAAATAGAAACCGCTTACCTGCACCGGCTGATGGATGATTACATTGTGCGCTTACAGGATGCTGACCATATCCACCGGCTTATTGAGGTTGGCAAGGAACTGAAAAAACTGGAGCAAATGGAAATAAACAACATGCTTACCAATCAAATAACGCAATTGGAACTGATGGCTGAGGATGTGATCCCTGAAGATTCCGAATCACTGGCGGCTACACAGGTTCAGTTGGAATATTTTATCACCAACCTTAACCACCAATTCCGCAAAGTAAAACGGGAATTATTCAGGCTGGTGCTTGATGTTAAGCATAAATACAAAATCATAGCCAACTAAATCTCACCCCGTAATACCTGATAGTAAAAGCGCACATACCCGGCGCTTTTTTTTTGGTTTCATATAATTTCAATTTACCTGTTGCAGCGGAGCGCACGGCTTGCAATTGTTTCTTTTATGTGGTTTTGGCATTATTTAATTATTTTGCGAAACTTAAAACCAACATATGGCAATTACACCTTCCATCAGTGCCCCGGTCACTAAAAAACCTACGGTAAGTCCTATAGTTATTATAGGCGCATTATTTTTCATTTTCGGGTTCATAACCTGGCTTAATTCCGTGCTTATTCCCTATTTAAAAATAGCATGCCAGCTAAATAACTTCCAGTCGTATTTTGTGGCTACAGCGTTTTATGTGGCCTGCCTGGTGATGGCCAAACCCTCAGCGTGGGTACTTAAGCTCTTCGGCTTTAAAAACGGCATGTCGGCCGGCCTGGTAATTATGGCCATTGGCGCAATAATATTTATCCCGGCTGCAATCACCAGGATTTATTCAATTTTCCTGGTGGGACTTTTTATACAAGGCAGCGGCATGGCCATATTGCAAACCGCTGCAAACCCGTACATTACGATAGTTGGCCCGGCCGAAAGTGCTGCAAAGCGTATAAGCATTATGGGGATTTGTAACAAGATGGCAGGTGTATTGGCCCCAATTGCCCTGGGCGCAGTGGTATTAAAAAATATCGACGCATTTACCACTAACCTTGCCAAATTAAACCCGGCACAAAAAACTGCCGAATTAAATGAACTGGCATCAAGGGTGATATTACCCTATATATTAATTGTAATTGTGCTGCTTATATTGGCTGTATTAATTTACTTCTCAGGCCTCCCTGAAATTGATACCGACCACGAGGACGAAACCGTTGCTGCAGCCAACGTCGGCAAAACCAGCATATTCCAGTTCCCACATTTGATAATAGGGGTTATTGCCCTGTTTTTCTATGTAGGCGCCGAAGTAATAGCCGGCGACTCTATTATCAGCTACGGATCATCACAGCATATACCCTTATCTACTGCTAAGTTTTTTACATCCCTCACCCTGAGTTCCATGGTGGCAGGGTATATTATTGGCATTATTTGCATTCCGCGTTTTATTACCCAACAAAAGGCGCTCGTTATTTCCGCCATTTTAGGCATTGTTTTTACCATTGCAGCATTACTCACCCATCAGTATGCTTCAGTATTTTGCATCGCGCTGTTGGGGCTTGCTAACTCACTGATGTGGCCCGCAATATGGCCGTTGGCACTTGCAGGTTTGGGTCGGTACACCAAAATAGGCTCGTCCATGCTGATAATGGGCATTGCCGGCGCGGCAGTTTTCCCGCCCTTATATGGCTTTTCTGTCGACCATTTTAAGGCAAGCATGGGCCAGGCAGATGCAGCCCACATGTCGTACCTTATTTTACTGCCGCTTTACCTGTTTATTTTTTATTTTGCTGCTTATGGCTACAAAAAAAGAAAAAGTGTTAGTGCCTAGGCATTAATCAAAATATAACAACCACGAAAGGCCCTGAATTCCGGGGCCTTTTTGCGTTTGGCAGCACCTTATTTATTTCCCCTGCGGGTATACAAACGAGGTGGCTTCTTCCTTCATTTTTATAGGCCTTACCTCAATTTTCGCGGTTTGGGTATAGGCAAATTCAGGGTTGCCTTTGGCTAGTTCTACAGCCTCATCTATGTCGTTTGCTAAAATGTGGTAATAGCCTACAATTATTTCATTAGTTTCGGTATAAGAGCCCTCGTTAAACGCACCAGGCGTGCCTGATATCATTTTGCCTTCCCGCACGAGGGGTTGAGCGCCAATAAGATTGCCATTTTTTATCATGGCCTCAATGTAAACCTCGCAAGCTTTTACAAATTCGAGATGCAGCCCCGGCAAAAAATTTGTTTTATTTTCCTTTTCATTGCGGATAAGCAGCATAAATTCTTTCATCTTCGTTTTTTTATTGTTAGTATAAACTTAAGTAATTTCCGGGTTGTGCAATGTTAGTTACAGTGTTTTTTCTTTGCAGGATAACCAGCCATCACGCCAATAAAACACGGCTATGTGTTTATGACAAATTATCTTCTCTATTTTACTTCGTCAACAATGCCTGAACGGATAAGCTTGCGATAGTGTTTTCTTAGCTCCCGCAAATTGGTTAGGGTGCTGCCCTTTTTAAGTTTTACATTATTTATAAGTAGCAATGGCTTTTTTACATTACCCAAAAAACCAAATTGAATGGTTTCAATTGTATCCTTTCCGCCGTTTAAAACTACGTTTTTCATCAGGTAGTAGTCAGCCCTGCCAGATTCGCGCTGCGACGTATCCGGCACGATGGTAAAGCCAATTGCTTTAAACCTCGCCAGGGCTTCGTCTTCACTTACTTTCAACCGATATGATTTACCTATGTGAATATCGCCTCCTGGTTGCATATAAAAACTAAGAGGTGGAGAGGTAGCCATAAATACCACTGCGGCCGGCGCCGCAATTATACAGGCAGCAAAAGCAGGCGAAATTCGACCTATCCGGAAACTATCGATCCGTCTTATCAGATACCATGCTAAAGGAAGAATTAACAGGGCAATAAAATCGCTGTAATCAATCGTCCTGGTAATAGGTATAAGGGCAATTTTATTGTAGAGGCGGATAAAATTGTCTGAAACGGGCAATTTCCAAAAAATAAATAAAAGCCCTGTTAGAATAACTGAAACTCTTGAAACGCGAGGAAACAGAAATTGCAGGAACATGGGGAAGATAAGCAAACCGGCAAAGTCAGATATTTTCCCGGTAACCCAATTACCGAACGCCAATTTGAGGTATTGGTCGTTAAGTGCCAGTATTATAAGCCCCACAATAAAAAACCAATTGAAGATGAAGGCACTGTTACGGGTTGTTTGAAATTGTTTAACCATGGTTGCGCAAGAGATTGATTAAATTAACCGACAGGCATTCCGTTTCACCGGAAATAACGGCAATAAAACTGTCGGGGTTAGAAAAAATTATACCGATGCTATTTTTAACAAATAAGTAAATCTCTGAGTCAGGCCCTTTTCAAAAACATAAACTTATACGACTGCTGGATGCCTCTAATTGATTGATTTGGACCATTGAATACTACAGACAACGGCAGACCCGTAACCTAAAGAAAGCGTATATCTTATTAAAACACTAATATAATTGATTAATGACGAAATTTACGGCGTTGTTTCGGCGGGCTGTATTGTCTTTTTTAATAAATTCACGCTCACTCAGGGCCTCCTGGCGCTTTTCCAGCTTATTTCACGACGCTATGCATCTTTTTGAAGCGTGAAAAAAACATTCCATTTTATTCGACAATTCTTTGAGTTAAAATGTTGGCAACGCAAGAAAACGCCTGAAAAGCTAGTCAACTCCCCAATTCTACTAAAACAATTTAGCCATTGCAGATTTTACCTTTGAAAATATATCCGGATACCAACTTATATATTAATTTTGAGGCGCTAACGGGCTGACATTAATGCCCCTGCCTGCAAACTATTCCACCTGCAAACGAAAAGCATATGCTGTTAAAAAAGTTCTACACTGCCTTAATTTATTGTTCAATTATTTTTTTGCCGGCCTTAGCCTGGGCTAATGAAATAACCATCAGCAGCTCCAAAATCACCATGGTGCTTGATTA
>Ga0105239_10007187_pt1 | contig 12802 bp, 10 predicted proteins | sample KBSC44metaG_FD_92761 | JGI IMG/M metagenome (GOLD analysis project Ga0105239, IMG submission 92761) | Corn rhizosphere microbial communities from Kellogg Biological Station, Michigan, USA - KBS C4-4 metaG | ecosystem: Host-associated > Plants > Roots > Rhizosphere > Soil | place: Michigan, USA...
CGGCAGCGCCGACGCGACGACCGAGGGGCGAGGCGTCCCGCGACGGCGGACGGGCGACTGTGCTGCCATGAGAGTGTCGGGTAACTTCGGCGATCATCTTGTCGATGTCAAGATTGATTTTGACACTGTCCAGATTGATCGAAATCTGCTTGAATGCGGATCGATGAAGCGCGCCACGTACCACCACGGAGATCTCCGCCGCGTTCTGATTGATGCCAGCGTCGAGCTGGTGGAGAGCGCGGGGGTCAGCGCGCTGAGCTTGCGCGAGGTCGCGCGGCACGCGGGGGTCAGCCACAGCGCGCCCTATCACTATTTCCCGGAGAAGGCCTCGTTGCTGGCTGCGGTGGCGGAGCAGGGATTCGTCGAGCTGGCCCGCGACATGGCGGCGGCGCAGGCGCGGGTCCCCGACGATCCGCTGGCGCTGCTCGAGGCCCGCGGGGAAGCCTACGTGAACTTCGCGCTACGATCTCCCTCGCGGTTTCGGATGATGTTCCGGCCGGAGCTGGCCACGCCCGAGCTGTACCCTACGATCTACGCGGCGTCGACCGCGGCCTTCGGCATGCTGGTGGAGTCCGTCTCCGCGTGCCAGAGGGAGGGACTCGCTCCTGCCGGCGATCCCATGCCGCTCGTTCTGACGTGCTGGTCGGCGGTGCACGGACTTGCCACGTTGTGGCTGGACGGCCCCCTCTCGAAGGACCCGAGCGGCTTTGGCGGTTCACCGGAGCGGTTGACGGCGATGGTCGTGCGGACGGTCTCTTCGCTGTTCGCCCAGGCGGGGACGGCCCGTCGAGGGACCGGCAGAACCAATCGGGGCGCGAGGGCGAACGGGACCGTCGCGCCGGTCACCGGCAAGGCAGGGTCGCTCCGGGTGACACGAAAGCGACGGAACACCAAAGAGTGAAGCAGGGAGGTGAACAGTGGACGCAGCGGTCATTCACGACAATCAGATCGGGACGGAGACGGGATTCTTGAAGATGTTGAACACGACGCGCCACGAGCGCGCGTTGAAGATCTTCATGGTGGTCGTGCTCGGCCACTGGGCCGAGCACCTGGCGCAGGCGTTCCAGATATATGTGCTGGGGTGGAAGCCCCCGGTCGCCCGCGGCGTGCTGGGCCTCTTCTTCCCCTGGTTGATCAAGTCCGAGTCGCTACATTACGGCTACGCCATCGTCATGCTGATCGGGCTGTTGTTGCTTCGAAGTGGATTCACCGGGAAGAGGGATCGGATGTGGTGGACGGTGGCACTGGTGATCCAGTTCTGGCATCACTTCGAGCACGCGCTGCTACTCTTCCAGGCCATTCGGGGAGTAAACTTGTTCGGGCGGCCGGTCCCGACCAGCATCGTCCAGCTGTGGTTTCCCCGGGTGGAGCTGCATCTGTTCTACAACACCATCGTCTTCATCCCGATGATGATCGCCATGTTCCATCACATGTTCCCCTCGTGGGAGGAGTCACGCCAGCAGCTTTGCACCTGCAGCCTGACCCGTCGTTCCGTGACGGCATGACGATGGGAGGCGCCGCTTCGGTCCTTCTCGCCCTCAGCTATTGTGTGGCGAGCGGAACTGGATGCAGGCGCCTTCAGCGGCAGGGCGGCGAGGCGAAGGACGTGCGGTTGACCTGGAGCATCGCCCCCGATCCGCCGGCCACCGGTCCCGCGGAGGTTCGTCTCGCGCTGTCCCAGTCCGGCACGGAGGCTCCGCTCGCCGGCGCTCGGCTGCGCGTGGAAGGAAACATGTCGCACCCCGGGATGGCGCCGATATTCGCCACGGCCGGCGAGCAGGCGCAGCCCGGTCGCTATCAGGCCTCTTTGACGTTCACGATGGCGGGAGATTGGTTCTTGCTGGTGACCGGTGAGCTGGCCGACGGCCGGCACCTGGCCCGGCGGGTCGACGTGCCGGCGGTACGGTCCAGGAGGTGACACGGTGAGAGCGGACAGCGTCCCCGTTTCGGCCCGGGTGTCCCTCCCTCTCTATTCCCCTCGCCGGGGTCCGCCGCGCGCGCGTGATGTCAGCAGTGACGTTCTCCGCTGGCCGCTCGTCGGGCGCTTCCTGCGCTGGCGCCACGCACGGACGGCTCTGCAGGTGGTCAGCTTGATCGCGGCCGTGGTGGTGGTGCTCCATGGATTCCTGGGCCCGGATCTGGCTCCCAAGAACCTGGCCACGGTGGCTGTGTGGGTCCACTACCGAGGGTTGCTGGTGGTCGGCCTGCTGGCGTTCGGGAATCTGTTCTGCACAGCGTGTCCCTTCGTCCTGGTTCGTGATCTGGCGCGGCGGCTCCGTGCGCCCACGCGCCACTGGCCAGCCTGGCTCCGCACCAAATGGCTGGGCCTGGCGCTTCTGGTGGCGGTCCTCTTCGCCTACGAGCTGCTCGATCTGTGGGCGCACCCTGCGTGGACCGCGCTGCTGGTGATGGGATACTTCGCCGTCGCCATCGTCGTCGATGTTCCCTTCAAGGGGGCGGCCTTCTGCAAGTACCTGTGCCCGGTGGGCCAGTACAACTTCCTCGCGTCGACCCTGTCTCCCCTGGAGCTGCGCGTGAAGAGCCAGGCCGTGTGCGAGGGTTGCGTGACGCACGACTGCCTGCTGGGGACTGCGCCTCGCGTGGGCGGGGGTGGCCCGCCCCGCCAACGCGGCTGTGAGCTGGGACTGTTCCTACCCAGGAAGGTGGGAAACCTCGATTGCACGTTGTGCCTCGACTGCGTTCATGCCTGCCCTCACGACAACATCGCCCTGGCCCCCCGAGTTCCGGGGGACGAGCTGGCGGACTCCGGCAGGCGCTCCGGGGTGGGGCGTCTGGGGCGGCGGCGCGACCTCGCGGCGCTGGCCGTGGTGTTCACCTTCGGGGCGCTCCTGAACGCCTTCGCGATGACGGGCCCCGTCTATGGTCTCGAACGTTGGCTGGGTCACGTCGCCGGCACGTCGCGGGAGGGGGTGGTCCTGGCCTTGATCTTCATATTCGCGCTGCTCATCGTTCCGGGCGTGCTTCTCGGGCTGGCCACCATCGCCACCCGGGCCCTGGCGGGGCAGCCGCGTGAGCTGTCCGACCCGTCTGCACGGGCCGTCCCAGCTGTCCCCAGCGTCATGCAGTTCGTCTTCTCTCTGCTGCCGCTGGGATTCGGCATCTGGCTGGGACATTACGGCTTTCACCTGCTCACGGGCGCCTTCACGCTGCTGCCCGTTTCCCAGAGCGCGGCGCTCGATTTGCTCGGCTGGCCAGTGCTCGGCTGGCCGCGCTGGGGAAGCGCGGGACTGAAACCGGGCACGGTCTACCCGGTGCAGATTGGATTTCTCCTGGTCGGGCTGATCGGCTCGTGCGCGGTCGCGTACCGATTTGCCGTGTCGGCTTATGGCCAGCGAGCCTTTCGTGCGGCGATCCCGTGGATCGTGCTGTCGGTGCTGGTGGCCGTGACCGCCGCCTGGGTGCTATCGCAGCCCATGGAAATGCGAGCCGTCACGCTTGGCAGCTTTCGGTAGCACGATGTCCATTCGAGAACGTTTCCCTCTGCAGGTTGCGGCGCTGGCGCTCTGGGCCCTGGTGCCCAGGACGGCCAGCGCGCACTCCGGGCCGCCGTTCCCGATCGTGTCCGACCGCGCCGCTGGACCATACCTCGTCTCGGTGTGGACCGATCCCGACGCCACAGAGGACGGAACCGCCGCAGGGAAGTTCTGGATCCTGGTGCGAGCGCCCAAGGGAGTGGACCCTTCGCCGGTGCGGGTCGCGTTCTCGGCGCGGCCGCTCGATCGTCACCCCGCGCGGACGGTCGAAGCGGCCTCGGCCTCGACTCCGTCGAAGCCGGGCGAGGCTTTCGTCACCGTCGTCCTCGACCATGAAGGACCCTGGGAGGTCCACGCTTCCGTCGAGGGACCGCTCGGTCGCGGTGACGTGACAGCCCCGGTCGACGCGACGTTCGACATGCGGCCCTCTCCGGTCGCGACGGCGGTCTTCTTGTTGCCCTTCCTCGCCATCGGCGGGTTATGGCTGACCGTGATGGTGCGCCGCCGCTCGCGGGCGGCGGCCATGGAGCAGGACGCCACGTCCGGCGCCACCGCCAACCATGACCATCACGGCATCGGGGTCGAGCCGTCATCGAGCGCGGCCACCCGCTCGAGTTCCACCAGTCGGATCGCGAAGTCGTAGTTCGCGAAGATCTGGTCGACCTCGGCACGGGTGCGGGTGGTCCGGGCCTCGAGCAGATCGACGGCCGGAGCGCCGCCGGCCGCATACTTTCGCGATACGATCTCGTACGCCGACTCGCTGCTGACCATCCGATCATGAACCTGAGCGATCGCCCGGCGCGCGGAATCGGCGGCGCGCCAGGCCTGACGAACCTGCATCGCGATCTGCTGCCGCAGCTCCTGCTGGGCCAGGCTCAACTTCGCCTGTTGCAACTCGGCTTGCCGCACCCGGGCCCTGTCACCCAGGCCGTTCCACAGGTTCCATCGCAGCACCAAGGAGAGGATCAGGTAATCCTTGTCCGGGGAGAAGTCGTACCGGTCTCCCTGGAAGCCGTATTCGGCGACCGCTCCCAACGTGGGTAGGTAGGCGCTGCGCGCCAGGGCCGCGGCAGCGGACGCCGCGCGCTGCCCGGCGGCCACAGCGGTCAGCTCGTGGCGGTTGTCGCCGCGGCTGACGGCGGCATCCTCGCCGACCGGCAGCGCCTCCGGTACGGCGACGGTGCCGGGGGTGGGCACTGGCTGATCCAGGGGCGCATTGCAAAGAAAGTTCAGGTAATGCCGGCTCGCCGCCACCGCGTCGGTCGCCTGATCTCGCTGCACGTCCAGACCGCTCAGCTCGGCGCGCGCGCGAAAGACAGCGTCCTCCGTCACCTTGCCTTCCTTGACGAGGAGGGTGCTGACCCGAAGAACCTCCTCGAGCAACTTCCGGGTCTCTCCCAGCAGCGCTTCGAGCCGCACGGCGCGACCGTGCTGGAAGTACGCAGTCTGCACGTCGGCGCGAACCTGCCGCGCCAGGACCTCCCAGCCGACTTGCTCGCTGGTCGCTTGATCCCGTCGCAGCGCATACTGCGCGACCAGGCCCGGCGCCAGCAGCGGCTGCGTCACCACCACCTTCGTCTCGCGCTTGAAAGGCAACGCCAGGTGAATGTCGGTGGGAAACAGCTGCTGTCCTGCCAGGTCATTCAACTGGCGGTAGGCCGGGTTGACCAAAGGACCGAAGTCGAGGACGTTTCCATATCGCTCGGAGGCCCGCGCCTCCAGGTTCACGCTAGGAAAGAACTGCGCCCTTGCTTGCGCCAGAACGGTGGCCGCCTCCTCCACGGACAGATGGCGCTGCCGGAGCGCCAGATTTCCCGCCAGCGCCTCCTTGACGTACTTCTCTCGAATCGGATCAGCGGGCAGGAGAGAGAGCCGGCTGCTGTCGTCGCCGGCGTAGCCGCGTTCCGGAGCGCACCAGGAACCGAGCGCGAAGACGCACAGGACGAGCGGCAATACTTGCGGCAATGGCTGTGGCAGTAGCTGCTTCGAATGACGGCGCATGGGCGGGATCGCCGCACCCGGAAGGGAGTCGGCGCCGAGAGGATGACGCGATGGATCGGACACTGTCAAGATCAAACCAGACACTGCCTAGATCACCAACCGAGCGCATCGGCGCGGGCGCTCGTCGCGCGCCCCGACCTCAAGGCGGCGACTGGGGAGGAGCGACCGGCGGTGCACTGACCGGCAGCGTGCGCGGCGAGATGGTCGCTTCCTTGGGACGGTCCGCCTTGATGGGATCGGGCAACAGCCGGGGGCTCATCGGCTTCGCACCGGGAAGAGCGGTCTTCCAGTCGTCGTTCCAGTCCTTGAAGTAATCGCGCAGCAGGCGTCCGAACGTGACGACGTGATCGCGAAGATCCGAGGCGACCTCCTTGACGCCCTGCCACACCATGTCTCGTGGGCGCGGCATGACGTAAAGGTGCTTGCGGACCCCTGCAGGGGCGCGATGGCGGATCCACATGCAGTTCCGCCACAACGGGTACAGCGTGAAGCTGTCGGCATGGCGGCGGCGGGTGGGGTGGATGTGTCCCCACGGTGCCGGCCACATCGCGCTCCTCTCGATCAACTCGAAGATTCGTCCCGAGGCCTCGTCCGGCGTCCGAGCCCCCGATCTAACGGCGTCCATCTCCGCCTCGGCCGAGGCGAAGAGGCTGGCGTACTCCTCCACCTCGCTCGCCTGCGTGCCCCGGTAGGGGAACTGTTCATAGATGGGGGCATTCAGGGGATTCCGTGACCGCTGCGCGTGGGTCAGCATCTCGTAGGCGGTGTACGAGCCAAGGAGCCCACCGATCATCCAGATGCGCGTCCAGGCATTCCACAGAGGGAAGCTCTGGAAAGCCAGGTACGAGTTGGAAACCAAGCGATCGAAGTAGGCGATGTTCGACTTCATCCAGTGATCGACGTACTGAAACCGGTCCGTCGAATAGTCGCCGTCGCGGGAAGCGCCGATGAGCCGGGCGGCGATGGAGTTGATCGCCGACATGGTGATACCCAGACCGCTCGAATAGAGCGGGTCGATGAAGCCGAAGGCATGGGGGAGCATGCAAAACCGGTCACCGATCGAGCTGCTCGACAGGAACTGGATGCGGTCCGTCCCCGTCCACTCGCGGATGGGGACGGCGTCCCGAAACTGCTCGGCGATCGACGGAAAGCGTCTGACGTGAGACCAGAACTCGTCCTCCGGCGAGACCTGAGGGGGCCTGGGATGAACGTCGACATCCAGGTTGATACCCACGCTGACGAGGCGGTTCTTCGACAGTGGATGATTGTTGAACGGGATGACCCACATCCAGCCCCGATCGAAGAGGTGGTGCAGCGTTCCTTGCGAAGGAGGGCTGATCAGTCCGGGATTTCGGGGCTGGCACCGATCATAGGGAGTCACGCCGACCATGTGCGTGAAGATGCTGCGCGACCGGGTCTTGAGTGGACAGGGATTGACCCGCAGGTCCAGCTTCGTGGCCATCATCGACTTGAGCCCGCCCGCGTCCACCACGAACCGGGCACGAAACTCCTGCCCGGCGCGGCTGCGCAGCATGACGCCGTTCGGATCGACGTCGACGTCGACGATGTCCGTTCGCTGCTGCACGGTGGCGCCGTATTGCACCGCCACGGCCAGCATGAAGGCATCGGTGTCCTGCCGGAACAGGTGAACGTCGGGACCAAGCGGCGGGCCGGCCGTGTTGAACTGCGTGGTCTGCTCGGGGTTCTGCCGTTCACCTTCGCCGTGCCACAGGAAGGAGAAGTTCCGTTTGACCCCGCAACTGGCGCCAATGTGACGCTGGATCTGGAAATAGCTGGCCAGGTATTCGATCTCCGGCACGCCGTATCGGACGGCCAGCACCCGGAACAGCATCGTTGTCTCGGGGACAGTCGATTCGCCGATGGTGAATCGCGGGTGGACCCCCTGCTCCAGGATCAATACCTTCACGCCGTTCTTGGCGAGGATTGCGCCAAGAATGGTGCCCCCCAAACCACTGCCCAATATTGCGACGTCGTACATGCCGCGAGCGGCATAGCGCGCCGGCCCCATCTCTTCTCCCTGTGTGCTCATGCCGTGTCCTCACGTGGTGATCGGCCAGGGCGGCCAGTCGGAATGTGGATCTCGCCGGGCCACTCGTCGATCGTGGCGGATATCGGCCATCATCGTCGCGTGCCCAATGACCGTTGTCGCGACATCAGTACCCGATGTGAAAGCACCGTGCAATAGATTCTCGGTGATGACTGACCGTTGCTGAATCGACGGGGGCGCGCGACGCAGACCGTGCCGCAAAATGAGACATCGCTTGTGGTGTGGCGTTCATCTACAAGAACTGAGCGCAGAGGACGGACGGACGCTGAGCAGCGAGGGGACAACGCAATGTCGGTACTGCCATCGGAAGACACGCTGACCGAAATCTTCTCCGAGATGACCCGCTACCCTCGGGACCTGTTGAGTCCCGACGCCAGCCTGGAGGACGACCTTGGTATCGACTCCGTCAAGCTGGGAGAGATCCTGTCGGTCATACGACAACGCTATGAATTGCCGGAATCATTGACTGTCCAGCCGGAGGATCTGCGAACGATTCGCACCATCGCCCATCGGCTATCGGGATATCTCGCGGCCGCGGGCTCGGCCGCGGAGCGGGGGGACGCCGGAGCGTGGGCCGGCCCCGTGGTCGTGGACACCGTCGCAGGCGGCGGCACGCCGAGCGCGGCGCCCAACATGACGCTCCCTTCAGCGGCAGAGCTCTATGGCCAGTTGCGTGCAATCTTCGAGACCGCGACGCGGTACCCCGCCGAGTTGTTCACCGCGGAAGCCAGCCTCGAGGACGACCTGGGGATCGATTCGGTGAAGCTGGGCGAGGTGCTCTCCATCGTGAGAGCGAAGTACCACCTTCCCGACGAACTGAACGTGACGGCCGAGGACCTCCGCAGTCTGGGCTCGATCAGCCGGCTTCTCGCCAATCGACTCGCTGCCCTCGCTCCGGCGGGCGAGCCGTCCCCTGCAGAGGCACCTCCGCCCGAGCGAGTGGCGGCCCGGAACACGACGCACAGCTCATCGGTGCTGGAGCGGACCGCCCCGTTGCCCAGCCTGAAGGGGAAGGTCGTGTTCGTCAGCGGCTCGGGCCGCGGCCTCGGGCGGGAACTGGCGCTGTTTCTTGCCAGCAGGGGCGCGTCCGTCGTCATCAATTCGTTTCATTCGCGCCCCCGAGGGGAGGAGACGCGGGCAGAGGCCGAAGCGCTGGGCGTCAAGGCGATCCACGCGTGGGGGTCCATGGCCAAGCCGGAGCATGTACGCGAGATCTTCGGCAGGATCCGCGACGAGTTTGGGCGACTGGACGCTTTCATCAGCAACGCATCGAACGGTATCCTGGCGCCGCTGGGCGAGGTCTCACCCGAGCAATGGGTCACGGCGTTCAAGACCAACGTCATCGGCTTGCATCAAGCGGCCTATGAGGCGGCCGGGCTCATGGCCGGCAACGAAGGCGGCGGGCGCATCGTGACCATGTCGTCCCCCGCGTCAGCCGGCAATGTCGACTTCTTCGGGTGCATGGGGACCGTCAAGGCGGCCGTGGAATCGCTGACGAAGCGGCTCGCCGTCGACCTGGCTCCCCGTGGCATCCAGGTCAACTGCGTGTCCGCGGGGCCGGTGAGCGGCGAGTTGGTGAAGGACAAGTGGCCCGGCAAGGAGCGGCTGGTCGCGCTGTGGGAGAGCGCCACCCCGCTCGAGAATCGGCTGTGCGAGCCGGCCGACGTCTGCGAGCTGGTGTTGTTCCTTCTCGAGCCGCGGAGCCGGTTCGTCACGGGAGCCACCTTTGTGGTCGACGGTGGCATCTCCGCCACTGGCTACTTCGGAGACAGGGCGCCTCCCGCCTCGAGCAACGGGTTCCATGCGCTGGATGGTGGCGCGGTTCGGGTGGGGGGACGAACATGAATCCCGCGGCCGCCGTGGCGAGGAGGATGCTGAAGCTGTCGATGTCGAAGTTCGACCCGGGGCGGCTGGGGCTGCACCAGGGAGAGGCGCAGACCCAGGCGCGCCTGCGCCGCGTGATCGAGGTGTTCGTCGAGGGTTACAACGAAGCCTTGCTGGCGGACGATCTCGAGCTGGCCTGCCGCGCGGTCGACACGCGATTCGACGACCATCATCGCGGCTTCGCTTACGAGGGCATCGGAATGCTGCTGGCGGTGAAGGATCTGTTCTCGCCGCGCTGTGGGAACCGGTTGGCCACCTTTTGCGGGGGGGCCGGCAGGCCGCATCACTACATCGCCGCGGTGGGGGCGGGCTTCGCCGTGGCGCGCGTGCCCTTCGCCCGCGGGCGTCTGCCCGCCTATCTGGGCACGCTTCCCGCGAGGGATCGCTGGTGCGTGTACGACGGATACGGATTTCACCAGGCGGTCTTTCACAAGAAGAAGTACGTGGAGCGCCAGCACGTGCCGGGCTGGCTGCCCCCTGAAGCGATGCAGCCCTTCTACGGCGGCGTGGGACGGAGCCTGTGGTGGGTCGAGGGGGCCGAGCCCGCGCGCATCGCCGCCACGATAGCGCGATTCCCCGCGGACCATCGCGATGACATGTGGCACGGCATCGGCATCGCCACGTCGTACGCGGGCGGCGTCAGCATGGCCGATGCGGAGCGGCTGCGCGAGCTGGCTGGGCCGTCACGTGACAGCTTCCTGGCAGGGATCCCCTACGCCGTTCAGATGCGGGTCGAGGGGGGCAACCTGTCGCCCTGGACCGAGGCGCTGGCCAAGCGATTCCTGGGGCGCTCGCCGGCCACCGTGGCCGAGGTGACGGAAGGAATCCTGGACTCTGCCGAAGCGGAGATCGCCGGTCGCGGTGGTGATGTCGGTCGCGAGATCTATGGTCAGACGTTGGGCCTGCTACGCGGCGCCGCGCGCGGCAGCGGGGCGAATTCGCTCGGCGCTCCCAAGACAGGGCCGCTGCGGGAGACGGGTCGGGAGCTGTAAGCCGTCGTGCCGAAGGAGATCCGTGCCGACGGGCTGTCCTACTTTCCCAGGCCGGCGGGCGCTGAGGGCGGCATTGCCTACAAGAGCCGGGAAGAGATGTGCCCCCTTCTGCTGCGAATGCTGGACGCCAGCGGCGGCCTGGACACGTTCCGTCGCTATCGCGGCGTCGTCATCACCGGCCGCATCGGCGGCTGGGCGCTGCTGAAGACGGCCTTGCTGGCGCGAAACTTTCGGCCCTGGCGAGGGCCCTTCGTCCACCTACGCGGCGGGTTCGGGATCGATTTCGTCAACGAATATGTCGAGACGTATCCCCTGCCCCGGCCGCGCGACGTCGGCGTGCGAGACGGCGCCGACTGTCGAATCGTCTCGGTCGACTCCGGAGAGGTCCTGCAGCGCTCTGTGGTCAGCCGCGCCGACTTCGCCACCAAGTTCTATTGGAACACCATCCGTTGCGCCTACATGATCGGCTACTCGGTCTGGAACTACTTCCAGATGCCGTTCCTGTACGCGCGCCGGGGCTTCGAGTGCGAGGAGATCGAACCCCGTGCCTCGTTCGGCCGGATGTTTCGCAGGCTACGCGTGACCTCTCCCGCGACGCTTCACTCGCACGGGCGGCAGACGATCTGCTGGGTCGATCCCGACAGCGGCCTCATCGATCACTTCTCGTACCACCTCGAGATCGGCGGGTGGTACTCGCGTTTCAATCACTATCTCAGCGACTACCAGTCATTTGACGGCATCGTCGTCGCCGGACGGCGGCGCGCCTTTCATCGCGCCGAGCCGTTCGTCAGGATCCGCCGCCACCTGGACTGGTGCTTCGCCGCCATGGATGGTCTGGTCGAAAGGGCCGAGTTCATCGTGCCCGGCGCCGAAGCCGACCTCATGGCCGCGCCGCCGCAGCGGGAAGAGCGGCTGGCCTGGTGGTTGCGGTCCTTCATCGAACGCCTGGGAAAGCGAGACCTCGCTGCCCCGCGCCGCCTGCTGGGTGAGCCGCGGGAGTGATCGCGCTTCAGGCAAGCATCAGCTAGCGGGGAAGAAATGGCCTTCTTCACGATACCGTATCAGATCCATTTCGAAGACACGATGGCGTACGGCTCCCATCACTTCATGACCAATTTCAAGTTCCAGTGTGTCCTCCGTGAGACGCTGCTGTTCAACAGCCGCCCCGGTGAGACAGACGACTGGAAGGACGAAATGGACAGGGTGGTGATGCTGACCCATCAGGCGTACAGCCGAAATCTCGCGCCCGTGCGCCTGGGCCAACGGGTGGGCCTGCTGATGAGCTACGAGGACCCGGGGCTGGGCTCGGTGAAGCTTTGCTTTCGGGCGGTGCGGGAGGATGGCGTCCCCGTCTCCTGCGGATTCCAGAGCATCGTGTGCCTGGACGCGCACACTCAAAACGTCACTCAAGCGCCGCGGGTGCTGACGTGCAACGTCCAGGTGACCGGTGCCGGCTCATTGCTCGAGGCGGCGGCCGAGGAGACATTTTGTGAACGCGCCTTCCGGGGCGGTACGCGCACGACCAGCTTGTTCGGGCCCGAGGTCATCGCCATCGGCCGACACGTGGCGAATGCTCCTCTTCACCTCAGTTACCCGCGCATCCTCGATGAGCATCTGGGTGCGCATCTGTTGCCGGGACAGGAGGCGATGGGATGAGAGACGCGGAAGTGCTGCCTGATGGTCCTGTCTTCCTGTGCCCCGGACAGGGCGGGTTCGACCTGAAGATGATGCGGACGCTGTCGGGCGTCGCCAGTCTGCGTCCCCTGCGGCAGGCCGCGGTGGAGCTCGGCTGCCGGTATCTGGGCCAGCCCTTCGACAGGCTGCTGGACGGTGACGAGGCCGAAGCGAGAGAGCTCCTGCGCGGTTATCGGGACCTCGATCAGCTGGGAATCCTTCTGCTGGACGTGTCGGTGGGGCGTCTGCTCGAGCAGGAGGGGGTGGCGCCGGCCCTGGTCGTCGGCCACAGCATGGGCGAGATCGCCGCCTTCGTGCTCGCCGGGGCGCTGACCTTCGAGCAGAGCGTCGACATCATGTGCAAGCGCATCCTGTCGCTGCGCGACGGGTCACCACCCGATTGTGGAATGCTGGGCCTGAGCTGCGGCGCCGACGCCGCCGCCACACTTCTGAGCGCAATCCCGGAGTCAGGGGTCTGCATCTCGGTGATGAATTTCGAGCGGCAAACGGTCGTCTCCGGGCCGCGACAGGGCCTGACCGCTGTCAAGGACCTGGCCGGGCCACGAGGCATCGGCGCGTCGTTCCTGGCCAGCAACCACCCGTTTCATTCGCCGGCGCTGGCGCAGGCGGCGCGGGCGTTCAGGACCAGGCTGGGGTGTGTCCCGGCGGCTGCCCCCGGGCGCGCCCTC
>Ga0105239_10007188_pt1 | contig 12801 bp, 28 predicted proteins | sample KBSC44metaG_FD_92761 | JGI IMG/M metagenome (GOLD analysis project Ga0105239, IMG submission 92761) | Corn rhizosphere microbial communities from Kellogg Biological Station, Michigan, USA - KBS C4-4 metaG | ecosystem: Host-associated > Plants > Roots > Rhizosphere > Soil | place: Michigan, USA...
CGACGACGCCGGTGATGATGTAGGACTTCATGAGGTTGGTTCCTTCGGTTGGATGGGCGAAACGTCGGCGACGCTAGCCCGCGATCCGGACCGAATTGCAAGCCGGATCCGGAACCGATCCGCTCAACCTGGGAGACAGGTCACTTTTTGCGGTGCCGCTTCATGCTGGCGATGTGGCTGTTGAGCGTGTCCACGAGAAATTCCCGGTACTCGGTGTTGGTAGCGATTTTCTGGCGCTGCTGCTTCCCGGAAAAACTCAACACCCCGTGGTACAGGTCGCGCGTCCGCATATCCCGCTCGATGTAATGCAGGCTGGGGAGCGCTGTGATCTGCTCGACATCCACATCGAGGTATTCTGCGAGGGTTTTTCGATCCGTGGGGAATGACAGCCGGCCGCAGTGGATCACGTCCGCGTTGCCGGCCAGGGTCTTGTCGGATTCCGCCGGCCGTTGAGTCAGGCCGTAGATGGATCCGCTGTAGTGTCGTCCTTTGCGGACAATCTCCCCCCACCCCTCCGGGGCTTTGCCGGGAGAGGTCACGTCGGCGAGTTCCTCCACCACCACCACGCCACCCGGGGCGGCCTTCATCCACACGAAGGCGAGCTTGCAGAAGGTGTTGAAGGTCTTTGCGTTGACCCGACCGGTGTAGCCGTACCGAAACGGGCCGGGGTTGGCCAGGTCGGCGGTGATGAGATCGTGGAGCTGCTGCAGCGATCGGACCGGCTTCACCAGGTCGTCGCGGCTCCACTCCCCGACCGAGTCCCAGACCAACAGCCGCTCGGCCCCCTCGCACTGCTGGCGCGTCCATCCGGATTTTCCGGACCCGCGCGACCCGCAGACGAGGAAAGCCTCGCCGTCAGCCCGCCGGCGCGGCCGTGCCATGTTCCGGCGTCAGATCCGGATCCTTCTTCGGACCGAACCCAGGAAGCTTGCCGCCGTTGCTGGCGATGCCGGTCGCCACGATGATGCCGCTGCAACCGATGAGCCGGAACCAACAGGCGTATTTTCCGCCCAGGCCGTCCGGAAACAGTTGAGCCATGCACTCGGCCGTGGCTTCGGTCAGCTCGGTGCACAGCTCGTCGTTGATGTTCCACTGCGCCATCAGTACGTGCTGGTTGAGCAGCATGACGGGCTTGAGTGCGGCGCGGAATTCGGCGGCCGCGTCGATCGGCGCCGGCGGCGGCAGTCCGGTCTCGGTGAGCGCTTCCGGCTCCGCGCCAGCGATTGCCGCGTTCGCTTCGAGTGTCAGGTTGACGGTTTCCGGAGACAGTTCCGGCCCCTCGTTCAGATCCATGGCGGAATTCTCCGGTGTCAGTCGATCAGAGGCTGCCACCAGGGGCGTGCCGTTGGTTTCGGATGTTCCGGACCCTGGGCCGGCTTCGAAGCTGCCGGCGGAGTCCGGGCCGCCGCCTTCGGCGCCGGCGCCGGGGTTGCGGATTTTTCCGGACCCGCGCCGGCGGGGGTGTAGTGGGTCTCGATGTACTTGCTGGTGGCCGGGTTGCCGTCCGAAGCGATCCGGCCGTGATCCGGACACTCGGCGTAGAACTTTCCGGAAAACACCGAGGTGCGCCCTTCCGTGCGAGGCCGGAACTTGAACACCTGGCATGTCTGGTTGCAGCCCTTGTGGGGACACTCGACCTGGCCGATCGGGGAATTTTTGGCGCGCTTCACGTGGGGGATTTCTCCATCTTGAGTTCCAACAGTGTCACCCGATCGCCGAGGTCCTCGAGCTGCTCGAGCAACTGTTGCGTGCGATGCACGACAACACGGCCCTTGGGGCTGAAGGCCAGGAGCGGAGACAACTTGAAGAGTTGGTCGAGGTCCTCGCGCAGATCGCGGCAGGTTTGGACCAGGGAGGCGGGTTGGGTGGGGTTCGACACGGGGCCGGAACTTACAGCCCTCATCCGGACCTCGCGCGGTGCCCGATTTCACATTTTCCGGAACGGCGAGCCGGAACTGTGGAGTGCGTCACGCTCGGCGATGTCAGAACCGAGCCCTCCGTGTGATACAGCTCGCCCGCCCTCTTCGGGGGTGAGGGAGCCGCCGGGCGGCTCTGCGCCCGGTGGGAGGGGGGCGTAGCCCCCGCTCCAGGGGGTCGGGATTGCGAGCCCGGCGCCAGCCGGGTGAGGCCAGGGGGGCGCAGCCCCCGCAATCGGGACATGAAACCCGACAGGGATGTCTCCTTGCTCTTTGTCCGCTCCGCAGCAGGATTCGATCTATTTATAGATCGGATTAGAAGGTCCGACAGATAAGAGCGCTTTCTCCGACATCTAACTCAACTTATACACAGGAGACAGACCAACATCGGAGGCCTGGTTGGGGTGACGGAGGTCATTCTGGCGCCCTGGACGCGGCCGACGCAGCGCGAGTTGGTGTTGAAAACCGGCGCAAATGCGCCTTCTGCAGACGATGGGCGAACGTGTTAGGTCGGCTTGCGCCGATTGGAAGGGATCAGAGTTTGTAGAAGATCGCGGAGCGCCTGGGGAGGGCCTGCCCGGGAGGGTGGAGTTGCCGGCTTCATCACTGACGGCGATGCCGTCGGCGCGGAGGTGTTAGATTTCTGATCGATGCGGACTGACTCGACTCGCAGGGCCGCCCGCTCCCGCTCTGCGGCCTGCCACTCGGCGCGGCGTTCCTTTGCGAGTTGGCCGAAGGTGCCGGCCAGGCGAAAGAGCTGGTCGGTGACGTGGCGGATGGCGGTTTGGCTCTTGACTCCACGCGGCGAGTCCACGCGCATCTGCTGCGTGGTGATCACCTTGAGGGAAGCCAGCGCACGCAGCCACCGCTCCATGCGGCGGATGCTCAGCGCGCCAGGCACGGGCTTGCCAAATGCGAAGCCAAACAACTCGCGCACGCCGCGACGATGCCAGCGACCGCCCGGTTGCAACGGGGGCCTGCCCAAGAAGCCGCGGCGAATGTCCATGCTCTGCAGCAGCGCCACGATGACACACAGGAGGCTATCGGCCCCATCGGAGCGCAATCCGCGCTGTCGATCCAACGCGGCGCCCTCCCCGTCATAGAACGCCGGGATGCGGGACGCGAAGTAGTCCCAGAGCGGGCCGCTCCGGGACTCAAATTCTCGGGTGTAGCGTGCCATCGTCGTCGCCAACACCCGGGGCGGCGGGGCACCGTACTTCCGCCGGGGGCGGGGATGTCGATACAGGGCGCCGGTCAACGTCGCCGCGCCTTTCTGCAGATGAGCAGATTGGATCGTCGCAGAGTGGAAACCCGCGCTCGGACCACGATCGAGCGGAGATGCGCCCGGAAGATTCGCAGTCGGCTCACAACGCAGGGGCGATCGGCTTTTCTCATTTGAGCCGCATGTCAGTCAACTCAACACGCAGCGGCGGCTCGGGATCCGGGGCGGGGTTGTGACCTTTGAAGAGAATCGCCCCGTCCTTCACCTGCAGATCCAGCGTGTCGCCCCGCCGCAGTTGGAAGTCGCGACATTGCTCACGGTACTGCAAACGCACCCAGCTCCTGCCCTGGTCATCACAGGAGACGATGAGCTGCCACTCGTTGGGGTGGACAGTCACCGCGCGTCCTCCCCGCCGATCCGCAGGCCGAAGATGGCCATGCAACTGCGCTCAGCTAGCGCGATGTAGAGCCGGCCGCCGAGGAGCACGTGGATGACGATGCGCCACGCGTACCACACCGAGGTGCGCCAATCGACGAGGCGGATGTCGAGGTTTTCAGCCTCCATCGGATCCACCACGGGCCATGTGCCCGTGATGCGGACACTGCGTCTGGTACGGCCCGCCGAGCGGACACTCGCAGGGGACCTCAGCGCTGTCGCTCCGATCGACCGCCGCGCGCAGGGCGCTGAGCATCCAATGCTCGGCCTCATCGAGCTTGGTGTTGATCAGCGCAGCGCAGCGGCGGTCGATCGTCTTCGGGAGCAATTCGGCCTTCTCCTTGGCGAATGCCAGCCCGAGGGCCAGCTCGTTGAAGGCCCGCGCCTCGTGCATGGGCAGGCCGGCGAGCCAGACGGCGATGAGGTCATTCACGGCGCGGGATCCGCTCATCGGGGCCACCAGAGAAGGCTGATACACGCAGCGATGCTGAGCCCCACAGCCGTTGAGCAAAGCCACAGGCCGAACGCCAACATCAAGATCCGGATTCGCACGTTGAGGCCTCCTTTTCCGGGGTGTCACGTGACAGGAACCAATCGAGCAGCCCGCGCCGCCACTCCGGGGCATCCAACTCGGAATCGGTCGGCAAATCGGCCGGATCGAGGCCGCGTTGCTCCCAGCGGATGACGCTGCGCACGGAGACGCGGAAACAGGCCGCGAACCCGGCCTGATCGAGGTTGTGGAGCTGGCGAACGCGGCGGATGGTGGAGGCCGGCACCCGGGCCGGTCCTGACGTGGATTCCGGGGCGGCCCCCACCATCAACCGGAGCCCTTCGGCACGAAGGCGGCGCAGCGGATGGTCGCCTGTGAGCGATCCATGCCCCACATCGGGCACCGTGCGAACGCCCGCAACGCATCGCCCAAGTTGAGTTCGCAGTCAGCGCAGCGCCGCAGCGGTAGATCGTCCCTGACGTTGCCACGCGCATCGCGCGCCGGCCCTCCAATCTCGGGCATCACAGCGCACCCTCGCGGGTGAGCTGCTCGCGCAGCTCGTCGCGTTCGCGGCTGAGCGTTTTGAGCTGTTGGTTGAGGCGGTGGACGCGGAGCAGCTTTTCGAGCTTTTGCAGCTCCACGGTGACATCGCCGGGTTCGGCCAGGGGGGCGACAGGGGTCGCGTCCATGTCATTTCTCCAGTTGGATGCGATACCACTCGCATCGAGGCTGCAAAGGGGGCAGCTCCCCTGAAGTGGTATTCCCCGACTAAGCCTTCACTGGAGAGGACCTGACGAGACGCCTCTGTGACCGAGCTGGGTGGGGAACCGCCACCTCTGCAGGGCTCACTATGCCTCAACCGGGTTTATGCCTCAACCATGTTTAGGCTTGAGGCGTGACGCAGAGCCCGCTAGCGTGGCGATCTGTGAAATCGAAGGGGTCCCCCGCCCGTGAAACTCGAGACGTCCCTAGATCTTTTGGAGCGGTTGCGCGCCCAGCGGGGGTCAACCTGGTACGGCCTGGCCGACGTGCTGGGCTGCACGACCACCACGGTGGCCAACTGGAAAAACCGCAGGACCTCGATTGATCGCAAATATGCGATCCCCATCGCAGAGCTGCTCAACGAACCTGCGGAGTACGTCCTTGCGTGCCTCGAGGCGGACCGGGAGTCGGATGCGGAGGTGCTGAAGGTGTGGCGGCGGATCGCGGAACGCTTCCGCTCGAGCGCGAGCATTTTGCTCGTCGGCCTGGCGTTATTGACAGTGGGCGGAAAGGCTTCGGCGGCCGTGTCCGCTGTTGAGTTGGCTGGAAATAGTCAAATGCCCACTCTATACATTATGCGCAATTGGGCTCGCCGGCGCCGGGGGATGCGTAAGCTGATGCGGTGTCTTCGCCTAGGCCTAAAGTCCAATTGCGCGCCGCCGCTATCCGGTCCATGGGCACGGATTCGCTGGAAGCGCTGTCAGGGATTGATGCTGCCGCCCTGGCAGCGCTCGGGTGCGTGCATCTGAGCACCGCGCGGCGCTGGAAGCGCACCGGCAAATGTCCCCGAGTGATCGCGCGCCTGGTCCGGGTATGTCATTGCGGGGAGTTGGATGACATCCACCGGGCCTGGCGCGGCTGGCGCCTGGTGCGCGGCACGCTCTACAGCCCGGAAGGCTGGGCCTTCACCCCCGGCGCGGTGCGCACGCTCCCGTTGTTGCAAACCCAGGTCCGCGAGATGCGCCGCGAACGCGGGTACTTCGCCCAGGCCGATTGGATCGACCAGCGTTACACCTTGGCGCCGGCGCTCAAGCCTTCCGGATCCGGCGACTGAGCCGCCTGCCGGCGCAACTCTTCCACGGTCCGTTGCTCCTCCAGCGTTTTCTGCACCGCATTCCAGGTGATGCGCTCTTTCTCCTCGCGCCACCAGCTATTGAGGCACCAGCCGAGTGCCACCGCGTAAATAACCAACACAACATCGCGATTCATAACTTGCCTCACTAGTGGCGGCGCCGGCGCTCGCTCGCGATCAGCCCCGCATGATCCCAATTCTGCTCGAGACGACCGAGCCGGCCGTCGTGGTCGTCTAACTTCTGCCGTTGCCCCGCACGCTCGAGTTCATCGGCATCCATGCGCGCCGCCAGGCCCGCGAGCTGCGGTCCCAGATCCGGCCGCCGGCGCAGCTCCTCAATGGCGCTGTGCTGCTTCCACAACCAGGTCATGCCGCCGGCGAGCAGCCCCGCGATCGCGAGCACCGCCGGCAGCGTGAAATTTTTCCGCAGCCACCACCAGAACGGTGACGTGCGCTTCAAGACGGCGGTTGCCCCGAGCTCGTCCGCGAGCTCGCCGCCCCGAGCTCGCACCGCTCACCGAAAGGTGGCGGCGATGCCGCGCGCCAGGAAAAAGACGCCGGCGCCGATCGCCAGCACATAGACGCCCACCAACAGCGGATTGGTGGCCGGCGGATCCCCCACGTGCGTGAGGGTGCCGCCGGAGGCATCGACCAGGCGCGCGGAGAATTTCACGCCGAGCCAATCCAACAGACCCGGCTGCGAGGCCGGCTGCGGGGGCTGCGACGGATCCGGGGGCGCCTTGGCGAGGCCTCCTAGGGAGAACTCCGGCCCGAGGTTGGTTTTGACGCGAATGTCGATGCCGGCGAGCACTGTGTCTAGGCTGCCGGCCACATCCGCTTTGGCCTCTCCCCAGGCCGTACCGAGCGCGGAGTCGAGTTGACTCCACAGGCTCACTGCTGCGAGGCCTTCGCTTCGAGCGCCGCCACGCGCGCCTCGAGACTTTCCACGGCTCGCTGGGTGTAGGTTTTGGCACCCTCGACCTCCTCACGCAGCTGGTTGAACGCTTTGTGGGTGGCGGGGATGTGCGCCTCGACGCGCGCTTTCAGCTGTTCAAACTCGGGTGCAATCCAGTTGGACATGACTTCTCTCTCAGGTTGGGTTGGTCGGGGCGATGCTGGTGCCGGCCGTGTCCGGATGCTCCTGCAGGGGCGTCAGGCCCCCTACCCCAGCCAGCACGTCATAGAGGGGCGCGGCCACACTCGAGGAGGTGGCCGGGGTTGGGGGTACGGCCGAGACGTTGCCGGCGGTCGCAGTGGCTGGCCGCGCCTTCAGGAACGCGACCACGAACAGAACGCCGGCGGCGACGCCGGCGCCGATGGTGAGAATGGTCGCGAGTTTTCCTGTGGGCATGGCTCGGCGCTCCGTTAGGGGGAAATGTACTTGGGTGCCATCAGCACCGTGTAGTTGGCGCTCGCAGGCGTCAGGGTTCCGGCGGTCGAGTTGAAGACCTGAATGCGCACGGTGTTGGCGGCACTCACGTTGCAGCTCAACACGATCCCGGCGCCCGGATCCACGCTCGAGGAGACGCCATCGCACAAATCGCCCAAAGCCACGCCGGGGCACGTGACGGTGGTGCTGGTTTGGGTGAGCGTGGTCAGTGCGCCGGCCGCGTAGGCGGTTTTCTGACAGATGAACTGGTTGGAGGCGCTCGAGGCGTGCGCCTGGTGCACCGGGGGTGCCATCAGCGTCAGCGCAGTGGCGGCCAGCGCGAGCGCGGCGAATGAGAACAGAGACGAGCGGATCAGACTTCGCATGGGAACCTCTTTGCAGTGTTGGAAATTCAGGAAGAGACGCGGTTCAGTTTCTCGATCATTCGCTGCGTGCTGATGCCCAGGAGGCCTCCGACCAGCGCGATCAGGTCGCTTACATCGAGATCCGGACGGTGCACCAGGGAGTGCGTCACATAACACTGATGCACCCACATCACGGTGGCCGCGATGCAATACGGCACGTAGTACACAAACAGCGCGGTCGCACCGACCCAGCCGATCGCCGGCCGCCAGCCGCTGTTCCAGAAGCGCGGCGAGGCCGCCTCGATCTTGTTGACATCGGCCTGGGCGGTGTCGCTCGTGACGGAGGCCTGCAGGCTCGATTGAAAGCGCGCCTGCGCGAGATCCAGCACGTGTGCTTCCGCCTGCGCGCGCTCGGCCGCCTGGGCGGTTTTATCCGGCCAGATCTTGTCGATCACATCGCGGCCGAAGGCGATCAGCTCGCCCACGGGGTTGTCGATGATCAGCCCCATCCGTCCTCCCAGAGGTAGGCGCGCAGGTCGCCGATCTTGTCCAGACCGATCCGGTAGCTGGTGCCGTCGTAATCAAACGTCGCATCGGATCGGACGCTACCGGCGCCCACGAAGTGATGCGCCCCATCCGGGAATGGGATCCAGTAGAAAAACACCGAGCGTTGCGTGGGGTCGTACCACTTCACAAACGTCGCGCCGTCCGGATCCGGGGAGGCGGACAGCAACTCGCCGGCCTGGTCGGCCGTCCCGGTGACGGCGTGATAGGCGGCGGTGCCGAGGTTGGAGACCCCGCTTTTGACATCCGCGAGGATCTTCTTCAGCAGGAAGTAGGCGCCCACCACCACCACCGCGCCGGCGAGCCCCACCCCGACGTACGGATTGCGCGTGAGGTTTTCAAACACCTTGCCGGCGCTAGACACGGGCCACCACCGCCGCAATTTTGCTGTCGATGAGCAGCTCCGCCGGAAGCCCCTCTTCCTGCCGAGTCATCGCCTGCAGGAGCTGCGTGCGCACGCCGGCGTCCTCCATATCGAGCGGCTCCTGCGGATCCACCCCGAGCCAGGTCGAGACATGCGTCACGTACGCGTCCTGGTCGGTGGCACTCCAGCGACGCACGATGCCATCGACGGTGTTGATGCCGTGCAGACGCCAGTAGTTGCGCAGGTTGATGGCGGCCGCACGGATGCCGTTTTCCATGGTATCAAACACGCAGTACGGCCCATCGGTCCCGGTCATGCCCTGCCAGGCGATCCCGGCATCTTCCAAGTTGGTCGGGTTGTTGTTGCGGATGCCGCGAATGGTGGAGGCGATCTTATCCACGAGGCCGCCGACGAGGTTGGTTCCGGATTGGGTGCGCGAGTACGCCCAGGCCGCGGCGGCCGCCAGCAGACCCGCACCGAGCCACAGAAGGCGCGTATTCATACACCGAACACCACCACCATGATTTGCACGGTGTCGACCAGGGCGCCGGCGCGCTCGAGGTTGATGCGCGCGTTACTCAGGGACGTCGACACCACGGTCACGATGCCCGGATTGGTGCCGGAGAGGACCGAGTTCCCCTGCACACACGCAAACGCGCTGGTGAGCGGTCGACTGTAGTTGATGGTGTAGTCGCCCGTCCCGTTGCGGGTGACCGAGGTGACGTTGTACCCCTTGATGGGCGCATTCGTGCCGACCGTCGTCCCATCGAACACGCACCAGGCCTTGGCCGAGTTCTGACACAGCACGTCCGGCCAGGTGTATTGCGGCAGATCCGGCGAGGTGAAGACTTCCCCGGTGAGATCGTTCGTGAGGAAGTTGGTTGCCCCGTTCCTCTGCATCCCGATCAGGCTGATTCGGCCGGTGAAGGAACTGACGATATGCACGAGGTTGGTCATGCCGGCGAGGCCAGAGCAGTTGATCGCCGTGAGCGACCCGGGGCCGTTCATCTTGATCGCATCGACGCAGCCTTCGAAATGCACGTTGTCGATCAGCAGCGAGTCGTTGGCGACGTTGATGCCCTGCTGCGCCGGATTGCCCGCGCTGCCGGCGATGACCGAATCGCGCACGTGGAGCAGGAAGGCACCCACGGAGGAAATCTGATCGACTTGGATGCCGGCGGCGACGCCCACGACGTTGGCCGGAAAAAACTGACACTGTTGTATTTCGCACGTCGATTGGCCGCCCGCGTTGACATTGCGAAATTTCAGACCGAACGTCGTGAAATTGAGCACGCCCACGCCACGCATGCCGCAGTTCTCCTGCCAGGCATCGGTGAGAATCCCGCCGAGCCCGCCGACGTTGCTGCAATCGATAAAGAGGTCCTGCAGGATGGAATCAAACATGGCCGTGACGCCATTCATGCACCAGAACATCACCTGAGGCCACAAAGCCCAGTAGGTGGCGTTAGGTGGAATCTGGTTGGTGTTGGGCTGGATGCACGAGTAGGTGTTGCCCCCGCTCAGCGTAAGATTCCCCACCGTGTACGCCGTGATCGCGCTCCAGGCCGGTGTGGGTGTCGTGAACCCCGCCGTAGCCTTTATGAGAGCGCCCGAGCAGTTCACCCCCTGCAGGCGTACCCGGTTGGGCATCAGGATCAATTGATTGATGTAACCGATGCCGGTCGGGATCCACACCGTGGCGCCCGTGGCGCCGTTCGTAGTCGTGGTCGCGACGAGGATCGCGCGATTCAGCGCGGTGACGTTCGCCGCAGCGGTCGCGGGGTTGTTGTCTGCCGCATAGCCGTAGCGCCGTGCATCGAGCGGATCGAAACCGAAAGTGAGATTCGCTTCCACCAGGCCGGCTGAGGTCTCCACCGGATGGATCTGATAGCGGTAGCCGGTGTCCTGCAGGGCCGTGCGCACATTGCCCCGGACGGTCGCGCTCGCCGCCCCGCCAATGCGCGCGGCGAGCGCGGCGCCCTGCAGGTTGACCAGGTCGTAGGCCTTGGGCGATTGGACTGATGGCGCGTGGAAAATTGTCATGTCAGGTTTTCATGAACTTCGTGACGGTCACCGTGACGCCGGCGCCGCCGGGGTTGTAACCCGACAGCGCATCCTGACTAAAAAAGGGAACGGTCTGCCCCGGCTCGACCTTGAGGCCTGCGCCGGCGGCCGCCGCGCCGTCGGCGATGCGCACCGCGTTGGGTTGGGTTGAATCCAGCCCGATCAGCACTCCCAAGCGATTGGCATCGGCGCCCAGAATCGCGGTCGTGACTCCTGCCCCCAGGACCACATCGGGCACGGCCGGATTGTGCAGCGCTGGCGTGATGGGCGTGCTGATACTGCCGACGGCGATGGAGGCGCGGCTGTCGGTCGCGTAGCCGTAGCCGAGCTGGATCGTGAGTGCGCAGGCCGCCGAGGCGGTGACTGAGACGCGCGAGTAGTAAACCCGGTTGCCCTCGCCCTGCTGGCGGGTGATCGCCGGACCATCATCGAAGCGCAGCAGGATGTTGGCCGCACCGACGCTCACTGACTGGATGTGGAAAAAATCGCCGTCCGTGACGATGTCCTGCTCGTTCACCCCGTCGAGAGTCAACAGGTAGTCGCGCATGCCGCGCTTGACCGCTCCGTTTGCTGCCATGGCTTTAGTGCCTCTTCTTCGCGTAGGCGAACGCGGCCACCGCTGCGACCAGCACCACGCCCGTGATGATGTATTTCAGGGAGGTGTTTTGCTGGCCCTGCGCCGCTGTGGTGGCGACGCTGGTCGCCGCATCGATCGCGCCCTGCTGGGTTTGGGCGGCCGTCTTTGCGTCCGAACTCACGGTGTCGAGCGCCCTGAGCGCCACCTGCAGGCCTGCGTTGACGGCGCCCTGGTCGGTAGTGGTGATGCTGAGGTCGTTCACGCCGGTGAGATCCGAGAGTGTGACCGACCCGCCGATGGTTGAATTCGCGCCGGCGGAGACCGGCCCGCCGATCTGCGTGTTTTTGGTGGTCGAAGACGACTGTTGTGTTGTCTTCGGCGAATTCTTATCGCCAAACAGAGCCATCAGGGTCTCCTGAGTACATATTCTGAGACCCCGAAGCCGATCCGGTCATACATGCGGACCATCCCACGGCGATGGACGTGTGCGCGAACCGGCACACCGGCCTGTGTCGCCGCGTTGACAAACAGCGGCGCGAATTTGAGGAAGCCACGGCCCACGCCGGCGACCAGTACCCACTCGAGACCGGAGGGCCGGCGCTCGAGGCGAGTAACCACGTAGCCACCGCTGCCATCAGCAGGATCCGTGCAATGCCACAGTTGCGAGATGCCCTCTTCCACTTCGCGTTGCACATCGAGCACCCCTAAGCCTTCGACGCGCGCCAGGGCGCGCTCGGCAAAATCGTTCCACGGCTCGAGGCGGATCATTTGCGCCGCGACCGGAAGTAGAGATAGGCGATGCCCAGCACCACCGCGCCGCCCACCGCCAGCATCCAGGGGTTGGCGGTGAGGTTGGACACGGCCGCCGTGACACCCGGATTGCTGGTGCCGAAGACGACCGTGCCGCCGCCAGAGAGCGTCGAGCCGAACTCGACCGGGCCGGTCGTGACGTGGTTGGAGGTGTCCAGGCTGTAGCCCGCCATGTCACTTCAGCTTCTGTGGCTTGACGGGCTTCGCGACGTGCAAGGTCGCCGGCCCGAGCGGTGAATAGTTGATCGGCCGCACGGCGCGCGGCGCGATGTTGTGTTGCGGATGCTGGCGGCGATCGACGCCGCGCACCGCCGAATGTATCTCGGCCGCGCCCGCCGGCATCGGCCGCCCGGTCACCTGGGCCATTATTTCTTCCTCGCGACGTGGAATACCGCGACACCGGCCACGATGACCACCGCGATCAGGGCGTAGGTTTTCCAGGCATTCGGGTTCGCGGTCGGGGCTGCGGTGTTGGACCTGCCGACGGCGCCCGTCGCGGTGAGGAGCCCCGTCTTGTTGACCTGCGCCGAGACCAGATTGCCGAAGGACGACAGCACGTTGGTCGCCACGTTGCTGACGCCGCTACCCACGCTATCGAGACCCGCCCAGCTCCATGACGAATCGGCCTGCACCGTCTCGGCCTGCTGCACGGTGCTCGGATCGAAGGTGATGTCTTGCAGCACCGGATCTGACGTGTATGAATCGTCCATCTAGAGACTCCTGCAGCGCCCTGGGGGGCCGCGTGTCGACGCGGACCCCCCCGAAGGTCGCTTTTGGTGCATCAGGTCGCG
>Ga0105239_10007189_pt1 | contig 12800 bp, 10 predicted proteins | sample KBSC44metaG_FD_92761 | JGI IMG/M metagenome (GOLD analysis project Ga0105239, IMG submission 92761) | Corn rhizosphere microbial communities from Kellogg Biological Station, Michigan, USA - KBS C4-4 metaG | ecosystem: Host-associated > Plants > Roots > Rhizosphere > Soil | place: Michigan, USA...
GTTCCTCGGCACGGAGGACACGATCCTCTTCGGCTCCTGCTTCGACGCAAACGGCGGCGTCTTCGAGGCGCTGCTCGACGAGAACGACGCGGTGATCTCCGACCAGCTCAACCACGCGTCGATCATCGACGGGATCAGGCTCTGCAAGGCGCGGCGGCTTCGCTACGCGAACGGCGACATGGACGAGCTCGAGGCGCGCCTCCAGGAGTCGTCCGACGCACGGTTCCGGCTGATCGCCACCGACGGCGTCTTCTCGATGGACGGCTACGCCGCCAAGCTGGACGAGATCTGCGACCTGGCCGAGCGCCACGACGCGCTCGTGCTCGTCGACGACTCGCACGCGGTCGGCTTCGTCGGGCCTGAGGGGCGTGGGACCCACGCGCAGTTCGACGTCGTCCAGCGGGTCGACATCCTCACCGGGACGCTCGGCAAGGCGGTCGGCGGCGCGAGCGGGGGGTACGTGTCCGGCCGGCAGGAGGTCGTGGACATCCTGCGCCAGCGCGCCCGGCCGTATCTCTTCTCGAACAGCGTCGCCCCCGTCGTCGTCGGCGCGAGCCTCCGCGCTCTCGGCTTGATCGAGCGCTCCGACGACCTCCGCGACCGCCTCTGGGCCAACACGCGCTCGTTCCGCGCGCAGATGACGGAGCTCGGGTTCGACGTGCTCCCCGGCGACCACCCGATCGTGCCGGTGATGATCGGCGACGCCTCCGAGGCGGCGCGGTTCTCCCAGGCGCTCGTCGCGAACGGCGTCTTCGCCGTCGCGTTCTCCTATCCGGTCGTGCCGCTCGGCACGGCCCGCATCCGCACGCAGATGTCCGCGGCCCACACGGATGCGGACGTCGACATCGCCCTGAAGGCCTTCGTCGCCGCGCGGGATGCGACATCCGCTTGACGACGTGCCCTACGTGACGCTCGACGACGTGACGTAGCGGCGGGTGTGGACGACGGCGTCGGCGAAGAGCTGCGAGTCGCTCCGGCGCTCCCACAAGGCGACCTCCACGCAGGAGACGAGGCTCACGATCCCCATGCCGGCCAGGATTCCCGCGAGCACCGCGCTGAGGATCGGCTCGAAGACGAGCGAGACCGCCGCGAGAACCGCAACGCCGACGGTGCTCGGCAGCATTCCGTCGGCGATCGCGCGCGCCAGCGACGCTCGGCGGACGTCGTTCGGCAGCGGATCGGCCTTCGGCGTGCCGAGGAGCAGCCACCGCCGGTCGGTGACGAGTGCGAGCGCGCAGATCCCCGCTCCGAGCGCGAGACCCTCGCCCGCCGCCGCAGGATCGGCGCCCACGGCGATCGACCCGGCGAAGGCGACGGCCGCCAGGCCTAGACGGACCGCGGACAGGGCGAGCCGCTGGTACGTCACCCGGTACACCGCCGGCTGCACGCGCGATGTCTAACAGGCGGAGGTGTCAAGCAGCGCGTGTCCGCCGGGCGGCCTCGCGCGCCTGGCGCTCGTACGGGCTCCGGTCGTAGCCCGTTCGGAGGTAGCTCAGGGGCATCGCGAGGGGGCGGTGCTGCATCTGCCAGACGTGACAGAGCTCGTGCGTGATCAGGTCGTCGCCGACGTTGGCACGGCGAAGGAAGATCAAGAAGTGCGTCGCGAAGCCGTCGTAGCGGCGCCACGGGCGGAGCCGGAAGAGCCACGGCGTGACGACGATCCGCACGCCGCGGAGCCGCACCGGGCGGGGCCACCAGTCGAGCCGATCGAGTCGCCCCTTGGCGCGGGCGAGCCGCGGGTCACTCGGTGGCACTAGCCCTTCGGGAAGGGCTGCAGCTGGAGGAGCGCGTCGCGGCCCCCGATCAGCTGGTAGACGCCGTAGTAGAGATTCGAGCGCGTCAGCTGGTCGACGCGGCGCGCCACGTCCGCAGGCATGAGGCCGGGCTCGATCCTCCGCTCGGCGCCGGGGAGAGTCCGGCTGAGGGGTTGCGTCAGGAGCCCGGGGTTCTGGTTCTCGAGCACGTTGCGTCGGTACATCAGGACGACGGCATCGACGCCCTGAGGCGGCGGGATCGGACCGAGGAAGACGGTGACGTTGTCGACACTCGGGTCGAACTTCAGCGTCCGGAGCGCGAGCTCGAGGCCCATCCGCCGCACGAGGATCCCGCGATCGGTCGACGCCGTCCCCGGGATCGCGCAGCTCTGGCCGGCACCGCAGAGCGAGTACTGGATCGCGTCATCGGGCTGGACCAGGAGCGAGTCCTTGTCCTTGAACCCGTCACCGGGGCGGATGACCTGGAAGCGGACACGCAGGTACCCGAGGTTTCCGTCCTGGAGCGTGTTGCGGCTTGCGACGACGTTGACGAGCTCGTCGCCGTTCGGGAGCCGGTAGTTGCGCTGGACCTGGTCGGCGATCTGCATGGCACCGAGCTCGCCGGGCTCCGACACGGGGAGCTGCGCCGTACCGGTTGGGACGGCTTCGGACGGAGCCGGGTCGCGCAGCGCCTCGACGATGAGCGCGCCGACCGCGACACCCGTTATGAGTGCCAGCACCACGTAGATGACGGCGAAGCGCCGGCTGTAGCTCGATCGGCGCGCCCGATCCTTGCGGCTGGCCTTCTGACTGTCCGCGCCGCGGGCAGTCTCGGCGTCGACGACTCGTTCCTGCGACGCGACGTCGCTCATGTGGGGTCACCGTTCGAAACGGGCACTGTCGGCGGCGCAGGGACAACAGGCGCCGTCCCCGGGCCACCGCGGCCGATCGCGGCCGAGAACTCGAGGGGCGGCCACGCAGACTCGTCCCCGTAGTCGATCTCTGGGATCCTGATGCCCTGCGAGTTGAGCAGGTCGAGCAGCTCGTCGCCCATGATCTCGCGCTTGTCCTCCAGCGCGTCCGCGATCCGCTCGATTGCACCCCGATTCAGAATCGCGAGGTTGTGGGCGGTGACGTAGGCCTGTCCGATGACCTGCGCGGCGACGGTTCGCTTCCCGGGATCGCCGAGCACGCCGGCGATCGGATCTGCGTCGAAGGGGCCTCCGCCCCCGGAGCGGCTCATGATCTGAAGCCCGATCTTCTCGAACCGGTCGAGGACGCGCCTGTGCGCCTCCTCCGCCGTCTCGTCGTCGCGGGGCGTCACGGTGAAGGGCTGCGGGCCCATTGCCGCCCGGCCGACCATCATCGCCGAGCGCGCGGTGACACCTGCGACGTCGCCGCCGACACCGTTCGAGTTCTCGCCGTAGACCACGCGCTCCGCCGCCATCGCGCCGAGCCCCCAGATGATGTCCTGGAACATCTCGTGCTGGAACGAGAAGAGACGCTCCTCCTTCTCGATCATCCAATGGTGACCGCCGACTCCCTGGTCGCCGCGCTTCTTGATCGTCAGACGGGTCGACTCGCGGCTGGTCATGTAGACGTGGCCCGCCACTGCGTGGCCCGCCTCGTGAATCGCGACGGCGCGCCGCTCGTGGGGGACGTACTCGGACCCGATCGCGGTGCCTGCGTCGAGGGTCGTCACCGCCTCGACGAGATCGTCCCACGCGAACGCCGTCCGGCCGGTGTGGTGCGCGATGGTCAACGCCATCGAGGTCGCCTGCTCGATCATGGCCGGCGAGTATCCGCTCATGATTCGCGCGATCTCGTCGCGCCGATTGGGCAAGTCGAGCTCCGGGTCGTGGGACACCTTCCCGATGTACAGCTCGAGGATGTCGAGCCGATCGTCCTTGGTCGGTGTCCGGAACCAGACGTGGCGGCCCATGCGTCCAGGCCGGATGAGCGCGGGATCGAGGCGGTCGATGGGCACGTTTGTCGCGCCGATGAAGTAGATCTGGTCATTCCGCGGCCGTGCGGCCGGCAGGCGCAGTCTCGCGCTGCCGATCCGGCGCGGGATGATGAAGCTCGCGTCGAGCATCGTGTTCAGCTTGCTCGTGAACGTGCGCCGCATCCACGGCGGGTTGTCGATTCCGTCCATGACGACGAGGAGCTGGTTGAGGGCGAGCCCACCGCCCATTCCACCCATCGCGCCGGGGAACATGAAGTTGTAGAACTGGCCGAGCCGTGCGTACATGCCGCTCGGCACACCGTAGGAAACCGGGGCGCGCTGCTCGAACAGGCGGTCGCGCCACGCCCTCGTCTCGACGATCAGGTCGCCGGAGGGGTCGCGGGAGCCCCAAGGGCCGTAGAAGAGGAAGTCCTCGACGTTGGCGCCGTTCGTCAGCGGGATGAACCCCTGGGCCCCCGTGCCGAGCGACTGCCGTCGCATGCCGACGGCATCGATCTCGTCGATGAACACGATGCACTGTCCGCCCCACTTGCGGGCGAGCTTCTTGGCCCGGCGTGCGAGGAGCCGGACGATGATCGCGTCGATCCCGATGAAGGTGGCGGCGAAGCCCGAGCCCGGCATCGAGATGAACGGCGAGTTGAAGCCCGTCGCGATCGCCTTGGCGAGCATGGTCTTGCCCGTACCCGGCGAGCCGAAGAGCAGCAGTCCCCGCTCGCGCTTGCCGCCGGCGCGCTCGAACTGCTCTCCCGACTGCCAGATGTCGACGACGCGCCGCACCTCTTCCTTCGCCTCGACCTGTCCGCGGACGTCCTCGAGCTTGACTCCCCATTCCGCGTCGCCCGGCTCGAACGACTGCATCTGCGACATGTTCATGAGGAGAAGCGGGCCGAACATGATCGCGAAGTTGGCGAAGAACAGGAAGAAGACGAAGACGGCCTGGATCCAGAGCGTGGGTGAGCTGAGGATGGTGCCGATCCCGTCGAAGATGAACCCGACGCTGTCGAGCCACGAGCCGCCGCGGAAGATCCAGACGATCGTGACGACCGTGATGAAGAGGATCGCGACCTTGAACCAGAACCGCCAGAACCAGGCCCGGCGGCGCCCGACGACGTCCTCCTCGCGGAGGGTCTGGCTCTCCAGCCCGAACAGGCTGGGCCACGGGATCAGTCGACGGAAGAGAAGGTCGGCGAAGCCGCGGAAGACGATGACGACCGCCAGCGTGGCGAGCAGGGCCTGCCACCAGTTCCAGTTGTTCTGGTACGTGAACCAGACGAACAACGCGGGCGCAGTCAGGACGGCCACGACGGTGGCCGCACGCGTCAGCTTCCGCCAGCTCTTCGCGAGCTCCAGCGAGGCATCTCCCTGCGCGCGGGTGCCCGGAAGAGGCGCATCGATCGTCGCCATCGGCTCAGTGTACGCAGGTGCCCAAAGGGGCAGATGTTGGCGGACCGTTAAGCACCCGCGGGGTTCGCCCTTGCCGGCGGGGCCTCGAAGGAACGCTGCTAGCGTCGGCCGCATGACAACACAGGCGACGCTCCACACCAGCGAAGGGCCCGTCGAGCTCGAGCTCTATCCCGGCGAGGCCCCCAAGACGGTCGAGAACTTCACCAAGCTCGCGGCCGACGGCTACTACGACGGGCTCTCCTTCCACCGCGTGATCCCCGACTTCATGATCCAGGGCGGCTGCCCGACGGGCGACGGCACCGGCGGGCCGGGCTACACGTTCGAGGACGAGTTCAACGAGCACAAGATCGCCCGCGGCGCGCTCGCGATGGCGAACGCGGGGCCGAACACGAACGGCTCGCAGTTCTTCATCGTCACCGCCGACGCGTGCCCCTGGCTCGACGGCAAGCACACCGTGTTCGGTCGCGTGACGTCCGGACAGGACGTCGTCGACCGCATCTCGCTCGTCGAGCGCGATCCGGGAGACCGTCCGCGGACGCCGATCACGATCGATCGCGTCGAGTTGAGCTGACGCTCCGCGCGCTGCGGCACACAGGTCGCGATCCGGCGTCGTAACATGGTTCGCGCGACGGCCGAAGACGAGGAGGTCGACGATGGCCGAGGTGGCGCTGGATGGTGTGAGCAAGGTCTTCGAAGACGGGACGCGCGCCGTCGACGGCATGAACCTCGAGATCGAGGACGGCGAGTTCATGGTCCTCGTCGGACCGTCCGGCTGTGGCAAGACGACTGCGCTGCGGATGGTCGCCGGGCTCGAGGAGATCACCGAGGGCACGCTCCGGATCGGCGACCGCATCGTCAACGACCTGACCCCGCGCGAGCGCGACATCGCGATGGTCTTCCAGAGCTACGCGCTCTACCCGCACCTCTCGGTCTACGACAACATCGCGTTCAGCCTGAAGCTGCACAAGGTGGCGAAGGAGGAGATCGACAAGCGGGTGCGCGACGCGGCGCGCATCCTCGATCTCGAGCCGTACCTCAAGCGCAAGCCGAAGGCGCTCTCGGGCGGCCAGCGGCAGCGCGTTGCGATGGGCCGGGCGATCGTGCGCCAGCCGTCCGCGTTCCTCATGGACGAGCCGCTCTCGAACCTCGACGCCAAGCTGCGCGTCCAGATGCGGGCCGAGATCAGCGAGCTGCAAAGGGATCTCGGGGTAACGACGCTCTACGTCACGCACGACCAGGTCGAGGCGATGACGATGGGCGACCGAGTCGCCGTGATGCGCAAGGGCGAGTTGCAGCAGGCGGCAGAGCCGCAGGAGCTCTACGACCATCCGGTCAACCTCTTCGTCGCCGGCTTCATCGGCAGCCCCGCGATGAACCTGCTCGAGGCCACGCTCCACCGCGACGACGGGGCGATGAAGGTGGTGGCAGGCTCGCAGGAGATCGCGCTCAGCCGTGAGACGCTCGACCAACGGCCGGAGCTCCAGGCCTACGACGGCCGGGAAGTCGTGCTCGGCATCCGGCCGGAGGATCTGGAGGATCGCAAGCTCGCCGGCGAGACGGCGCACGGCGGGATGCTCGAGGGCAAGGTGACGCTGCGCGAGGCGCTCGGCTCCGAGATCATGGTGCACTTCTCGGTCGAGGCGTCTCCCGCATTCACCGCGGACGTGAAGGAGCTCGCGGAGGACGTCGGCGACGCCGAACGAGCGGAAGCGCACGCCCGGAAGGACTCGGCGATCCTCGTCGGCCGTTTCGGGGCCCGTTCGCGGGTGAAGTCGGGCGAGCAGGTCGAGGTCGCGGTCGACACCCGCCAGCTGCACTTCTTCGACGTCGACACCGGCCTCGGCATCTACGGCGACGCCTGAGTCGCCGTCGGACGGATCAGCCCTTCACGGCGCCGGCGGTGAGACCTGCCAGGATGAAGCGCTGGAAGACGAGCACGAGCGCGACGAGCGGAACGGTGATGATGATCGTCGCCGCCATGATCGTCCCCCAGGGTTGCTGGAACGCGCTGCCCGATTCGCCGACGAACGACGTGATCGCGATCGGGACGGTGTACTTGTCCGGGTCCTGGATAAACGAGAGGGCGAAGAGGTACTCGTTCCAGGCCGCGATGAACGCGAGCAACCCGGTGGTGACGAGACCCGGGAGGAGCAGCGGCAGGAGCACCTTGTAGAAGACCTGGAACGGCGTTGCGCCGTCGACGTACGCGGCCTCCTCGAGATCCCCGGGCAGCGCCTCCATGAAGCTCGTGAGCACCCAGATCGTGAACGGCAGCGTGAAGATCAGGTAGGTGAAGAGGAGCGCCCACAGCGTGTCGTAGATCTTCGGGAATTCGATGAACCCGATGCCGAAGCCGCTGATCATCGTGTAGAGCGCGCCGAGGATCGCGATCGACGGGAACATCGTCATCGAGAGCATCAGGTACATCACGAGCGAGCGGCCGCGGAACCGGAAGCGGCCGAGCGCGAAGGCCGCGAGCGAGCCGATCGCGAGCGAGAGCAGCGTCACGCCACCTGCGACGAGCGCGGAGTTGAGCAGCGCCTTGCGGAAGAACTCGGCCTGAAAGGCCGACTTGAAGTTGTCGAGCGTCGGATTGCTCGGGATGTACTGGAGCGGGCTCGAGAAGAGGTCGCCCTCCGGCGTGAACGCGCACCGTAGCGCCCAGGCGAACGGGAACAACGCGTAGACGAAGACGATGATCACGAGCAGGTAGAACGGCACCCGCTTGACGTTTCGCCCGAGCGGGCTGTGCCAGAAGACGCGGCTCCGGCTGACCGGGCGGACGACGGGTCCTGCCGCCTCGCTGGCGGTGCTCATCGCGTCACCACCCGCTGGAAGCTCAGGTAGATGACGACGAACAGCGCGATGACGAGGAAGATCGCCATGCTGATCGCGGCGCCATAGCCGACATAGCCGTCGCTGACGATCGTGCTCTGCGCGTAGATCGCCATCGACTGCGTGCCGAGCCGGTTGCCGAAGAACACGTAGAACACGTCGAACACGCGCAGCGCGTCGAGCGTGCGGAAGATGAGCGTGACGAAGATCGCCGGCCAGAGCAGCGGCAGCGTGATCTTCCAGAACTGCTGTAGCGGGTTCGCGCCGTCGACCTCGGAGGCCTCGTAGAGGTCGTTGGGGATGACCTGGAGCCCGGCGAGCAGGAGCAGTGCGACGAACGGCGTCGTCTTCCAGATATCGACGGCGCAGACGGCCGCGAGCGCGGTGCTCGGGTCGGCGATCCACGCGTGGGGTTGCGCGAGGATGCCCAGTCGCACGCCGGCGTCGCTGATGACGCCGTTCGACTGGAGCATCGACTTCCACATCTGCGCGGCGACGACGGTGGGGATCGCCCACGGGACGAGCATCACCGCGCGCATGACGCCGCGGCCCTTGAAGCTCGAGTTGACGATGAGCGCGATCACGAGCCCGAGCACGAACTCGAACGAGACGGTGATCACCGTGAACTTGAGCGTCGTCCAGATCGAGTCCCGGAAGATCGTGTCGTTCCAGAGGTCCTTGTAGTTCTCGAGCCCGATCCAGCTCACGGGGTTGAGCGCGAGGAACTCCTCGTCGGTGAAGCTCTGGAAGATCGTCTTGCCGAGCGGATAGAGCGCGACGAACGCGACGACCGCGAGGGACGGCACGAGCAAGAACCAGGCGAGCCGGGTCTGCCTGCGCTTGAGCTTCGTCGACTTGCGCCGGCGTGGGGGAGCGGGTACTGGGGGCGCGACGGTCGACATCTGGATGGTGGGGGAGGATGGCAGATGCCATCCTCCCCCGGCAACGGGTACCGCCGAGTTAGCGGAGGATCCGGTCGAGCTTCGACTGGATCGACGGCAGCACGCTCGACGCGGGCCGACCGTTCAGGATCTGGTTGATGCCCTGGTAGATCGCCTTGGAGCCCTCGTTGTAGTGCGTCTTGAGAGAGTTCGCCGGACGCGTGACGCGCATGACGGATGCGATCTCCGGCTTCAGGTACGGATTCGCCTTCACGACGGCCTTGTCCCGCGCGACCGCGGGGATCGTGGGCACGTTCGTGTTGGTGATGGCGTTGAACTTCTGCACCGGCGCGCTCGTCATGTAGCGGACGAACTCGATCGACGCGTCGACGTGCTTCGAGTACTTGTTCACCGCGAGCTGCCAGCCGCCCACCGTGCCGACCGACTTCCCGGATGCGTGCGGCAGCACCGTGACGCTGAACTTGCCGACGATCTTCGAGGACTTGGGGTCCTGACCGATCGAGTACGCATACGGCCAGTTGCGCATGAACGCCGCGTTGCCGCCGACGAACGCCGTGTGCGCCTCGCCCTCTTGGTACGTCGTCACGTCGCGCGGCGTGACCTTCCCGATCTGGGCAGCGAACTGATCGAGGATCCTGGCGCCCTTCGGGTTGTCGATCGTCACCTTCCCGTTGTCGATGAACCCGCCGGCACCGGCCGACTGGTACCACTCGAGCGCGTCGCACGTCAGCCCCTCGTACGAGTTGCCCTGGAAGACGAAGCCGTAGAACTGGTCGTTCGTGGCCTGCTCGCCGTCCTGGATCTTCTTCGCCATGGCGAAGAGCTGCGTCCAGGTCTTGGGCGGAGCCGTGTAGCCGTACTTCTTCAGGAGATCCGTGCGGTAGTAGAGGATCCCGAAGTCACCGAACCACGGCATCGCGACGAGCTTTCCGTCGATCGTGTCGTTCTGGACGATCCCCTGCGCGTGCTGCTTAGACGCCTGGCCGAGCTTCGGCTTCAGGTCGACGAGGTAGGGCGCGAAGGCGCCGGGCCACACGACGTCGATCATCGCGACGTCGAACGACGACGACTTCGACGAGAAGACGCGCGCCAGCTGCGAGTACGAGGCGTCGGACGCGGCCGGGTGCGGGACGACCTTCACCTTGATGCCGGTGTCCTTCGTGAACTGCTTCGCGAGCGCGAGGTCACGGTTGTGGCTCCCGCCGACGGAGTCGCCGATGAACGTGATCGACTGCCCGCCGTACTTCGCCTTGAGCGCTTTCGCACCCGGCACCTTCGGTGCGGGGTAGGCCTTCGCGGCGGACGTTGCCGACGAGGCCTTCGCGGACGACCCCGCGGTCCCGGCGGATGCGACGTTCATCGACAGCGCGACGGCGACGAGCAAAGCTGCCGTCGCGAGGACGACGATGCGGATCTTCATATCTCCTGTCCTTTCTCCGGGCGCGGCAGGCGCGCTCGGCACCGGAGTGAGCGTTGTGGACGATGCGGTCTGGCCGGGCGGGAGACGATCATCGCCGCCGGCACTTCTGCAGACCACCCCAATGCCACCACGCCAATCTATCCCACCGGCGGCCACCGGACGCAAACGCGCCCCGATCTCACCTCCGGCGGCGGGACCCCTCTGACGCGCCCGTGCCGGGCCGGAACTACGCTCCTCTCATGGAGCTTGCCGGAAAGACCGCCGTGGTCACGGGCGCGTCGTCGGGGATCGGCGCTGCGACCGTGCGGCAGCTGCGCGCGGCAGGGGTGCGCGTGGCGGGCGGCGCGCGCCGGGTCGAGCGGGTCGACGCGGACGTCGCGCTCGAGCTCGACGTCACCGACGAGGCAGCGAGCCGGGCGTTTGTCGACGCTGCAGTCGAGGCGCTCGGCGGGATCGACATCCTGTTCAACAATGCGGGCCTCGCCCTGGGTCGCACTCCGTTCTCCGAGTCGAGGCCGGAGGACGAGGCGACGGTCATCCACACGAACGTCGACGGCGTCCTGCGCATCACGCGCCTCTGCCTGCCGCATGTGCGGGACGGGGGACACATCCTCTTCATGGGGTCCGTCGCCGGCCGCCAGGCGTACCCGCACGGCGCCTCGTACATCGCGTCGAAGTTCGCGGTGCGGGGCTTTTCCTACGCGTTGCGCGAGGATCTGCTCGGCCGCCCGATCCGGGTCACGACGGTCGACGCGGGGCTCGTGGAGACGGAGTTCTCCGTCGTCCGCTTCTACGGCGACCAGGACAAGGCTGATGCGGTCTACGACGGGCTCGACCCCGTCACGCCGGAGGAAGTCGCTGAATGCGTGCTCTTCGCGCTGACGCGGCCGTTGCACGTCAACCTCGACGAGATCGTGATCAAGGCGCTCGCGCAGTCGAGCGGGGCACGCGTGGTCCGCCGGGAGGCATAGCCGCCGCGTGTCGCTGACGATCCTCGAGGGCTCGACGTTCTGCATCTGCGACGAGCTCGGCGACGTGCGGGGCGGCCTCGGGGGCCTCTACGCGCACGACACGCGCTTTCTCTCGACCCTGACGCTCACCATCAACGGCGAGCGGCCGCTCCTGCTCTCGTCGGGCAGGGTCGAGTACTTCTCGGCTGCCTTCTACTCCCGCAATCCCCTGGCCGGCGGGCTGGACCAGGACGCCCTCTCGATCGCGCGACACCGCTTCGTCGGCGACGGCCTCCAGGACCATGTGGTCATCCGCAACGAGACGCGCGCCCGGCTCAGCTTCACCGTCGAGCTGGGCTTCGGGACGGACTTCGCGGACATCATCAGCGTCAAGCAGCACGACTTCGCGCTCGGTGACCCGCTGCACGCCCCGGAGCTGCCGTCTCTCGCAGCGGCGCGCTTCGACGAGCGCGCAGGCCGGGTGGTGCTCGAGGAGGGAGACGGACGGAGCGGTCGGACGCAGGTCGTGCTGTCACGCACCGCGAGCGGCCGCGGCGGGGTCGTTCGCTTCCCGGTGGCACTCGCGCCCCACGGGTCGTGGGACGTGCGGATCGACGTCGCCGTCTCGCTCGACGGCGAGGTGGAGCACCCCGAGCAGGTCGAGCGCCGGTTCGGCACCGAGCGGGCGCGCGTCCGGGAGTCTCTCGACACCTGGTCGATGCGGCTGCCACGCCTCTCGACCACGTCGGACGATCTCCGTCACGCCTTCGGTCAGTCCGTCGCCGACCTGGCCGCCCTCCGGCTTCGGGCCGGCGAGGGGCCTGGCCACCTGCCCGCCGCGGGGATGCCCTGGTTCATGACCGTGTTCGGCCGCGACACCATCATCACGAGCCTCCAGACCATGCTGCTCGGGCCCGAGCTCGCGGTCAGCGCGCTCGAGACGCTGGCGTCACTCCAGGCGACTACGGACGATCCCACGATCGACGCCGAGCCGGGGAAGATCCTCCACGAGCTTCGCGCCGGACGTGCGGCGGAGAAGTGGTTCGCGCGCTACTACGGGACGGTCGACGCGACGCCGCTGTACCTCGTGCTCCTCTCGGAGGTCTGGCGCTGGACGGGCGACCGTGAGCTCGCGCTGCGGCTTCGCGCGCCCGCGCTGGCGGCCCTTGCCTGGATCGACGACTACGGCGACCGCGACGGCGACGGCTTCGTCGAGTACCAGCGGCGTTCCAACGGTCTCGAGAACCAGTCGTGGAAGGACTCGGGGGACTCTCAGCGCTTCCGCGACGGCCGGTTCGCCGAGCCTCCCATAGCGCCGGCCGAGGTGCAGGGTTACGTCTTCGACGCGAAGAAGCGGCTGGCCGAGGTGGCCCGCCACGCGTGGAGCGACGAGCCGCTCGCGGCGCGGCTCGAAGCCGAGGCCGCCGAGCTGGCTGCTCGGTTCGACACCGCGTTCTGGGTGCCGGAACGCGGTGGCTACTACGCGCTCGCGCTCGATCGCGACAAGCAACGGGTGGACGCGCTCTGCTCCAACATCGGCCATCTGCTCTGGAGCGGGATCGTCCCCGA
>Ga0105239_10007191_pt1 | contig 12796 bp, 13 predicted proteins | sample KBSC44metaG_FD_92761 | JGI IMG/M metagenome (GOLD analysis project Ga0105239, IMG submission 92761) | Corn rhizosphere microbial communities from Kellogg Biological Station, Michigan, USA - KBS C4-4 metaG | ecosystem: Host-associated > Plants > Roots > Rhizosphere > Soil | place: Michigan, USA...
GTGGGAGCAGTATACTCAGGCCCTCCTAAGCTCGGGCGAGTTCTATTACATCAACTAAGAGAAGAAAGGACTTTACAATGAGCGACAAGCGACTCTTTCCCCCGTCAACGCGCCGCGATGCATTGAAGACGTTTGCGAATGGCTTCGGGCTGGCGTCGTTTGCCGCTCTGGCCGGGCGGCCGGTTGAGGCAGCTTCTCCGGCGATCGCCGGGAACCCGTGGACGCCCAAACCGCCCCACTTCGCGCCTAAGGCTAAACACGTCATCGTAGTGTTTCTGCAGGGTGGACTCTCGCAGGTGGATAGTTTCGATTACAAGCCGATGTTGGATAAGTTCGACGGTAAGCCGCTGCCCTTTGAAACGCCGCGTACTGAATTCGCAACTGGGAATCTGATGCGGTCCCCGTTCACTTTTAAGAAGTATGGAAAGAATGGAACGGAGGTCAGTGAGCTTTTTCCGCATATCGGCCAAAACATCGATGACTTCTGCATCGTTCGATCGATGATTTCCGATATACCAAACCACGGTCCTTCTGTCTATATGATGAACACCGGGACCATTCGGGCCGGACGCCCTCAGATGGGGTCGTGGGTCGTATATGGGCTAGGTACCGAAGATCAGAACCTTCCCGGGTTTATTGTCCTCACTGCGGGAGGCGGAGGCGGAGACTTCTCGTCAGCATTCCTGCCGGCAGTCTATCAAGGCACTTTGGTCCCCTACAACCAGCCCGATCCGAAAAAACAGATTCAATATCTGGCCAACGCACGGATGAATCTCACGCAACAGCGCGAACAGTTGGACCTGCTCCAGGATATGAATAAGTCGTATTTGGATCGGGTGGACGGAGCGCCGGAGTTGGAGGCCACCATCCAATCGATGGAAGTTGCCTTCCGCATGCAGACCGAGGCTCCGGACGTATTCGACACTCGTAAGGAAAGCAAAGAGACCCTTGCCAAGTACGGCCAGGGCGGCATCTCGCAGGCCTGCCTGACGGCGCGCCGGTTGGTCGAAAAAGGCGTTCGTTTTGTCCAGATCGTGCATGCGGGTTGGGATCACCATGCCGACATCATGGGCCATAAATTTACCGCGCATGACGTCGATCAGCCCATCGCCGCGTTAGTACAGGATCTTAAAGAACGCGGCATGCTCGACGATACCCTGGTTCTTGTCACCAGCGAATTCGGCCGCACGCCAGTGCTCAATCTGGGCGGATTCCGGTCGGTTCACAATGGCCGGGACCACAATATCTACGGCTTCACGGTCTTGATGGCCGGAGGCGGATCCAAAGCCGGCGGTATCTACGGGACCACCGACGATTTCGGTTTCAAGGTAGCCGAAAATCCCGTCCATGTGCACGATCTTCACGCGACAGTGTTACACCTGCTGGGACTGAATCACGAAAAACTAACATTTAAGTACAGCGGGCGTAATTTCCGATTGACGGACGTAGCCGGGCGAGTCGTTAAAGACTTGATAGCCTGACCGAACAAGCGCCATAACTGGTCTTGTCTGAGCCGCCTGCCGACCTTTTGTATGCGCTGCCACCGCTCAATCTTGCCGCTGAATTACAAGACTTGTGGCTTTTGCCAACGCCCGAGTTAAGTCCTTGTTCCCGGCTTGCCGTTTTGTTTGCGGCGTCACGCAGAGGCTATCGGACCCACCAAGCGCCATCCCTCCAGCGTTACTTGACGGCCCTTTTCGCCTTCCCCTGCAGCTTTCAGAGGATTTCACGACCGCCACGAACTCGCTGGACGTTCGGTAACCCGGACTGCTGGGAAGCAGAGTTCTTAAGCCGGCCGTGTTGGCCAGCGGACCTCAGGTTGCGCTCATACGCCCGAGCGGCGTCCACGCGATAATTCCAGAATTCGGTCGGCGGCTTCGTGCGGCCGGTCGACGGAAGGCATGACGATCCGGCTGGTTTCGCCCGCCGTCTCCAGTGACAGATGGCCGATATTCAGCATCCTCTGGCCAACCGTCTGGTCTACGCGAACATCTTGTACTTTGGCCAGCTCCATCGTCCGAGTGGTTTTTGAGAGAAGACCAGCTTCGTAACGCAGCCGGTCATCCAGGATCGTTAGCTTCACCAGCCGTCGCCGGATGTGCCGGACCGCGAGGTAAAGCGCCGCCAAGGCGGGGAGACCGAGCAATCCCCACATCCGCTCGTCCTGATTGCGGATCGCCAGCAAATAGACGGCAATTCCAATTGCCGTGAGCAGGCACAGGACATAGCCGATCTTGATGATTTTGACCGAAGCAGTGACCTGCACGCGAGCATGATAGCATCCCCTGCCCTGTGCCGTCCTGATTTAGACCTTCCGCTACGCCGCTGCATTTTTTCCTTGCAAATTCCCCTTTTCTTCGCCTATCATGTTGGCATGGCTCTCACCAAGCGGCAGAAAGAGTTCCTGGATTTTGTGGCCGGGTTCCTCGAGAAGCGGGGATACAGCCCCAGCTACGAAGAGATCGCCGAAGGGCTGGATCTGGCTTCACTGGCGACCGTGCACAAGCACATTCTGTCGCTAGAGACCAAGGAATATGTGAAGCGCGGGTTCAATCAGAGCCGGTCGCTGGAGGTCTCGCCGAAATACTACGAGGAACAGCGGCAGCACCGGCAGATGCCCGCCCGCGTGGAGGTACCGCTGCTGGGGCGGATCGCCGCCGGGCAGCCGGTGGAGGCGATCGCCGGCGAAGACACACTCAACTTCGCGGACTTTGCGGGCGACCCCGATACCTACGCCCTCAAAGTCCGCGGCGATTCGATGATCGAGGATCACATCTGCGACGGCGACTACGTCCTGATCGAGAAAGCCAGCGCGGCGCGCAACGGCGAGATCGTGGTGGCGCTGGTCGATGGCGTCGAGACCACTCTCAAGCGCTTTTATAATGAGCCGGGGGATCAGGTGCGGCTGCAGCCCGCCAATGCCGCAATGCAGCCGATCTTTGTGCCCAAAGCCGCAGTGAGTATTCAAGGGAAGCTGCTGGCGGTGCTGCGGAAGTATTGATTGTCACACCGCGACGCCTACACGCCACAGGCAATAGGCGATGGCCTGGCGGAAGTAGAGCCAGCGCTCCTGCCAGGTGTCGAGGGGCTCCGATGGCCGGGGCGAGCCAAACACATCCATTCCTTGTGATTCGAGCATTTTCTTGACACGGTAGATGTGATAGCCGTCACTCACCACAATGCACGATTTCAAATTCATGCGCCGCATGATCTCGGCTGCGGCCACCGTGCTTTCAAGGGTGGTCGATCCCGCGGTTTCCGTCAAAATGGCTTCCGATGGAATGCCGTGACGGCTCAGATAGGCGCGGCCCACTTCGGCCTCGGTAAAAGTAGGATCGCCGCCGGCCCCGCCGGTGGTCAGGATGCGCGGCGCCCACTGCTGGCGGTAGAGAAAAAGCGCATGATTGAGGCGGGCCTCCAGGATCGGCGAGGGCTTTCCGCGATACTCGGCCGCGCCCAGAACTAAGATGACGTCGGCCGGATGCAATTCGTCCACGATCGACTGGCGGCGAATGTCGCGAGCCACCGACATCACCCGGGTCAGCGCGGCTGCGGCGGCCAGGCCTAAAAGCAAGACCGCGATCAATCTGAGGGGCCGTTTCATGTGTGTGAATTCGGCGCGTTTAGAATCATTGTAGTGGACTCCCTCAGCGACAAGAACCCGCTGCTCAAACAAATCCGCCGCGCCGTGTCGCGGGGAAGCCTTACCGAGAACGGTTATGCGGTGGCCGAAGGCGCGCATTTGCTGGAAGAGGCGCTGGCGGCTAAGTGTGAAGTTGGCGCGGTGATCGTAGCCGAGTCGGCGCGCGTGAACTATCCGGACGCCCGCGTCGTCAGCGACAAAACTTTTCGTGAACTCGCATCGACCGAAACGCCGCAGGGAGTGATTGCGCTGGTGCGCCCACCAGTTTCGGCGTTGGATCAGATGACATTCGGCGACGATCCTCTTGTAGTGGTGCTGGATGGAGTGCAGGACCCGGGTAATGCCGGCGCCATTGTGCGCGCGGCCGAAGCGTTCGGCGCAAGCGGAGTTGTCTTTTTGAAGGGCACCGTGAATCCCTACAATCCCAAGTGCATTCGCGGATCGGCCGGTTCGGTGTTTCGAGTGCCGCTGATCGCCTCGGTCGACGCGGATGAAATTTTGCGGCACCCGGAAATCGCATGGTACGCGGCAACGCCGCGCGCCCGGAAATTGGCGAGCGACGCCGGTCTGGCTGCGCCCTGCGGGATTATCATCGGGAGCGAGGGGCATGGAGTCAGTCCAGTGCTGGGGGCACGCGCTACCGGGCTGCGAATCCCGACCTCGGGAGTGGAATCGCTAAACGCCGCAGTGGCCGCGGGTATCTTGTTGTATGAGGCCCGGCGGCAGAGAGCGATGGGGATTGTAAGGGGAACCCAGTGAGCCTGTTTGATACCACGCCGCCCGACTCCACGAGTTCCGAAAGTGACGCCAAGCGTCCGCTGGCCGAGCGCATGCGCCCCGAAAAATTCGAGGATTTCGTCGGGCAGGAGCATATATTAGGCCCCGGCAAACCGCTGCGCGTCCAAATTGAGCGCGATGAATTACAGTCGCTGATCCTATGGGGACCGCCCGGAGTGGGCAAGACCACGCTCGCCCGCCTGATCGCGCGCCTCACTAAAGCCGATTTTGTGCCGTTCAGCGCGGTCCTCAGCGGCATCAAAGAGATCAAGAGCGTGATGGCGGACGCCGAGCGCAGCCGCCGCCTGGGCCGGCGCACCGTGCTGTTTGTCGATGAGATTCACCGCTTCAACCGCGCCCAGCAGGACGCCTTTCTGCCTTATGTGGAGCGCGGCGACATCATCTTGATCGGCGCCACCACGGAAAACCCGTCTTTTGAAGTGGTGTCGGCCCTGCTCTCCCGCGCGAAGGTCTACGCGCTGCGCGCCCTCGACACGGAGGAAATCGTCACGCTGCTGCAGCGGGCGCTAACGGCGCTGGGACTCGCCGCGCCGCGCGACTCGCTGGAGCAAATCGCGGTGTATTCAAATGGCGACGCCCGTGCCGCCTACAACCTGTTGGAACTGGCTTCGGCGGTGGCGCACGATGGCGTGCTGGATGCAGCGGCGATCGAGTCCGTGCTGGGCCGCAAGATGTTGCTCTACGACAAGAGCGGCGAAGAGCACTTCAACCTGATTTCCGCCCTGCATAAGAGCGTGCGTTCCTCCGACGCCGATGCGGCATTGTATTGGCTGGCGCGCATGCTCGAAGCGGGCGAAGACCGCCTGTATCTCGCCCGGCGCTTAATGCGCATGGCGATCGAGGACATCGGTTTAGCCGACCCGCGCGCGCTGGAACAAGCCGTCGCCGCCCAGCAGGCGGTGCATTTCCTGGGCATCCCCGAGGGAGACCAGGCGCTGGCGCAGATCACTCTGTACCTGGCCGTCGCGCCCAAGTCTGACGCCGCCTATCGCGCGCTCAACGTGGCCCGCGAAACAGTGGCGAAGACGTCCGCCTTGCCGGTCCCCATGCAACTGCGCAACGCCCCCACCAAACCTATGAAGGAATGGGGCTACGGAGCCGAATATCAGCACGCCCACGCCTTTGAAGACGCCATGAACACGATGGAGTGCCTGCCCGACAATCTCCGCGGCACTGAGTTCTATCAGCCCACTGAACGGGGTGTCGAGCAGCGTATCTCCCAGCGGCTGGCGGAGATCCGGGCGCGCCGCAAGTCAGGCCCGTAGGCCCGTAGCGCCCGTTGTCTCTAGGGCACGCATGGGAAATGGCAGCAGATGGTCAGGCGGCCCAGGAAGGCGGTACCGGAGCACTGAGACCTTAGTACTAGCTGCAAATAGGCCAAGTACTCTATTGCGAGAACACGTCCAAAACACGACACTCATAGAGCGAGGTGAGTGCTTTGAGCCTGAACGAAAAATTACCGTCCGACCGCCGGCACTCAGATCGATTCCCGATCGAGCGCGAGGTCCGGTTCCGCGTCTTGAACAAGCGCGGGGGCGAAGAGACCGGCGACGGCAAGACTTTGAATATTTCAAGTTCCGGCGTCTTGTTTACGTCCGAGCAGATGCTGCTTCCGGGACGGCGTCTGGAACTATCCATCAGCTGGCCGGTGCAGCTCAATGACCTGGTTCCGCTGAAGCTGGTGGCCCGCGGTAGGGTCGTACGTTTTGAAGAAGGCCAAGCCGCCATTGAAATTCAGCAGTACGAATTCCGCACGCAGGCGAACGCAGCCGCCCTCCGGCCCGGAGGACCGTTAGCCAAAGTGAATTGACTTGTCTCCTTGTTGTCTCCTTGTTTTTCTTGCCCGTGCAAGACACACCCGATAGGGGGCTTGTACGGGGACCTTACCGGGGTGTGCCGTTATCGGAGGTGGCACACCCCATTTTTTTGCCTGCTTCGTCCGCCCGCCGCCGCGTCTGTCAATTCTTCTGTTCCACCCGGCGCTCCCGCCAGTGCGCCTGTTCCACCCGCCTCCGCTCCCTTAAACTGGTAGAGGATTCATGCGGAAACTCTATGCGAAGTGGATGTACGATTGGGAGGACCGTCTGTGTTCCCGGGCCACGGACCGCAAGGTCCGCCCATTCGAGTGGGGACTTGAATGGACGCGCGACTGGCCGGTCTCTCGCGATCATCCCCAGAACGGGCATGATTCCCATTCTTATCTGCGTCTGCTGAACCGAGCCGCGCTGGAATCGAGCGACAGCTTTTTCTCGTATGAGACGCCTGCCGACTTCGAGCTGCAAGGGAACCTGCTGCGCTTCACCAGCGCGGTGGAAACGCCGCACCCGGAAAACAACCGGGTGCATGCCCAGTGGTTTCCGGCCCTGTACAAGCCGGGCTCGCGGCGCGTAGCGGTGTTGGTGCTGCCGCACTGGAATGCCTCCGCGACGCAGCACAACGCGCTGTGCGTCGGCCTCGCCAAGCTGGGCATATCGGCGCTGCGCCTAAGTCCGCCGTATCATGATTACCGCATGCCGGCCGAGCTCACCCGGGCCGACTATGCGGTGTCCTCGAACATCGCGCGCACCATCGACGCCACCCGTCAGGCGGTAATCGACACACGCAGCGCCGTCGACTGGCTGGTTTCGCAAGGCTTCGAACGTGTCGGTGTTGTCGGCACCAGCCTGGGTTCCTGCTACGCGTTCCTGGCCAGCACCCACGATCCTCGCATTGAAGTAAACGTTTTCAACCACTGCTCCACTTACTTTGCGGATGTGGTCTGGGAGGGTCTCTCCTCGCAGCACATTCGCCGGAGCCTGGAGGCTGAGGTTACCCTGGAGCAGTTGCGCGACGCCTGGATGGTAATCAGCCCGCCGCATTATATCGAACGCTACGCCAAGCTCAAGAAGAAGTCGCTGTTTATCTACGCGCGCTACGACACTACCTTTCCGCTGCGCTTTTCCGAACAGGTGATTGCCCGGGCGCGGGAGCTCAAGATGGACTACAAGGCAGTGGTGCTGCCGTGCGGTCACTATACTTTGGGGGAAACGCCCTTTAAGTTCCTGGACGGCTTCCACATCTGCAGCTTTTTGAAGCGCAATTTGTGAGCGGCAGCCGATCTCTGCGGTCTATCGGGTTGAGGGTTCCCCGCCGATAAACAGCTTGATGACGAGCATGCTGAATCTCGAAACGGGGGCTCTCCCCGGCGTCGAATCACGAGAAGTCAAATCGCGAGCGGTTGAATCGCGAGACGCCGCCGGGCAAGATCCAGCGTCGCAATCGCTTACCGCAACCCCTGAATACGAAATCGTTCTGGGACGCGCGCAGATCGCGAGCTGGTTGTTCGTAGGAGTCGTGGCCGTAGCGATCTGCTCCTCACTGGCCTACCTGGCGGGCGAGAAAATCTCCGCCAGGAAAACCGTGGCGATTTCCAGGCCCGTGGCCCCGTCGGCGTCGGTACCGCCGCCACCGGTTGCGGCCTCTGCGGAGCTTCCTCAGGCGTCGATTATGGTTGCCCCGAAAGCGGACTTAGCCCCGCTGGTGAAGAATCAAAAAACAGTCGCGCCCTTGTTTGCCGAGCCGGAAATAGGCAAGGTCTATCTCCAGATCGGGGCCGTGGAGCGAGGTATGGCGACGCTTCTTGCGGAAGGACTGCGCACCCATGGATTCGACTCATTCGTCGCTCCGGGACCGAATGATAAGGTCTTCCGCGTGCTGATCGGGCCTCTGCCCAATCCCGCTACTTTCCAACAGGCAATGGCCACGGTGAATGCGCTGGAACTGGCTAACTTCGCCCGTAAATACCAGAAATAAGTAGCGCGAGGCGGTTTAGTGGGGCGGCCGGCGCAGATCCGAGTCCACCTGTTTGTAACCTGCCGGCACTTCAAATTTGGAAGTGTCAGCCGGACCCTCAGAGAAGGCGGTCAGATTCATCACCTGTTAAATTAACTTAGGTGGACGGAGCTATCATCGTAGACAAGCCGCGCGAATGGACCTCGCATGACGTAGTCAACAAGATGCGGCGCCTGGCGGGCACGCGCAAGATCGGGCATCTGGGGACCCTCGACCCCGGCGCGACGGGTGTCCTGCCGCTGGTGATCGGCCGCGCTACGCGGCTGGCCCAGTTCTTTACGCGCAACGACAAGACCTACCAGGGAGTGATCCATTTCGGCTACTCCACCGACAGCTACGATATGGACGGCGTGGCGACTTCCCAAGAGACTCCGGTTACGCTGGACCGGCAGGCGCTCGAATCCTTGCTAGACCGGTTTCGTGGCGAAATCCAGCAGGTGCCGCCTCCGGTCTCCGCGAAAAAAGTCGCGGGGCGGCCAGCGTATGAACTGGCGCGCAAAGGCCAGACGGTGGAACTGGAGCCGGTGACGGTAAAGGTTTACGACCTGCAGCTTTTGGGCCTGGAGGGTTGCGAAGCCACTGTCCTTCTGCATTGCTCTGCGGGTACATATGTCCGAAGCATCGCGCACGACGCGGGCCAGGCGCTGGGCTGCGGGGCATTCTTGAAATCGCTGCGCCGGACAGCTTCCGGAGATTTCAACATCGAGCGCGCCAGAACGCTCGAAGAACTGGCAGTGCTGGCGCATGAAGGCCGCTTGCAAGAGGCGCTGATCCCTGCCGCGGAATTACTGCCTGCGTTTCCGGCGGAGCTGGTGGATGCCATTACAGCCGGGCACATACGCAACGGACGCGATTTTCGGGTCTCGCCCTTTCAGGCGCGGGAAGGGACGCGTTACGTGAAAGCCGTCACTCCGCAAGGCGAGCTGGTGGCGATCGGCGAGGCGCGGCTGCCGCATGTCTATCACCCTGTGCTGGTGCTGTAAGGCCTGGAAAGCCCGTCCCACAAGGCAAGAAGTGAAATAAGTTTCATTTTTGAGGCACTTGTGCGGGACCTAAGTTCAAGTATCCTGAAATTAATGGCGGGCTTTTTGACTACCGTGCTCTTCATCGGTTTACTGGCCGGCACGGCCCCCACGCCGCTCGCAGCCGACGAAACCCCAGCTGCAAAAACGGCCGATACATTTTTCGCGGGCACCGTATCACAGTTCAGCGCCGAGACCGTCATCGTCGGCAGAACCGTTCGCGGCAAAGCCGAGAGCCGCACCTTCAACCTTACTCCCAACACTAAGATTGAAGGCAAGCTGGCCGTCAGGGTTCGAGTGACGGTGCGCTACATTACGGATGACGACGGCGACACCGCCACTCTGATCGTCGTGCGCGGATCCGCTCCCGGTCCCAAACCGCCGAAACAAAAGAAACAGTAAGTTTAACTTTTTTTGCCGATCTTTTTTCTACGGTTCTTGACCCAGCCAGGCTTGTTCACCTGGCGCGCCCGGCCCAGCGCCAGCGCGTGGCTGGGCACCGCTTCGGTAATCACGCTGCCCGCGGCCACGTAGCTATCCTGCGCGATTTCGACGGGCGCCACCAGCGTCGAATTGCTGCCGATGAAGGCCCCGGCGCCGATCTTGGTGGCGTGTTTTTTCTCGCCATCGTAATTGCAGGTGATGGTGCCGGCGCCTACATTCACGCGCTCCCCGATTTCCGAATCGCCCAGATAGGCCAGGTGCTGGCTCTTGGCGCCGGCCCCCAGACGAGTCTTTTTCAATTCGACGAAGTTACCGACACGCGCCTCGGGGCCCACCTGGGCCTGCATCCGTACGCGGGCGAAGGGACCCACCTGGGCGCCGGGATCGACACGCGAGTCGGCAATCAGAGTATAGGGCGCCACCACCACCCGGTCGGCGAGTTCGGCCGATTCGAGAATGGCGCCTTGGCCGATGCGGCAATCCTCCCCGATGGCGGTACTGCCCAGCAAACGGACGAAAGGCTCGACGATGGTATCGGTGCCGATGCGCACCTGGGCGTCGATGGCTACGGTTTCCGGGAGTTCGATGGTGACTCCGGCGAGCATCAGCTCGCGAGCCTTTCGCGCGCGCAGGATACGGTCCGCCTCCGCCAGCTCGACGCGCGTATTGATGCCCAGCAGTTCGCTCGAATCGTCCAGATGCAGGGCTTGCACGCGCTGTCCGTGTCGATTCAAGATCGCCGCCATATCGGTAAGGTACAGCTCGCCTGATGCAGAGTTGGGCTTAATCTCGGCAAGGTGCTTCCACAGCGCTTTTGCGCGAAAGCAGTAAATACCGGAATTGATGACGCGCACCTGAAGCTGTTCGGCATTCGCGTCCTTGTGTTCTACGATGGCGGCCACATTCCCCACCTCGTCTAGAATCACGCGGCCGTAGCCGGTGGGATCGGCGAGCGTGGTTGTGATCAGGGTAGCAGCAGCGTCCGACCCGGATTGAACCTCGCGCAATTGTTTGACCGCCGCCGCCGACAAAAGCGGAGTGTCGCCGTAGAGCACCAGCAGTAGCCCATCCTGCTTGGCATCGGCCTTCTGCAACTGCTCGCGCGCGCACATCACGGCGTGGCCGGTGCCTTTCTGCTGAACCTGGCGCGCAAAGCGGACTCCCATGGGCTTCAATAGGGCCTCGACGGTATCCGCCTGATGGCCGGTCACCACCACAATTCGATCCCGTGAGGTTACGGCGCCCGCCGCCAGCACCACGTGCTCCACCAGCGACAGGCCGCCGGCGCGATGCAGCACCTTGGCCTGCTTGGAGCGCATACGGGTTCCCAAACCCGCCGCTAGAATCACCACGCTAGTCTTCATAGCTTCAGTTTCCGTTTTCTGCGGCGTCCTTGCTGAGCCAGTTCCAGGGTCACCGCGGCGATCGAGCCCGGATCGTGGCGGATCTTCGCACCAGCCGTGGCCCGCGACATGCGCAGCAGGTCGGCGGAAAGCACCTCCAACCCGAAAGCCTCCAGGTTCTCGGTGTCATTCTCAACCGGTTGAGCAAACTTAGCCTGATAGGGGTTCAGAAGCCTTCCCGGCAGCGAGCCGGTGTTGACCACGCATACATCGATCAGGTTGCGAGCTTTCCCGCAATGGCGCAGGATGGCTCGCACATGATCCGATGCGCGGAAGTTGGTGGTCTCTCCCGGCTGCCACATCAAATTGACGAAATAAGCCTTGAGGGCCGGCGAGTTCGCGATCGCCTGTGGAATGCCGTCTACCAGCAGATTGGGAATGACGCTGGTGAACAGCGATCCTGGGCCCAGTGTAATGAGATCGGCATGGGCGATCGCCTCCAGCGTCTCGGCGAGGGGCTTAGGCTTGCGCGGCCGCAGCGCGATGCGCTCGATGCGCGAAGTGCTGCGGCTGATCCGCGTCTCGCCGCGGATCGTGCGGCCATCGGCAAGCGTGGCCTCCAGTTCGACATTGGCGGAGGTCGCCGGATAGATGCGGCCCAGCACGGAAAGCACCTGGGAGGAAAGCGTCACGGCGTGGGCGAAATCTCCGGTCAGATGGGTCATAGCCGTCAGGAACAGATTGCCGAAGCTGTGGCCCTTCAGTCCCCGGCCGCTGGAGAAACGGTATTGAAACAAACTTGAGATCAATCCCTCATATTCCGCCAGCGCGACCATGCAATTACGGATATCGCCGGGGGGGAGCACATCGAAGTCGCGGCGCAGCCGCCCGGAACTGCCGCCATCGTCGGTTACCGTGACGATCGCGGTGATCTCCAGCGAGCCTTCGGCGGCCTTCACATAGCGTTTCAGCCCCCGCAATAGAGTGGAAAGGCCGGTGCCGCCGCCGATCGAAACGATTTTTAGCGGGGACGCGGGCCCGACGGCGGGCGATTTACGGGCCAGTCGATTGCTCCTTTTCTCCTCCAGGATCGCATGCCGCAACGGCGGATTCCACATTTCAGACACTTTCAGGCGCCTGCGGATAAAACAATTATTGGGCGAAATGTTTTGTGTTGTTGATCCAGGCGGAGCGAAAATGTAACACGTGCCTGCTATAAGAGGCCATGAAGTGCGATTTGCATGTCCACACGGTGCACTCCGGCATGTGCACGGTTCCGGTCTTCAGGCGGATTTGCCGGGAGAGCTACAGCGATCCCGGCGAGGTCTATGCGACCCTGAAGCGCCGCGGAATGGACCTGGTTACCGTGACCGATCACGATTCCATCGGATCTTCCGAATCGCTCCGCCGTCACCCGGATTTCTTCCTGAGCGAGGAAGTCACCTGCCGCACCTCGCGCGGCACCGAGTTGCACGTGGCTGTCTACGACATCCGCGAGCGCGATCACATCGAGATCCAACGCCGCCGCGATGATCTCGCCGCGTTGTTCGCATACCTCCATGAGCGTGAGATTCTGTTCGCGATCAACCACGTTTTCTCCGCACTCACCGGCGCGCGCGCGGAAGCCGATTTCGACGACTTTGCCAAGTATTTTCCTGCCGTCGAAGTGCTGAACGGTCAGATGCTGCCAGCCGCTAACGGTAATGCGGAGAAAA
>Ga0105239_10007193_pt1 | contig 12796 bp, 11 predicted proteins | sample KBSC44metaG_FD_92761 | JGI IMG/M metagenome (GOLD analysis project Ga0105239, IMG submission 92761) | Corn rhizosphere microbial communities from Kellogg Biological Station, Michigan, USA - KBS C4-4 metaG | ecosystem: Host-associated > Plants > Roots > Rhizosphere > Soil | place: Michigan, USA...
ATGCTTTAGAACCAGGCTGATCGACTCCCTGGCTTCAATACCTTTATTTTTATCAGCAGGGATATCAAAATTAAGGGTGTATTGAAGGTCACTAATCACCGAGCGGCGATAGTGGGCCAGCACCAGCGATACACCTGGTTCAACTGCAGGGGCACTTACCTGTGCATAAGTTGTTACAGCATTAAAAATTACAAGAAATAAGATGATAGCGCGTGTATATATTTTAAAGATCATAGGGAAAATGTAACAGCCTGAAAGCAGTATCACCAAATTTATAAAAATGAAGCCAGTTGTTGATGATCAAAACAAACTCATAAATACTTTCATGGCATTTGATTGCGGCAGGTCATTACGATAGGCCATCAATGTGGTCAACAGGCCTTGCTCCCCTTCAATGGGATATGTTTTTATTTTCCGGTTATAATACATCTGACTAAACAGCTCTTCGGGCATTATGGTTATACCTATACCCGCTTCCACAAAATTCACTATTCCCTCCAGCGTGTTCAACACGGTACACTGATAATTAAAGATACCCTGGGTTTTTAACCAATCCTCCAGCTTGGGGCGATAGCTACAGCCCACATCAAAAACAACAATTTTAACCTGATCTTTTTTAATATACTCCGCCAGATCTGGGTAATTTTCGGCGGTCGCGATAGCCAGTTTTTCTTCTTTGATCAGGTGTACGCTCAATTCCGGCGAGGTAACGGGAGCAGCTACAAAAGCGGCATCAAGCCTGTAATTCAACACATCATTGATCAAATTCATAGAATTATCAGCCCTGAAACTCAACATCACATCGGGATATTTATCCGTAAATTCCTGTATTACTCCCGGCACTTTAAGCGCCATAGTGGTTTCGATACATCCAATTTTAAGCGACCCAGATAATTTATGAACATCTGATAACTCCTGTTTTAAGGTTTCGGTGAGGTAGTTTAATTTTTTACAATACTGGATAAATATCTCTCCTGCCGAGGTGAGCTCTACCGCACGTGATGTTCTTTTAAATAACTGTACTTTCAATTCCTCCTCCAGGTTCTTTATTCGCGCGGTTACGTTTGATTGTACCGTAAACATCGCCTCAGCGGCTTTGGTAAAATTACCATGAGCGGCCACTGCCTCAAATATTTTAAGATCATTACTATTCATAAATCACTTTTTATGATGTTATACATTATTATTAATCGTTTTTGATAATCAAACATACAATATAAATTTGACTTATGAAATCAATCACACAAACAAAATGGCAGTTAACCTTACTGCTTATCGCGGGCGGACTCTTATCCGTGCATGCCCAACAAATCATTCCTACAAAAAACAATCAAATGAAAACTACAGTTATCCATTACAACAATGTTAAAGTAAACGATCTGAATATTTTTTACCGTGAGGCAGGTCCAAAGGACGCCCCGGTTATCCTGCTGCTGCACGGATACCCAACATCATCATTTATGTTTCGTAAGCTGATACCTATATTGGCCACTCAATATCACGTTATAGCTCCCGATCTGCCGGGTTTTGGTTTTTCAGACGCTCCTGATCATACCAAATACAGTTACACTTTTGATAATCTGGCGCATGCCATGCAGGGCTTTATTGATAATTTGAAGCTCAAACGTTTCGCGGTTTACATTTTTGACTACGGTGCACCTACTGGTCTTCGTCTGGCATTGGCTAATCCCGAAAAGATAACCGGCATCATATCGCAAAATGGTAATGCTTATGAAGAAGGATTAAGCACTGCATGGAGCCCAATCCAAAAAGCATGGAACAATCCTTCGCAGGAGAACAAGGATGCCTTGAAGGCGTTTGTATCGTTGGATATGGTGAAGTTTCAGTATGAAACCGGCGTGACCGATAAATCGTTGATTGAACCGGAAGCTTATACATTTGACAAGCATATTCTCGACCTGCCTGGTCATGTGGAAATTCAGGTCGACCTGATGGTCGATTACAAAAGTAATGTGGTGTTGTACCCCAAATTCCAGGCTTATTTCAGGGATAAAAAGCCAAAATTACTGGCTGTATGGGGTAAAAACGATCCCTTCTTTTTACCAGCTGGTGCTGAAGCTTATAAAAGAGATAACCCAAATGCCAAAGTAAAATTTTATGACACCGGCCATTTTGCACTGGAAACCCATGTACAGGAAATTGGTGCCGATATCCTGGATTTCATGAAAGATTTGCCTAAATGAACGCGGCATCAAACAAAAAAGCCAGGTACACGATACCTGGCTTTTTTGTTTGTTATTAAAAACCTACAGCTTCACTTTCTTCTCACCTTCGTCCACTCCTTTAATAAACTTTATTAAACCGTTCATGTAGGTTTGCTGATCATCATACATACTCATATGGCTGCCATTGGCGCAATACAGGTAACTGCCGTTTTGAAACTGGGTAGCCATCCACTGCATATGCGCAGGATCCATCGTGTCATATTTACCGCCTATACTCAAAGTTGGGACTGAAATTTTAGGAAGATCAGCTTTACGATCCCAATGCGTTAATTTGCCTGCAATACCAAATTCGCTTGGCCCCTGCATGGTTACATATAAGGATTGATTGATTTTGTTGAAAGCTCGCAAAAGAGGTTCGGGCCATTGCTCAAACGGGAAACGGCATATATGTTTTGAGTAATAATTGGGTATCAGCAACTGCATATACTCCGGATTTTCGAAATCGCCTTTTGCTTCAATTGCCCTGATCTGGGCCAATACCTTTGGATCAAATTGCTTAGCCAAAACCTGATCGGCATATTTACCATAATCCGGGCAACTTGCCATCATGTTCGAAATGATAAGTCCTTTTAGATTTTGCTGGTATTTAAACGCGTATTCCAAAGCCAGGATACCACCCCATGAATGACCCAACAGGTAAAAATTATCTTTATCTAATTTAAGTGCCTGCCTTACCTGCTCTACCTCTTCAACATAACGGGGTAAGCTCCACATCGCGGTATCTTTTGGATTGTCGGAATTTCCGGTGCCCAATTGATCATAATAGATCACCTCAATGCCTTCGGCCGGTAAAAAGCTTTCCATACATTCAAAATACTCGTGGGTAGCCCCAGGCCCGCCATTCAGTAGCAATACTTTAATTTTAGGGTTATTGCCAATTTTCTTTGTCCATACGTTAAATTTTCCTTTTGGCGTATTGATGCGAACTACCTGTACCCCTCCGGTTTGCACACCTTTTGTAGTATCCTTTAAAAAAGCATGTAAGCTCAATTCTGTTTTCTGCGTATTGGGGTCTTTGCATGCGGCTAACCAGGTTAGCGCGATAAAAAAAGCGATCTTTAAATGTTTTATTTTCATATTGGATGGTTGGTATAACAACAGGATATAACCAATTACATAGTTTGTTATATAAAGTCCTAATTTATCAACTTTAAGTTAGTTTTTTAAGCGAAGTGATGTTTGTTGATTGCATTAAAGTTTATACATTTGCTGCATTACAGTTTCACATCAAAAACATGAAAAGAATATTAGGGCTTTTAATCACAACAATAGGCATATTATTAATAGGTGGTTTTTTTATTTTCACGCCAAATCACGCGTTTAACCCGGCTGATTCTGTCAGCGGAGTTCAGGCATCTGCCGGAATCGTTTATGGCGGGTTTATTACTTTTGGTGTTGGTATGGTTATCTTTATATCAACTTTACCATTCGCCGGCGAGAAATCAAAAAACGCCTAAGTGATATAATCTTTTAAGAAAATTTCATTTTCGATATACAAAGGGCGATCTGTTAACAGATCGCCCTTTGCTTTTTTCCAATAGTTTACCTTTGGAAAATGACTTGCGTTAAGTTCATCAATGTAAACCCAGTACATGATGGTTTAAACTATTTTATAACAAAATGACCTTTCCAGCTACGCAATCGCCCCCTTATATTGTCATATTCACCCCCTTTTTAATAGGATGGCTTCAGGTAACTTTGGTATAACAAAACAAGTTGATAGCAAATCATATTAAAACAAATTAAGGAGAATACATTATGCAAAAGATCACCACATGCCTTTGGTTCAACGGTAAAGTTCAGGAGGCCATCGATTTTTATACTTCGATATTCAAAAACTCAAAAGTTTTAGATATTACCTATTACGGTGAAACACACCCGCAGTTAGCTGGGGAGATCCTGGTAGCCCGGTTTGAACTGGACGGACAGGCGCTCATGATACTTAATGGCGGCCCGGGATTTCCGTTCACTGAAGCGATATCACTATCGGTTGATTGCAAAACGCAGGAAGAGATCGATTTTTACTGGAACGCCTTACTTGCCGATGGCGGGAAAGAGAACCAGTGCGGCTGGCTGAAAGACAAATTTGGCCTGTCATGGCAGATAGCCACATCAGAATTAGAACAAATGCTAAAAGACAAGAACACCCAAAAAGCAAACGCTGTAATGATGGCCATGATGCAAATGATTAAAATTGATATTCAAAAATTAAAGGATGTCTACGCGCAAGCCTGAGCCTAATCAATTCATTATATTTAGCTGATATGAGAGGCTCTGATTTTCCGCCGCCACGCAATGCTGATGAATATATTGGGCAGCAACCCGCAGTATTCAGGCCTACGCTTGAAGAGCTGAGGCACATTATACTGACTACTGTTCCACAGGCAACAGAAGTTATAAACTACCAGTTACCTTGTTACAAGTATCATTATATGCTGGTGGGTATTGGGGCGAATAAAAAGTTTTGCAGTTTTTATACGATGAGCCCAAGCCTGGTAAAATCAATGAAAGAAGATCTTAAAGACGTCAGGGTGTCCGGTTCAACTCTGCATTTTGTTCCCGGAGAACCATTGCCTGTTGAACTCATCAAAAAGATCATATCTGAGCGGATGATCCAGAACGAGATTCTGGCTTTATCAAAAAAAAATAAAAAGTAATTTTCATCTCTCAGGTTCTGTAACCAGGGCCTGAGAGATATTTTTATTCCTTCAATCAGGTTGAATATGATCATCTGTTTCGATCACTTCTAAATCTCCACGTTCATTTACACCATACTTTGAAAAAACCTGATTACTTTGAGGCTGATCTGGTGTGTTTTCCCGTCGCCTGGAAGGGCCCCGGAATGGTAATATCAGGATACTTAGAAAAATACAGACCTTCATTATAGCTATCAGCATAACATAGATTTTGGTGCGACTTAAACAGCCGCATTACAGCATAATAAAGCACATGATTGGTTGGGCTTTGTAGATATTTAGCCGCGGTTGATTAGTCCTGGCTAATGAGTGCCAAGATAAAGAAATGATCAATAAATTAAAAATTTGCCTGAATGTTATTCAGGCTGGGACGTAGCCGTTATAGCTTGCAGAAACCATGCCGCATGAGGTAGCCACTGTTCTGTCCAACGCCATTCGTTTCCCTTGTCCTCGATCTTAAAATCAATACCGCTGCCATCAGGGTTACCTTCTTTCCCGGTGATACCGTTGGATATTCCCCCTTTGCCAGATCCATGCCCAAAACTAGAGCTCATATAGGGTACATTATTTTTACCAAACTGATACATAAAACACATGGAATATGGGTTACAGCCCAGGATCCAGGATAATTGATCGGATGCGTAAACGGCCAGATCCTTTTTTACTCCCCAACCTCCCTTTTGTGGATAAACTAGTCGCCCACCTACTATCGCGGCCGTTGCCAATGACCCTAATCTGGCGTTTTCACCCTGCCACCACCAACCAGTTTCATTTTCATGAGGTATAAAAAAGCCATCCTTTATTTGATCGCCCAGGCGAAAAGTTTGCCGGGCATAACCAAAGGGATTATTGACCTCGTTGGTTACCCGCAGATTATAATCAAGCGCTTTTTTAATAACGCTTAGCGCTGCGGCTCTTTTTATTTGCTCTTTTTCCTTACTTAGATACCGGCACAAGGCAATAATGGGTAAACCAGCATCGGACGCGTGCCAAAAGGGGCGCCCCTGATCATTACTTATAAAATACCCGGCAGGGCTCATCCGCTTCTCGATATTTTTTGCCCGTTTACTGGCTTCTTCATGGTAAAACGAACTGTCGGTAGCTATCCAAAGTTCGGTAGCTGCCATCAAAGCGCAGTAATCATCTATGATATTTTCCTTACCATCATCATCGTATTTTGTATTATTAATGAGCAGATGAGCATAAGCACGTTTAGCAGCAACCAAATAATCGGCAGATTTATAGTCTCCATCCTTTTTTAAAGTGGAGATACGGGCCAATGCAGCTATCCCCATGCCGCCGCCTTCGCGAAAAGCGCATTGATATTCGTCGGTTGTTACACTGTTAGCCCTTAACCCTACTATCCGGCGGGCCTTCGGATCTTTACTGAAATAGCTAAAAACGATCATGTAAAAATACCCATCCTTTGATAGTGAACGCATGATGTAATCAGCACCCCATAAGGCTTCATTGGTCATACTATCATCGGCGTGAAGCTGATGCAATAAACCAGGTATGGTTTGTACAGCGTTCACCATTGACCAGGTAACCAGCGGAATTTGCTGTGGCGACATATAATTGGCATAAGCCAGGTGCGAAAAATATTTACTTATATCGCCAGAGGCATCACACCAGCCCCCGTGTACATCTGCTGTTTTATTGCTGCCAAAAAGTATTACCGCTTTATCAACATCAAGCTCGGTAGGTGTATTAGCTCTTTGCTTATTATAATAACTAATGATAGACGGAAGTGTATTCACAGCAAGCGCGTTCTCGCTTACCTCAAAACTATCGGACAGATAGGCCTTCCCATTTATACTAACACTCAACTTATACTTGCCTGTTTGTTTAAATGATGAAAAATTAGCCTGGTAAAAAAAGGCGTTCTTAACCCAATCATTTATTTGTTCGGGTCCTTTTAGTGTACCTGTAAAAACAGATCTACCTGATGAGTTGATCAATCTAAAAGATAAGTCGCCTAGTTTAATATCGTTACGAATAACCGCCCTTTTTGCTCCCCGAACATCAAAAGCAACCTGGTTAATATAAATTATGGGCGCTGCTTGAGTCGTAAAAGCAAGCACGATTAAAAAACAGGTCAATAAAGCTTTGAATTTGGAGATGTGGCTCATTTTCTACTGACAAAAATTTGTATGTGCAAATTACTAATTAATATGCCCCTGATTTTTAAATGGACCATCATTTGCCCCTATATTACCTCTACAGCACACGAATTAACAACCGTGCAACTCATCAAGTAACTGATCATCCTGAAGTTTCTTAGTGAGAAATATTGAGACGGAAGTTTATTGAATAATATAGTCCCTTTACACATTAATTTACTTAGCTTTGAAAAATCATGCGGTAACATCATGGAGAGCCTGCAGCTCACCGTTACCTTTAATTTAACAAACAATAATTTTCAATAAATAAGATCAGGAAATATCGCCGGTTCTTATAATCGTTTTAATGCCCTTGTAGAATAATACCTCACAAGGGCTTCATTTTTTATAGAAGCATAGTATGGAAGAAAGAAAGTTTTTAGCTACCTGGCAAAGGTATATGCCGGTTATTCGTTTGCATTTGAAAAAGAGCCTGAATGAAGATCAGCAGTTTAAATTGAATATAACAGATTTTGAATCGGCGGGTGGCCGCAGCAAAACAGGATATACCTTTAACATCAGTATGGAAAATGGTAAGGTGACCAATAATATCAGCGGCTCGCCTGTAGCCCGTGACCTTTATGAGGCTATCAGAACTGACGAAGCTGTAAAAGCTTTATTATTGGATAAAAACGTTAAAATAAGTGTAGGTAAATCATTTATGCTCACCATAAAAACAACCCATCTTTCTACTTACAGATAGGTTTTAAAACATAAAAAAAGGAAATAACCGATCGGTTATTTCCTTTTTTTATGAGCTCTTTTGGAGCTTCTATGATCTTTTTTTGATCTTGTATTTTTCCGGCTTATTTTCCCATGCCCTCTTTTTGAAGCATGACGAATATATGATCGCGCCTTAACCAGCTTAACTCGTGGTACAAAATCAACAACTTCTGGATGAAAAGATGGATCGAATGGACTATAATAATAAATACCAGCAGCGTCGTAATTTTTAAAATCCGCCTTTAACTTTTCGGTAAATGCCAGCTCATTCTTTTGTTCTGGCAAAGTCCATGCGGCTTCGGCCAGCCCGGCTATCCGCGGAAAAAGCATAAAATCAAGACGTTTTTCCGATTCGATAGTCTCCGTCCAGATATTAGCCTGTACGCCTACAATAAGCTTTGAATTTAATTCATCAGCGGGTACTTGCCTGTCGGGGAAACTGTAAACATCCGTTACTCTATTAAATACGCCATTCCAATTCCTGCCTGCTACAAGGCCTGTGTCCTGCAAAAAATCAAAATAAAGCGGCAAACGCGGGCAAAGCACTACCTGGTAGTTTTTCTGAAGTGCCAGGTGTAACTGACCAGGGAGATTTTGTCTCCACCAAAAAATGATCGTTTTATCAGCGGGTAAATTTCCACCTGTGGCCTCATCCCAAGCCAGTATTTTACTGTTCAAACTGGTAACGGTATCCGCCATTCGTTTAAAAAAGTACTGCTCCAACTGATTAACGCCATCAAAATTCTTTTTTTGCATCATACGTGCAATAGCTGTATCCAACGACCAGGCTTTAATACCAAAAGAAACTTCATCACCACCCAGGTGGATCATGTGTGCCGGAAATAATGAATTTGTTTCTTTGATGATATCAGCCAGATACTGATAGGTATTTTCATTGGCTGGATTAAAGGTAAAATTGGGGTAACCGGCAACACTACCACCTGTAAATTCAGGATATGCCTTGTTGGCGGCTGTTGCATGACCGGGCATATCAATTTCGGGTATTACTGTTATAAACCGTTGCGCTGCATAAGCTACAATTTCGCGGATCGCATTCTGGGTATAATATTCGGCCTCGGCAGAGGTATCGCTGTAATTACCCATTCCACCTATCGTAGCTAATTTAGGATACTTTTTTATCTCGATTCGCCATCCCTGTACATCAGTCAGGTGCCAATGAAACTTATTCAGTTTATAATAGGCCATCCAGTCAAGCAGTTGTTTTACTTTCTCTTTGCCAAAAAAATGTCTGGATTCATCAAGCATAAGGCCCCGCCATTGGTAACGTGGGGCATCGGTTATTTTACAGGCTTGTATGCAGATGTTGTTGTCATTATCGGCCTGCTGATCTTTCACAAGCTGCAGCAATGACATTAATCCATAAAAAACACCTTCTTTATTTGATGCCGAAACGGTGACACGCTCTGGTGTTATATTCAATGTATAGGCACCTGGTATTGTTGACGTGTTAGATAATACAAGGTCAATTAAGCTTTCAGAGCCGGTGCCGTTTTGTACAAGGGTCACACTTTTTGCTTTGTATACCTCTTTCTGAGCGTAAGTCACCAGGGCCAATAAAGCGGTATCTTTTGTGCCGATGGTAGTGCGGTTATTTAAATAAAATTGCCCAGCCGCTTTAGTAACCGATTGTGGTTGCGGGATGATATTTAAGTTTTGGGCTTTTACGCAGACAGAAAATAAAAGGAATGTTACTAATAGTTTAAATTTCATTCAATAAAAAGTTCAAATCAATCCGGGTGCCGCTATGATAACAAAAATCCGGCTATTTCAAGGTAATTTATTTGCAATAAGTGCAATTGGCAATTGGGTGGGTATATATTTCCAGGGACAGGGGTTGCCTACAATCAGTACAATATGGCTAATTTAAAATCATTAAGGGAGATCAATCCGCCAAATGATATACCTATATGATAATACTTTTTAGGATTTACAAGCTATACTCATTTCAACGTATCCGGCTTATAAAAACAATCATTAATAAAAAAAGCGGCCCCCTAAACATAGGGCCGCTTTGCATATATATTGGGTGGAGTTAATTTTATTTCCAGCCACCGCCCACTGAGCGGTACAGATCAGATACAGCGTTTAAACGTGCGTTCTTTACGGTTGCCAGATCAAGCTCACTTTGTAATACATTACTTTGCGCAGTGATCACTTCCAGGTAAGTAGCCTGTCCGTTTCTGAACAATAAATTTGCGTTGCTGGTAGCTTTTTGTAAAGTGCTAACACGATCAGCAATAATGCCTTGTTGTGTTTTCAGTTTTTCGATCTTTACTAAAGCATCAGATACCTCACCAACAGCATTCAGAACAGATTGTCTGAACTGTAAAACGGTTTTTTCACGATCAACCAAAGCAACTTTGTATTGCGTTTTTAACTGTCTGTGCTGTAACAATGGCTGAGCCACTGCGCCGGCTACAGTACCAAATAAAGATGCAGGTATGGTAAACCAGTTGCTTGCTTTAAAGGTATTTAAACCACCAGTACCGGTAATAGTAAGTGAAGGATACATGTTAGCCTGTGCTATACCTACGTTTGCATTGGCAATAGTTAAAGCTAATTCTGCACTCTTTACGTCCGGTCTGCGACTTACCACAGCTGATGGTACACCAGCTGATAGATTTTCAGGTATAGCAACTTCTTCTAAACGAACAGTACGTTCAACTCTGTCAGGCAGTTCGCCAGTTAATATCTTTATGGCATTTTCCTGAATAGCGATATTCTGTTCAAATCCCGGAACTAACTGGGCTGCAGATAAACGTTGAGCCTCGGCCTGTTGTACCGCTAACAATGTAGTTTGACCCGCATCAAATTGTAAACGAATAATGCGCAAAGTGCTGTCATTAAGCTTTACATTCTTTTGTGCTATAGCTAACTGATCATCTAACATCAGCAGGTTATAATAACCTTGTGATACGCTGGCCACAATATTAGTCTGCAGCAATTTTTTAGCTTCGGCTGTTTGCAGGTACGATGCCAGTGCCGATCTGCTTTGATTGCGGATCTTACCCCAGATATCGGCTTCCCAAGTCAGTCCAAGGTTTGCATTATAATCCTCAACATGCTTAGTACCAATATTGTACTGTGCAATGCTTAATCCTGTTATACTGTTATTTGAAGGGCGATTGGTATTAGCCGTTACATTCAGATTAAGCTCAGGAACGTAGTTCCATTTTACCTGTTTAAACAATAGCTGTGACGCCTCGATGTTTTTAACAGCGATCTGCATGTCGTAATTTTTAGCAATAGCGCTATCGATCAGTTTTTGCAGTGTAGCATCGGTAAAAAAGCTCTTCCACTGGATATCGGCAATACTGCTGGTATCACTGGTGTTGGCTGCGTTTCTGAAATTAGCAGGCAGCTCTGCTTTTGGAGTAGCCACATCCTTTGATACTTTACAGGCGCTTATAAAAACAGCCATCAGTATTAAAAAGGAGTATGGATTTATATATCGTTTCATTTTCTTTTGATTATTTGTAGCTATACCTGATTAATTTTTAGCCAGTTCAAAGTCTGTTACATGAACATCTTTACCACCATTATTTGCTGGTGCTTTAGGTGTTCCTGAAACTTTTTCCTGCAAGTATTGGAATATCACAAAAAGTACCGGTATGATGAATAAACCCAGGATTACACCTGAAAGCATACCACCTGCTGCACCTATACTTATAGAGTGGTTACCTTGTGCAGACGGACCTGTGGCGATACTCATCGGGAACAAACCAAACACGAAGGCTAGTGATGTCATGATGATTGGTCTTATCCTTAACCTCGCTGCTTCTATAGCCGAATCAACCAAAGTATGACCTGCTCTTCGTCGCTGTACCGCATATTCCACAATAAGGATGGCGTTTTTGGCTAACAGACCGATGAGCATGATCAAGGCTACCTGTACGTAGATGTTGTTTTCGATACCGGTTAAACCTAATACCACAAACACACCAAATATACCTGTAGGTATTGAAAGTATTACCGCCAATGGCAGAATATAACTTTCATACTGTGCTGATAATAAGAAATATACAAATATCAAACAAAGCATAAATATCACAGCTGATTGTCCGCCTGAAGAAATTTCCTCACGTGTTTGACCGGAGAATTCATAGGCAAACCCATTTGGCAATTCTTCTTTGGCTGTTTCCTCGATAGCCTTAATAGCATCACCTGAGCTAAAGCCTGGTTTAGGAATAGCGTTTACCTCGATAGAGTTAAACAGGTTGTAACGAGAAGCAGTTTCAGAACCATACACACGGGTTAATTTAACCAGGGTATTGATAGGCACAGTTTCTCCTGCCTTGTTTTTAACAAATACACGATCAATAGATGCAGGGTCAGTTCTGTCGGCAATATCAGCCTGAACGATCACACGATAGTATTTACCAAAGCGGTTAAAGTCTGAAGCTTGCGCCGTACCAAAATAAGCCTGCATAGTTGATAAAATGTCTCTGACACTTACTCCTAACTGATTAGCCTTTTCATCATCAACTTCTAACTGTAATTGAGGATAATTGGCTTTATAAGAGGTAAAGGCATAAGCGATTGCCGGTTTTGCCATCAGCTTTCCTATAAAGTTATTGGCTACACCGCTAAATTTATCCAATCTGCCATTGGTTCTATCCTGTAGCTGTACGTCCAAAGCTTCTACGTTACTAAATCCGGGAACAGTTGGAAAGCTGAACACGAAGAAGGTACCGCTTGGTATACCGGCTAATTTGCCTCTTATTATATTTTGTATATCATCAATGTTCTTAACGGCTCCCCTGTCTTTATTCGGTTTTAACAACAGGAAGATCTGACCCGCTGATGGGCTGTTGGATAGCGTTAAAAAGTTAAAGCCAGACAAGGCCATCACAAATCTTGCTGATGGCAAACCTCTCAACTCTTTTTCGGCCTGGTTGATTATTTTACTGGTATTGGCTAATGAAGTCCCGGATGGTGTTGAAACAGC
>Ga0105239_10007195_pt1 | contig 12794 bp, 6 predicted proteins | sample KBSC44metaG_FD_92761 | JGI IMG/M metagenome (GOLD analysis project Ga0105239, IMG submission 92761) | Corn rhizosphere microbial communities from Kellogg Biological Station, Michigan, USA - KBS C4-4 metaG | ecosystem: Host-associated > Plants > Roots > Rhizosphere > Soil | place: Michigan, USA...
ATCCCACAACGGACAAGGATCGATCAATCCTTTGCCAGCTTCTACCATAATGGGCTCTGACCAGGGGCCGTTTATATTTTTTGCTTTTACCACGTAAATACCAAAGTCGGGATCAGGATAATAAATGTAAAATTCACCATTATGATACCTGATGGCAGGCGCCCATACGCCATTGCCATGTTGTGTTTGTGAAAAGTGATCAAAGGGCGGCTGGCGTTTCAGAGCATGACTGATGATCGTCCAGTTTACAAGGTCTTTTGAATGCAGAATGGGTAAACCGGGAATGGCATCAAAGCTGGATGCAACGAGATAATAATCATCTCCCACGCGGCACACATCAGGATCAGAATAGTCGGCAAAGAGAACGGGATTTTTGTACGTGCCATTTTTGTTATCAGCGACCCATACTTTTGAAACGTAGGGCTGCTGGGCAAGAGCACTTACATTCATTAAAGCAATACCAAATGAAACAAGCAAGAGTTTTTTCATCATTAGTTTATTTCGTCAGAGTTGGCTTCCAGTCACCAAAGATATTGTCCATAGTATATTGTTTCGCTTCGCTTTTGGTTAATTGATGCGACCATGCTGCACGGGCCGATGTATTAGAACCGGGGCCACTGCAGTTGTACTCGGCATAGTACGCTGTTTTTTCATTTTCAACATTACGCCAGTTATCCCAACCAACAGGATTGATATGATCGCCCATGCGGGTATTGATATAAACCGTTCTGGCATAGGGACGCCACGGACGCCCCAGAAATACTTTCTTCGCAGCCGTATCGGCAATGAGATCGCAATTCAAAAACACAAAACCATATAACTGATGCGGCGTGGTAGAAGCTGCCGTGATGTAAGAATTGATGAGGCTTTTGATAGTGCATTTTTCAAAGATCACAGTAGCCGGACCGAAAATAAAATCAGTAGTGCCCTGTATAAAACAATTATAATAGTACTGACGGCTGCTGTCGATACCCACGTACAACGTGTCCTGATTACCCAGCAGGTTACAGTTCATGATGACGCATCTGTCGCCTTCAACGTGCAAGGCAACTGCCTGTCCTACCCTGCCTGCGGTGTTTTGGATGGTGAGGTTCTCGGCCCTGAAATCGTTGCCCTTTACGATCATCGTATAGGAGTTGAATGTCCTGAATTTATCATTGCCCATTTCGTCTTTTCCACCGGGAAAAGGTTTGCCTGAATAATCATCGTTAGTGATGATGGTGCTATCGCGGTTTTCGCCAATGATAGAGATATTTGTTTTCCATGAAGGGATCACGAGCTTTTCGTGATATACGCCTTTCTTTACATAAATGGTTACGCGCTCCTGCGAAAAATCGTGCATGGCATTTACTGCCTCCTGAATAGTTTTGTAATTGCCGCTGCCATCCTGTGCCACTGTTAAATGCGTTGGCCATACCTGTTGCGCTATGGCAACTGTAACAAAGGGAATCAGAATAGTAAGTGCGATAAGTCTTTTAAGCATAATATGATTTTATCTGTTCGCATGTTGTCTGAACCTAGATTTTATACGATTTTTCTGATTCTTCTACTTCGATATCTTTAATAATATCCTGTCGAAGTAGGAGAATCTGTCGCATCGTTTAAAATCATGGTTCAGACGATATAAATTTCATCTCAATCAACCACTGCTCACAAAGTGTTGTCCATAATTGTGTTGAACCGGGATTATTCCGCAGCGCAATGTTATGACCGCCCTGCGGGAAAACATGAAAGCTGGTAGAAATATTTTTATCGAGCAATGCCTGATAAAACAACAGACTGTTGTGCGGATCAACGCCTTTATCATTAAACGCATCTGCAATAAAACAGGGAGGCGTATTTGGCTTAACCTGCAGCTCAACAGAATATTTTTCTACCATCTCCTTCGAAGGAGATTTACCCAATAGATTTTCCCGGCTTCCTCCATGTGCATACACACCCATAGTTATTACCGGCGAAACAAGAATAGTAAAGTCAGGATGGAAAGAAATACCGTTGAGCGAATCACCAATGGCCGATACATCATCGGTAAGCGTGCCGAGCAATGCAGCCAGATGCCCGCCCGCAGATACACCCAGTATACCAATTTTGTTGGGCAGAATCCCCCACTTGCCGGCATTGGCGCGAACGATACGCATAGCACGTTGCGCATCCTCCAGCGGACCGGTTTCTTTTTGTTTGAGATCAGGTGAAGTGGGCAGGCGATAGTTCAATACAAAGGCGCTGATGCCCATCGTATTAAACCACTTGGCCAGTTGAAACCCGCTGATCTGGTAAGACAGATGATGATAGCCGCCACCCGGACAAATAATAACAGCGCATTTTTTATTTTCCTGTATGGAAGGAAAGAACATATACATACCGGGCGTTCCCACCTGAAAAATACGTTCGTTATTAATGCTGTCTTTTAGCCGCATGCCTTTCGAGTTGGGCATTTTGCCGGCGGGCCATAAGGGTACGAACTCCTGTGCCTGTGCAACGATCATACATACGACGCACAGCAGCGTTAAGCAAGTGGTTTTATAGTGCATTCAACAAAGATATTTGATACGAATTTAGTAGTTCCCGACAGGACACGAAGGGCCTTATGTCTTAACGCCCTGGCTTGAAACTTCTTCTCATTATTGTTTAATAAATCGTAACAGCACCCGGTCATTCAATCTTCTTACTTCAATAAAATACATACCTGCCGGTAGGTTGCTGATGTTGATAGTTGTATGATTGGTTTTTGGCGCGCTGCCATAGGAGCCTATCATATAACCGTTCATATTGTATAAATTAATAGTTGCCACTGTATAGAGCGATGCATGGTATACACTCACATAATTATGTGCCGGATTAGGATGTACGGCATATCCGGTAACGCTATCTGCAACCGGTGCAACTACCGGGGGTGTTTGCACAGTTACCGGTGGTTGCTGTACAGGTACAGGATTGGCAATGGAAGCACCTTTCACTATTACGTTTTTAAGTTGTGCATATCTGCCCGCACTGGTAGAACCGGTGCAATGATAAATCCGGAACGTAAAGGTATCACTCGTATTCATCGTTACGCCTGCCGAGCCATTTACCAGCATACTAAATAAGTCGGTTGTAGTGGTGCTTTGGTTGCTTACATCAAAGGCATTACTGAAATTTCCGCTGGTGCCGGCGGTAGCGCCGACGCCATTTTTAGATACTACTTTTATTTCCGTTGAATCGCTTCTGAAGTTTGAAACAGAATATACCACTGCCAGTTTGGTATTGCTCGATGTGTTAAAAAAGGCTGTCGACAATAAAATAGAATCTATACGCAGCTTGTGTAATGTATCTGCCGTTACAGTAAATTGCTCATAATAATTCCGGTTGAGTGTTCCGCCGGGGCCACCCATGGCGGTTGTCCAGTAACCATCGGCTGTAGCGCCATAGGCTTGTCCGTGATCACCTGAGTAGGCAACAGGCGTATTGGCTACGCTTCCGTTTGATAAAACAAGATTTTTGAATACAGGTGTTGTACCGGTAATACCTGCGGCGCGAACAGCGGCGCTATCAGTATTATCTGTTGATAAGGGCCATTGTTCCAGCACTATGCCGGCATGCAGACTGTCTGTTTGTATAGTGCCGGTTACAGGCACATTTACACTGGCAGCACCTGTACTGGCGTTTACAATATTGCCGTTGTATGAACCTGCTGTAGTTCCATTTAATCGCACAGAAATATTTGTACTGGCTACCACACCACCCGTTTGAGTTAATACAAGCGGCGTACTGCTGTTGTACCATGTATTGTTACCGGAAGAAACCTCGTAACCTGCCGGCGGTGTAATAGTAATATTATTGGTTAGATTAGAACCCGATACTATATAGGTTTGTGATGACGACGGCGCTCCTGGTCCCTGTAAAAAACTACCAGGCGTACCCGACACTGCAATAGTTGGTGTGCTTACTACAAACGCTGTATCGGAAGTAATACTGGTAAAACCGGTTTTAGATGCGCGCACAATATAATAGTACGTTTGGCCGGGAGGCGGAATATTCTCACTAAAACTAAAATTGCAGGCAGAATCTTCCGTACTTACCTGACTGCTCACCTGTGTAAAACTAGTTTTATCGTTGCTGCGATAGAGCGCGCAGGTAACACCCGTCATAGGCCAGCTCAAATTCCAGGTGAGGCTTGTGGTAGTAGTTCCTTTTTTGGCGATCAGGTTCGAAACAGATAGTTCGGGTTTAAACGCAGTGCTCAGTTCAGGCCAAATAGAATAAGGCTTCCAGTTGGCCATTGCGGGTGTATTCGCATTTACAAATATCGTATCGTTATTATAATAGATGGCAGCATCTGTAGCTGATAACTGCTTCGACCATGATACGCGGTTGCTTACATTAACCGGTGTACCATCGTAGTTTTTTGAATTGTATTCGGCATCGGTAATATAAGCGGTATTGGTGCCTGCATCCCATATACTCCATCCTTCGGGCCGTACCGTAGAGCCCATAGTGGTGTTCAAAAGCACTACTTTGTTGTGCGATTTGGCAGCATCTGCAGTACTTGCATCGTTTTGCCAGGACCGCCCCAAAGTATATGAAGTAAAGCCTCTGTTCTTCGTGATCTTACAATCTCTGAACACATAGCCATATGCAGATTCAGCCTTTGTATTTACTGCTGTTAAATAACCACCGCTTCCATTATCGAGTCGCGTGCGCGGATAAATAATACAGGTATCAAAAATTATAGTAGAGGAGCCGAACATAAAATCGGTATTACCATCGATATAACAATTCTTCAGATAGCAGCGCGTGCCTCTGTTATTGCCGCCATAATAGGTATCCTGCCCGCCATTAAAACGGCAGTTATAAAAAACTACTCTGTCTGACGTAGTGTATACCGCTACAGCCTGCGGACCATCGCCTGGAGCAGGCACTGCTGCATTGGCATCTATGCCATAGGCTGTTGAATTTTCTACCGATAAATTCATGAGCATAATATCCGGCGCATTAACGATCAAAGTACCACAGGTTGATGTTCCGTAGGTGCCCCCTGAGGAATTGGCCTTGCCTGAATAATTATCATACGAGATGATCGTTTCGGCCATGTTCTCCCCTACCAGTTGAATAAATGGTTTATTGGAAGGTATAGTCACCGCTTCAACATACTTGCCTTTCTTAATATAGATTTTATATGGAGCTGTTTGCCCCGTGGGCGCTGCATTGATAGCCGCCTGTACACTGATGTAATCACCGCTGCCATCTTTGGCTACTATAGCACGGGTACCTGCTGGTATACCTGGCGAGGTGTTGCTACCGGTTGTTGCATTTGCGGTGGCTGCCGTTGCAGAATAATTATATGCCTTATCAGCTGTAAAGATGTAATAGTAATATTGTGTACCGGCTGCCAGTGTAGAATCGGCATCGGTAAATGAAGTACCTGTTCCCAGATATACTACCGTATTTCCTGTGCCCATTGTGTTTCCGGCAATATATACACCATTGGAATTGGGTACAGGCGCTGTTGAAGATGTGCTTCGTACTACCACATAACCGCCACCATCGACACCTGTTGACGGAGCCGCCCAGCTTACGGCGATCGTTTTATTATTTGCGGTGGCTGTTGCCGAAGCAGGTGCGTCAGGCGCCGTTACATCGGCAGTTGATCCTGCATAGATTACATAGTCGTCAATATCAAAAAACGGCGATGCAGGCGTTGCTACTTTCATACCGCCAAAAGTGCTGGTGGGGGTTGACGAAGCCGTTGTTATTACGCCTGAATAAAACTGCCACACACCGGGCGTAGTTGATGCATTTAAAGTAGCGGTTATAGAACTGGTACTGATACCTGTACCGGAACCACCCAGCCCACCGTTCAGGGAGGCCCAGCCGGAAAGTGATGTGGTACTGCTTAAAGCGGATGGCACGCGATACCAGAACTGAATTATATAAGATGTACCAGACGCAAGCGGTGTAGTAGTTATTACCGGCGTAAACATGTATTTGTTGCTGCTGCTGGATGCATTGAAATGAAGATATTTTGAACCGGTGCGTGCACTTGATGAAACAATATTAAAAGCAGCAGACGCTTCCCACTGGCTGGTAGATGTATGCGATGATACGGTAGTATATGCACCTTCAGTCTGATGTTCAAATCCGCCATCCACATCAGCATAACTGCCTAATCCTTTTACTACAGACGTATTACTACCGGTTACTGCAAAATTTACTGAGGTTGCACCAGCGCTAACATGGGTTATATTTCCTGAATAAGTTCCTTCGACCGATGCATTTAAACGCACCATGATAGTTGTACTGGCAATAGTGCCGGAAGCAGGCGTTAAAACAATCGGATTGGCAGGGCCATACCACGTTGTACCATCCAACGATAATTCGTAGTTGGCAGGTGGCGTAATAGTAAGATTATTGCTGAGGTTATAACCAGCTACTGTATACGTTTGACTGGTTGAAGGCGACCCGGCAATTTGTGAAAATGCTGCGACCGTTCCACCTACAGCAATCGCCGGACTGGTATTGTTACTGGAAACGCCGTTGAGGTAATTCTCCAGCATGGTATATCCGCTAGCATCATATATATTTCTATCAGAAGGATCGTTTGGATTTAAACCATGACTGGTTTCCCAGTCGTCGGGCATACCATCGTGATCGGTATCTGTTGGCGGTGTAGTTGAGTTTAAGGTAGGCCATGCATTGACTGTTAAACTATACGCAGTTCCATGCGGATATCCGCCCTGCACATCAATAATGCGGCCCGTTCTGTTGCGCACATCATTTACAATTCGCTGATCAAGTGTATCGCGGCGCGGTAAAATAGCGCCCGCATTTTGTAATACCGATTCATACACATCTGTAGCTGCCTCTGTAGTTACAGGATAACCGAGATCAAATGGCGTGTTTACTTTCGACAACACGGTATCGGCAGCCACGCCCGTGCTCATTACTACGCCCGACCAGTTGTTGGCGGTATTAGTTGGAGAACCATCTACATAATTTCCATTTACATACCATTTACCAAAAGGTATGGTTGCGGTATTACCGGGATTGCAGATCCTGAACCTCACCCCTGAAGATGTACTGGGTCCATATTTGTAATAGTTATTTACCACATTATAGTTACCGCCTTCACCGGCGTACACCGTATTGATACCCCAGTTATACAAAAGGTTGTTGCGCAGATCGACATTTTCAACGCCCACCGTATCGGGAGAATAGGTACTGATACCTGCAAAACGCGGATTGCGGTTTCTACAGTCGGCAAATAAATTATGATGCATGGTACCTCTTTTGGCGCCCCATATGCCGCCATAGCCATGTTGTTCATAATCGGTATCGCCCGTTTCGAAGTGATACGAATAATTCAATGGCTCGGTAATAAAACACCATTGAATAGTGAGGTTATCGCCGCGGTAAATGGTAAGGCATTCATCATCGCTCCAGCTTACACTACAATGGTCAACAATGACATTGTTTACACCAAGACCTCCAAATGAATCATCGCCGCCACTGCCATCGACCATGCCTTTGTTTTGGTTTTTGTCGCCCATTCGAAAACGCATGTAGCGTACAATAACATTGTTGCCGCTGATCACTACGGGATAATCGGCTGTGCAAATACCATCACCGGGAGCGGTTTGTCCGGCAATGGTGGTATTATCCCTAATGTTTAGTTTGGAATTAAGGTGGATGGTTCCTGATACACGGAATACAATGGTTCGGGAAGTGGCTGTTGCCTGTAATGCATAGCGAAGGCTGCCGGGGTTGTTGTCATCATTCAGGTTCGTTACTTCAAAAACGGTGGTGGGTGTGCCCGGAGTACCGCGTCCTCCCGTGGTGTACATACCGGCGCCTTCGGCGCCGGGAAAAGCAGGCGTTTGTGCCTGCAGGGTAATATTATTGACAAGCGTTAATGCCAATAATGAGATAAGGTAATAGGTAAAGTTTGACATATGGCAATCGTGTTGGTTATTGAGAATGGTAAAACCCACGCCTATCGGTCAGCGTTCAGGTGTGGCGCTCTAAGTCCCCTCCTGTTCTTCGATCCGATAGCTATCGGATTCACTCAGGAGGGAAATGCACTCTGTTTTTCATACCATCTACTTCATCGTTCCATGTACAATTCTATCAGCAAGCTCCAGATGCAATTCCTTTATTTCTTTCAAAACAATCTCTGCGATCATGCGTGCGCCCAGTTCGTTGAAATGGGTGTTATCTTCTTTACCCTGCGGGTAATTAGGATGTTCACCCGGCGTAAGCTGGTTGAATAATAATTTCGATTTCTCTACACCAAACTGTTGTAATAATGCCTGTCCTTTTTTATCAAGATCAATTAACGGCACATGATTTTCGGCGGCTACATTGCGAACGATCTGTGCATATACATCATGTGTACCTTCCACATTTCCTGCGGAATCAAATTTGCGGCGGGCTACGGGTGTTATCAATATGGGAATGGCTTTTTTACTGCGGGCATCGTTTACATATTTCTCCAGATTGGTCTTAAATTCAGTTTCAGTAGTGTAGGTTTTTTTGGTGGGTACTTCATCATTATGTCCGAATTGAACGAAAACATAATCACCTTCCTGCATAGCATCAACCACTAGTGTCCAGCGCCCTTCTGCCATAAAGCTTTTTGTGCTTCTGCCATTCTGCGCCCGGTTATCAACTGTTACTGTTGAATCCCAGAAATATACAAAAGGCATTCCCCATCCTGTTTCGGGGTATGCCTTCGTTTCTTTTACTGACATAGTTGAATCACCAATGAGCCATACTTTTATTTTCTTCTTCGGTGGCAATGCGAAGGCCGTTAATAAAGCCAGACTTATGATAATGATATTCTTCATCTCTTTTAATCTTTAACTAAACTATTCACATACACTTCAATATTCGTATACTGCTTATCCAATGTATAAGCGGCTGCATCATTGGGGTCGCTAGGATTTAATTTGTGTGCAGTTTCCCAGGCATCAGGCATGCCATCCTGATCTTTATCAGACGCCGCAGGTTTACTTTTCAATGCAGGCCATGCATTTACAGTTGCTTCATACGCCGTTCCATGAGGATAGTGACCCTGCACATCAACCATTTCACCTGTGCGGTGCTTTACTTCATTGATGATGCGTTCATCGAGTGTGTCTCTTTTAAAACTACAGCCCACTTTCTCCAACACCAGTTTATAGGCATCTTTGGCAGACTCTGTTTTAACAGGCATTGTCGGAAAAGGCGTTGTAACTTTTCCCTGCTCTTTATCACCGTCGCCTTTTTCGCCCATGAGAACACCTGCCCAGTTATTGGCAGTTACTTCAGATGATCCGTCTACATAATTTCCATCTATATACCACTTGCCAAAAGGAATTTTCGGCAGCTTGTTCCAGGGGTTCACGATCTGGTACATACTGTTTTTTGAGGTAGAAGGGCCATACTTGTAATAATTATTTATCATGTTATAGCTGCCGCCCTCGCCTGCATATACACTGTTATGCCCCCAGTCGTAAATAACATTATTACGATAATCGACATTTTCTTCGGGAATGTTTCTAATACCATCAAAGCGCGGACTGCGGCTGTTGCAATGCGCAAACAGGTTATGATGCGCCGATAAATGTTTACCGCCCCAGATAGCGCCATAGCCATGATGTTCGTAATCTTTATCGCCCTTTTCAAAATGATAACTGTAATTCAGTGGTTCTGCTATCAGGTTCCATTGCAGCGTGGTGCTATCGCCGGCGTAAACTGAAAAGGCTTCATCGGTACTCCAGCTCATGGTGCAATGATCAACAATGATATTTCGTTTACGTGTGCCACCAAAAGCATCATCGCCTCCATTACCATCAACCATACCGCCGCGCTGGTTTTTATCGCCCATTCTGAAACGGAGATAACGAACGATGATATTGTTGCCCGCGATGCCTACAGAGTAATCAGCCAAACAAATACCATCACCGGGTGCTGTTTGCCCTTCAATAGTGACATTATCTTTTATTTCCAGCTTCGATTGCAGGTGAATAGTGCCAGATACCGCAAATACTACCATGCGGGGCGTTTTGGCCGTTACGGCTTCGCGAAGGCTGCCGGGGCCATCATCATTAAGATTTGAAACAACGAATACTTTACCACCACGGCCACCGGTGGTGTATTGTCCAAATCCTTCGGCGCCGGGAAAAGCAAGCGTTTGTGCCTTTGCTATCATAGAGGCATTGGCAATCGTACAGAGCAGTAAAGCTGCGAAAATATTTTTCTTCATGATAAATCGACGAACATCCTTTGTCAATTCTAATTAGATTATTTGTTAAACAGACAGTTTTCGTATGCCTTTTTCTATGCAATCGTTCCCGAAAACGATTCGTTACATTCAATCCGCCGATTGTCTTCGTATTAAATCTACCCGTTGAGGAGAGCCCCAACGGGGCGTAATACGAATAGCCCCGGGTGATACCCGGGGACTAAATCGAGGCAAACGGCAACCCCAACGGGGTTAAATATGATTTGGCACAATAATGAAGCCCTAATAATTCGGATTCTGCTGCAACTGGCCCTGATACGAATCAATTGTTGCCTGATCGAAGGGGAACAGCTCGCTTTTACCGGCCACAAAAAATCTTGCCATCGCCTGATGCAGAGGCAGATTATCAATTATATTGTTTTTAAGATACGCTCTCCAGGCGGTTGCAGTCCATCCACTTGTGGTGGGCCGCTGTTTTGGCTGCCAGAAGGGTTGCGCTGTTGTGGCCGTATTGGCGCCTGCATAGAACTGTATTTCTTCACCATTGTTCTTCCAGAAAACCGTATCGGGCACATTGGTGTAAGGCGCCGCTGCATCTCTTATTTTCTGAATGTTATCCCTTGCTTCCTGCAGTTTAGTACCTAACAGATTCCATCGAATGAGATCATATTTTCTGATTGCTTCATGACCAAATTCAAGCCAGCGCTCATTGGTAATGGCCTTAAAGAATCCGTCATGATCAGTGGGTGTTGTTCCGATCTTAGTTTCATTTCCTTTGTAAGCTCTTTTTCTTACTTCTTCAAAAGCAGAAATAGCCGCTGCCGTTGGTCCGCCGTTAATTTCATTTACAGCTTCGGCATACATGAGCAGCACATCAGAAAAACGAATGACTACCCAATTGTATCCCACATTCAGCACAGTACCGGGTAATAAAGGCACACGCCAGTCGCGCCTGTATTTGCCGGTATTCAATTCAGCCAGGCGCCTCATCGATTTTATATTGGTTGCCGAAGTAACCTGATACCAGGTAATGGTAACATCGCGACGGGTATCAACCGAATCGAATGCATAAAAATAATTTGGCAACATAACAATGCCGCCACCGCCTGCTCCATAACGGGAAGCATTGCTCAGGTTAGGTCCGTCGTAATTGCCCATGCGGCTGTCACTATTGCTGTTACCGCCGCCTGCCCCTATTTCAAACAAAATTTCTCCGTAAGGATCATATGTAAAGGAAGTAACGTTGCGCCAGATGTTTTCAAAACTCGGGTTCAGCGTATGCTGATCTCTGCGGGCCATCAGGTCTTCACATTCCTTTTTGGCGATCTGGTAATAATTGAGATAATCGCTGCGGCGTTCCATTTTGCCATCACTGCGCAGTGAATATCCTCCGCGGAACAAAGCAATACGCGCGCGAAGGGCTTTGGCAGCACCTTTGGTGATACGCTCGTTGCGTGCCACTTCTGTGCGCCAGGGCAACAGGTCGATAGCAGTGGCCAGATCGTTCAGAATAATATTGTATGTTGAATCGCGATCGTTTCTTGGTATAAACAAATTACTTTGTTGGTAAGAGGGGACTAGTGGTGCGGGCACATCACCCCAGTTTCGAATCAGCTCAAACAAAAACTGCGCTCTTAATGTGAGCACTTCTGCATACAAACGGTGCAGCTCTTTCTGATCTGCATCTGTACCACTCGTATACAATTTCATCTTAGGGATCTGATCGATGCACAGGTTAGCCTTTTCAACACCGCGGTATAATTCCCTGAACGGATTGCTTATTTCAGTATTGGTAAGTAATAGCTGATAACGGCCAATACCACGACGGCCATTATCTATACCACCACTTACTATACCGTCATCGGCATCATAAGGGAAATACATGCTGATGCGAATGCCATATCCATTATCGCCCATTAGCTCGTCGTACACGCCAATAACGGCATTGGTCGCATCGGCCACGTCACTGAAAGTTTGATCGATACTATATTGTGAAACAGGTTGTACTTCGGTATATTTCTTACAACTAACAGTGGTTAATAAAGCTACGCCAACTATTAACTGATATATGTTGATTTTCATACTTGAGTCGTTTTTGATTTTATAAAGAAAGGTTTACACCAAATACCCATGTTCTTGAGCGGGGATAAGCGGCAAAATCAACACCGGGCGTTAGCGGGTCGGTTCTGCGGGCTGTTACATCAGGATCATATCCTGAATAATGGGTAATGGTGGCCAGGTTATTTACCGTGGCATAAACCCTGAAGCTGGATATTTTTGCTTTGTTCAATACTGACTTAGGTAATGAATAACCCAGTGTTATATTATTAAACCGCAGGTACGAACCGTCTTCAACAGCCCATGAATGCAGCCAATAGCGTTGTGCGCGAACCGGCGTCCATATTTTTGCATTGGCGTTTAATGCTGCCAGTTCTTTCGGGTCGGTAACCCACTGGCCCGATGAATTAACATAGGTGAACCGGTCTTTCATAACAGCCAGTGTATTCAGGTTGGGAAAGGCGCCGTCGGTCCACTCGATCTTATTGGCATTATAAATATCGTTGCCCACTACAAAGTTCACAAACACACTCAG
>Ga0105239_10007196_pt1 | contig 12794 bp, 5 predicted proteins | sample KBSC44metaG_FD_92761 | JGI IMG/M metagenome (GOLD analysis project Ga0105239, IMG submission 92761) | Corn rhizosphere microbial communities from Kellogg Biological Station, Michigan, USA - KBS C4-4 metaG | ecosystem: Host-associated > Plants > Roots > Rhizosphere > Soil | place: Michigan, USA...
AGATACAGCGCTTTTTTACCGACCTGAGCGTCTTCTGCGGCGGTTGGACCCTGGAGGCGGCGGAATCTGTAAGCGAGGATGCTCTGGCGCTGATGCATCTTGCCCAACTGCAGCGGCACTCTCTGATTTTCCGGGAGGCCGACCGAGATCATGGACGGATGCGTATGCTGGAGACGCTGCGCGATTTCGCCGCGCCCCATGTGGAAGAGTCGCGCAAGGAGACGCTGCGGCGAAACCACGCGCGGTACTATGTGGCCCTCGCCGAACGTGCAGAACTCCCGTTGATCGGGCCGGATCAGTCGCAATGGCTGGAACGGCTGCACGCTGAGCAGGAGAACTTGCGTGCCGCGTTGCAGTGGAGCATGGAGGTAGAAGGACAGGAAGTGGGCGACGACGGTGAACAGGAGGACGCGGCGGAAGCGCGGGTGGGCAAAGAGAGCGCCAAGCGTGAGAAGCGAGAGATCGGTCTGCGGTTTGTCGCTTCGCTCTGGCGTTTCTGGGATATCTACTGCCACTACGAAGAGGCCGAATCCTGGATCGAATCGTTGCTGGTGCGTGGCGGGCGGCAGGACAGCAGACTATGGGCACGCGCGCTTCTGGGCGCCGGAGCCCTGGCACTGAGCCAGGGCGCCCATGATACGGCACAGCAGCGTCTGGAACAGAGTGTGCGGTACTTTGCGGAAAGCGGCGATGAGCGTGGCAAGGCAAGCGCCTTTTCTGCGCTTGCGGCCACGCTGCGAGACAAGGGGGACCCGGCAGCGGCGAAGCCTCTCTTTGAACAGGCTCTGGCCATTATGCAGAGCCAAAACGATCCGTTCGGGATGGCGCAGGCCCTGGGCGGATTAGGCATTATCGCCTCTCTGGAGCAGGATATGGTCTGCGCACATAACCTGCTCGAACAGAGCGCCGCCATGTATCGCATCTGCGGCCACCGCAAAGGGCTGGCCTGGACTCTCTACGAGCGAGGCCTCATCGCCCTGCGCCAGGGAGACATGGAGACGCGCCTCCGCCTGTTCCAGGAAGGGCTCTTGATCTCCCAGGTGCTGAACGACAGCAGGAAAATCCTGTTCGCCTGTTACAACATCGGCGCGGTCTATCAACTGCGGGAAGCGTGGAGCGAGGCGGAGGCTATCGGGCAGGAGGCTCGGCGCGTGGCGCAGGGCAGCGGACTGGTCCCGTGGGAGATCACCTACCGTCTGTGGCTGGGGGATCTGGCTTGCGAACAGGGCCGCACTGCGGAAGGGAATCGTCACTATGAGGAAGGTCTGCTGCGCAGCGCACAGGTCCGCTTCCTCCGCGGTGTGGCCACAGCTCTGGAACGTCTGGCCGGCGTCGCCGTGTTATCCCACGATCTCGAACGAGCCGTATGCCTTTTCAGCGCCGCGCAGAGGTATGCACAGGAGGAGCCGGTGGCGATGCCCAATGCACCGCGTCATCTCACGCCTGCGCTCTATCAGCAACTGTCGGAGGCGGAGGCCGATCCTGCGTTCACCGCCTCGCGCACGCAGGGAGCGCAGATGTCGCTGGAAGAGCTCCTCTCTTTTGCCACCTCCTCCCCACCGACTTCCAGAGATTGAACGCGCGTTTAACTGCGGAAAAAGCGTCCGGTGATGGTGATGTTCACCGGACGCTTTTCGTCTCCTTTCGGAAGTTTTCTACTGAACCCGTGTCAGGAGAAACTGAAGGCGATAGTGCGAGCTGTCGCCGTAGACATCGACGACCTTGAGATAAGGTTGGCCGAAAGCCTTCCGTGCGATCTCTACTTGCTCCGGCGTGAATTTGAGTTCGAACAGGCCCAGAACATCGTCTCCCGTCATCTGATTGATGGAGTTCTGCATGCTCACCTGCATCAGCGCGCTCTTATAGTCGCGCGAGTAGCTGGGGCTCATGAACTGGAGCGCATATTTGCTCAGGACATCCGCCCGTGCATTGTCGGCCTTCCACGCTCCGAAATCACGCTGTAGCACACCCCAACTCTTGTCCCAGGTCTGAATGTCCAGAATGAAATTCCAATGGTAGTTGTCGCATTCTGCCAGCGCACACTCCAGAATGGACTGTGCAGGATCGGCGATCGGCTGCGACAGTAGAGAGAGCTTGTAAGCCGCGCTGATATCGAGTGTGTTTCCTGCATTGACATGGTCATACAGGTCGGAACTCGAGGTCGTCATGATATTCTGGGCGAGGTTATAGGTCAGCCCGAAGAAATAGACTTCGTCCGAAGCGGAGACGTCGTGCGACTCTTTGATGCAGGTGATTTTAGACAGAGTGATGTCGTAGAGCGGCGGGGTGCTCGCCTTAACGACGATCGGAAGCAAATTGGTCTGATAGCTGCTCTGTGCGTCCTGGATCAGAATGTCGTACTTCCCCTCACACATAAGAGTGGGTAGCTGCGCGACCACCTGATTGTTGGAAGCGCTGCTGACTTTGGCGACCTTCGTGCTTGCGAACGGGTTGTCGGTAGGGAGCAGATAGACGATCGGATTGGCAGGAAATGCCGAGCCGGTGAGTGTAATGGTCTGGCCCACGAGTATCGGATTCGGCTGGGCATTTTGCAGCGCCAGGTAGGTGAAACTTCCCTGCGCCTGCACAGGAGAATGCGCCAGTAACAGGCCCAGCACTCCCAGCATCAGCGTAAGTATTATGTTCTTGTTGTCTCTTTGCATTGTAGATACGCTCCTTCTTTTCAGGCGGCATCGCCGCACAGCCTGCCATGGCTGCTTGTAGGGCAGATAGAGAAGTGAAAGGTCGGTACATGGGAGTTCGGCCCGATCGCCTCTCTATCTTCAGGGTATAGGGTCGTTCAGGATGTTTCTACTGGACCCGCGTCAGGTGAAACTGAAGCCGATAGTGCGAGCTGTCGCCGTAGACATCGACGACTTTGAGATAGGGCTTGCCGAAATATTTCCGCGCCGTATCGACATCGGCGGCGGTGAACTTGAGTTCGAACACGCCCAGTGGATCGTCTCCTGTCAGTTGCTCGATGGAGTTCTGCATGCTCGTCTGCATCAGCGCGCTCTTGTAACCGCGGGGATAGTTCGGGCTCAGGAACTGCTGCGCATATTTGCTCAGGATATCGTTCCGTGCATTGTCTGCCTTCCACGCAGCGTAGGCATCTTGCGTCACCCCGAAACTGTCGTCCCAGGTCCGATAGCCCTTGTAGAAATTAAAGTGGTAGTTGTCGCATTCCGCCAGAGCGCACTCCAGCAGGGGTTGCGTGGGGTCGGCAACCGGTTGCGGCAACAGGCTGATCTTGCCATCGGCGTCTACATCGAGCGTCTCTCCTCCATCGACCTCGACGAAAAGTTCGGAACCGGACGTGGTGATTACGTTCGTGGTCAGGTTATAGGTCAGTCCGAAGAAGTAGACTTCATCGGTATCCGAGACGTCATGCGACTCTTTGAGGCAGGTGATTTTGGAGAGGGTGACGTCGTAGAGCGCCGGTTTACTCGGCAGGACCACGATGGGAAGCGTGTTGGTCTGATAGTTGCTCTCTACATCCTTGATGTAGATGTCGTACTTCCCCTCACACATTTGTGCTGGGAGTTGCACGCTCACCTGATTGTTGGAAGCGCTGTTGAGTTTGGCGATCTGCGGCCCGACGAACGGGTTGTCCGTCGGGAGCAGATAGACGATCGGGTGAACGGGAAACGCCGAGCCGGTGAGAAGGATGGTTTTCCCCACCCCCACCGGGTTCGGGCTGGCTTGCTGCAGCGCCAGGAAGGTGAACCCTCCCTGCGCCTGCGCGGGAGTATGAGCCGCCAAAAGACTCAGTACTGCCAACATCAACGCAAACAGTGTATTCTTGGTGTTACTTCGCATCGCAGATACGCTCCTTCTTCCGAGGCGTCTTGGCCTCGCAGCCTACCATGGCTGTCTATCGTGTGAATATAGAAGCGAAAGGTCAGTAAGTTGAAGTTCGTTCCGATCGCCTCTATGCCCGCATTGTAAGCCGCTTGCGTTAGGAGTGCGTTAGATAGGCGCGAAAACAGCGTTATACTTTTTCTGCATCTCGACCGGTTTGAATTTTTAGGTCCCGGACAAGAGGGAAAGAGAAGCGCTTTGCAGTGGGGCCTGAGGGAGTTAGTCGGGGATGGGGAAGGTGATGACGACGCCGGCGCCGGATTCGGGGCGGTTGGTGTAGGAGATCGTGCCGCGGAGTTCGTGGCGACCGCTGATGTCTATTAAGTGCATGCCGGTTTTAGCGGCGGTGCGCCAATCGAATTCGGGGGGGAAGCCGGGGCCATCGTCGTAGATTTCGAGGCGGGCGATGCCTTCGCGGACGGTGAGTATCAGGCCGATCTCGGTGCGGCTATGTCGGGCGGCGTTGGAGAGGAGTTCGGAGAGGAGCAGGGCCAGGGAGCCTGCAGCCTGGATGGAGAGGCGGAAATCCTCGACCTCATGCCGGAAGCGGCGGCCACGCAGCGTGCTCTGAAGCAGTAGGAAGAGTTGTCCGACGACGGCCTGCGCGGAGAGACTGTCCGCCTCGACGCCGGTCTGGATGTTCGGGGTCAGGAGATCGTGGATGGCGGCCAGCGTGCGGGAGTGCTGACCGATGCGGGCCAGGGCGGCGGTGGGTACGTGAGTCTCTCCCTCCGGCGTCTGGATCTCGACCAGGGCGGCGACGATCTGCAGGTTGTTCTGGACGCGATGGTGCGTCTCCTGAATGGAGCGTTTGAGGCGGGCGTTGAGCGCTTCGATCTCTTCCAGATACTTTTTGCGTTCGGTAATATCCGTGCAGACCCCGACCGCTCGCCACCTCTCGCCCGCAATGATGGTCTCGACCTGGACATCCTCGTGGATCCAGTGAATCTCGCCACTGGCGGAATAGCACCGGAAGTCCTGATTGTAGTTGCGCCCTGCCCGGATAGCGGCGGAGCCCCGGCGGTCACACGCGTCCCGATCCTCGGGCGGTCGCGCGCGGTATTGCGCCACGTTGTACGACTCGCCCGGCTGCATATTCAGCGGCAGAAACTGCTGCGCCGCTTCCGCATCGACGTAGTGATGGTCCCAGTGAAGGTAGAGCGGATGGTCGGTGTTGGTGATATCCGCGTACCAGATGAGACACCGCGCGCTGGCCATCACATAGGAGCGGTCCTGCTCGGTCTCCCGCAGACGCTGTTCCGCGCGACGGACATCGGTGACATCGCGCAGGATTCGGAGATGATGCCCGGACGGCTGTCGATAGGCTGAATAAGATGCCGTGCGCACATCGTCATCCGCGCGTACGAAGGAGAGTTCTCCGGAGGCACGGCCTGTTCGCAGATACGCCTGCCTGCTCTCCTCAGAGCTCTCTGCCCCCGGCACCGCCAACTCTGCGAAGCGCCTCTGAACCATCTGTTCGCGGGTATAGCCGAACAGCTCGCAGGCGACCGGGTTCGCATAGACACATTGGCCGTCATCATCTGTCAGGACCATCGCTTCCAGGCTGCCTTCGCATAGGAAGAGAAACTGCTCGTCGGTGAGCCCTGGCGGTTCCGATCGGACGGCCGCTTGCTCCGGCAGCGCTCCGGTTTTCACTACCGCTTCTTCTCCGCTGTTACTCATGGGGCAGATTCAGTTCCATCCATAGATAATCACCATAGAAAATCAACGCCCTCCGTGCTGCCTCTACAAGTGCGCCAGGACAACCGGGCAGCAAAAGTAATAAATACTTCAAAGTCTCTCTATAATGCGTGATGGAGCGCGGAATATCCTGCCGAACTTTACAGGTTTATGGGGCGGCAGGATCGAGAATATTGAACTCGTAGCGGCCGGAGCCGATGCGGTAGACCGCCTGATGCCCTTCCATACGCACAAAACTGACTCCCGGTGATTTGGCAGCGGGAATGCCGTCCTCCAGCACACGCCTCTCGGTAGGAAAATAGACCAGAGCGCTGGTATTGGCCGGGAGATCGAAATAGAAGTAGACGGTTTTGCCGTTGCGCAGCCAACTGCTGACGATGTCGCCCCGGACGGAGTGGTAGCGCGAGACGACCTGGGCGATCTTCCCGACGAGCTGCGGGCGCAGAACGATGTGGTGGAAGCCCACCGCGTCCTCCGCAGGCTGGATGCCGGCCACCCACTGCATCAGCCACTGACTGACGGAGCCGAACATCGGGTGATTTTGAGAGTAGGTGTTGTCGCTGCCCTCCCAATGCTCCCAGAGGGTTGTCGCGCCGTTTTCCAGCATCCAGCCCCATCCGGGAGCGGTTCTCTGGCTGACGATCGTATTGGCGACCTCGCTATGGCCTTCACGGGAGAGGACATCGAGCAGATACGTCGTGCCGAAGATGCCGGTGGTGAGATGGTCCTGATGATCGTCATGGATATTCGTCAACAGGGTATTGAGGGCTGCTTCGCGCTGCTCGGGCGGGATCGCATCGTTGTAGAGGGCGAACGCCTGACTGCCCTGCGTGCCGGGACCGACCTTGCCGGTGCTCGCATCCCAGAACTTCGCCGAGTATGTCTTCCGGATGTCCGCCGCCAGTTGCTGATACTGGGCCGCCTCGGCAGGGCGCCCGAGGATCTGCGCCAGTTCGCCGAGGGTGGCCGCGCTGGCCGCGTAGAGCGGCGTCACCATGACCGGGGAGGGAGCCGGATCCAGGCCTTCATGGTCGTTCAGGCCGTCTTTGACGATGTGGTCCGGATACTGCTTCGTCACAAGATCCAGCCAGCGGCGCGAGACCGGGTACTGCTCTTCGATCAACTGTTTGTTGCCGTAGTAGCGATAGAGTTGGCGCTGCAAGAGAGGGTGCGACATCGCCCAGGCGACCCCGCAGTACTGGATGCCGACATAGGGCGTGGTATCGGTCAGCATCCCGTCCGGCAAGGCGCTGTCCTGCCCGTCCCGTACGACCTTCGCGTAGAAGTTCGCCATATCGTAGTTCATCATCAGGGCTTCGCTGGTGGCGGCGATGTCCCCGCCATAGCCGAACCGCTCCCGGTGCGGGCAGTCGGACTGGACGCTGAACAGATTGCTGCGGAAGGTGTGATCGCACATCGCCTGGATCCGGTTGAACAGCGGATCGGAGCAGGTGAAGGACATCACCGGGCGTACATCCGCACTCAGTCGCAGGCCGGTGAGCATCTCCAGCGTCGGCTGCCCGGTCCATCCGGTCATCTCGACATAGCGGAAGCCGTGAAAGGTGAAGCGGGGCACATAGGTCTCGATCCCGACGCCGGAGGCGATATAGGTATCGCTCTGCCAGGCGATCGGCGGTGCGCCCGGCCCGCCGATGCTCTCTGTGGTGCCGTCCGCGGCCCTGTGCGTACCTTTGACCTGTCCGGCGACGGAGGTCATCGGGTTGAGCGTGCCGTCTTTGTTGAGCAGCTCCCCATAGCGCAGCAGGATCTTCGTGCCGGCAGGCGCGGTCAGTCGCATCCGCACCCAGCCTGCAAAGTTCTGGCCCATATCGTAGATAAATACGCCGGGTTTGGGCTGCGTGATGTGTGTCGGCTTCAGCTCCTCGGTCACCCGGATCGGTGGCTGAGCCTGAGCCTGGAGCGTGCCGATGGGCTCGGTGGCGACGGCGGGCTGTCGCCAATCGCGGCTCTCCGGAAATCCCGGACGGTCCCAGCCAGACGTGATGCGGCGGGCATCGAAGACCTCTCCGAGATAGATGCTGTTGAAACGGATCGGCCCGTCCGCTACCTTCCAGGTCGTGTCGCTGCTGACGGTCTGTCGGCTGCCGTCCTTGTACGTGATCTCCAACTGCGCGATAAATCGGGGTCGCCCGACCGGCATCGCGTCCCGCAGATCGTAACGCCCCCACATCCGCAGCGGCAGGGGGTTGTACCAACCGTTGCCGAGCGTCACTCCCAGGCAGTTCGCGCCCAGGTGCAGCAGGGATGTCACATCGTACGTGCTGTAGAGCGCGCGGGCCGAGTAGCGTGTCCAGCCCGGATCCAGGCAGCGCAGGCCGACCCGCTCTCCATTCAGGTGCGCCTCATAGTAGCCCAGGCCACTGATGGAGAGCCGCGCCCTCGCGACCTTCTTCGGAAGGCCGAACTCCTTGCGGAACTGCGGTGCGGGATCCTCCTGATAGAAATCCGCATCTTTCGTCGGATTGGTGCGGCCGTCGTTGAGCCACTGCCCCTGCCAGTCCTGCGGCGACAGCAGCCCCATCTCCCACGACGTGTACCCGCTCCAGGGACCCGGTTTCCCGGACTTGTCCCACGCCCGCACCTTCCAGTAGCAGACCCTCCGACTGGTCAATGGCTTGCCCCGATAAGGCGCTGAGACCGAGTTGGGAGAGTGGACGATGCCGCTGTTCCAGAGATCCGTCTTCCCCGAGACCAGCAGATCCGGCCGCGTCGCTACGAGGATCTGATAGGCCATCTGCCAGTCCCCGCGCCGATTCGAACGCAGCACCCACCCCAGACATGGCTGGGGATTGTCGATATCGATCGGATGGACCCGATAGTCACACCGCAACTCCGAAGCCGAAATCGCCCGGCATGGGAGAGCGGCGGCGATAAGAAGCGCACTAAAGCAAACAGCGCAAATTACGGACACGAAAGTTCGCATGTGCGATTGCCTTCCTGAAACTGTGTAATCGTAGCGACACAATGGAGAGTCTAACGGGTCAGGTTGGGCTCCAGCCACACGGCCCAATTATAATTCTTTCCATTGCCTCCATTGTCTGCAACCAGAGTGAGATTCTGAACGCCGGTGACGTCTACATCGAGCGCTTCGACACGTCCTGCTTCCACGACGGATGTCTTCGCAAGCACTTTGCCATCCCCCAGGATGGTGAAACGAGCGGCGTCCCGCATTCCTGTGCTATCTTGAATACCGCATTTTACCGTCAGATGCTTCCATCTATCCCCCAGATTAAAACTCACATTCGAGGGAGTCGGAGCGAAAAGTCCCTGCCCATAGGTCTGTGAGTTCACCGTCAGAAAGATGTTGTCCTCATTCCAGGTGACACGATCTCGCAGCAAGGCATGGCCATCCAGTTTCGGTCCGGCCGTCGCACACTCCGAGAGAGATACGGAGTTACGGTCGGATGGAATGAGCGCCGGTGCGATCTGCGGTGGAGGAGCGGCCAGACGTCGGGCGATTCGCGCGTAGAGTTGGGTGATCGGATCCGCTTTCTGACCTTCCAGCTCCCCGGTCAGTTTGACCACCTGCTTCCAATTCTGAGCTTCGATCGCTTCGAAAACCGGCTGCCAGGGAATGTGAGTCGCATGGACCCACATGCAGCCACATTGTGATTTCGAGAAGCGTCCCTCAAATTTACCTGTCTTCGGATGGGTGAATCTCGTCTCATGATTATAGCTCATCCAGTTGTACGTATCGGTCGATGGGATCCATTGCAACCGCTCGCCGGAAGGGCCGGCAAGGTTTATGGGCAACGGTCCATCGTTGATAAATACGTGATGACCGGTTTCCTCAAGAACTTCTCGCCCCGGATCCGGAGGCGTGTCGGCAAATCCATCTCCATCGAAATTATGAAGCGCTTGCTCCAGACTCTTCCCCTGCGCCAGGCTCTGCTCTACGGCTTTTGTAAACTCCCCAAGAGTTTTCGGCGCTGGTCCGAAAGTATGCGGCAGGCCAAAATAGTGGCCTAACTCATGAATACATACCGGAGGATCGGCTCCTGCGATATGGATCAACCCTTTGAAGCTGGACCATCCGCCGCTGGTGGTTACCACGACCCATTTTTTGAGCTCGGCCTGAAAGGTCCATTGGGAGTCGTTCAGGATTAAGAAGACAATTCGGCCGGGAAACTCATTGAGCAAGGCCGCTTTCGCCTTCAAGAACTCATCGCTCCGTGCCATCGGCGGCCGCGCGCCCGGGTCCTTGAGATCCGCCTCCGGGAGAGCGGCAGCGCCGTTCAGCGTCGAATCAAACTGCCTGTTCAGGGCAGTACTGTTACGCCGCACATAGCTGGTTGCCGGATCGAACTCCAGTCGTATACTGGCGCAAGCATAGGCTTCATTGATCGCGTCCACAAGATTTCGGCAGTCTTCCACGGACTCGATATGGCCCTTGCGTCCATCATCCTCCGTGTGCGCGTTGCCCCCATTGTCATCACTGGCTACCACGAAGACACACTTGAAAGTCTGAACAGGCAGATGACCAAAGGTGGTATCCTGGGGCGCGGGGAGCGAATATGGGGATACGGACCTTGGCTCGATGGCAGGATCGATCAGGTGAACTTCCGGCTGAATCCACTGTGCAAGGTCATCCACGCTGCCGTCTCCGGCAGCGGATACGACCAACTTCAAGATCTCCGCCCCCTTGACGTTCGCTTCCAGCGACTCCGGTTTGCTGGTTTGTGTCATCACGCCCGTCTGTGCAAGCAGACGATCATCCGCGTAGACCTTAAAGACAATGCTTCCACGCGGGTTCGTCCCTCTTGGCCCAACAAGCGCCCGGAATTTGTCCGCGTTCTTGCCGAGTCTTATGAACCAGTGGCTGTTTGCAAATGTGCCGACCCCGGCGTCAAAGACCTGGGCTCCGATTTGCAGAGGGGAGCCGTTGGCAGTCTGGTCTCGCCGCGCTGTGCCCCAATCTTGCTGGATCAGATCGAGGTCCAGCGCATTCAGGGCAAACCATTCCACGGCGGCGGGATTATCCGGCAGGTCCACCTGTTCAATCTGGTCGACCGTGATATAGGCGTTATTCCCGAAGCGCTCGTTGTCTACAATCTCGAGGTGCGCCTTACGGCCAAGTAATTGGTGAACATCCCAATGGACCGGTTTCATCTCCCCACTGTCGAAACCGGTGGCCTTTCGCACGGGAGTACCGTCCACAACCAAAAGCATATAGAGCGTCGCCGGTCGATTTCCTCCTCCGATCAGAAAGATGATGTCTGTTCGCTTTATTTCAAACGTCGCCGATGTCGCTTTCCCGGTAGCTTCACCGGAGGGATGGAACGAGTTCAAATACCATTTGCCGCGCTGCCCGAAGAACCTGATGGGAAAGAAATCCCCATTCTCCGGGTGATAACCGAAACAGTCGCCTTCGAGGGTCCAGTTTTTGAAAGTGCCGGATTCGAAATCGTCAATGAGAATACGGGACTGCTTCCATCCCTGTGCGCCTGTATGCAGAGATGTCATGCAGAAAATGATCCATATCAGAAGTGTGGTGATGACGCGACACATCGTTCGAGGGGGCACGTTTTTATCCTTATCTCTCTTTCGAATCATAAAAAAGATGCTTAAAGAGTGTGACGGTCTATTGCGGCTCGAAGTTGCGATTCCCTGCATCCTTCTTCCCATTATCGTCACCCTATATTTGTGGTATGATCTAAGAGGCGGTGTTTTAGGGCAGACTGTACGCGGAAAGTAACTTTTTACCACAGTCTTCGTCATACGTATTAGCATGCGGTGCGATGCCCTTGGAGTCTGGAACGATCCTATGAAATTGCCTGTTGTCAAAGCGATTTGTGTCTTCTCTGCCGTAAGCCTGGGCGGGCTCTGCATGGCGCTGCCTTCGCCGCCGCAGATGGGGCGTAAACCTGTGAAGCCCCCGAAACCGAAAACTCCTGAGGGTGCCAAGAGTGAAGCGGCGACACCTGCTGCGGCTGAACTGCCGACGCTGCGTCGGTTGACGCGGTATGAATATGATCGTACGCTGCACGATCTGATCGGGATCGATTTCAACAGTCAGAATGCAGTTGGGATTCCCGAGGAGACGGTTCCGCTCGGCTTCGACAATATGGCGACCGCGATGGATATTGCGCCGACCCTGATGGAGAAGTACATGGCAGCGGCGGATAAGATCCTGGAGCGGCTGACGGCGGGGCCGGATGGCAAGGTCGCGGACGCGGGGGACGACCGCAACAAGGCGCAGGCCGCGCATAATATGCTTTTCCGGGTCAAGCCCGGCGCTTCGCTTCCGGGGCGGGATGCGGCTCGCGCGAATCTGGAGCGTTTTGTGCCGCGCGCGTGGCGCAGGCCGGTCTCGGATGCGGAGATGGAGGCGCTGCTGAAGCTGTACGATCGGGCGGCGGCGCGGAACCTGCCTTTTGAGGAGGCGATGCGGCCCGCGCTGAAGGCGGTGCTGGTCTCGCCCTGGTTTCTGTTCCGTGTCGAAGGGAATGCTCCGGCAAAGGCGAACAGCACCGCGCTCGTCGATGACTACGCGCTGGCGTCGCGGCTCTCCTATTTCCTCTGGTCGAGTATGCCGGACAGAACCCTGTTCGATCTGGCGGAGCAGAAGCAGTTGTCGGACCCGGGGGTGCTGCAGGCACAGGTCAAACGGATGCTGGCCGACCCGAAGGCGCACGCCCTGACGGAGAACTTCGCAGCCCAGTGGCTGCAACTGCGCCGGCTGCCCCAGGCGCGCCCCAGCACCGACTTCTTCCCGACCTTTACCAGCGACCTCAAAGACGCCATGTACGAGGAGACCACGACCTTTTTCGACAAACTGCGGGAAGAGGACAAGCCGCTGCTGAACCTGCTCGATGCGGACTACACCTATCTGAACGAGACGCTGGCGAAGCACTATGGAATCCCCAATGTGAGCGGGCCGCAGATGCGGCTGGTGAAACTGCGCTCCGAAGATCATCGTGGCGGACTGCTCGGCATGAGCAGTATGCTGGCGCTCACGTCCCACACCTATCGCACCAGCCCGACCCTGCGCGGCAAGTGGATTCTGGAAGTGCTCTTCGGTACGCCTCCGCCTCCGCCTCCGCCGGGCGTCAGTCAGATCGTCGATGAGGAGAAGAAACAGAAGACCGGAACCACGTTTCGGGAACTGTTGGCCCAGCACGCAAGCCAGCCGGCCTGCGCGGGATGCCATTCTAAAATCGATCCGCTCGGTTTTGCGATGGAGAACTACGATGCCATCGGGCGCTGGCGCA
>Ga0105239_10007199_pt1 | contig 12793 bp, 12 predicted proteins | sample KBSC44metaG_FD_92761 | JGI IMG/M metagenome (GOLD analysis project Ga0105239, IMG submission 92761) | Corn rhizosphere microbial communities from Kellogg Biological Station, Michigan, USA - KBS C4-4 metaG | ecosystem: Host-associated > Plants > Roots > Rhizosphere > Soil | place: Michigan, USA...
GCGGTGCTACGTCGTCGGCGTCAGCCGCGGCGCAAGAGAGCCGTTGATCACGTTGTCGCGCACTCATCCCAACCTGGTGCGCAAGCTGTTCTCCCTCGAGGTGCCCGAGATCGCCGACGGCTCGGTCGAGATCGCCGCCGTGGCCCGCGAGGCAGGACACCGCTCCAAGATCGCCGTGATGTCGCGGGTGTCAGGCCTCAACGCCAAGGGCGCCTGCATCGGGCCGATGGGGCAGCGCGTGCGCAACGTGATGAGCGAGTTGTCCGGCGAGAAGATCGACATCATCGACTACGACGAAGATCCGGCCAGGTTCGTCGCGAATGCGCTTTCGCCCGCCAAGGTGGTGTCGGTGAGCGTCATCGACGAAGCGGGCCGGGCTGCGCGTGTCGTGGTGCCCGACTTCCAGCTCTCGCTGGCGATCGGCAAGGAGGGCCAAAACGCCAGGTTGGCGGCCCGGCTCACCGGGTGGCGGATCGACATTCGCAGTGACGCCGCCCCAGAACCGGAGAGCCCGTCCACCCCTGGAGCGCCCCAGGGAGCCGCCCGCGAGCGGTAGGTCAGCACGCGATTCTGTCTGCGGGAACGGTGACGCTAGACTGAACCGTGATCCAGCGCGAGACTTCTGCCGCCGCGCGCGAAAGCCCCGACCACCCGGCCGGACCAGTGCGGACGTGCATCGGTTGCAGAGGGCGAGAGCTGGCCGTCGAACTGCTGCGAGTGGTCGCGGTGCGAGACGGGAACGACAATCACGTCGTTACCGTTGATGCAGCGAGTAATCTGCCGGGGCGGGGTGCATGGCTGCATCCCAACCAGCAGTGCCTCAGCGTGGCAATCCGGCGGCGAGCGTTCGCCCGAGCGTTGCGCATCACCGGTTCGCCGGACACCTCCGCGGTGGTCGAGTACTTCAGTTCATTGGATGACTCGGTCACCCTGGCAACAGAACAGGCAGCGAAGAACATGAGCACACCGTGAAGTCTCGATGACCATGCGTCATAGCTAAACCCGAGGCGCGGCCTTCCGCTGTCGCCTCCTAGACAGGAGTTGTAGTGGCAGGTAAGGCCCGCGTACACGAGTTGGCGAAAGAGCTCGGTGTTACCAGCAAGGAAGTGCTCGCCCGACTGAGCGAACAGGGCGAATTCGTTAAATCAGCATCGTCGACCGTCGAGGCGCCCGTCGCCCGACGGCTGCGTGAGGCGTTGGGCGGCTCCAAGCCAGCACCCGCGAAGCCCGCAGGCAACGGTGCGACCCCGGGTGCCCAGGCGCCGGCCAAGCCCGCCGCCGGTTCGGCAGGCACTGCCGCGCCGACCGCGCCAAGGCCGTCCGGCCCCAAGCCCGCGCCCAAGGCGCCCCCCGCCGCGCCGGCGGCGCCCGTCGAGCCGCCCGCGGCCGCAGTGGAACCCCCGACCCCAGCAGCTCCCGCTGCGCCGGCGGCTTCCGCAGCATCGGCTCCTGCGGCGCCCGCCCCTGGTGGCGCCCGTCCCGGCCCCACCCCAGGTGGCCCGCGGCCCGGCCCGCGCGCACCTCGGGTCGGCAACAACCCGTTCTCCTCGGCGCAGCCCGTCGAGCGTCCCGCGCCGCGCCCGCCTGCGGGTGCCGCGCCTCCTCGCCCCGGTGGCGGACCCCGCCCCGGTGGCGGACCGCGTCCTGGCGCGACGCCAGGCAACATGCCTCCTCGTCCGCCCGGCGCACGTCCGGGTGCGACAACCGGACGTCCCGGTGGTCCTCGCCCGGGTCCCGGTGCCCGCGGACCCGGCGGCGGCGGTCGCCCGGGTGGTCCCGGCGGCGCTGGCGGCGGTGGTGGTAACTACCGCGGTGGCGGTGCAGGCGGCGGTGGTGGAGCGCCGGGTGGCGCACCAGCAGGTGGCTTCCGCGGACGCCCAGGTGGCGGCGGTGGCGGCGGTGGTGGCCGTCCCGGTCAGCGCGGCGGCGCAGCAGGTGCCTTCGGTCGTCCCGGCGGCGCTGTCCGTCGTGGCCGCAAGTCGAAGCGGGCAAAACGCGCCGAATACGAGAACATGCAGGCACCGGTCGTCGGTGGCGTGCGGTTGCCGCAGGGCAACGGCGAGACCATCCGGCTGGCCCGCGGCGCGTCGCTCGTCGACTTCGCCGACAAGATCAACGCCAACCCGGCCGCGCTGGTGCAGGCGTTGTTCAACCTCGGCGAGATGGTCACCGCCACCCAGTCCGTGGGTGACGAGACCCTGGAGCTGCTCGGCGGCGAGATGAACTACGTCGTCCAGGTCGTCAGCCCCGAGGACGAGGACCGCGAACTGCTGCAGTCCTTCGACCTCACCTACGGCGAGGACGAGGGCGGCGAGGACGATCTGCAGTTCCGTCCGCCGGTCGTCACCGTCATGGGTCACGTCGACCACGGCAAGACTCGACTGCTGGACACGATCCGTCAGGCCAACGTCCGCGAGGGCGAGGCCGGTGGCATCACCCAGCACATCGGTGCCTACCAGGTCCTCACCGAGCTGGACGGCAACGAGCGACTGGTCACCTTCATCGACACCCCCGGTCACGAGGCGTTCACCGCCATGCGTGCCCGCGGTGCGAAGGCCACCGACATCGCGATCCTGGTGGTCGCCGCCGACGACGGCGTCATGCCGCAGACGGTGGAGGCCATCAACCACGCACAGGCGGCCGACGTGCCGATCGTGGTGGCGGTCAACAAGATCGACAAGGAAGGCGCGGATCCGCAGAAGATCCGGGCGCAGCTGACCGAGTACGGCCTGGTCGCCGAGGACTTCGGTGGCGAGACCATGTTCGTCGACATCTCGGCCAAGCAGGGCACCAACATCGACGCCCTGCTCGAAGCGGTGCTTCTGACCGCCGACGCCACCCTGGACCTGCGGGCCAACCCCGACATGGAGGCTCAGGGCGTCGCGATCGAGGCACACCTGGACCGCGGTCGCGGCCCCGTGGCCACCGTGCTCATCCAGCGCGGCACGCTGCGGGTCGGCGATTCGATCGTGGCTGGCGACGCCTACGGGCGTGTCCGTCGCATGGTCGACGAGCACGGCGAGGACGTCGAAGAGGCGTTGCCGTCACGGCCCGTCCAGGTCATCGGCTTCACGTCGGTGCCGGGCGCCGGCGACAACCTGCTCGTCGTCGACGAGGACCGGATCGCTCGGCAGATCGCCGACCGCCGCAGTGCGCGCAAGCGCAATGCGCTGGCCGCGCGTACCCGCAAGCGCATCAGCCTCGACGATCTCGATGCGGCATTGCGGGAGACCTCGCAGCTCAACCTGATCCTCAAGGGCGACAACTCCGGCACCGTCGAGGCCTTGGAAGAGGCCCTGCTCGGTATCGAGATCGACGACGAGGTGGAACTGCGCGTCATCGACCGCGGCGTCGGTGGTGTCACCGAAACCAACGTCAACCTGGCGTCGGCGTCGGATGCCATCATCATCGGGTTCAACGTCCGTGCCGAGGGCAAGGCCACCGAGCTGGCCAACCGCGAAGGCGTGGACATCCGGTACTACTCGGTGATCTACCAGGCCATCGACGAGATCCAGGCAGCGCTCAAGGGCATGCTCAAGCCGATCTACGAGGAGAAGGAGCTCGGCCGCGCCGAGATCCGCGCGATCTTCCGGTCGTCGAAGGTCGGCAACATCGCCGGCTGCCTCGTCACCTCGGGCATCATCAGGCGCAACGCGAAGGCCCGCCTCATCCGCGACAACGTCGTGGTGGCAGAGACCGTCACGATCTCGTCGCTGAAGCGGGAGAAGGACGATGCCACCGAGGTCCGCGACGGCTACGAATGTGGTCTGACGCTGACCTACAACGACATCAAGGAAGGCGACGTCATCGAGGCGTACGAGCTCGTCGAGAAGGCGCGTACCTAAATGGTCGCTGACGAGCGCTTGCGCGAGGAGAATCGTGGTTGATGCTGGGCGGGCGCGCAAGCTCTCGAAACGCATCGGCACGGTCGTCGCGTCGGCGATCGAGTTCGAGATCAAGGATCCCCCGTTGGCCTTCGTGACCGTCACGGACACGAAGGTGACGGGAGACCTGCACGACGCGACGGTGTTCTACACGGTTCGGGGCGAGACGCTGCAGGACGAACCGGACTACGCCGGGGCGGCCGCTGCGCTCGAGCGGGCCAAGGGCACGCTGCGCAGCAGGGTCGGTGCCGCCACGGGTGTGCGTTTCACGCCGACGCTGGCATTCGTGCTGGACAAGGTGCCCGATACGGCGCAGCACATGGAGGAACTGCTGGCTCGCGCCCGCGCTGCGGACGCTGACCTGGCACGAATTCGTGAGGGTGCTACACCTGCGGGGGATGCGGACCCGTACCGTGTGTCAGGGGTGGAGGAATCTGGTGGGGAACCAGATGGGGTGGTTGACCACCAGTTCGACCCAGAGGACACCCGTGACCGTGATCGATCCGACGACTGAGATAGCCCGGCCCTCGTTGCGCGTCGACGCGTTTGGTGCGGTCGACATCCTCAGCGCTGCCCAAACCGTCGGCATCGTCTGCCACGTCTTCCCGGACGCAGACACCATCGGAGCGGGGCTGGGGCTGGCGTTGGTCCTCTCGCAGGCGGGCAAGGACGTTCAGGTGGCCTTCGCGGCCCCTGCCGTCCTGCCCGAATCGCTGCAGACGCTGCCAGGCGGGCACCTGTTGGTGGCGCCGGGTGCGATGCTTCGCGATCCGGATCTGGTCATCACGGTCGACATTCCCAGCGTGAACCGGCTTGGCGACCTGCGGGACCTCGCCGACCCCGATCGGGAGGTGCTGGTAATCGACCACCACGCCTCCAATCAGCTTTTCGGCACCTCGAACTACGTCGACCCGACGGCCGACTCGACCACGATGCTGGTCGCCGAGATCCTCGACGCGTGGGGCAAGCCGATCGATGCCAACGTCGCGCACTGCCTCTACGCCGGGCTGACCACGGACACCGGTTCGTTCCGGTGGGCCAGCGCACGGGCACATCGGCTGGCGGCCCGGCTGCTCGAGCTCGGTGTCGACAACGCCGCGATCAGCCGCGCGTTGATGGACACCCATCCATTCTCCTGGCTGCCGATGCTGGCGCGGGTGCTGTCGTCCGCGCGGCTGATGCCCGAAGCTGCCGGCGGTCGCGGTCTGGTGTATGCCGTTGTCGCACACCAGGAATGGGCTAACGCGCGACCCGAAGAGGTCGAGAGCATCGTCGACATCGTGCGCACCACCTCGCAGGCCGAGGTGGCTGCGGTGTTCAAGGAGATCGAACCCGCACACTGGTCGGTCTCGATGCGCGCCAAGACCGACATCGACCTCGCCGCCGTCGCCAGCTCGTTCGGCGGTGGCGGGCACCGGTTGGCCGCCGGGTACTCCGCGACCGGTACCGCCGACGACGTGGTGAGGGCGCTGGCCAGTGCATTGGGCTGACTCGGTCAGCGCGCATCTTGGTTGAGCCCGCCGATCAGCCCATGCCGCAGGCGACCGGCCGGCGGATCGCCGGGTTGGCGTTCCCTGCGCTCGGCGTACTTGCCGCCGAACCCCTCTATCTGCTGTTCGATCTCGCCGTCGTCGGGCGCCTCGGCGCGCTGAGCCTTGCCGGTTTGGCGATCGGCGGGCTGGTCTTGGGATTGGTGTCGTCGCAGCTGACGTTCCTGTCCTACGGGACGACGGCGCGGGCCGCGCGGTTCTTCGGGGCCGGAAATCGCGCGTCGGCCGTTGGGGAGGGCGTGCAGGCCACGTGGTTGGCGGTCGGCATCGGGGTGCTCGTCGTCGCGGTGATCGAGGCGGCGGCGGTGCCGCTGCTGCGGTTGATCGCCGACGGCGGGGAGATCGCAGACATGGCACTGCCATGGCTGCGAATCGCGATCCTCGGCGCGCCGGCCATCCTGATCTCGTTGGCGGGCAACGGTTGGATGCGCGGCGTGCAGGACACCGCGCGGCCGCTGCGCTACGTCATCACGGGGTTCGCGCTGTCCGCGGTGTTGTGCCCGACGCTGGTGTACGGCTGGTTTGGTCTGCCGCGCATGGAGCTGGCAGGCTCGGCGGTGGCCAACATGGTCGGGCAGTGGCTGGCCGCCCTATTGTTCTGCCGCGCACTGCTTGCCGAGCGGGTACCGCTGCGGGTGGACTTCACGGTGTTGCGGGCGCAGGTGGTGATGGGCCGCGACCTGTTGGTGCGCACCTTGGCATTCCAGGCATGCTTCGTGTCGGCCGCCGCGGTGGCCGCCCGGTTCGGGGCGGCGTCCGTCGCCGCACACCAAGTGGTGCTTCAGCTGTGGGGCTTCCTTGCGCTGGTGCTGGACTCATTGGCGATTGCCGCGCAGTCGCTGGTCGGCGCTGCGCTGGGGGCAGGTCAACTGGCGCACGCGAAGTCGGTGGCGTGGCGGGTGACGATCTTCTCGACGTTGGCCGCCGCGGTGCTCGCGACGGCCTTCGCCATCGGAGCGTCGGTGGTGCCCACGCTGTTCACCGACGACCGCTCGGTGCTCGATGCGATCGGCGTGCCGTGGTGGTTCCTGGTCGCTCAATTGCCCATCGCCGGCATCGTTTTCGCGCTCGATGGGGTGCTGCTCGGTGCCGGCGACGCGAAGTTCATGCGCAACGCCACGCTCGCCAGTGCGCTGATCGGCTTCCTGCCGCCGATTTGGCTGTCGCTGGCGTTCGGCTGGGGGCTCGCCGGTATCTGGTCGGGCTTGACCACCTTCATGGTGCTGCGACTGGTCTTCGTCGGCTGGCGCGCGTTCTCCGGGCGCTGGCTGGTAGCGGGCACGGGTTAGGGACGCGACGGGCCGCCGGGGCGTGCGGGCGGCACCGGATCGATGATCAACGGCGGTGCGGTCCCGGCTCCCGGCGCAGGTGGCGGGGCCGGCGCGGGCAACTGCGTTGGCAACCACTCCGGCCAGGCAGGCGGCGGTGGTGGCTCCGACGCAGGTGGCGGCGGGGGAGGCGGCGGCTCCTCTGATGGAACCTCAACCGTCGGTTCGGGATTGGGCGGTGGTGTCGCGCTCACGGGGGGCTCGACCACGGGGTTCTGCGTAATGGGCGGTGGCGCAACGGTTTTCTCGACGGTGGGTGGTGGCGCTGGCGGCGCGACGATGGGGACCGGCGGGGGCACCGACAGCGTCGAGGTCGTCACGCTGACGTCCGTGGGCGTGATGGCGGTGTCCTTCTGGTTGAGCCAGAGGAAGAGCGACGCCGCGGCGGCGATCAGTGCGGCGACGAACAGCGCCCCCGGCAGCAGGAAACTCCTGGCGTCGCGCGATCCGTCGGGGTGGCCGCCGACGATCGGCTTCGAGGCGGACGTCAGCGCAATCTCGTCGAGAGTGCTGTCGCGCAGCCAGTCCGGCGCGGGGATGAACACCGGCGTGGCACCGAGCAGCGCGGCGGGGGTGACTAGCCGACGGCGTTCTTCGTCGCAGACGTCGCACGACTCGATGTGCCGCGAAATGCGTTTGCGCATAAGGACGTTGAAGTGCCCGTCCCAGCCGTCGAGAATCGCCGCGAGCTCCTGGCATCCGCCGGAGTTGCGCACCCGCCGGGACACCAACAGCGCGCCAAGGGACCGCTCGATGGTGTCGCGTAGACGGCTCGCAATCGTGTTGGCGGCGCCGGTGCTGACACCGAGTGCCTCGGCCAGATCGGCCCCGGTGAGACCATGCCGGAACGCCAACTCCAGCACCGAGCGGTCGCGGTCCGACAGCCCGCCGGCCGCGTCGGCGATCAGCGTGGCGAGTTCGGTTCGTGCTGCCAGCGCCTCCGGACCCGGCTCACCCGACGCCTTGTCGGGCAGCTGCTCGGAAGGTGTTTCGCGACGGCGATCCCGGATCCGGTGTAGCGCTTCGTTGCGGGCGATCGAATACAGCCAGGGCCGGAGTTTGGTCGGGTCGCGCAACTGAGGCAGGCGCGTCGCCGCGATGCAGAACGCGTCCTGCACGCAATCCGCTGCGCCATCCCGATCGCCAAGCATTCCGGCGCAGAAGTCGTGCAGCCGGTCGGCGTAGCGGTCGTAGATGGCCGCGAACGCCACCCGGTCGCCAGCCGCGGACGCCACCGCGAGGTCGGCGTCGCTGCCCGACGGCCCCACGACGTCCCAACTGGGTTCAGCGGTCATGACATCGTCCCCAACCTGGGTAGTTGCTGACATTGCATCAGGTTCAGTGGTCGGTCCGCGCCGTTATGGGCTAAACACCGGGTCGATGACGATCGGCGGCTTCGGCGGCTTCGGCGGCTTCGGGGCCAGCGTCAGATCGGGCAGGGGCGACGGAGGTTCCGGTTTCGGCTTCGGCAGTTTGAAGTCCGGGAAGTCCAAGACCGGCGGTTTCGGCGGCTCGGGGTCCGGATCAGCGGGTTTGGGTGGTTCGGGGTCCGGCTGCGTGGGATCTTGGGGCAGCGGCGGGATGTCGACGACGACGGTGGTGTCGGGCTGCGGGGCGACGGGAGGCGGCGTGGCGATGTTGGACGTGCTTGGTGCGGCGGGCAGCGGGGTGACCCGCGGTGCGGGATGCGCGCTGGCTGGTGTCGTACTTTGCTCGGGCGCCGGTGCCGCCGTGCTTTGGCTGATTTGAACCGCAGGTCGGGGATCCGATGCCGGCACGGTGATGGCGGGCTGGGTCGAGCCGCCGGCGTAGAACGACATCACGCCCGTCAGTGCGCCGGCAGCGATCGCGCCGGCGATTCCGGCGGTCACCATCACCCGCTTGGCGGTGGCCGGTTCTCCGGGATCGGTGATCGGTGCACTGAAGCCGGTTGCTTCGAAGCGATGGCCGATTTCGGTGTCCGGCTCACCGAGGGGGCTGGACGCCCACGCGGAGGCGATGGTCGGGGAGTTCGGATCGGTGTCGTAGGAGGTGGTCATGTCTGGTTCCTTCTGCGTGTGTGGCCCTGGTTGGGTCACGTTCAGGAGTAGGAGTGCCAGCCATGCGCTTTGCTTACGCTTTTTCTCGGATCAATTCTTCGACGCCGTGACCAGGGCTTACGCGGTCGGCGGTCCAGCAGAGAGGGCCGCCGCTAGCCCTTGTGCGCGATGACCGCCCAGCCGAACGGGTTGGTGCGGACGTCGATTCGTTCGAAGCCCGCTGCGGTCAGCCGGTCGGGGAGCGAAGCGGGGTCGACGGGGTTGTAGGTGTCGCCGACGTGGTGTGCGGCCAGCTCGTCGCTGGCTAGGCTGTCACTGGCCACCAGCGCTGCGCCGGGCCGCAGCACGCGAGCGATCTCGCCGAACAACGTGTCCTGCAACGCAATCGTCGGCACGTGGTGGAGCATGGTGAAACACGCAGCGCCGGTGAATCTTTCGTCGGGGTACGCCAGCGAGGTGGCGTCGGCGTTGACGATCTCGACCGTCGGCACGTCGGCGAACCGCTCACGCAGCATCGCGGCGAGCTTATGGTCGATCTCCACCGAGGTGACCCTCGGCACGGCCACGCTCAGTACGTCGGTGGTGGCGCCATAACCGGGGCCCACCTCGATCACGTCGTCACCGAGGTCGGTGTCGCCCAGCGCCCACGGCAGGATGACGTCGCGGATCATCTCCCGCCATTCGTCGCTGCCGCAGTGTTCGTGCGCCTCGTTCATTGCCCCTCCTACTGCACCTGGGCCCTGCCGCGCTCGAACACGGCGTCGCGGTTGGCGGCGATGTCGTCGCCGGTGGCCTCTTGCATCCACGCCGCGGCCGACCTCGCTTCGATCCACAATCCCGCGCTGGTCTGGTGCTCGTCGATGCGGTGATAGGACTCGAGGAGGGCACGCACCGCCTTGGCGTTGTTGCCGACGATCGACGCGGCGACCTTGCGGGCCGCAGGCAGTAGTTCGTCGTGCGGTACCACCTCGGTGACCAGGCCCGCCCGCAGCGCATCCTGCGCGGACAGGTAGTCACCGGTCAGGCTCATGCGCCGGGCCAGCCCGATGCCCACCTTCTGCGGCAACCGGACCGAGAGACCCCAGGTGGGCAGCAGGCCGACGCGGGCATGCGTATCGGCAAAGCGGGCGTTCTCGGAGGCGATCAGGATGTCGCAATACAGGGCGAACTCCAGGCCGCCGGTCACCGCGGCGCCGTTGATCGCGCCGATCACCGGGGTGCCCATCGCAGGCCACTTGGGCGAGATGTCGGGGAGGTCCGAGTGCTCTCCCAATTCTTTGAGGTCCAGCCCCGCGCAGAACACCGGGTCGGTGCCCGTGACGATCACGACGTCGACGCCGTCGTCCGCCTCGGCGTCGCGCAACGCCGCGTAGAACTGGGTGCGCAGGGCCAGGGACAGCGCATTGCGTGCCTTCGGACGGTTCAGGGTCAGCGTGCGCACGCGATCGGTGGTGTCGATCAGCAGGACGTCGGTCTCGTTCTCGGCGGCGGGCATGCTCAACACCGTATCGACCTATGGTTGGAGCATGTGCCGCAACATCACCGAGTTGCGTGGTCTGGAACCCTCGGCGACCGCCGAGGAGATCGAGGCCGCGTCCCGTCAGTACATCCGCAAGGTCAGCGGAATCACCCGCCCGACCGCCGCCAACGCCGACGTCTTCGAGGCCGCGGTCGCCGAGGTGACCGCAACCACCAAGCGTCTGCTGGCCCAACTGCCGCCGAGACGGCAGCCGCCCAAGACGGTGCCCCCGCTGCGTCGCCCCGAGGTCCAGGCCCGCATCGCCGCTGCCGCGAAGTGAGCACGACCGCGCTGAAGGAGTGGAGCGCGGCGGTGCACGCGATGCTCGACGGCAGGCAGACGGTGCTGCTGCGCAAGGGCGGCATCGGCGAGAAGCGCTTCGACCTCGCCGCACCGGAGTTCGTCTTCTTCCCGACCGTCGCACACGGTCATGCCGAACGCGTCCGGCCCGAGCACCGCGACCTGCTCGGCGCCGCAGCCTCCGACAGCACCGAGACCGAGGTGGTGATCCGTGCCGGTGCGAAAGTGGTTGCCGCCGTTGCCGTCAACCGGCCCGAAGGCTTGGATGACATCGCGCAGACGCACATCTGGACGGCCGAGTCGGTGCGTGCCGACCGGCTGGACTTCCGGCCGCGGCATCGGCTCACGGTGCTGGTGGTGCAGGCCAGGCCATTGATCGAGCCGGTGCGCCTGCCGAGGGAACCGGCGTACGCGGGGTGTGTCAGCTGGGTGGACCTCCCGGTCCGTCCGGCCTGGGGTGATCCCGTGCACGACGACGCGACGTTGGCGGAGATCGCCGAACGCGTTCGCGCGTCAGTTGGTTGACGGCGGCTCCGGACTAGCGGGCAACACCAGCAGTGATGCCCCTCGCGCGCCGTGGTGCACGGTGTGCGTGGCGGGCGCCATCCGCCGCCCCGAGATCGGCGGTTCGTCAGTGCCCAGATTGCGGACGAACCGCGGATGCGATCCGCCGGCGATCAGCACTCGGATGCGCGAGCCAGCCGTGAAGCGGTACGCGACGGGATCGAGCTCGAGCCGGACCGTCCCGGAATCGGTTGCGAGCCTGACGTATCCATCGCTCACGTTGGTCGAGCGACCTTGCGGGTCGACCTCGCTGACCCGGACGAAGAGGTCGTTGTAGGGGTTGTCGCACGAATGCGCCAGTTCCACCACGGGGCTGCCGACCAGATGGAGGTCGGCGGCCAGTGGGTCGCCGGTGAAGTCGAGGACGTCGCCGCGCAGGGCAAGCCGGGTGTCGTTGCGGTAGCCGCCTTCTGCGGAGAGCAGCCGACCGCCGATCGTCGGCGTCGGGTCGGCGGGGTCGAACGTGAACGTCGACGGCGGCGCGGACGCGTCAGGAGGTACCTCCGAAAGCCGATGTGCGGGTTGCAGATACAGCACGTATTCGGGCATCGCGGGCGGCCAGTCGGGCAGCTCGAGCCAGTCGCCCTTGGCGACGAGTGCCCGCACCGGACTGCGCGGCGCGACGGGCTTGCCGCCGAGGTGAGCGTCGAGCCACGCCAGCGATTCCCGGAGTACGGTCGGACCGCCCTTGGTCATCATCTCGGTGTGCGTCCACGGTCCGATGGTCAGTGCCGTCGTCACGCCCCGTCTGCGAAGGTGTTCGAACTGGGCGAGCGTCTGCTCGACGAAGAGGTCCTGCCAGCCGCTGAACAACAGCACCGGGATGTCGACGCGGTCCAGCGCGTCGGTGAGCCGCACGGCATCCCAGAACGAATCGCCGCCGTCGGGCGGCGTGACCCAGGACTCCCACCAGGGCGCTGCGGCGCCAAGCAAGGTCCTGCCGGCATCGCCCATCGGCACCTGGTTCGTGGCGTTGGCCAGACCCCTTCGGGACGTGAACTGCCGCACGCCGTTCCTCAGCAGACCGCCGTCCTCCTGGTGGGCGACCATGTCACTCCACCCGAGGAAGTCGTTGAGGGTGAATGCACCGGTGCCCCAGGTCGCCTCGCTGAAATCGTGTGGGCCGACGGTGATGATCGCGGCGGCCATCTCCGGCGGGGGGTCCATCAACAGCGCCCACTGCGTGAACCCAAGGTAGGACAGCCCGACGGTGGCGAACGAACCGGTGAACCACGACTGGTCGCGCAGCCACGCCACGGTGTCGGCGCCGTCGGCCACCTCGTTGATCATCGGCGTGAAGTCGCCACCCGAGCCGAACGTGCCGCGCACGCTCTGAATCACCACGTGGTACCCGCGTAGCGCGTAGGCGGTCCCGAACGCGTTCGAGAACGGGAACGACCGGCCATAGGGTCCACGCACCAGCAGCGTGCCCGCGGGCGCCGAGGTGTCCGGCACGTAGTGGTCGGCGACTAGTTCGACCCCGTCACGCATGGGCACGGGTATCCCGCGACGAACGGTGAAGTCGGTGGTCGGCGGCGGCACCTTGAGGATCCGGGCAAGCGTCTGGAAGGCGAGGCGCGTCGGTATCGAGGACACGTCTGCAGGTTAC
>Ga0105239_10007201_pt1 | contig 12790 bp, 12 predicted proteins | sample KBSC44metaG_FD_92761 | JGI IMG/M metagenome (GOLD analysis project Ga0105239, IMG submission 92761) | Corn rhizosphere microbial communities from Kellogg Biological Station, Michigan, USA - KBS C4-4 metaG | ecosystem: Host-associated > Plants > Roots > Rhizosphere > Soil | place: Michigan, USA...
AGGATAAGGAGGCAGACATCAGGCTCTGGCGCAGGCCGCTCAGTGCAAGCTGTTTCAGTGATAGGATCGTGCGCGCGAGTGAGTGATCGCTCTGCTGGGACGCGTAGTGGGATGCCGAGAACAGCACAATCACCTGGAAGATCACCGGCGAGTGGATCACCATCGGGAACCACCTGGTCTTCAGCAGGATCGAGTCGCTTTCGCCGTCGAGCTCGGGGATCGCGACCGCCAGATGGTCGAGGTAGTTCTGCACCACGATCGGCATAAAGGGCTCGTGGTACACGGGGCTTTTGGACGCAGGGATGAGCGTCGCCCCGGACAGGGTGCTGCTCAGAGGACTGCTTCCGCTGCTGCTGTGGGATGTCGAGGAGCTCGTATGGGAATTGTAGAGCTGGTCTGGGAGAGACTCGGCCCCGGGATCTCGCACCTCCACCGCCCAGCTGAGGTGCTGGCGCCGCGGTCTTCTTCGCTTTCGAGGCGGCTTCTGCTGTTGTGCACACCTGTCCTGGGAGCTGGTATTTCCCCCTCCTCCGCTGACCTTCGCGGCGTGCGATCTGACCTGCCGTCGGATCTGCACGGCTTCGGCTTCAAGGCTGTGTGCCACCCCGACGTTGACGAACTCCAATGGTGGCGGGACCATTCTGTCATTGGTCAGCGCTAGATATCATGGATTGTTCAATTTGTTCTAGTGAGGTAGGGGCTTTCAAGGTTTCGAAAGCCCGGAATATGTTATACATACGACTGGCTTACCAGTGATTGAAGCGTGTGAATGTACGATAGGTCGCCCACATAGGCAAGAAGGATATTTACGTAAATGAGGGCACCGCCCTTGGTAGGGTATGTACTATTTACCATTGCACCCACTAAGTACCGGGTGGCTGCAGGATGTTCATTATTTATATTTCGGCGGCAGCCGACGGATTTCGACCTTTGGTGGAACACACGCGGTATATGTCACTAGAATCAACATTTAATTCCAACGGGCTTCTATCTTTGAATACAATGAGCTTTTGGCTATTTGAATCTTCATTGATGATTTTGTTTAACTTGGAAGTTGGAAACGACGGATGCTGCTCGGTTCAACAGAGCTGCTTTTTTTTTTCTTGATGAATTTTATTCTGTCGAGCCAGCCTTTTGGCAGACACGCACACTTTACCTGATGCTGGCAATATTCGAGAGACGTTGCTACCACTCATCGACTTGTGTAGCCTCCGTTGGCGAAGAGTGTCTGGCCTGTTCCAGGCAAGTGATGGATTAGCACGATTTCTCAGGTGTTCTGGAATGGGGAGGTATTGTCGACATATACGGATCATAGGTAGGGCAAGCAATTACACCTGCAACATCGAGAAAAGGGGTAAACCTACCATTAATCCACGCTCCATCTGTGCAGAGGAATTTGTAAATCGGTGCAATATCGTCCACCAGCGTCAGGCGTCCGCCAATGGCATTGGACTTGTGGAATTCCACTGCCTCGGGAGACTCCTGGCCGTAGAAGAATGCTGTCAGGGATTGTTAGCATATAGATCTCTACTATGTAGAGAAGGTGAGGCAAATGGTTCGTAGATGGGGTCAGAGGTAGAGCCTTTGAGTGGAATATCCTGGATGGCGAGGCATTGCTTACGAGTATCCTATTGCTCGGTGTTAGATTCAGGTCAGATGAGCCGCAAAGTTTGACTATTTATCTCACCATTGGCCCCGGTGCCACGGCGTTGACACTGATCCTCTTGGGCATCAATTCCTTGCTTAGCCCCTTTGTGAAGAACTCCACTCCGGCTTTTGACCCCTGATAGCTTGTATACAAGGGAGTATAAGCAGCCAGCAGACTAGTGACGGTGTTGATGATCTTGCCACCATCGGCGACACGCTTGGCTGCTTCCTGCGTGATGAAGAAAGCGGATTTTGAGTTGACGGCGAACATTTGGTCGTATTCCTGTTCCGAGATCTCGACAAAGGGCTTCTTCAGCACCATGCCGACGGTGTTGATGACGATATCGAGCTTTCCTTTAAAATCTCTGTGAACGGCGTCGAATAGCGCTGACACGTTCGATGGCTTTGTAAGGTCGCCTTGGTATGCTTTCACCGTGATGTTACTGTGCTTGGACGACAGCTGGGAAGCAAGTGATTCAGTCGCTTCCTTTGATGAAGCAGAGTTGTAGTGCAGGGCCAGGTGAGATCCCTCCGGGGCGAAAAGGCTCGCAATCGCCGCCCCTAGGTTCTTCCCGCCGCCAGTGATGAGAGTGACTTTCCCAGAGAGAGACATTTCCAAATGAATCGATCAGAAGAAGGTGAGTAGGTGAAGTGCTGGGAAACGTGGAATGTTCAATGTCAAGGACTCTCGGGGAGTCATGATGACGGTGCTTGGGCCATTCTTATAGCCATTGTCTCCGCAAAGCTCTCCATCCTTGCCTCTGGTTTGACGTACTCCTCTATTCGTATCGAAACTCTAACGGGGTTCAAATACAAGCTGAATGCTGGCCAATAAGGCTGGGATAACTTGAGCTGTCGTTGGACTTTGGCAGCTCTAGCCTGATGCGGAATATGCAGGTGGCTCTTAGGCTGCGCCATCGCTTAAGCTTATCGCTGTCGATAGTGTTTGATTGGTGGTACGTCGACACTAGCCAAGCGGCGACAGGTTAGAGGACTAGCATTTGCGACTCAACTTCAAAGGCTCAAGGAAATAGAGTTTGCTTAGTGTAGATATGCTAAAGGCGGCGCTGTGGAAACGGGCATTCAAGAACTTGTGCCATAGGACTTATACAAGGTTGGTAGCCATCCTGTTCATTCGGCAGGCTTCAAAGTTCAAACCTCGACAAGACGAGTGAGAGTGATATTTGGAGCCTTCAACCTGGTCCACAGGCCATCCCACCAAGCAAGACTTCGTGAGGGAAAGCCCTCGGACTTCTGCTTCACGGTGGGAGGAGGAGGGAGAGATGCATTACATCAACGGGTTGTATGATAATTTCTTTTCATGGGGATGAAGGATCTCTGCGCCTTCGATGCGAAAACTCGATGTTCTGCAATTCCTTTGCAACGCTTAACTAGGATCGGGTATGGTCGCCTTCCGCCTGATATTGTTCCCATACACCGCCATGCCCAGCTTTCGTTCACCTGGGATACTTCGTTTTCTTCCAAACATTAAGTAAGGGCTTCTGTGTCGTCGGTACTGACCCCTGCGCTTCCATAACTGCTTTCATTCTTCATAACCTCCTCAATGTCTAGTCCGTTGCGTGCTAAAGCTGCACACCACTCATCCCAGCATTCGTATTCGTGAGCATACCAAGATGGGGTCAACCTCCTATGATTACGATGGTGGATATCAGCCCCTGCTTCAATCAAGAACGTTAATTTTTGTTCCAGCAAGACTGAAGATTTCCTGCGTTCTTGAAACTTATTGTTGTCATTCGAACGCAGGGCCATATGTATAGCGTTGTTCCCATATGGGTCTGTAGCGTGGACGTCCGCGCCGTGCTCCAAAAGCACTTGAACCATTGCAAGGGATCCGCTACCTCCTTGCCCTGAATGATGAAGCAGTGGCGTTCGGCCGTCCAGTAATTGCTCAAGGGATGAACTCTCTTCTTGGAGCATTTTCATGTATCTCCTTAAAAGCGGTACTCTGATGTCAAGTGAGATGCTCGTTGAATCCCATTTGGGTACTTGAGTAAACCAGTGGTAACCCTCAATTTGTAAGTTGAATTTAGGCATATTCTCTTCAAGATAGTCTTGTACTCTATGCATGCGACCAATATCCCATTTCGAAGGAGGCTGTTGAGTATCATTCCCCCATACCATCCAGGCGGAAAGGGAAACTACTACGGTGTGCTCAGAACTAGTGCCCATTAGCACCTGTCCCGAAGCATGGGAGATTACTCACTTGAGATTCGATATCCCGATCCCCTGACTGTCAAAATATCGCAGCAGATCTACTCGACCACCGCATACTGCATACTGTAAATGAAGAATTAGGGACAAAATTGAAAAAATACAGCTATCGATGACATCAGCGAAGGGAAGGGCTATGGAACTCACAACAATAGGTAGATGCATTTTTGTGGCTTCTTCGATATGATAGGGAGATATGGTTCCATTTCGAATCGCCAGATCAATATCTTTGACGGTACCTTGCACAAAGAGGTCTTCGTATCTTGACGGAAAGCCTTTGGGGGCAATGCTGAACGCATTCAATTGTGTGTAAAATCTGGGCTCAAGAAAGCGATCTAGCACTTTCACGAAACGAGCTGAGACCGCTGTGGTACAGACGGTGGGAGATGGACGAAAGAAGAAACCCACTTCGTCTGGGTCGTCAGTGTTTTGTTCGTGAGGATTGGAGCGTGAAAGAGTAAGATGCAGTCTCCCTGCGTCAATGTCAAAAGAATAAGTGAAGCTGGTTCGAGCCACCTGCTGCCGTGAAGGCTTCTGATCCGCAGAAATCGTATGCCTCTCCACTCTGCCGGCCTTGAGATGTCTCTCTGGCCACAAGTGTTCTGCAGGTGACCCTATTTTGGAAGACTGGGCAGCCCACCTGTTGTCGCACCAATTGTCGAACGACGTCGCCGTAGAACCTTGTGAGAGGGCTGCAACTTCTTGAGTCGCCGACGAGACAAGGTTCTCATATTCTGCTTGGAGCCAGTATAGCCGCTCTTCCAGGACGGTCTCAGTATGCTGCGAGACGAGATCAAGAACAGCCCCTCGAAGGACATTCCGAAGAAGGAGGAGAGGGGTCAAAACTGACTCTTGACATTCTCCAACGAAGAAGATGTCTCGTCCCTTACTCCTTCTGGCCACAGTTGCGCTAGGGGCTGCAATTTGGATACTGTCAATTTTGGCGCTCAACGTGTCGATTTGCTCTCTTGTCTTCCTATGCTCGCCCCGAGAGCTCTGCCTTATGTTAGACAAGTCTCTCTGTATGATGGTTGTTTGCTTGAGCCGTTCTGATGTTCTCGCTATTATCTTTTTCTGTCGTTCCAATATTTTCTGTTGGCTGTCGCTAAGTGAAGTTGAAGTAGCGTTTAGTCCAGATACGACTTGTTGGATGCCTTGCTCGAAGGCACGTCCAGAGTTCTCTGCAGCAAGGGCTGTTTCTCGCCTGTGGATCCAAGGTCAGAAGCAGCAACGTCGAGCTAGGACCGTTATTGAGTCAACCAACCTGCCGACTAGGACCAGGGCAGCTGTCAGCCCGGCCTTCACGCTCTCCAATTTGCGCAGGGCTTTCTCAATTCTACGCCCATCAAGGCGCCACTTGATGCGTCCCCATGATGTACTTCCATTGAGCTTTCTCGTGATAGTGATAAGAGAACTGAGCTCCCGCTCGATGCTCTTGACCGAGGAACTAAATAGCGTAATTGCTTTAGCCAAGTCAGTAGCCTCACGCAATGTGGAAGAAACCCCGTTCTGATTCGTCAGCTGTTCAAGGTAGTGCTTCGATGCTTCGACGAGGAGAGTATTTTCCTGGACACAGACCCTTAATTGGACGACTTCCTCAGGTGCGTCTTTGATATCGGCGAGGAAGCGAAAGACCTCGGTGCCCGCTCGGACGACGATGTCAGCTGCACCCACCACCGCCAGAACACTGGCAACTAATGATAAAGGATCTGCCATAACAAGTGGAGCGTATGTTCAAGATACAAAATGCTAAAAGAAACGGCAAACCATGAGTGCAGGCAGTGAGATGACTGAAAAAGGGCTCTCTGTGATAATGACATAGCCTCACACCGCCATTCGCGGTAAGGAGTGAGGCGTTTGCAAGGCACAGCGAGCAGAAGCAGCCTGTGCGACATGAGTGGCCAACATTGAAGGCTGCTGCAGCGGCCTCCAGACACCTCCGCTTCTGGGGCTGAATCGATCACACCTAATTAATCTGTTGGGCAAAGGGGCTCGAGAGAAGCCCACGTCAGGAGGGTTGACTACAAGAAATCCTGCGTAATCGTAAGGCTGTGGGTAGACATCACGACACCCCCTGTGAGCTCCAGGCTAGCAGGCAGAAGCCCTCGTCGGCCAATTGGCAATCGGATATAATTCAGAACTTTTTGGTTCGCGAAATTTCATATGCAAAAGCATCATCGCCTTGACTGAAAGGAGTTTCCTATCATCTAGGCCCTGACTAGGCCGTTTCGCAAGCTTTCAATCATTGACAAGCTGACCATATTCTCAGACATGGTGTAGATTCTCTTTCTAGGATTGATACATAGGTTGCACACCACCACGCACCGTGAAGTAGGCACTGCAGATAAATATGATCTTGCCGTAATCAATGATGGTCTGAATTCGGCCTCCTGGAGTGCGGCAGCAACAGTAGCAGGCCCCTTGCATCCACTCTGTGCGCAGCCTGACCACGTAAGGGTCATCTTCGGAATGGGCAGTGCGACGAACATGTAAACTCTTTCCCTCATTAGGGTCACCATCATTGGTATTGTAGGCAATCATTAGCCCGAGCTCTTAAACCTGTTCACTATGAGCCGGAGGCGTATCGACATCCATATCACCATTGAGAATTGGTGGACGACTATGGTGGTCTGTCACTCCGGTGGCCGCTGTTGCGATTACAGGGGCCAAACCATCTCGCTGATCCATTACCTCGTCCATATCCATAGTCATATTCATGTCCATATCATTGTCATCCGCTTGCTGGCCACTCTTCCTGCGCGCCTGATTTTCCATGTCCGTTGCTTCGCTATCGATCATCCAGATGCGGATATCGCGGTCTTTACCTCCACTAGCGAGAAGGCCTTTGCCATCTTTCGTGCGTCCATAGTCCACGGCTAGTACAACGTCTCTATGACCCTTGCCACGCCACAGGAAGTCTTTGCTAGTCACATCCCAGACCAGAACGTCACCGTCTTCACTACCGCTGGCAACAAATGACTCAGTAGCGCCAGCCCATTCACCATTTGGGGAGTAAGTCCCCACAACTCCGCCCAGACTGTATTGTTGATTCACGTGGCCTTGGTAAGTCTTCAGACAACTGCCATCTCCATATCGCCACAGCCGGATGGAGCTGTCTAGCGTCCATGCTAAAATATATCTTCCATTTGGTGTGAAGCGCACACTTGTAACAGGCCGGCGGTCTTCATCGACTAGTGTCCGCAGGCACTGTCCCGTGCTAGCATCCCATATTCTGATCAAACCATCCGCTGCACAAGAACAAACCACCGTACCATCACGAATGAAGTCAACACCTCCAACCGGATCCGAATGTGCAGGTAATTGGCGCATTATGCGTCCTGCGCGGACATCCCAGAGGAAAACAGCTTCATCGTAAGAGCCAGAAACCAGCATGTTGCCCTTGGGACTGAATGCAAGACTATAAACGTAATTGCTGTGCCCAGTGATTGGAGACGGTGAGATTGGGAAATCTGAGGCCAAGGGGGACCATAGAAGAATGGATTTGTCGTCACTCGCCGAGGCAAGGGAGTATGGAGGCCCAACAGGCGCCCACGCGATGGCATTGACACCTGCCAGGTGCGCGCGAAGTGTACGCAGATGTTTGAGGGGCACGCCGGGCGTGGGGTCTGAAGGAACAGAATATATGTTTATCGTGTTATCCGCCGATGCAGTAGCAAGTAACGTCATATCTGGAGAGAATTTGAGAGAAGTAATTCCTCGAGCATGGGCACGTGGAATGGTGGTTAGTGGTATGAAGTTCAAGGACTTCGAGGACTTCGCAGGTGTTGGCGAGTCTGATCGCGGGTTGGGTTCATCGATTGAGGACGCATAGGATCTAAATCTCGACCGTGATTTTGATCTTGACTTAGATCTCGACCTCGACCTCGACCTCGACCTCGATACAGAGCGGCGTCTTGTACGAGATTGTCTGAGTTCGTCAAAGGCCTGTTCCTCGTCCGCAGTATCGTAGACAGAAGAGCTCCTGCTTGCTGCCCGTCTAGAATGAGATCGACTTCTGGACCGATGTCGCTGTGGATTTTTATTTTCACTTCCTGCCCTACTCCTTGACCTGGAGTATTCTCCCCTTCTCATGGTATCCTGGACCGTCTCGGATTGACGAGGTAGCGGACGTCGGGCAGGGGTATTCCTAAACGAAGAGGAATCTGCACTAGAGGTACGCCGTCTTTTATTTGGCATATAGCGGTCTCCGTCCATCCTCGAGGCAGGACAAACTTGTGCTGGGTGCTGGGTGGGATAGTTATGGAGAACTGTGTAGGACTCCGTCTTGAGCACAAGATATGTCCGCAGGAGACAGTCTCCGTTGGAAATTTATTAGTACGGTGGAGTATAGCGCGCGACCCCGACGCGCCTCAGGCGCGCCTCTCAGCCTAAAGTAGGCAGGAGCAGAGGTCTGGCGAGAACACCGCCCCACCTTCCCCAGAGACGTCTGTGGTGTAGGCAGAGGAAATCCTCATTCTGGCATCGAGCCCTGTAAGTATATTACTCCGTAAGTAGAGAGGTTTGGAGCCACACCATACAAGCCGTGGTATGGCGGTCTAGGACATGGCTTCATCATGCCAATTTCAAGCTTCCGCCCCCCAATTGTTGCTTCGATGATCGCTATCTGAGGTGTTAGTTGATCCTGGGTGGGTTCAATTCCAGCTAGGCTTCCATCCCGGAAACGTGGGAGGGCGGGCTAATCAGTTCCCTTTCCGCCCACACTTATCAACCTTCGACAAGGTACTCGTTGGCCCCCTTCGGCCCACCTTAAGCGAAGCAAGAACCCCAAGAGATAAGTACTTGCGGAGAAGCCATCAAAAACTAAGTACCTCTCTAACCAGCTCAAAAGTTCCATTCTAGGGTTTCCTCCCTTCGTGTCAGGCATCTCGAGACCTTATCATCACTAACACCCCATTTCACTACACGCTTATCACACAATCCGATACGAGCTCACGCCATTTGCTGAGTACCGGTGTCTTGATGGTACAGTCTGATGAATCGCGGGATATCCGGCTCTCCAATGGCGCCAACGCCTCAGAACGCGACTACTGACCGCAACATCTAGAAAGCATTGAAGGCCACGATATTCCAGCGCTGCTCAACTGGACAACCGCACGCAGTCACAGTCAATGCCTCCAAAGAGAATCCGGACGACCGAGGGTTCATGTTGGAGTTGCAAACAGCGGCGAGTCAAGTGCGACCTGCAAAAGCCTAGTTGTCGAAAATGTCTAGACGCCGGCGAGAAGTGCAATTACAACAAAATAGTTCTCAAATGGAACACGCGCCCAACCAAAGGCGCCCCTGCTGCAAATCAACTATGTCTATATCATCAATCTCTTCCAGGCTCCCTGGGCTACTCTTTAGCGACCAATGAAAAGCGCGCCATAGAGTACTTTCGACTTCGAGTCTGGCCGTTGTTTCATATGTCTAGCACCCCATGCCAACCCCCCATCGCACTTGCTTTAGGAGATCGCTCTGTTTTATTGGCAACCTGCGTCATGGCCGATTCTCATCGTGTTTTGCATGATGGTAGACATAGCAGAGATGTTGTTCAGAGTAAGCGGCTCCATTGTCTAGCCACTCTACGGAAACAATTGGCCGAAGTCGCCAATGGCGAGATGTTGCTATCCACTCTTCTCGTGGCGGTTCTCCTTTTGTATTTCTCAGACGGTTATGTGGAATGCAGCCAAGAGTTTGCATCTACTTCAAGTCATCATGCAGGAGTGAGGGCAATCATCGACTCCTTGGGCGGACTTCCTTCTATCATGCGAGGGTCCGATACATCTGTCAAAATGTTGCTCTCCGAGTTCGCGACCACCGATGTAACCAATGCCTTGCTTCAGGGGAGAGTCCCCTGCTTTCCATCTGATGTCTGGGACATGATGGATCCTGAGGCCGTCTGGTGGGATAAAGCCGCTTTTGGAATGGAATCATTTGACACGATTTTCAAGAAAATGGCCGATCTTGCTAGATATCGAGATCTCGTACAAAAAGATCCTAGTGAGTTCTCGATGGAGAAAGTACAAGCGTTTGAGAGCGGGTTTCGTCCCGGTTACGCTACAATGGAATCTACCACGCTCGCGGAGGTGGCCGTCAAATCAGATCCTCAGTTGCTGGATGAAGATATCGTCCCATCTCGTGCACTATGTCGAGCATTTCAGCACAGTGCGAATCTCTATCTCTATAGAGCCATTTGCGCTTTACCTCCACAACATCCTCTTGTCCAACAGCATGCTCAAGCCTGCCTGGACTGCATCACCGGTATGCCGGCGGATAGCAAGGCCTTGAACTGTGCTCTTTATCCAATCTTTACCTCAGCTGCCCATACATTTTCGGCAAGTAACCAGAAAACGGTGATACAAAAACTGGAGACAGTCTACGAAAATATCAAGTTCGACTCAGTCAACACCATCAAACAAGCACTTAAAGATATCTGGGGCTCACAACGGCAGCTTGGCTCGTGGGATGACATGTTCTCGGGCTTCCAAGAGCAAACGTTGGTCTTGTAAGGTCGCTATCTTCGTGTGAGCTCAGTAGTGACCTCCACTACTAGCTTTCGTTCCGAAGATTTCTTACAAGCCCCTGAAGGCGTCCTTTACTACAATTGAAGCTTTGCTAGGATGCAGGATGATACATCGACCGAGGTGGCGGGATTCGCTGACAATTTATACTTGGTTGGCCATTTCTTGGGAGATCGTGGCCAATTCAAGTGCATCTACACCCTTTACCATGGAGGAAACTGGCGATTATGGTCGCTCACATAATGGTCGAAGTCAAATTGTCGAATACCGGCCCGTCGAAACAGAGGTAATCTTATTGTTTATGTTGGGGTGCTGATTTGTTAGGCTCGACATGATGGAGTAAACACTGGGTTTTCGCCTCAAACTGAGAGACAAGTCTCTGGATTCGAGGAAATCTAATAAAGGGATGGTTATGATTGTTCATCTAGCCTCTGTTGCTTTCCACACATTCTCACTCTTTCCCTGAGCTTCCTATGGAGCTTCAAAACTGTCCCCTTTCGTTGCTATGACCTAAATAGTACGGTCCACCTCTCGCCGTCATTGCATGTCCCATCAAAGGCCTGTTGTCAACAGGAGGACCTAAATTCCCCGCATCCATTGCAGCTTGCCTTTGTTGACGCTTCTTTTGGATATATTGATAGACTAGCCCACCAATGATAGCAAGAAGCACGGCTGTTATAACGACACCCGCAGCAATTCCACCGGCCTGTGCTCTGGATGGCCCGGATTGTGTTGATGGCGACGTCGAGCTGCCAGACGAGGGAGCTGAGACTGTACTTGTCCGAATTCCTGTTCCACTCCCTGACATTGGTGGCTCTGCTGTGCTTGTAGAAGCATGGACTGTTATTCCAGTGATGGTATCGGAATTTGCGATTGCGAAGACGGTTGTTGCCACACTGCCACAGGCATAACCCAACCAATTGCCTTGATTGTCCTCATCGATCAGACGATACTCGGTGCAGAATGGCGAGGCTGAGGCGCTATGCTTGGTCAGGACAAAGCCCACTTCTCTGAGAAGGGTAACTGAACTCACCAGCTAAGACATGAACTTCCAGCACATGCGATTGTCGAGCTAGATGTGTCTTCGTATTGGTAACAGGTGGTATAAAATTGACAATTGTTCTGGTCTTTGCAACAGCCTTGCATAAGACCGATGAATGTGCACAAGTTGAACTGGCCAGCGCACGACGGTGCGGCAACACCAGGATATGAGGATGCGAGGCTTCCACAAACATGATCGCCTCGTCTAGCGTAAACTTGGGTCGAACCAATACTCATAGGTGATTGCGATACATGTGCCAATTCTGCAGAGACGGCTCTTTCGACATCACGGGGTCTTACGAGTTCGGTATGTAATAGTATGGCGGCTAGCCCTATCAGTCTCCACATCTTTCTAGCCTTGTCGGTCTGGTTCGAGGTACGGGGTATGAAGTGCTCACAGAGATATAATGGAGTGGTACTCTCCTTCCAGGACTCAGGTAGACCGCCAGAAGGATGAGCCGACTACATTCTTGCTTATGAGAAGAGAAACGCGGATGCTCCAATAGGCAGAAGATCTACTGTGGTGGCACTATCTGCTTCCATGGTATCAAGGCAGCCATCTAATCAAAATGCGGCCACAATCGGTGATTTGGGCGCACGAGTCGGCAGCTAGTTTGGCATGACGGTACTCCGTACTTCATTCCACCAACCAGGCGGATGACTGTCTGTCGAAATGGCTAGCTGCATGGATTTTTCGTGACTATCATCGGGCGCAAGGCAACCAAAAACGTGAAGTTGGAAGCAGCAGTGCAGCACCCGGGAGGCGGGAAGGCGAGGTACGGAGTACTTTGGATTGAAACTACCATAGTCCTGCGATGGTTGGCCTTTCATAAACCTTACCTTAGGCAGTGGACTGACTTGAACTATCTCTTAATCTGTAGGAAAGAATGTCGCTCCAGGTAGAGTGGCCGGAAAGTTTTGTTCACCCCGATGTCTGAGAAAGTCGTTCAGTCAGGCCTGCCACATTTCACCCAACCATGCCATTTCCACGGGAGCCACCAATAAATAAGTAACAAACCCAGAAAGCAAATCGGGACGGGAAATAAGTGTGAATTTCCTTGTTTCGCAGCCCACAACTCAAGGTCCAAGCCGATTTTCTAGATGGTTAGTTCCATGGGGCCAGTTAGTAGGTACATAATGTTAGGTTGGGCAGAATTCTCGTGATTGATAAATCTAACTAATATGATTTTCTTTTTTATTTTAATTCGCATTATTTATCGTGGGTGACTTGGTGCACTCAGAGTGTTGGGGGGGGGGGGGGGGGCTCTCCCCCGGGGGGGAAGGGGTGGGGGTTTGTTTGGGCCCCCCCCAAACAATTCTCACCCCCCCAATTTTCCCCCCCCCCCCCC
>Ga0105239_10007205_pt1 | contig 12782 bp, 11 predicted proteins | sample KBSC44metaG_FD_92761 | JGI IMG/M metagenome (GOLD analysis project Ga0105239, IMG submission 92761) | Corn rhizosphere microbial communities from Kellogg Biological Station, Michigan, USA - KBS C4-4 metaG | ecosystem: Host-associated > Plants > Roots > Rhizosphere > Soil | place: Michigan, USA...
AACACTACTGGTCATATGCAACGGCTTAAATATCCTGTTTTCCACCATCTTAATGAAAGGCTCATGAGCAGCCCGGGACAGCGCCAGTCCAAGAATGCCATAACCGATATTGCTATAGGAAAATTTTGTGCCCGGGGGAAAGGTTACTTCAGTAGTAGGAATGGAGCTCAACACCTTATTTTCCCATTCCCCTATAGGCCCGTGCGCCGCGTTCGAAAGCCCGGGTTCCCTTGCCAGACCTCCGGTATGACTGGCCAGCTCACGAAACGTAATTTCAGAGGTATCACTCCCTTCTTTCCATTTCAACTGCTTTATCTCCGGGAGATATTTGGCGACGGGCTCATCCAGGCCGATGGTCCCATCCTGAACCAACAACATCATAAGATAGGCGGTGAACGTCTTTGAGATGGAACCGATCCGGTAAACAGTGCTGACGCCGGCGTCGATCCCTTTCTCATTATCCGCCTTCCCAAAAGCCCTGGACCAGACAATCTCGTTGCCTATGAAAACGATCGCCGACAAGCTACCTACTGTGTCCGCCAGATGCTCCTCCTCCAACTGCTTGTCAAAGCTGGCAATAACCTGTTGAACGGTAAGTGTATCCGGACGGGAAATGGGCTCCAATTTTTGCGCACTATGGCAGAAAGGCAGCAATAACAGACCGATAATACCCGATAAAAAAATTATCCTATTCATATAAAGTATTATATGCAAACAGAAATATACGGGATTTTTGCCGGATCCATCAAGGATACCGCCGCCTTGCCATAATCCGCCGCACTATCGATCTGCAGGCCGGAAATAAAGGCAAAAATGACGTCAAAGATAAAGCCCGCAAAGGGCTTTGCCGTAAGAGGTCCTTGTATCGCTCACCGGCATTCATGGTAAGCAGGTTTTTCACCCGATCGGCATAGGCCAACCGTTCCGGTAGCCACGCTGTGGATCATCCTGGTGATAACGCCAGTTTCTGAGTGTATAGAGGCCGATCGCTCCATACACTAAAGATAGCTATCTTTGCAGGGTCTTTTTACCATTGAATAGGATCAAATGAAGAAAATAGGATTTTTATCGTTCGGCCACTGGTCCAATCATCCCTCTTATAACACCCGTACAGCGAGTGACACTTTGCTTCAGTCCATTGACTTGGCTGTCGCCGCCGAAGAGATCGGCCTTGATGGTGCGTATTTCCGGGTCCATCATTTTGCCGCTCAGTTAGCTTCTCCTTTTCCTTTGCTTTCGGCTATCGGCGCCAAAACGCGCAAGATCGAGATTGGAACCGGGGTTATTGACATGCGTTATGAAAATCCGCTCTACATGGTAGAAGACGCCGGAGCCGCCGATCTGATCTCGGGCGGGCGATTGCAATTGGGGATCAGCAGAGGTTCGCCGGAACAGGTCATCGATGGATGGCGATATTTTGGGTACGAACCGGCCAAAGGTGAAACGGACGAAGATATGGGACGCAACAAGGCGTTGCAATTTTTGGATAAACTCAGGGGTGTTGGATTTGCCCAGCCTAATCCTTCCCCAATGTTTCCTAACCCACCGGGCTTATTACGACTGGAGCCCTACTCCGAAGGATTGCGGGATCGTATCTGGTGGGGGGCCGCCTCAAATGCCACCGCTATCTGGGCGGCTGAAAAAGGAATGCATCTGCAAAGCTCTACCTTGAAATTCGACGAAAGCGGCAAGCCATTCCATATACAACAAGCGGAACAGATCCGGTTGTACAAAGAAGCCTGGAAAAAAGCAGGACATCCGCGCGAACCAAGGGTATCGGTAAGCCGGTCTATTTTTGCATTGATAACCGATCAAGACAGATATTTCTTCGGGCGGGATTCCAACAAGGCCGATCAGATCGGATTTATTGAGAAGGACAGACGCGCTATATTCGGAAGAAGCTATGCTGCGGAACCGGATCGGCTCATCAGGGAACTGGCCCAGGACGAGGCTATCCAGGAAGCCGATACGCTGCTTTTGACCATACCCAATACCTTAGGGGTTGAATACAATGTACATGTTCTGTCTTCCATTTTGAAGCATGTGGCGCCGGCATTGGGTTGGCGTTAAATTGCACGGAATGCATAAGTGAAAACGGGTAGTGCCTTTGAGATGTATCGCCTACAACGAACCCCGCAAAAAATAATACTCGAGGGCCAGCGTTACAATCCTCAAAACACCAATATCTATGAAAAAAAAGCTACTCGTATTCATTGTAGCCGCTACCATGTGCTTTCATTCAATGGCCCAAAAGGCGCAGGTCGGCTGGAGCGACATGGACAAGAAGTCCGTTTGGGCCCCGTACCTGTCCACTGTCGTAAACGGCCCCGGCGACGAATTCATCACTCTGAATCATAAAGGCGGGTTGGGAGTCGACTCAAAGTCCACCGCCATCTTCACCCGCTATGACCGCCATTTCAATCCCTTGCTGGAGAAAGAACTGTTCGACGGTAAGCAAAAAGTGCATGTACACAGTTTACGAAATATCAATGGAAGCCTGCTACTGTTCACTCAGCAGTTTGAAACCCATGGCCTGTCCATAGCGTCTCAGACCTTGCAGGTCATTACAGTGGACCCTATGACATTGGAAGCCGGCGCCATAAAGGACCTATCCGCTTTTGACTATCGGGGTAAAAGGTCTGCTCCCCGTGTTTCGGTGGAATCCTCGGGTGACAATAGCCATGTATTTGTATTTGCCACCGAGGCGTATAATAAAGACGAGGATAAAAGATATTATATGGGTGTATGGGATGATAAGTTGAACAAACAATGGGACCGGATAGTATCCCTGCCCTACTCCCGTAAATTCATCGATCTTTGCGGCCATCAACTATCCAATGAGGGGAATGTGTACCTGTTGTGCAGGCAGTATGAAAAAGAGGTGACCCCTCTTCCATTTGACGGGATCGTAGAAAACACCTCCCCATATGCATATAAGATTTTTGTCTATTCGAAGAACGATAGCCTGCCCCGTGAAGTTACGGTGGATCTCAAGGGAAAGTTTGTGCACCAGGCCATCCTGGATATCGATAAGAACGGCGCTGTAAGAGTATTGGGGCTGTACAAGAACAGCTTTGCCGGAAGGGTCAGCGGCAGCTTCATAGCGGTACTCGATAATGGCGCGTCGCTGGCGGTAGTAAAGAAAATGGAGGCGTTCCCGATCGACAACCTGCTTTCCCGGGTGGCTGCCGACGGCTGCGGCAGCACTGATCCGGGTAACCCGGGCCTGGACCCTGAATTCAAGCTCCTGGGCTCCGACGAGCGTGCCGACGGCAGCATCGATCTCCTGGCGGAGTATACCGCTCAATCGCATCATTCGAGCGTAAATCTCATGGCGAGCTCGATGGTGGACGAGACAACGTATAAGACCTATGACGTTTTGGTCACCAACTTCAAAAAAGACGGCAGGATCATCTATACCCATCTGCCCAAAAAGCAGGAAGAAGCTCCGTTCTGGTCGCATATCTCGATCAGAACCATGACCCATGGCAATGACCTCGTTGTCGTCTACAATGACAATAAGAAGAATATAGCCGGCGATCTTTCGCAGCAGGGCATCGACAGCCTCGGCCGCTCGGTGTTTGTCATGGCTACGATAAATGAAGCCGGCAGTGTGCAGCGACAGGTGGTCTTTAGCAATGACGACCCGGATATGATGGCCGATATGTGGCACTGCGATCCGATCGGTAAGGACGCGATGTTCTTATATGTATATAAAACGCGTAAGCTGGCCAGATCAAAATATCAGTATGGGTTGCTGACGGTAAAGTAATTTCGGACGCTGATCTGCGAATGCCCTCAGGGATAACACCCTGAGGGCATTCTTTATTTATTGGACGATAAATATCTCGAAGGATTTCGCGTGCGCATGGGTGTTTACCTTTAAATTCATGGATCCCGCTATTAGGAACAGTGATAATGCAGTAGCATTGCTATCCATGAAAACCCTGTACCCTTCCTTTCGTTCCCTCGTCAAAATAGGCCTATACTCCGGGGCGGTATTCCTGACTTTACCCAGCCATGCACAACACTATTACCCTGCAGGTCTTGGCAACGGAGATCTTCAACTGTGGCTGACCGCGGCCGACCCCACCACCCTATTGACTACTGCGGGTACACAAGTTGCCAATGGAAATTCCATCGCGATCTGGAAGGATAAGAGCGGCAGGGGGGCTGACGCCAGGCAACCGGACGGCAGCATCCAACCGGTGTACTGGACCAATCGGCTCAATGGATTGGGCGCAGTAATTTTTCAGAACAATACCCAGTATATGACAGGTCCGGCCGGGACCTACCAAACCGTCGTCAGTACCCGGACCATGCTCGGAACAGGCTACCAATACCTGTTCTCCTCCCCTGCGCTTACGGACTTCAGCGTCCGATTCTCGGAGACGGCGGGCATCGTAAATTATACCCAGGGCCCTAATGAGCAGGACTGGTGCTATGGTACGGGTTACCCTTCAGCCCTGTGGTTAAATGGGGTGCAAAACCTGTGGACCTATCCTTCGGTCACTCATATCCTGGTAGATGAAGCCCAAACTGCGGTCAACGACACCTATTCCATCAGTAATACTTTTCTCAACAGGGGGATGTATAACAATGACCCGGTGTACGAATTAATTGTCTACAATGGCACTCCCAACAACACGCAAAGAATATTGTTGGAAAATTATCAGGCCTCGGAATGGGGATTGACCGAACTTCTCCCCACCAGCGAATATCCGGTATTTACCCCCCCGGCTAGCGCCACCTACAATAAAAACCTGGTAGGGATCGGCAACAGCGGCAGCGATTATTTTTTGGCCGATGTGCCCGGATCCACGGACGGACTTGGGTTTAGCAGTGGTTCGACCGGATCGGATTTTCTGGCATCCGCCGGCTACGCCATGGCGGCACACAATGCCCAGAGCAATACGGTGAACTACAATCCAACTCTGAATAATGTACCCGTCAACACGTATGTATGGAACAGGTCCTGGTACGTGGAGCTGTCCGGCGGTAACGGTTCTGGGAATTTCACCCTGACCTTCAATTTCAATGACTACAACGGCACCTCCCCCAATCCCGCCAATTTTTTCGCGCTGCTGTATAATCCCTCGGATGGCGCATTTGGGTCGGGGACAAATACCCTGGTGCCCACAATTTCAAGGTCCGTCTCCGGCAATTCGGTCTCATTTGTGGTAAATGCCGCCAAACTTGCCAATGGGTACTACACCATCATCTATAATCAAAACGTTGTCCTTCCCGTTACACTGAATAATTTTTCGGTGACCAAGCTGTCACCTGACGCTGCCCTGGCAAAGTGGACGGTTGACGCCGGATCCGGCCGGGGGTATTTCCATCTTCAGCACTCCACTGACGGAGGGCAATTTACTTCGATAGGCACGGTGGCCGCGACGGACAGCGACACAATCGCCGGCAACTATAGTTATACGGATAATTCACCTTCGCAGGGCGTCAACTACTACCGGCTGGCGATGATCGATGCCGTAGGGAGCATCTCCTACTCACCCATCCGCATCCTGACCTTCGGCGAACCTTCCCCTCCAGTGACCCTTTATCCTATCCCGACAAAGGACATTTTGCATATTAGCGCGCCAGGCTTGGAGGAGGCCCGGAATATCGATCTTGTCTCCGTCACCGGACAGGTGCTTGACAGTCACTCCATCTCCAGGCTCGACGGATTTGAACTATCCGTCGGCAGACTTCCCGCCGGATCGTATTTTGTCCGAATCCGGGGTGGAGGGATGTCTTATGTGCTGCCCTTTTTAAAACAATAGCCTTCTCGCCGCAAATTCCGAATTTTCAAACAAAATCCTCGTTCCGGTGTTGGGATACCCATCACCATAATATCACGCTAACCATGTCAACATCAACAGTAGCCGGCAGGCTCATCCAATTATGCAAAGAAGGGAAGTTCCTCGAAGCACAGCATGAATTATACGACACTGACATCGTCAGCATCGATCCCGACGGGAGCAAAACCGTGGGGGCTTCGAACATGAATGTAAAAGAGCAGGAGTTCCTTGCAAAAGTTGAGAAATTCCACAACATCAGTTGGTCCGATCCGCTGATCGCAGGCAGTTATTTCACTGTGATCCTGAAAATGGAAATTGAATTCAAAAAAATCGGCAAAAAGAGTATCGAAGAGGTTTGCGTCTACCAGGTTCGAAATGGTAAAGTTGTTTTTGAACAATTCTTCCGGGATCTATAGCCCGTTGTCGCTTTTTTCCCTTTTAACGTCGCACCTTACACCCCTGGTTTAACGGAATCAGCCATAATTTTACCTTATGGAAAAGATAGCCTCAAACGACATCCGCTTCCCGGACCTTAACGAGAAGCGTTTCAACAAACGCTTCGCCGGAAAACCTGAATATTTCTATCTTCCGGAATCGACGGCAGACGTGGTAGCGGCCGTCCAGGAAGCCGTCAATACAGAAAAGAGAATCGTTGTCCGGAGCGGTGGCCATTGCCTTGAAGGATTTGTATCCGACCCTTCGGTACAAGTACTTATTGACATGTCCCTGATGAATGGAGTCTCCTATGATGCTAAAAGATCGGCTTTCGAGGTAGAGGCCGGGGTAACCGTCGGTGAGGCATATCGCCGGTTGTTCTTAGGCTGGGGAGTAGTTCTACCGGCCGGCGAGCATCCCGGAATAGGGATAGGCGGCCATGTACTTGGCGGAGCCTTTGGCTTTCTTTGCCGGGAATATGGATTGGCAGCGGATCATCTCTATGCGATAGAATTGGTCGCAGTGGATTCGTCCGGTAAGGCACATAGCATCGTTGCTACCCGGGAAGAAAGGGATCCCAACCGGGATCTTTGGTGGGCGCATACCGGGGGCGGCGGTGGGAATTTTGGCATTGTTACCCGTTACTGGCTTCGATCCTTCGGAAACGACGGATCCGACCCCGCTACCGCTCTACCCAAAGCGCCAAAGACGATCACGACGTTTCGGGTGTCCTGGGAATGGAATAAATTTGACGAAATACTGTTCTCGAAGTTGGTTCATAATTTCGGCGCATGGGCCCAGACGAACAGCGGCCCGGGATCTCCCTATAAACAGTTATTCAGTTTGCTTTTCCTCAACCACCGTAACATGGGCCGGCTGGAGATGAAAGGCCTTACCACGGCAGGGCCAAAGGCGATCCAGCACATCAATGACCATCTGGCCTCGATTGCCGATCCTTTAGGATTAGACTATTCGCGACAAATAGAAGAAACTGCATGGCTGCAATTTGCGCTCAATCCCTTTCCCGAACTTTTTCAGCCTGGGTATGACAAAGTAAAGGCTAAGATCAAAGACGCGCTTCTTCGCCGTCCTTTTACCGATGGTCAGATTGCGACGATATATGCCTACCTGACAAGTAACGACCCGGTAGGCGGCGGATTGGGAATGGCGACCTATGGCGGCCAGGTAAACGCCGTGATCCCGGACGCAACGGCTTCCGTCCAACGGGATTGCATCCTTGATGTGGCATGTAATACCGGATGGGCGGACCCGGAAGGCGAAGCTGCGAATCTTAACTGGGTCCGCAATTTTTATAAGGACTTGTTTGCCGCTTCCGGTGGCGTCCCTGTACCCAATGAACAGGCCGGGGGTTGCATGATCAACCATCCCGACACAGACCTGGCCGATCCGAATTGGAACACTTCCGGAATTCGGTGGCAGAGCCTGTATTACCAGGATAATTACGCAAGATTACAGCAGGTGAAACAAAAATGGGATCCCAGGAACGTGTTTCATCATGCCTTGTCGATCCCATTGTGATACTGCGATTATTTCCCACTGAGCCCCCTGGAGAAGGCTAAGGTGTCAAAGCAGTCGCGGAAGTGGACCACCCGGTCATCATCATTAAATTCCCATATCATCGACCAAAGGGTGGAAAAGTGCCGCCCCGTTTTGCGACCCGTCGCATTCATACGGCCGGTGGCGATAACGATGTGCTCGTTCTCGAGGATATGCTCGACAGCAAAATCAACCGGCTGAACATGATCATTCAATTTCTGAAAGAACATACCTACGTCCTTAGGACCATGATAGATGCCGGCAAAGGGAACATCGGGTTCTCCCATCACCTCCCAGATGACATCGTTGTTGAGAGAAGATAAAATGGTGGGAATGTCGCCTTGCTGATAGGCTTCGTACAATTTCTGTACCTGCAAACCGTAGCGTACCAAGGTTTCCATAAAAACAGTTTTTGAAGTTAACAATTAAGAATTCCAGGCAAACCGGGATGCGGATCGGGCGAACCGTTAACGCTTCACCATGTAGTGAACGCAAGGAGCGGACAGATAAGAAAAAGAGGGAGGTAAGAGGAGGATAAATGAAGATAGGTCGTGGACATTGAAGATACGAATTTCCCAATAACTCACAAAGACTTCTTCAGCCGCGAGCCGGGTGTCCGGAAACCCATCGTCCAGCACCAGTTTCCCCGCAGGCGGGAAATCGGGGAAATAGTAGGGCAGTATCTTCGTATTTCCAGCCACCCCTGCAATTCGAGTTCCCGAAAGGCCGCGACGACCGTCAGTCTGTTGATCTTCAAAACATCCGCTATTGATCTCGCCCCCGGCAGCCGAGCCCCTTCCTGAGCTTGCCCTGGTGGATGCTTCTGATCAAAGCCTGGGTGATCTGCGGGTAAACCGGCGTCGCCGACGCCTTATCGAGTTTGATCAATTCCTTTATCCGTTCCATAACTGGCCTAATTGATTTCTTGAAACTGGAGTAGTCAGATACTCCAGTAAAGATATAGCTTTAGCCTAAAACCGATCATCATGAAACGTATTCTCAGCCAGGCTGCCTGGCTCTTCTTTTTACTTTTCCTGTTCCATTCCAGCCGTGCGCAGATCATCGACAGCTTTCCCATGCCCGCGGTGAAATTTGATCCCCGCGGTGAGTTGATCATCACGGCCTCTCCCTCTTCATCGAACAAAGACTTTGACTTCCTGGTCGGGAACTGGCTTATGAAGAATAAACACCTGAATGCAAAGCTGGCCAATTGCAAGGAATATACAGAGTTCGAAAGCACGGTAGAGAATCATGCCGGTCTCCAGGGGATGGGGAATTTCGATGTGGTCCGGCGCAAGCTGGATAATGGAACGGTCTACGAAGGCAGGACCGTTCGCACCTTCGATCCCCAGACCCGGCTTTGGCGGCTCTATTGGATGGACAGCAATGGCGGCCCCCTCGATCCGCCGCAGATCGGCTCCTTCGAGAACGGCATCGGCCTGTTCTTCGCCAAAGACTACCAGGTGGGGCGGCCCGTCATCATCGTGTTTAAATGGGATAAGCGCGACCCGGAGCATCCCCGGTGGTCCCAGGCTTTCTCCGACGACAATGGGAAGACATGGGAGTGGAACTATACCAATACTTCCTATCGGGTAAAATGAGTTATAGGGCCCGCATTTTTTTCAGGTATCCCTCCCGAAGGGTATGGATCGCCGAATCATAGGCCGGCCGGGAGTTCATAAACGCCTCCGGATGATACCCTTTCGCCCGCGATAGCTTTTTTTGGAGATCGAACTGGCCGGCATGAGAAGAAAGCCAGATATCGAAGGATATCCGCGGCATGGTATCCAGCGTGTAGCCATAGTCCCTACCTACCCTAGGATAGGTGGGCATGGAAGGGAATTTTGTCTCGCTGAGGATGGTCGGCATGTTCGCGATCAGCACCCGGTACGTTCGGGTGTCGTCTTTGACCTGGAAGAGAAAGCTGGAGGCCCCCTTGGTATGGCCGGGATGATGCAGCACCGTGATCCGCATCCCGCCTAATTCGACGATATCCTTATCCTGCAGCCTCCGGTCCACGGTTACCGGAACCCACATCCGGCCATGACCGCCGAAATCGAAATCCGAATTGCCGCCGTCTTCCAGCAAGGGGGCGTCTTTTTCTTCGATCATTAGTTGGGCTCCCGTCGCTTGTTTGACGGCCGCCATGGCGCCGACATGATCAAAATGGGCATGGGTGGCCAGCAGTATCCTGATATCGGCAAATTTGAATCCCAGGGCCTCCACGTGTCTGCGGAGCATCGTATCCGAACCCGGTATGCCGGTATTGATCAGGATATGTCCCTTTGGAGTGGTGATCAGATAGCAGGCCAGATCATACGATCCGACATAATATAGGTTCCCGGCGATCCGGAATGGCCCCTGGTCCTGGATCCAGGCCTTGTTGAAATTGGGGGCGTAAAGCTTTTGGGCCGAGGCCGGGTTTCCGGTGAGGATCAGACCTGTTAGGACAAGCATCGTTGCTGAAAGGGCTCGTAGGCGCATATGCACAAATGTAGCTATTTATAGGTGGCCGCGAGTTTCAGCGCATTATAGGCATTTACCACCCCACCGCTGCGGCATTTGCCATCCAGCGATTTTCGTCTGACCACGGACTGTAGGAGGATGTTTTTCACCTGGATGGCGGTCAGCTGCGGATAGTAGGACCGGATCAGGGCGGCGATGCCTGTCACCACCGGAGCGGCTTCGCTGGTGCCGTCCCAGGTTTTCAGGCCGGAATGCGGGACGATCGACGTGATCTCGACGCCGGGGGCGTAGACATCGACGCTATTGCGCCCATAATTGGAAAAGGTTGCCGGAAGGGTGGTATCGTCGCGGAACCCCGAAGCGCCGACCGTCAGCCAGGCCGGCGCCACTCCCCCATCGCGGTATTTCGGGGAGGGGAAGAAATCGTTGCTATCGGTGTTCATCCCGTCGTTGCCTGCGCTGTGGACGATCAATACATCTTTGTCCATGGCGTACTTTACCGCCTCGTCTACGACCTCCCGGTGAAACGAAAATCTTTTTCCAAAGCTCATGTTGATGATTCGCGCGCCATGGTCCACGGCGTAGCGGATAGCCAGGGCAAGGTCCGCGTTCCGCATTTCGCGGATATTATTGGAAAGCTTCAACATCAGGATGCGCGTGTGGTTGGATACTCCGTCAATGCCCACGTCATTGTTCCGGACGGCCGCGATAATCGCCGCCACAAATGTCCCGTGAGCAGGCGCGACATTGGGGTCCAGCACCAATCCCAGAGGATCCATGCCGATATTGGCATCGACCCCGCCCGGGCTCCTCGTCACCGCAAGCGTGTCGGCGGCACTCGCGATCGTATTGTTGAGGCCATTGGCGAGGTGAAAGGTTCCAAGGTCGATCAGTTGATCTACTTCGGCCTGCCGCAGCTTTTCGAAATTGGGGTAAAAGGACATTCGACCGAGCACGAGACTGAGGACATTTTCTTCGGCATCATTTCGGGGGCGATATTGCTTCAGGTCCTTGAAGGACAGCTTCTCTTTCCCGATGTTCTTCGCGATCTGGTTCAGGACCTGCTGAGATTCCTTCAACTGGTCGATGAAGATCTGCAGCCGGGTCACATGAAGATGATAATCATCCTTGATAATGCCGTAATTATGGCTCCCGGCCGTTCTCGCCAACATAGGTATGAAGTCCTCTTTTCCCGTTTCCGGGCCAATAAAGTTGCGCCCATGCGAGCCGACCGAAGGATCGGTCCATAGCACCGGTTTAAGGTCCAGCTGGGTCGTATCTATGCCGCTGTCGATGACTGCGACGACCACGTCTGTGGCGGCTTTGTCCTTTAAGAGTTGTTCGTAGGCTTTTTCCGTGCTGGTTCCAAAGACCCCGTCCTTTTCAAGGTCCAGATTTTGCCAGTTGGGTTTGGGTTGTGCTCGGAGGTCTTGAAAAGGTTCTGTCCTACCGGGGTTGTTCGATGAAGAAGAGGGATTGGAACAGGAAGATGTCGCCATGATCATGGTAAGCGCCAGCAATTGCATATATATGTTAGTTTTTTTCATTGATCGCCGCCGGGTATAGTTGCGCGCATGACCAGACAATATTTTAAAGCAAATATACTGACGGCGCAGGCGCCAGCCGTCGCTCAGGCAGACCAAATCTGGTCGGTTGCATAAGACAATCATTTGGACCAGGTCCTTGAAGACTAATTTTTTATAGTGGGCTAGACCTTTTTTCTGGCTCAGTAGTCTTATTACTGTTGCAGTAACCCCATTTACGTCGCAAAGGGGAGGATTTTGTCTTCCCCTTCACCTGTTGTGGGCCGCCGCTAAAACCAAAAATATTCTCCCCATGCCATTCATTTAAATTCTTGTACCACTGGAGCATGAGCCAATTTCTCCCGGTTATTCCGATCGCGTGGCACAGCTGCTACTGCGCCTGCTACGAAAGGGGCAGCCTACCTATGTGGGCTGGGCCACCATACCACGGATCGGCCTCGAGGTTCGGTTCATGACTTATCAAAGCGTCCGATACCTTAGTTTCAGAAAGGGCAAGCTCCCGATCTGCGCCAACATATCGTGCATGGACAATGATCAGTCCCCATTGGCGGTGGAACTCGTCGAAAAGGTCTATCGCAAATATCGACCGGATATGGGCCCGCCTGCGATTCCCGGCCAGCCTAACTGGATCCATTTCATTCCCTGGATCGGAAATTTTCTTCCTTCGGAGGACATTCGGTTGATCGGTGAGGTCACGCATTTCCTCTACTCCATGCTACATGTGGAACACCAGCTTAGTAGAGGCCCGCTTCCACCCGGGGTCGAAGCGACCGATCTGACGCATTTTCTGTCGATAACGCCGTTCTGAGGCCGCGAAAAGTTGCAAGTGCTGAAGATCCGGCGAGGATGCAATGCGTTTCAGCTCGGATTGGACCAGCGCCGCAATACTGCAGCAGACGGTCACATCGCTTGAGACAACGGGCACGATTTCGCCGCTTCTGCCAGCAGATCTGACTATCTCCACGCCGGATCAGCAAGGTGA
>Ga0105239_10007208_pt1 | contig 12776 bp, 14 predicted proteins | sample KBSC44metaG_FD_92761 | JGI IMG/M metagenome (GOLD analysis project Ga0105239, IMG submission 92761) | Corn rhizosphere microbial communities from Kellogg Biological Station, Michigan, USA - KBS C4-4 metaG | ecosystem: Host-associated > Plants > Roots > Rhizosphere > Soil | place: Michigan, USA...
CGGCCGATTTTCCGCAGACGATCCTGCGCTATCGCAACGATCGCGCCGCGGCCGAAGTTGGGCTCGACACGCTGAGCGACGAGGAGTGGATCGCGCATTTCGGCCGGTTCGCGCCCTTGTCGGGCTCGCTGCCCGAGCCGCTGGCGCTGCGCTATCACGGCCACCAATTCCGCAACTACAATCCGGATATCGGCGACGGCCGCGGTTTCCTGTTCGCGCAGATGCTGGGCGCCGACGGCCGATTAATGGACCTGGGCACCAAGGGATCGGGCCAGACACCGTATAGCCGGTTCGGCGACGGACGGCTGACGCTGAAAGGCGGGATTCGCGAAATCCTGGCGACCGAGATGCTCGAGGCGCTTGGCGTACCGACCTCACGCACCTTTTCGCTGATCGAGACCGGCGAAGCGCTTGAGCGCAACGACGAGCCCTCCCCGACGCGGTCGGCGGTGCTGGTGCGGCTCAGCCACAGCCATGTCCGCATCGGCACATTCCAGCGGCTCGCTTATTTCCGCGACGAAGCGGCATTGCGCGCGCTGACCGATTATGCACTGCGCCGGCTCTATGACGAAGAGCCGGGGGACGATGCGCCGGCACGTGTGCTCGACCTGGTGGTCGGCCGCACCGCGATCCTCGCCGGCAAATATATGGCCGCCGGCTTCGTCCATGGCGTGCTCAATTCGGACAATATCAACGTCACCGGCGAAAGCTTCGATTACGGCCCATGGCGCTTCACCCCAACCTGGGATCCGGGCTTCACCGCCGCCTATTTCGACCATGCCGGGCTCTACGCCTTCGGTCGCCAGCCAGAGGCGATCCATTGGGACGCGATGCAGCTTGCGGTCGCCCTCCGCCCGATCTGCGAAGCCGAGCCGCTGATCGCGATGCTCGACACGTTCGGCGACCGCTATCAGCGTGCGGTCAGCGACGCGATCCTGTGGCGGCTGGGCCTGACCCCGCGCGACCCCGACAGCGACCGCGCTTTGGTCCAAACGATCGAGCCGGTGTTGCGCGGCACCGCGACCGGGATCGACCGCTTCTTCTTCGACGCCTTTGGCGGCCAATTGCCCAATAGCTATGGCGAGGCATGGAACGAGGTGCGCAAGGCCCTCGCCGCCTACGCGCCCCGCGCCGACCGCTCGCATCCTTACTGGTCGGGCGAACCCTGTTCGATGCTGATCGACGAGGTCGAGGCGATCTGGTCGGCGGTCGACGAACGCGACGATTGGGCGCCGCTCTACGCCAAGGTCGGGGCGATACGCGAAATGGGTCAGGCGCTGGCAGGCGAGCCGCTGGCGGCGGCCGCGGCGAACGGCTAGGGACCGTGATCGATGTCGGATGAACTTCTTTCCTACGAACCGGCGACCGGCGCCTTGCTGTGGCGCCACGCGATCGGCGACGCCGATAGCGAAGTGGCGGCCGCGCGCGAGAGCTGGGCCGAATGGGCCGCCAAGCCGGTCACCTTCCGTATCGAGACGCTGCGCCGCTACGCCAATGTCGTCCGCGCACGCACCGATGCCTTCACCGACCTGATCGCGCGCGAGACCGGCAAGCCGCTTTGGGAAGCGAAGACCGAGGTCGATTCGGTGATCGCCAAGGTCGACATTTCCGCCGGCGCCTTTGCCGAGCGCACCGGCCAGCGCCAGCTCGATTCCCCGATGGGCAGCCGCATGGCGCTGCGCCACAAGCCCCACGGCGTGCTCGCGGTGCTGGGACCGTACAATTTCCCCGCCCACCTGCCCAACGGCCACATCGTTCCCGCGCTGATCGCGGGCAATGCGGTGGTGTTCAAGCCGTCCGAAAAGACCCCGGCGACCGGCGCGTTCATGATCGATTGCCTACACGAGGCGGGCGTGCCCCAGGGCTGCGCGCGATTGCTGATCGGCGGCCCGGCGGAAGGCAAGGCGCTGGCCGGGCATGACGGCATTGACGGCCTGTTGTTCACCGGGTCGGCGCGGACGGGGATCGCGCTCAATCGCCAGTTCGCCGACCGCCCGGAAAAGATCCTCGCGCTCGAAATGGGCGGCAACAACCCGATCATCGTGTGGGACACGCCCGACCTCTACGCGGCGGCGATCGTGATCATCCAGTCCGCCTTCACCACCGCAGGGCAGCGTTGCACCGCCGCGCGCCGGCTGATCGTCGACGAAGCGCTGTACGAGCCACTGATGGCCGAGCTGCTCAAACTCACCGGCCGGCTGATCGTCGGCGATCCGCACGCCGACCCGCAGCCCTTCATGGGCCCGGTGATCGACAATGAGGTCGCCGATCTGCTGACCGAAAGCTTCCTCGAACTGATGATGCGCGGCGGCCGCCCCTTGCGGCACATGGAGCGGCCGTTCGAGGACAAACCGTTCCTGACGCCCGGCATTCTCGACGCGACCGACATGGCCGACCGGCCCGATATCGAATTGTTCGGCCCGATCCTCCAGGTGATCCGCGCGACCGATTTCGATCAGGCGATCGCGGAGGCGAACAACACCCGCTACGGCCTGTCGGCCAGCCTGATCAGCCAGAATCCCGACCTCTACAACCGCTTCTGGGCCAATGCCCGCGCCGGCATCGTCAACTGGAACCGCCCGACCAACGGCGCGAGCTCGGCGGCGCCGTTCGGCGGCGTGGGCTGGAGCGGCAACCACCGGCCGAGCGCTTATTATGCGGCGGATTATTGCGCCTATCCGGTGGTGTCGAACGAGGCGGACCAGGCGCGGGCATCGATCGCGGTGGGGTTGCGGGAGGGGTGAGTATCAGCCCTTCCCACAGCGTCAACATTGTTGAGGGGGCAAGGTCGGAATGAACGCGTTGTTCTTGATCGTGGCACTTCAGGCGCAATACCCACAATATAACCCGCCCGCGCCCGACCCGTCGATGAAGCGCTGGGCCGCCGCTGAGGTGACCCGCAAGCCCACGGCGCAATCGTGGTTCTCCAACGACGACTATCCAAAGGAATCGCGGCGTAGGGGCGAACACGGGCGCGTAACCTTCGGCATGTCGATCGATACCAGCGGCAATCCGACCGAATGCTGGATCATCGAGAGCAGTGGATTCCCCTTGCTCGATGAAGCCGCCTGCAAGGCCGCGCTAGCGCGAAGCCGTTGGACCGTGGCGCATGACAGGGAGGGGGCCGCCATTCCCTATCGCTACGCGTTGCGCGTAAACTGGGAGCTTTAGTTGGGGCACCACGCGCGATAGCCCCTCCGCTACGGATATGGAGCCCGAGCGCATGCGAGGTTTCGCCATCATCTCGGGTTGCTCAGGTGGCGGGAAGTCCAGCTTGCTCGCCGAACTCGCCCGGCGCGGCTTCGCGACGATCGAGGAGCCGGGCCGGCGTGTGGTTCGCGAAGAGCTCGCGTCGGGCGGCGATGCCTTGCCGTGGATCGATGGCATCGCCTTCGCGCGCCGGATCATGGCACTCGCCAAGCAGGATCATGACGTGGCACGCGCACTGCCCGGCCCCGTTTTCTTCGACCGCGGCCTGATCGACGCCGCCGTCGCGTTCGAGCACCTGACGGGCGAAGCCGTGCTGGCCGATCTCGCCGTGCGCTACCGCTATGCCAGCCCCGTCTTCCTCGCCCCGCCCTGGCCCGAACTGTTCGTCTCCGATGCCGAGCGGCGGCACGATTTCGCCTCGGCGGTCGCCGAATACGACCGGCTCGCGGCCGCCTACCCGGCGCTCGGATATGACGTAATCCTGCTGCCGAAGGTCAGCGTTGCCGAACGCCTCGCCTTCATCCTTGAACGGGTCGGGACGAGCTGAATCGACTTGCGACGAGATGTGGAACCCCTTCGCGATTCGTGAATTAGCCGGGATGTGAAGCCTGCCAACGACCTGTCCATTCCCGCCCGTGCGCTCCGCCTGAAGACCGAAGCCGGCAATTGCCTGACCATCGCGGTGGGCAAAAGCGATCCGGTGTTCGCCGGCGAGCTGATCGACGAAGCGATGCGCCTGATGCGCCGGGCGCAGGAGCTCGCGAACGCGAAGATCGCGGCAAAGGACTGACGCCCACAAAGTTTCGCTATTCCAGCCAGTAGCAAGCGTCGGTTGCCCGTGCCGCGTCCACGGCCCATCTGCGCCGCATCATGGCGACACTTCTCGATCCGCACGCGCGTGGCCGCGTTATCCTGGTCGGTGCCGGCCCCGGCGATCCCGGCCTGCTCACCGTTCGCGCGGTCGACGCGCTGAAAAGCGCCGACGTCGTCGTGCATGACGGGTTGATCGACCCGGCGGTGCTCGACATCGCATCGGCCGACGCCCACCGCATCTCGGTGGCCAAGCAGCGCAGCAAGCACACTCTGTCGCAGGACGCGATCAACGCGCTGATCGTCGCGCACGTTAAGGCCGGATCGATCGTCGTGCGCCTGAAGGGCGGCGATCCGTTCATCTTCGGCCGCGGCGGCGAAGAGGTCGAGGCGGTACGTGCCGCCGGCCTGCCGGTCGAGGTCATTCCCGGCGTCTCGGCTGCGCTCGGGTGCGCCGCGGAGGCGATGCTCCCCCTCACTCATCGCGATCATAGCTCGGCGGTCAGCTTCGTTGCCGGCCAATGCAAGGGCCTGGCCGATCAGAACTGGTCCGGCCTGGCGGGCAAGGGCCGCACGCTCGTCATCTATATGGGCGTCGCGACCTGCCCCGATATCGCCGACAAATTGATGGCCGACGGCGTCGCACCCGACATGCCGGTTGCCGTGCTGGAACGCGGCACGCTGGCCGGACATCGCGCGATCAAGACGTTGCTCGCCGATCTTGGCCCGATGGTCGAGCGCGAGAAGGTGCAGAGCCCGGCGATCATCGTTGTCGGCGACGTCGTCGAACTGTCAGACGCCGAGGATAAGCTCGCGCGCTGGGCGAAGATGGCGGAGGCTGCGGCGTGAAGATCTTGACCGGTAACGACCTGCCCACGGGCGACGTCATCTGGTGGACCGGCAGTGGCTGGTCGCGCCATGTCGAGGACGCCGTGGACGTCGGCGATAAGGGTGAGGCGATCCTTCACGCCGAAGACGGTGCTTGCCGCGTCAACGGCGGCTATATCCTCGACGCGACCGAGACTCCCGAGGGTCCGCGCCCCGCGCATATCAAGGACCGCATCCGCGCACTCGGGCCGACCGTGCGGCCCGATCTGACGCTCAAGCCGAGTGATCCGAATGCGGGGAGCTGGGTAATATGATTTTCGCGCACGAAGACACTAAGGCGCTAAGAAGTGAGAGTGTTTTTTCGCGCGGAGGCGCGGAGGGCGCGGAGGTGTCTCGTTTGGCTGCGTTGGCAGCCCTTCATCCTCTGCCAGTGGGAACTGAGGGCGTGATCCCGCGCGCGTTAACTCAGCGTTCTCTGCGCCTCTGCGCGAACCCAATCTTCGCGCCTTCGCGTCTTCGTGCGAGCAAAATCTCCGCGCCTCCGCGCCTCCGCGTGAATCAAATCAGGGCCACCTACTGATGTACCGCTACGACAAATACGATCAGTCGATCGTCGACGCCCGTGTCGAGGAATTCCGCGACCAGGCGCGGCGGCGTCTCGCCGGGCAACTGACGGACGACCAGTTCAAGCCCCTGCGGCTCAAGAACGGGCTCTACCTTCAGCTGCACGCGTACATGCTGCGCGTCGCCATTCCCTATGGCACGCTCGACAGCCGCCAGATGCGGATGCTGGGGCATATCGCGCGCAAGTACGACCGTGGGTACGGTCATTTCACCACGCGCCAGAACGTCCAGTATAATTGGATCAAGCTCGAACAGGCCGCCGACATCCTCGCCGATCTCGCGACGGTCGAGATGCACGCGATCCAGACGTCGGGCGAGAGCATCCGCAACCTGTCGTCGGACCAATATGCCGGCGCCGCGGCGGACGAAGTGTGCGACCCCCGTCCCTGGGCAGAGTTGATCCGCCAGGCGACCACCTTCCACCCCGAATTCAGCTATTTGCCGCGCAAGTTCAAGATAGCGGTGACCGCGGCCGACGAGGATCGCGCCGCGATCCGGCTGCACGATATCGGGCTCAAGCTGGTCAAGAACGCTGACGGCGAACTCGGCTTCGAAGTCTATATCGGCGGTGGCATGGGCCGCACGCCGTTCGTCGCGCCGCTGATCCGCGACTTCCTGCCCGCCGACGATCTGTTCAGCTATATCGAGGCGGCGCTGCGCGTGTGGAATCGCAACGGGCGCCGCGACAATATCCACAAACAGCGCATCAAGATCCTGGCCCACGACCTCGGCCAGGAGGAATTCACGCGCCAGGTCGAGGCCGAGTGGCAGCATATCCTGCAGAACGGCTCGAACGTGCCGCGCGAGGAATTCGACCGCATCGCCGCTTATTTCGCGCCGCCGCCGTTCGAGACGGGGCTGAGCGAAGAACTCGACCGCAGCGATCCCGATTTCACGGTCTGGCTCGACCAGAACGTCAAGGCGCACAAGGCGCCAGGCTATGCCATCGTCAATATCAGCCTGAAGCCGATCGGCGGCATTCCCGGCGACGCCACCGCCGAGCAGATCGAGCTGATGGCCGACCTAGCGGAGCGCTACAGTTTCGACGAGTTGCGCGTGACGCACGCCCAGAACATCGTCCTGCCGCATGTGCGCAAGGCCGATCTCTACGCGCTGTGGCAGACGCTCGACGCGGCGGGGCTGGCGACCGCCAATCTCGACCTGATCAGCGACATCATCGCCTGCCCGGGACTGGATTATTGCAGCCTGGCCAATGCCCGTTCGATCCCGGTCGCGCAGAAGATCGCGAAGCGCTTCGCCGATCTCGGCCGCCAGCGCGAGTTGGGCGAGTTGAAGCTCAAGATTTCGGGCTGCATCAACGCCTGCGGCCATCACCATGCTGGTCACATCGGCATCCTCGGTGTCGATAAGAAAGGGACCGAGAATTATCAGCTGCTGCTCGGCGGCTCGGGCGCGGAAGATGCCAGCCTCGGCAAGATCACCGGCCCCGGCTTCAATGAAGACGGCATCGTCGACGCTGTCGAGCGCGTCACCGACAAATATCTTGAGCTGCGCGACGAGGGCGAGCGATTCCTCGACACCTATCGCCGCGTCGGCTTCGATCCGTTCAAGGAGGCGATTTATGGGTGACCCGCTGCGCTTCCGCGACGATGATCCGGCTGAAGAGCCCGCGGTCACGCTCGACGCGTTCCTCGACCAGTCGAATTCGTCGGCGGTGCGGCTAGAGGCCGGCGAGGACGCGCGCGCCCTGCTCCCGCATCTCGACCATATCTCGCTGATCGAGATCGATTTCCCGCGCTTCCGCGATGGCCGCGGCTATTCGTCGGCGCAGATCCTGCGCGAGGCGGGCTATAAAGGCGAGCTTCGCGCCACCGGCGACGTGCTGGTCGACCAGGTCGACCATATGCGCCGCTGCGGATTCGACGGCTTCGCGCCCAATGCGCCGATCGATCCCGCGGTGCTCGAGGCCAGCCTCAACCGCTATCAATATCGCTACCAGACCGCGGCCGACGGCGCGGTGCCGGTATGGAAGCTGCGACATGGGTGAAGCGCTGCGCAAGATCGACGTGATCGACACCTCACCGGCCTTTACCCAGGCCGATGCGGATGCGCTCAATGCGCGCTTCGCCGGGGTCGACACGCTCGATATGCTGAAGGCGTTGTTTGCCGAAGGGATTCTCGGCAACACGGCGGGGTGTCGTCGTTCGGCACCGAGAGCGCGGTGTTGCTCCACCTCATCGCGCGGGCAAATCCGGCGACACCGGTGGTGTTCGTCGACACGCTCAAGATGTTCCCGGAAACGCTCGACTATCGCGATCTTCTGATGGCGACCTTCGGACTTTCCGACAGCCGTACGGTCAAGCCCGATCCGGTCGTGCTGGCCGCCAAGGACGCGCAGGAATTGCGCTGGTCCTACGACCCCGACGGCTGCTGCGAGATCCGCAAGGTCGAGCCGCTGAAGCGTGCCAAGGCCGGGCTCGACAGCTGGATTTCCGGCCGCAAGGCATTCCAGTCGCAAACCCGCCAGAACATCGCGCGGTTCGAGATCGAGGACGGCCGGCTCAAGGTCAATCCGCTAGGGGATTGGGTGAAGGCCGATCTGGAGGCGTATTTCGCCGAACACGATCTGCCTCGCCATCCACTCGAAGCCGATGGCTATCCGTCGATCGGCTGCCAGCCGTGCACGTCCAAAGTGCTGCCGGGTGAGGATCCCCGCGCCGGGCGCTGGCGCGGCTGGGAAAAGACCGAATGCGGAATCCATGTGCCGGAGAAGCCGGGCGAAGAGCCAGTTTTCTGACCCTATCACCCTCTCCCTGGACAGGGAGAGGGATACCGCAGCTCGGCGGCTTTGCCGCCTAGCGGAGGTTGGGAGAGGGTCGAGTGAGCCGAAGGCTCGCGCGGTCCTAGGGACCGCTCACCCCTCTCCCAGCTCCGACTAGGGCTCTGACGAGCCCAAGTCTGCGCACCCCTCTCCCCTTCCGGGGAGAGGAAGATCTACTCATAATCCGGGCTCGAATAATCCCCGGCATAATCGCTGAACAACGTATATTGCGGTTCGAACCTCAGAATGACCTTGCCCGTCGATCCGTGGCGCTGTTTCGCGACGATCAGCTCGGCGAGTCCATGGACACGCTCCATTTCCTGGCCCCATCTCGTATAGTCCTCGAACACCTTGGCGTCGTCACCATCGACTGGTTTCTTGGGCTCCTTGGCCGCGACGTAATAATCTTCGCGATAGACGAACAGCACGACGTCTGCGTCCTGCTCGATCGATCCCGATTCGCGCAGATCGCTCAATTGCGGGCGCTTGTCCTCGCGGCTTTCGACCTGACGGCTGAGCTGGGACAGCGCCAGCACCGGCACGTTGAGATCCTTGGCCAGCGTCTTCAACCCGCGGCTGATCTCCGAAATCTCCTGCACGCGATTGTCGCTCGCCCGCGAACCGCTGCCCGACAGCAATTGCAGGTAATCGACCACCACCATGCCGATCCCGTTCTCGCCATGTCGCCGCTGCAGCCGCCGCATGCGGGTATGAAGCTGGCCGATCGTGAGACCCGCTGTGTCGTCGATCACGAATGGCAGGTTCTGCAATTCGCCAGCGGTCACCACGAGCCGATCCATGTCGGCCTGGCTGATCTTGCCCATCCGCAGTTCCTGGCTCGAGATGCGCGATTGCTCGGCCAACACACGCGTGGCCAACTGATCGGCCGACATTTCGAGGCTGAAAAACGCGACCTTGGCGCCGATTCGCTGCTTGGGGTCGATCCCGTCCTGCTCGTCCTGCATGTAGCGCTGCGCGGCGTTGAACGCGATATTGGTGGCGAGCGAGGTCTTGCCCATACCCGGTCGCCCGGCGAGGATGATCAGGTCGGACCGGTGAAAGCCGCCCATCTTGGCATTGATCGAACTAAGCCCGGTGGTCACCCCCGACACGCCGCCGCCCGAATTGAGCGCGCGGTCCGCCATCGCGACCGCCAGGGTCGAGGCCTGGGCGAACGTCTTGACCGACGCTTCGCTGCCGCCGTCGCCGGCGACCTTGAACAATTCCTCCTCGGCCGCTTCGATCTGCGCGCGGGGATTGACCTCTTGCGACGTGTCCATCGCCTTGTCGACCAGCTCGCGGCCGACGCCGACCAACGTCCGCAGCAGTGCCAGATCGTAGATCTGCTGCGCGAATTGCCGCGCGCCGATCAGCCCCGCGCCCGACCCCGTCAGCCGCGCCAGATAACCCGGGCCGCCCAATTCCTTCATCGCCGGATCGGCTTCGAACATCGGACGCAAGCTGACCGGCGTCGCCGGCATCTGGGCATCGACCATTTTCTTGATCGCGCCGAAAATCCGCCCGTGGAGCGGCTCGAAGAAGTGATCGGGGGTGAGCTTGTCGATCTCTTCGGCGATACGGTTGTCGATCATCATCGCGCCGAGCAACGCGGCCTCCGCTTCGACGTTCTGGGGGAGCGAGGGCGTCTCCGCCCCCGGCAAGGAATGAATCGCTGTCGCCATGGCGCCCTTCTACGCCACTCCCTCGCCGCCACAAAGCCAGCAGCGCTGTGGATAATCGCATTGGATGGGGATAAGCGCGGTGTGTGGCGGATCATCGCATCAAGGACATCGCACTCGACGACCGCACGATCGTGTGGCGCAGTGCGGACGTCGAACAGGAACGCCGCATCGCGATCTTCGATCTGCTCGAGGACAATAGTTTCCGCCCGTTGCGCGACTATCCCGACGGCTATGCCGGCCCCTACCTCCTCCATCTCGGGGTCGAGGAGGGCCGGCTCGTGCTCGCGCTGTCACGCGAGGACGGCTCGCCGCTCGAAACGTTAATCCTCTCGCTCGGCACGCTCAGGCGCCCGATCAAGGATTATTTCGCGATCTGCGACAGCTATTACGAAGCCATCCGCAACGCCACGCCGCAGCAGATCGAGACGGTGGACATGGCCCGGCGCGGCATCCACAATGATGCCGCCGAGCTCCTGAAGGAGCGGCTGGGGGGCAAGATAGAAGTCGATTTCAACACCGCGCGGCGACTGTTCACGCTGATCTGCGTGCTGCACATCCGCGCGTGATGCGGCGGTTCGCATTACCGGTCGGCCTGGGGGTCGCGATGCTCGCGCTGGCGGGCGCGCTTTACCTGGTCGCGCGCGACTGGCGGCCATCGGCGAGCGATTATCAGTTCCAGGGCGTCGATGTGTCGGACGCCAATGGCGCGGTCGACTGGAATGCGGTCAAGGCGGCCGGCGCCGATTTCGGCTATGCCCGCGCGACCCAGGGCGGCGACCGTGACACGCGGTTCGAGGACAATTGGCGCGGCATCGCGGACGCCGGAATGCGCCGCGGTGCGATCCACGCCTGGTCGCTGTGCCGGCTCGCCGCCGACCAGGCGAACAATTTCAACACCACCGTGCCCAAGACCGACGACGCTTTGCCGCCGGCGGTAGCGATTGACTTCATCGACGGGTGCAACGACCGGCCGTCGCGCGATGTCGTGCTAGAAGAACTCAAGCGCTTCATCATCATGGTCGAGGCGCATACCGAGCGCCCCGTATTGTTGCTCGTATCGAAGCGGTTCGAAGCGAATTATGACGTGACGTCGGCGCTCGACCGCCCCATCTGGAGCGCGCAGAACTTCTTCCCGCCCGATTACGCGGCGCGGCCGTGGCGAATGTGGCGGGCGAGCGATATGCGGCGTGTCGATGGGGTCGAAGGGCCGGTCAATTGGGACGTGGTGACGAAATGAACGACGTGGACACAGCCCAATTGTTGATCGAGGCGGCGCGTGGCGCGGCGGCCAATGCCTGGGCGCCCTATTCGCATTTCTCGGTCGGCGCTGCGCTGCTAATGGCGGACGGTAGCATCGTCACCGGTGCCAATGTCGAGAATTCAAGCTACGGCTTGTCGCTCTGCGCCGAGACGGTGGCAGTGGCCAAGGCGAGCGCCGACGGGCGGATGCGCGATGTCGTCGCAGTGGGCGTGGTCGGCGGGATGACGGGCAAGGAAGGTGTCGATCCAATTCTGCCATGCGGCCGTTGCCGCCAGATCCTCAACGAGGCGGCGCAGGCTGGGAAACGTGACCTCAAGGTGTGGTGCTCCGGGCTGACGGGCGGCCCGATCGCCGAATACGCTTTGTCCGGCCTGCTTCCCTATGCTTTCGGGCCCGCGAATCTCGGGATCGTCTGACCTTCCGCGCGTTCAAGGCTCGAGTTACCGCACCGTCCGTGTCACCTTGCCGGCCGCGTCGCGCAGCTCGACACTTGGAACGCCGTCATTGCCGACGCCGAGCGTCAGCCGCGGCCGCCCCGCCGGGTCGCTGAGTATCAAGGCAACGCTGCCGTCCTCGCTACGGCCCAGCCATGCTCGTCTTGCGCTGGTCAATCCGGCGCGCGCGATCAGTGCGTCACGCTCGGGACCTGGCTTCATGCCCCGCATCCGCAGCCCCGCCGCGATATCCATAGGCGCGTCGGGACGATCGTTGACCACCAGCCCCGCGCGGCGATCGTGGCCGTCCTCGGTGCTGACCAGTTGCAGAGTCTGGTCCTGATGCCAGCGATCAAAGGTGAAGCTACCCCCATTGGTCGGCTTGCCGTTCTTCATCCCGCCATCGAACACCAGCCCGCCATTCTCGTCACCCTGATCGTTGTAGAAGATCATTCCCGCCTCGGGCCGGTTAGGATGCGGATATTCCCTGCCGCCGATGACGATGCCGGGGATCAGCGCATGGTTGGCGATCGCCAGCCGCAACGTCCCATCGGGTTCGCGTACATTGATCCGCTGGACGTCGATCGTGTCGAATTTCGTCACCGCCGGCGCGACCCCGGCCAGCGCCAACCACGCCGCCGCCAATGTCATCACGGCCGCATAGGCGCCGATCGCGCGCGAAGGATCGATCCGCATTCCGTTGTCTCCGTGGATTTCACCGGCGCCTGGCACCGCGCCTCTTGCCCGATCGCTTTATTGCCGCGAAAGCTGCAGGCGAACAGGGAGTAGATAATGGCGATCCTTTCCGACCGTTGGATTCGCGAGCAGGCAACGCAGCACGGCATGATCGAGCCATTCGTCGAGGCACAGCGGCGCGAGGGCTGCATCAGCTACGGCCTGTCTTCTTATGGCTATGACGCGCGCGTCGCCGATGAGTTCAAGATCTTCACCAACGTCGATTCGGCGACGGTCGATCCCAAGGATTTCGCTGCGAACAGCTTCGTCGACCGCAAGACCGATTGCTGCATAATCCCGCCCAACAGCTTCGCGCTGGCGCGCACGGTCGAATATTTCCGCGTGCCGCGCGACGTGCTGGTGATCTGCCTGGGCAAGTCGACCTATGCGCGCTGCGGCATCATCGTGAA
>Ga0105239_10007209_pt1 | contig 12776 bp, 13 predicted proteins | sample KBSC44metaG_FD_92761 | JGI IMG/M metagenome (GOLD analysis project Ga0105239, IMG submission 92761) | Corn rhizosphere microbial communities from Kellogg Biological Station, Michigan, USA - KBS C4-4 metaG | ecosystem: Host-associated > Plants > Roots > Rhizosphere > Soil | place: Michigan, USA...
CTCAGGGACCGATTTGTTGTTGCCGTGCACCGTGATTCGCTCAGCCGGGAACTCGGCATGCAGGGCCACGGCCAGCTCGCCGCCGGTGGCGACGTCCAGGCACAGGCCCTCCTGCGCGACCCAGCGGGCGATCTCGGCGCACAGGAACGCCTTTCCGGCGTAGTGCACGTGCTCGCCTCCACCGAACGCGTCGGCGATCTCGCGGCAGCGGGACCGGAAGTCGTCCTCGTCGATGACGAACAGCGGGGTGCCGAACTGCTCGGCCAGTGCACCGACCGTCACGCCGGCGACGCTGACCTGCCCGTCCGGGTTGCGAACGAGGTTGCGCGGCCAGACATTCGGCGCCAACAGGTTGACCTCGTCGGGCGTCCGCGGCTTCTCCGGCACCGCGTTGCCGGTCGGCTGCCCGCTCACATCCGCTCCGGAGCGCTCACGCCGAGGATGTGCAGACCGTTGGCGATGACCTGGCGCGTCGCCGCACACAGCGCGAGCCGCGCCCGGTGCAGGTCGTTGTGCTCTTCGTCGCCCATCGGGAGCACCCGGCAGGAGTCGTAGAACCGGTGGTAGTCACCGGCCAGGTCTTCCAAGTACCGGCAGACCCGATGCGGTTCCCGAAGGGCCGCAGCGGTTTTCAGCACGCGCGGGAACTCGCCGATGGTGCGCATCAGCGTCGCTTCCCGATCGTGGCTGAGCAGATCGAGGTGCCCGAGGTCCACCTGCAAACCGAGGTCGTCGGCGTTGCGCGCCAGGGCCGACAGCCGGGCGTGCGCGTATTGCACGTAATAGACCGGGTTTTCGTTGGACGCGCTGGCCCACAAACTCAGGTCGATGTCGATGGGGCTGTTCACCGACGACCGGATCAGCACGTAGCGGGCCGCGTCCACGCCGATGGCGTCGACCAGGTCCTCCAGGGTGATCACGGTGCCGGCGCGCTTGCTCATGCGCATCGGCTGGCCGTCCCTGACGAGGTTGACCATCTGGCCGATCAGCACCTCGACGGTATCGGGGTTCTCGCCGAGCGCGGCCGCGACGGCCTTCAGGCGGCCGATGTAGCCGTGGTGGTCGGCGCCGAGCATGTAGATGCACAGGTCGAACCCGCGCTGGCGCTTGTCCAGGTAGTACGCGATGTCACCGGCGACGTACGCCGGGTTGCCGTCACTCTTGATGACGACGCGGTCCTTGTCATCACCGAAATCGGTGGTGCGCAACCAGATTGCGCCATCCTGCTCGTAGATCGAGCCGTTATCGCGCAGTTTGTCGATGGCTTCCTGCACCCGGCCCGAGGTGTGCATCGAGTCTTCGTGGGTGTAGACGTCGAAGTCGGTGCCGAAGTCGTGCAGCGACTGCTTGATCTGAGCGAACATCAGATCCACGCCGACCTCACGGAAGACTTCCTGGCAGTCTTCGGCCGGCAGGCTCAGCGCGTCGGGCCGCTTGGCCACGACGTCGGCGGCGATGTCCTTGATGTAGTCGCCGCCGTAGCCGTCTTCCGGCGCCGGCTCGCCCTTGGCGGCCGCGACCAGGGAGCGGGCGAAGCGGTCGATCTGCCCGCCGTGGTCGTTGAAGTAGTACTCGCGGACGACGGTCGCGTCCTGAGTGGCCAGCAGGCGGCCCAGCGCGTCACCGACGGCGGCCCAGCGGGTGCCGCCGATGTGGATGGGGCCGGTCGGGTTCGCCGAGACGAACTCGAGGTTGATGTGGCGGCCCTTGAGCTCCTCGGAGGTGCCGTAGCGGTCGCCGCTGCCCAGCACGCTGAGGACGACCACGCTCTGCGCGGACGCCTCGATACGCAGGTTCACGAAGCCGGGGCCGGCAACGGTGGCCTCAGCGATTCCGTCAGCGTCGATCAACCTCTCGGCGAGCCATTCGGCCAGGTCACGCGGTTTGACGCCGACCTTCTTGGCCAGCTGCAGCGCCAGGTTGGTGGCGTAATCTCCGTGCTCGGGGTTACGCGGACGCTCGATGGCGACTGTTTCGGGCAGCGCGGCGAGGTCCAGGTCGTGTTCGACCAGGACCACGGCGGCGGTGTTCTTGAGCAGTTCAGCCAGATCGGCGGGGGTCACGGGGGTCCATCCTATGGGCTGAGCTGCTCACGCTTGTCATCGGTCGTCCGCTGGTCGATGGGCAGTCCGCACCGATTCGGGAGGCGGACCACCGATGCGCTAGTCTGTGATCGCCCAACGGCGCCGCTGGCTCGCCAGCATCAAGCGCCCCCGTAGCTCAGGGGATAGAGCGTCTGCCTCCGGAGCAGAAGGCCGCAGGTTCGAATCCTGCCGGGGGCACTTTCTGACCAGTGAAAGCGCTGACCCGCGCAAGATACGCACACAGGGCTCAAAATGGTGTGGCTTCATGCCCTGGTCGCGCCGGGTGGCAGCCACAACGTCGCACCCATTCGGACAGTGAAACAAACCCTGACGTGGCCCCTATGCGATGTGACGCCATAAGCCGCGCTCTTTCAGCATCGGCCGCGCCAGCTCGACAATGGCCGGACCAGGCATCTGGAACCGTCGTATCTCGCGGTTGCCCGGTAGCGCCGCCAAGGTCTTGGTATCCGGCTCGGCCGCGTCCAGTCCCTCGTCCAGCGCACCAGCCAAACGCTGTATTACCGGCCATGCCTTTCGAGTTCGTCCGACCAGTCAGCTTCGTTCTTCCAGGTGCCGGAGTGGTGCTTCTCAACCTCGATGTACCGCGCGCGGTCGCTCTCGCCGTTGAAGTCAGATGCGGTCTCGAATGCCCGAGTGATCATGTCCCCGAACGAAACTCCGTCAACTGCGTCATCAAGCGACTCTGGCTGTTTGGGCCAAAACCTACGCACCTCGGCCCACGGCCCGGCATACAAGACGAACCCCGTTTGTATGGGGTCGTCCGGCACGCGCCATCCAATCAACCACGCAATGCACGGTCATCAGCGCGGCGGACTGAGGCCGGCCTCGTGATGCGGCATCACTGCCACTCATCCGTCATTCGCAGCCTTGAGCTGCAGCAGCGCGTCCCAGCCGGACGGAAACACGGTGACTTGTTCCCATTGGCCAAGTCGGTATTCGACGCCGTCGACTTCAAGGTCATCGCCGAACCACACCGGCGCGCCTCGGTGATAGCTCGTTTCGGCTTGTCCTGCAGGCTTCACTTCGCAGTAGATGTCTGTACTCAACGGATCGGGGCCCATACGTCTGGCGGCAAGTCGACGAATTGCAGATTCTGGCCCCTGATCCTTAACGAGAACAGGGCCACCGGGACCATTGCCGCGCGCATAGACTCTCACCTTGGTCCACTCGTCCCGCGAGTACTTCGTTAAGGTCGCACCAATTTGAAGCGACTCTCCGACGAAGATGGGGGGGACCGGCCCAATTCTGCGACTCGCGATTTTCCACGATGAGATTGAAGTACATCTCCAACGCATTGCGGTGCCGAGGTGCCATACGCAATGAACCTACCGGCGGTCAATTCCCGTGGTGGCGAAACCGAACCCTCCCGATTCGTCCTCGCTATTAAAAAGCCGGGCACGCTTAGTAGCTAAGGTCGCCATCCCCGGGCACCCGCGTACGCGGCCTGGACCGCTGGTTAGGCCCTTGTAGTGAGGCAACCGGCGTGTCTACTCCCGAAGTCGATAGTCACCGGCAAGATTCGACTGTGGGCAGGAACAGCAAGAAGAAGCGCGACGACAAGAAGAAAAGGGAGCGATCTGCGCCTAAACCAGGGCCTGCACCCCGCCAGCGACGGGTCGGTAGAACCTCAGCGTGCAGTGGGGGCACAGTAACCGCCGAGTTCATCACGCACCAAGATTCGGTACTCCCGGTCGAGCTCAACTTCCCTCCCCCGCTCGCGGATCTCGGAACCGACCAGTCGACGTTCGAGTACCAGTGGCAGCACTTGACTTATGCGTTCAACCTGCCGGCCCCGTCAGAGTTCCCGCCCCTTCCCGGCAATTTGCCGGCCCAGGACGTGCGACGGCTCACGCGCTTCGTGGAAGTTTGCGAAAAGACGGCCGCCTACACGGTCGTAGCGCACAAAGGCGGCATCACTATGCACAGCGATGGCCCAGGCGGATGGAGCCTCGAAATCAACGCAGCCGACGACGAGCAGATCGTCGGATTTTCGGTGCGATTCCGCCAGCTGCACAGTTCGTCTGCGGGAGACCCAGACTTCTCGGTTGTCATCAACCTGCTGAACAAATATGCCCGCCAGTTCACCGATGAACGCACTCAGGAACGCCTGGACATTCTGGAGCAGTGGAAGAAGGCCCGCGCACAGCTAGTGAACCGGCCGCTCCAGAACATCGTTTGCCGAATGGTTCTGGAGAAGGATGGCTGCCCCGACATTGAGGAGCACGAGATGTACGGCGACGTCAAACCCGGCGAGTTGATCAATTTCTTTAACTACGGGGAACTAATCCACTTTGGAAAGCACAGCGAAGAATACGACGAGATGGCGGCCGAGCCCGACATGGAGGACATCCAAAACAACAACTTCATGATCTCGATGTTGGGCCTCGTCCATCTGTACTTCGGGTTCTCCGAGGTCATCAGGTCAGCGCTGGGCACACCACGCGTACGCGAAGCCGCCTGAACGGTGGCACCACCAAGGGCTCAGCACAGCCATGTGGCCTTCGCGTTTATGTGCTCGCTCTGGTCTTGGTCGGCCTGGTGGTACCTGACGGCGGCGTCCTGCATGTTTGTTCGTGATTGCCGATCGCTAGTGGGGGTTCCACGCTGGTCAGTCCAGGCGGCGATCAGCCCCCTGCGACGCGCCGGCAGTGTCATTGGCAGCCCCGGCAGCGCCGATTCCAGAGCCTCGTGGTGCTGAGCGTGGGCATACCTGGACTCATCCGTCGCGTCGAGAACGTGGCCGCCTGCTTTGTGCAGAGCCAACGGGTCTACCCCGAGGGCCCCAGACATACGTCGATCGTATGCGGGATTGAATACTGTCCCGATTCGCGCGCAGCGCGGCCCGCGCTGCCATCGATCGTCGCCGGATACCTACCGCCATTCGTGAACAGGCCCCGCGATCACTTCACCGAAGGCATCCAACGTCGGTTCAGAACGCACCGTCACCTGACGCCCGGCGCACAACTCGTGTCAGTGCGCTGAAAGCCACTGTTATCTACAGTATTCAGCGATACCCTCGCGTCCATGCTGTCAGACCCATTCATCGTAACTGAGACGGGAACTGGCGAGAAGTTCATTCAGACCGGAGCTGAGACCGGCAATACGGTTCTCGGGTTGCCAAATCCAATGTCGCAACAAGACATCGAGCGACTCCACCTCGATCGGTACCGGGAGGATTACTTCGCACTGCACGGCAGATTCCCGTTCCGAAGCGCGCTTGAAGGAAGCAATCCGCCTGATTTCGTTGTCACTAGCGCGAATGGCGACGTGTGGGGGCTTGATTGTGCCGTGTTCGCAGACCCCTCTCGCAGGATGGCGGCAGACATGATGCGAATCTTCCGAAAGAAATTGCGGCTCACAGCGGGTAAACGAGACTTTTCGCGAATTAGAGGCTGCCAGGTCTCGGTGCACTTCAGCAAATCAATGGACGCACTTCCGCCTAGGCCCAAAGATCGGGACGCGGTTATCGAATCGTTGCTCGATGCGATGGCTACCTGCCCGTACGAACGTGAAGCATGGATACGCCTAAACGCTGAGATTGCATGGAATCCCGACCGCATGATCGGCAGTTGGCCAAAAAGCGACTACTCGCTGGACAACGGAGCCGGCTTCTACGTCAACCTGCGCTACTCCGATGACGAAAGTCGCTACCTGCCTATGGGTTTTGAGGTCCGACTCAACATGCAATCCACCGACTCCGTCAGTGGGCTGTTTGCCCGTTTGAACAAGCTGGTCACTGACCACGACAAAGCAGGGATTCAGCACCTCTTGATCACAGCCGGTGGTCCGGATCAGCATGCACGCTGCTATTCCGAAGAGAACATGACGGTCAGGTTCCTGCTAGACGAGCATTCAGATTTGCAGCCAGAAGCGAAAGGGCTGAAAGCCAAACACCTTAGGCGGGTCACAATTCATTCGTGGGGTAGCAAGACCATAGTCGACCTACCTCTGACGAGGGTCAGCCACACCTGAAGCAAGTGACATCAGCACAGACCACGCCGATCAGACGGATCATGTTCCACAGTGTGGTTTAAGTCATGCGACGTCGGTACCGGATCGCGCCAAGTGCCAATCAGAACGGGCCATCGCCCCAAGGGTCGACGGCCTGTCATTCTTGATCTCGGGCCGCCTTAGCCGTTCGACCGATAGGTCACGTTAATGATGTTGACGGCGAACTTGGGGACCGTCCGATCACCAAGGGCCGAGCCCTAGCTATCAGTGCCCTGAACGACGACGTACATCGTGACCTGATCACCCTCGAACACGTCGACGAGAATGGGTGACCGTGCGCTGCTCGGGTCAATGCAACAGGCCGAGCCAGTGGTCGATCGTGCCGAACAGGCTGTGCTCCGAAATATCGGTGATCAACAACGTAACCGCTGCGACGACGAGCGAGGCCGCCGCTACGCGAAAGGCTGTCTTCGCCATCCGAATGGACTGCAGCGACGAAGTCAGCGACGCAGCCGCCGTCAGGATGCCCCGGTAGTCGTTGTCCGCCGCGCGGAGGCTTTCCAACATTCGCGCCTGCTCATCCAGCAAGCGTTCGTTCATGTTGATCGGGTCATGTGGCCGGTCGCCATGCTCTTCATATTCAGCGACGAGATAGGGCGAAGCCTCGAAGAAGAACTTTGCGTCGTCGCGCTGCCAGCCCCGCGCGTTGTAGGCGTGAATGTCTCGGTCGATGCTGCTCATGTCGATGCTTAGCGTCAGCAGGCTAGCCCGCAACCGTTCGAGCTGGCCGTGTTTGCGAGCATCGTCTCGCATTGATGCGTAACGCCCGTCGCACACTCCCAGCATTTCACTGATGGACAATCGCAGAAAGTAGTCCTCAATTGCGTCGTGAACGTAATGCGCTATCGCCCTGTCATTCTTGCCGCTTCCGTAGTACTCGAGCACCTGCGAAAGTCCGTCAACGATTTCGGATCGGTTGCCCCACAGCGCCCACGTTCGACGACGCTCCATATCCGAATCGGATCGTATATCGCGTTCCCCGAGGGTCATTGCCGGCAATTTGGGCGACCGCTGCACGTAAACTGTGTGGGGTAATCCGAGGGCGCGAACGGCTCCCTCTAGCCCCATCTTTGGGCGCGTCTTGGGGTAGGCGCTCATCTCGTCGAATAGGACAACGTCGAGCAGTGGCTGCGGTTGCCCATTTGCTGCAAAGAACCCTGGCCATTTAGACGAGAACCATCGCCGCGCAGCGTCATGCAGGCGGCCTCGTTCCTCCTGCACTCTGCGAAACGCCACAAAATCGGGACTCAGTGGTCGCGGCCACTCTCCACCCCTTTTGCCCCAGTACATTTCAGGCTGGTACTTTCGGTGCCAAGCTTCGTCGAGTCGGGATATCGCGGCGTCATTGAGGTCGAATTTCGCCATTACCGCTGTAATACCCTGGCCGACCTGCAGGGCTTTGAGGTCTACTCGGTCGAACTCCTTAGGCATCTCGCGGCGGACGGCATCCCCGGCGATGACATCGCTGCCGCGACGCACGACTTCGCCGAGATTCCACCAGGACCACCGGTCTCCCGTCCGCGCCTCACCGGGTGTGGGCATGTAGTGACGGCCGAACATTCGCAATTGCTTTGTGTGCCAGCGGTTTCGCTTGATCGCGCGGTCCAGATTCTCCTTAACACTCGGCGCGAAGAGCTCTACGATGAACAGCGAGGGGACTCGAACGTGGTCGGTGTCTGGGACCTGGCACAGGTCCTCGTCGCCCCACCGGAAGCCAGTTAGCGCCCTCCGGAAGCCGCGGTACTGCATGTTCAGGTTGATGAGGTAGTCGAGAGGCGTCAGGAATCGATCGGGCACCAACGCGGCAGCCCACGCACGTCGCACCCAATAGAGAACCTTCTCGATGCGCTCGAAAATGATGCGGTCCCACTTGTCCCGAGCGGGTTTCCGACGCAACCGCGCGGCTGCGGCGCCCCCCTCGCCAGCTGGCACGTCGTCTGGCCGGTCGCCCGCGTCCGTCATGGTGATGATGTTAGGAACACGTGCCGATGCGGCGAAGCAGACGCGCACGCAGCGGGCGTTGATTCTTCATCCGCAGCCACTTCGTCGAGCAGGCGACTAAAGCCGTTGCGTTCCAGCGAGCAATTCATTGATAGGCCCCCGGATTCTCGAGCAGCCAGTCGCGGATCGCCGCCTCTCGCTCGCCTCGCGGCGCACTGTCGAGATGCAGGCCCAACAGCAGGGCGTGCACCGACGTCGGACATGTTGGTAGAGCGAAGAACGAACTAGTCTGTGAAGCTTCGATCTCCCCGGTTGGGTAGGCGGCCTCCTCCTCCGCCGCGTGCCGTCGTCGGTCGTGACTTCCAACTCGCTCCGAAAGGGACCGACAACGCACTACCGATTGTGCCGGGCGCGAACCCTTCACGACTGTTCGGTGCTGCAGCGCCAGCTCATTGCGAGAACGCTGAGCGGCACGCCGAGCATTCCGGCCAACTGCGCACCGAATCGGTCTGAATGGGCCGTATGACCCAAATGGGTACAAAGGGCGGTTAGCTGTATGAGGCCATGACGTTGGTGACGCCGTTGGTCGTTTTTGATGCTGGTGGGTGGCCGCCGATGGCTCCATGTGGGCGGTGGTAGTTGAAGTGGATGTTCCAGACCTTGAGGGCGTCGGTTCGTTGTTGTTCCGAGGTCCAGGTGCGCGCGTAAAGGAACTCCTCGGCAAGAATGCGGTTGTAGCGCTCGACTTTTCCGTTGTGGCGCGGTGTGTATGGCGCGATGCGCTGATGGCGGGCGCCGTGAAGTACCTTAGCGAAGTCGTTAGCCCGGTAGCACGATCCGTTGTCGGTGACGATTCGGTCGATGTGGTGAATTCCGTGCGCGGCGAACCACGCTCGCGCCCGGTGCACGAACCCGATAGCTGTTGCGGTTCGTTCATCGGATAGCGCCTCGGTGTAAGCGAGTCGGGAGTATCCGTCCACGGCCGAGTGCAGGTATACGTACCCCGCCTTACGGCCGGCTCGGGTGGCCGAGGCCACAGCTTTCGCCTGGGCACTGTCTCTGCCGTGTACGCGCCAACCTCCGCCGTCTGGGATGCGTCCTACCTTCTTGATATCGACGTGGACCATGTGGCCTGGTCGACGGGCGTTGATCGTGCGCGGTATTCGATTGGACTGTCCGTCCGCGTCGATGAAGCGGCGGCGGTTCAGTCCGAGGTCGAGCAGTATTCGTGTGACGGTGCGGCGGCTGATATCAATATCGCGTTGGGTCTGTAGTTCGTGGGCGATGCGAGAAGCTGACCATTTGCGTTCTCGGCGCAGCTGCTCGATTGTTTCGACTGTTTGGGCTGCGGTGGCGGTCGGCTGGCGGTTTGGCGCCGAGGATCGGTCGAGTAAGCCCAGTTCACCGTATCGACGGAATCGGTTGACCCACTTCGATGCACATGACCGTGATATACCCATCTCGGCGGCAACGTGCGCGATCGGTCGGGTTTGACACCGATGAACCAGTCGGCGGCGCCCTTCTACGGAAAGGGGCGCGTTTCTATGCGTCATACGGTCCTCGTCTTCGTGTGGCGGGCTTGACGAAACGGTGATAGACGCCTTTGTGGGCGAAGTAGGTGAGCAAGGGATGGGCCGCCGGATTCGCGGTCAGGGCAACAAAGGCTGCGAACGGTGATATCGCCGAACTCGCGTCAGCTATAAGTCGAACTGCCCGGTGCGTTGAGGTAGGAGTGTAAGACGCTGGCTTGGCGTCGAAGGCGGTCGGCTGCCTCGTGTTGGTGCACCGAGCGGTATTGCTTTTCCTGTGTCTCGTACTCGCGCAGAAGGTCTCGAACGATTGCGTGTACGTCGGACATGGTCAGCTCGCGTCTGGGCGCCTCGGTTGATCCGACTCCGGGCGAGGAGTACGCGACGGTACCGTGAGCAGATCGCGGCGTCTGCTCTCCGAGTTGGACTGCTTCGGCGTTGTCGATCTCGGCGATTATTGTTCGCAGGACTGAGACCGTCTCCGGTTTTCGCGATTTGAGCGCGGCGCGAAGATCACGGCGGACTTCTTCGCGGAAGGCCCAAGGATCTTGTGCGTGTGTCACGGTGTCGCGCCTTGGTTCAGGAAAGTGTGGAGGTCGATACCGTCGCCGAAGAGACCGTGACCCGCGCCGGCGAGCAGGGTGACCGCTGCCGCGGGCTGCAGGCGTGTCAAACGTGCGGCGGTGTCGCGCGAGTCGAGCATGCGGTCGCGCGCACCCAGCACGACGAAAAGTGGTACGACGATTGCTTTTAGATCATCGTCGGAGAAGACGGGCAGGGTGTCGTGGCGGGGACGATAGTTGCGCTGGATCAGCAACATGTAATCGATGACGGGATCAGGAATGCGGCCAGGTCCCAGCGCAATCCGCAGAGCACGACGCGTACCACGCTCACCGAAAGGCATCAGAGCGAGTGCGGCGACGACGGCGCCGTAACGTTGACGGCCGATACCACCCGGAGCTCGCAGCGCCAATCGTTCGACGCGGCCCGGCCGGCGAATCGCATAATCCGTGGCCAGCCACCCGCCCAACGAGACCCCCACGAAGCCAGCGGCATCGATGCCCAGCTTGTCGAGGACGTCGTCGAGCCATAGCGCATAGGCATCGGAATCAAGTGGCGGCCGCGACGGCGCGCTCAATCCGGGCTCTCCTAGGAGGTCGACCATGTACAGCCGGTGGCTCGCTGACCACCGCGACGCATCGGTCTGCCAGATCGCGCTGTTGCTGCCCGCGCCGTGCAGCAAAACCACCGGTGGAGCATCGGTGGGTCCGCAGTCCATTACGAAGGTGTCGCCCTCGCGTGTAGCGACGATGCGATGCCGCAGCGGCATTTCCCAGCGCTGAAGGTGCTCGCGGTAACTACGCTCGACGACCTGCTGTCCATATGAGGAGCGGTAGACCTCGGCGCTCACTTGTCGTCCTGCCGTATCAGGGCACCAATCAATCCGACGACGGCTGACGTGGAATCAGGGTCGCCGACGACGAAGACCGTGAGACGGCAGGCAGATTCGTCATACGTCGAATGAACGTCGAGCTGTCTTGGCCGGCTTGAGTCGCTGATCGCTGCAGCAGTGAGATGTGTGGTGAGACGATCCATGGTGGAGCGGTCGACATCGTCGATGTGCACGACAGTAGACACATGAGCGTATGGGCTGCTCGTCGGCTCGTCGGTGCCCACACCAGCGAAAGCTTGCAAGTCTCGTTCGGCGATGCGGTATTGCTTGCCCATACGCACGGCCGGCAGGCGACCGTCGCGGACGTATCCGCGCACGGTCCGTACGTGCAGGCCCAGAATGTCGGCCACCTGCTCAGCCGAGTACACAGCAACGCTCACATCCACAACCTACCGCATCCGTCCCTGTAGGGCTGGCAATAGGGAAGTATAAGGATGTATTTGCGCGATCTGAGCCCTTCCGTCCATGTCGTGAGGGCACAGGTCATGGGGCGGTCAGCGACCCCCTGGTGATTGAATTGGGCTGCACGCAAGCCCTATTGGTCAACCTGACCGCCTTGGCACATTTACCCCTTCGCCTGGAGGCTCCTACGACCACGGCCAATCATGTGCAACCCATCCAATCCCGGCCACCGTCTACAACGTCATGACCCGCAACAGTTAGCTTGAGTCTCTACCCCTCAAATCGTTCCGGCCGTTCACTCTCGTAAATTTCCCGCGAATACAGTTCATTGGTCGCAGCGGCAATGAACTTGTCCCGCTCATCGCTCATGTAGTCGTACACGTTGGTCGGGTAGTCAGCCGGTTTCCCGTGCCAGAGCGCATCATTCATTCTCCATGCAAAGCGATCCGCTGCACCTATAAGTTCAGGGCTCCCTACCACTCTCACGCATAGCAGCCGATACCACATTTGATGCATCGCGACTCTGGCTGCTTCGTCATCCCAAGCAGAGGTCTTCTCCCTCGCATCAACGTGTCTGTCGACTGCCTGAGCGGCCTCAATGAACGCATAGATCGCATCCCGTCTGTTATCGCGGAGCGCAGCTCGCTTCGCGTCAACGGCGAGGTTGTCCGCATGTTGTCGGGTCGCGAACGCAAGCTCCTCAGCATGGCGTCGACTCTCTGCCGCTAACTCGTCGGCTTGCCGCCGGGTCTTCGCTTGGTTAAGCCAAGTGACGACGCCGCCTACAGCCGCACCGACTACCGCGCCGCCCCCGCCAGCGAGAGGTATATACGGATTCAAATCCACGGCGAATATCGTTTCAGACAGTCGCCGTTTGAGGTGTGCCTATGCGTGGATCGTCGATCTGCTCGATGCAAGCCGGCAGCTCTGCAAGCGCGTCGGCAACTCAGGCTCGCAACGACAGCCGCATCACGCCCGTTCCCGGCAAACTCCCAAATCGACGATCTGCCAATCCTAAGCGCAATTCCGTAAAGTCTTCACTCGGCGAACTCTGGCCGAGACTCGACCGGCGACCTCAGCGCCAAGAACCCCTCCGTCGCAGTCTGTCCTCGCCAACCAACGCGAGGACGGACCCGATCAGGAACGGACGGTTCGCAGCCCTGGCAACAGCCACGTTGGCGTTGCGGCGTGGCGCTGGCAGCTCCCGCCCAAGTCGGCCCGCTGCCACCGCACGAGTGATGTCCGGGCGACAACATGACCTACTTCCGCTACGACATGTCATCGGGACCGGGTGTCGCGTACCAGTGGGACATGAACGTCTGCCACACCTGGTAC
>Ga0105239_10007210_pt1 | contig 12776 bp, 13 predicted proteins | sample KBSC44metaG_FD_92761 | JGI IMG/M metagenome (GOLD analysis project Ga0105239, IMG submission 92761) | Corn rhizosphere microbial communities from Kellogg Biological Station, Michigan, USA - KBS C4-4 metaG | ecosystem: Host-associated > Plants > Roots > Rhizosphere > Soil | place: Michigan, USA...
CAGAAATGCCGCCGGCGTTGTCGGCAATCGGGCCGTAAGCATCGACAGTCATTACGACCGCAGTGCCCGCAAGCATACCAACCGCTGCAATCGCAATTCAGTAAAGGCCTAAGAAATTATCGGCAACACCAGCTGCGATCGCCACCACAAGAAGTGGGAGCGCAACGGATTCCATGCCGACGGCAAGACCGCGAATCACGTTCGTGCCAGCACCAGTGAGAGAGGCTTCAGCAACCAATCGAATTGGGCGTGCCGAAGTGTAGTAGTCGGTAATCAATCCGATCAAACCACCGCCGATCGCGCCGGCACCGAGTGCAAATGTGATTCCTTGCGAGACACCGATCATCGGCATCAAGATCGCAGAAACGATCGTTAAAATAATCGGTGGAACAATCAGTGCCACTCGCAATACCATCGCAGGGCTTCCGTTTGAGAAGAAGCGTGTGACCAAGATGACAAGAATCGAAATAATAAGACCGAGAGTCGAAAGCGCAAGTGGCAGCACAACGGCCGTCGCACGCACATCCATTCCGTTGGTGACGAGATTGCCTAGCAATTCCGGCTTAATCGCGAGTGCAATCGCCATCGCCGAAACGATCGCCGCAATCATCGATTCATAAATATCTGCACCCATACCAGCAACGTCACCAACGTTATCGCCAACGTTGTCTGCGATAACACCTGGGTTACGAGGATCATCTTCAGGAATATTTTCGATCACTTTGCCGGCAATGTCGGCACCGACGTCTGCGGCTTTCGTGTAAATACCGCCGCCGATACGGGCAAAGAGCGCAATCGAAGACGCGCCCACCGCAAACGAGTGAATCACAGTCGGGAGGTGTTCGCTGTCGGCATGAAAGAAGTAAAACAATCCACCCAGGCCGATGAGTCCCAATCCCGCAACCGACAGACCCATGACGGCGCCGCCATCAAGAGCGAGAAGCAAAGCATTCGATTTCGATTTCAGATTGGCTGCTTGAGTTGTACGCACGTTCGCGAAAGTGGCGGCTTTCATGCCGCAAAAACCAGCAAGTAAACTCAGGAAAGCGCCAAGAACAAAACATCCAGCTGCAAGAGGGCCCAAAAATACACCTAAAAGGATTCCGACGATGATCGAATAGGCAAGAAGCACTTTGTACTCACGCACCAAGAACGCCATCGCGCCTTCACGAATGTAACCGGCAATACGGTTCATGGTTTCGTTACCCGCAGGCTGTGCCTTCACGCGTACGTAAAGAATCAGAGCGATGACTAGACCGACCGCTCCAGCAATTAGCGGCGCGACCAAAAACATTTCGTTCACAGAAAATCTCCCGATTAGACGTATTATTAGTTCGACAAAGTTAGCCTATAACGCTTAAAGCGTCACGTGCTTCTAGGCAAGGTTTAACGTCCCTCGCAACGCGGCGGTGGGCATGTAAATCTGCGGGTGGATTAAGGCGCACGTTATCGCAGTCGCCTGTTGCCGCATCGATTATCCGATTATCAAAAGGCCATGTTGCGGCTTTTACCTGTTTTATGTCTGCTGTTGCCTTTGAATAATACCGCGTACGCGCACTCGTTGGATGTGTCGCCAACGTTCGCGATTGAAAAAGATCGCGACGATACGATCATGGCGGTGAATAAGCGGGTGGTGGATGGTGAGTTCGCCGTCAGCAAAGTTCGCCTAAGTTACCCAGGCGTCGCGCGATTTCTTGTCACCTATGGTAGCGATTTTTACTTGATCGATAAGTCTGGAACTCTGTGGCGCCTCAATCCATCGCGCTATCGTTTGTTTGTGCTTAATTTTCTTCGCTCGTTGGTCATTTCAGGTGGCGTCGGAATTGGCTTTAACCTCGGGCTCTATCTTGCGACTCGCGACACATATGTTGCCGAGACGCTCCCTTGGTTGGTCGCCTTCTCATCAGCAGCGACACTGGTTCCGCGCAGCCTTTATGCACGTCTCAAATTCTTTAATGGCGAAAACTTCTTTACCGAAGAAATCGTTTCAGGAGTTGAATCGATCTATCGAACTCGCGCCGGCAACTACGAGCTCGTTTTTGCTGACAACCGAAAGAATAAATTGCTCAGTACGTATGCGCCAAGCGAACCCACGGCACTTTCATGCGAGGGTTGGTTGGCGAATTTTTGGTAGCGACTATCTTCGCGTTAAGACTTTTGCATCGTTGGTTTGTGCCGCAAAAGCTTTGCTGATCGCACTTGCCTTGTTTCCCATGCATCGGGTCGCCGAAAGGAGGGCTTGTTGGTAAACAAATGGAATGTCATCGATATCGACATTGTTGATTTTTTGCCAGAGCATTTGCACATCATAGGCATCCGCTTCGGTGCAGGCGATGTGACCTTCTAAAGAGCGAGTGTAACCAGTGATGTCTTGCAAGTAGTGAACGATCTCATGAACCATGGTGCTTTCGATCTTTGGATCATTGAGTGAGATGCGATCAGAAACATAAATCGTTTTATCCTCGGGAACGTAAACAGCATTGACGACCGGCAGCTCAATGCCTTGCTCTTCGGCTTGGGCCGTCTCGAGTTCGCCGTGTCCGTAAACCTGCACAATATCGTGGCGTTCAAGTTTAATTTTCGGATATGGCTGACCGGTATATGCGTAAGGCGTCCACTCGACCGCGAAATCAATATAACGCTTCAGATCCGTTGGCGCAGTTTGCGCAAAGGTTGGCAACGCTGTTACAGCTGCGACAAGAATAGATAAAATCCCCCAAACCATTTTGACCCCAATCAATTTTGTTGATGTGAGTACGCTGCCTGATTTTTCTGTCTAGCTCCAGAATTGGTTAGGAAATTGAGAAAGTTTACATAGAATTGAATCGAAAACCGCGAATTAGCAAAATCGCGACTGATGTTAGCTATAACAATCAGTTTGAAACTTGCCAGCCGTGACCAAAATTGATGGCTCGGATTTCGCCCGCCGCTCTGAATTTCTGATCCTGTGCTTTGGGTAAGATCGCCTTTGTTAATCGCCCGGCGATTTCTAAAAGCTCACGCTGCTCGGCGGCTGATTCATTGCCGATAAATAAATCGGCTGTCGCCATAAAAGCATCGATGACCGGATGATTTGGATTACTGAAATCGATTTCAAGGCCACGGCCGTGCGAGGCAGGTTCGCTGACAATTAAATGGCCATTATCATTCAGTGCTTGCGCGTGACCCGGTTGCAACGTCAAACGCTCAGGAGTGAGATCGATATCAATACGTTTTGATAAAACTCCGTTTCGAATATCGAGGTTGGGTAATCTTATCACGGGAAGATGATCGTTACCGAGATCGAGACTGATGCGGATGGTACGTAATCCGTCTGGCATCACCCATGATGAAATGCTAAATAGGGCATCCATATCTTCTGCCAATTCAAGCGCCATTCGAATGACAGGCTCCAGATAAGGGCTCACTTGTTGATCATCGCGATAACGTAGATGTTCGATAATAGAATTTGTTAGAACGTTTTTATCCGCGCCACGAATATCCAGGAGCTTTGTAGAAGTCGTATCCCCAGGCAAATAGCTTCCGGCACTGGCAAAATGTTGTCGTGGATAAGAGGTCGATTGAATGACCGATGGATCGATGAGTCGCTGTTGGCAATCAAGTTGAAGCATCGCGAACGATCGGCTGGACGACGCAAGAATACCCAGCGACAATATTGTTTTCAGAAATGACAATTTTCGTTTGCCAGCTATCACTTCTTTGCATCCTCAAGTGTAAATTTCTGTTACTTGAGGAAAATTGCACGAAGCAAGCCAGGCAGTATTAAAAAAGTTTAAAAGAGAGTTCAGCGGTCTCGTGGAGCAAAATGGGCCTGAATCTTTTGGCGTGGTTTGTGAACGACTCGTGTTGAGGAGAGAATCCTATGGCGAACCGTATGTTCATGGTCGCGCTTGGTTTTTGCTCAAGTCTCGTCTGGGCTGAGACGCTCCCTCAATTGAATATTGATTCGGACCGATTTGCTGTCGCTGGCCTCTCTTCAGGCGGAATGATGGCATCGCAACTTGCGGTAGCGTATTCGTCCCAGATAAAAGGCGTTGCCGTATTTGCCGGCGGAATATTCGGTTGCGCCGATAAACATATTACGAAATCGGGCGATTGTCTGACACATCCCGAGCTCCCAGAACCAAAGATTGTTGAATATTTGAAGTCACTCGAGGGCGAAGATCTTATTGATCCCATCTCGAATATCGAGCAACAAAGAGTCTACCTCTTTCGCGGCGTCAATGATGAGATCGTTAAGTTTCGCACCGTCAAAGCCGTCGCCAAATTTTATGAACTACTAAAAAATAAAAACATTGAATTCGATATGGTGTCCAACGCTGGCCACGGTCAACCGACTGTGGAGTTGGGGAATCAGTGTGACTCATCGTCAGCACCCTGGATTTTAAAATGCGGCATCAATGGGGCGCAAGCGGCGATGAAGGTCATGTTTGGACCTCTTCGACCCGCGGACATTTCGCCGGTCGAAAATCTGCATTGGTTCGAACAGTCAGAATTTCTGGCGCCAGATTCAATGATGTCGTCGCAAGGTCTGATTTACATTCCCAAGTATTGTCAGTCCGGCGAGAAGTGCCGGCTTTTAGTTGTGCTACATGGATGTGGCCAATCCTCTGACTCGATCGATACGATTTTCGCGGAAAACGCCGGATACAATGAAATCGCAGAAGCGAATCACATCGTCGTGCTCTATCCAGCCGTGAAAGCATCGATCTTTCGAAATGCTCAAGGGTGTTGGGATTGGTGGGGTTACACGGGCGATCATGTGATCGATAAAAAGGCGCCGCAAATGCAATCCATCATAGCGATGGTCCGTCACCTTCGAGGAGGGAAGTAAGGACGACAAACGTAAACCTCTTTCACCGGAATTTGCGAGCTCGGAAGCGAAAGGCGAATCCGTACGAGCGCCTTTCTCTCCTCTCGAATGGTGTCGGTGAGGTGATAGGCAAGTCCTTCTTTCGTGGTTAACATAAATGTCACCTGCAATTGCCCACCGTCGCAGCGAGCGGAGTAAGTTCCTTTGCCCATTGCAGAGTCTAAAGATTGAATCGCTCCGTTTGTGATGATTTGTCTTTGTCCTTCAGCGGCCGAATTAAATTGATAGGCCGTATAGGGACCTTGTTGGTAAGTTTGAACATTCACATGATAAGGCTGCGCACCTCGAGGCGCACAGACAAATTCGCCACTTATCACGGGACAATTTTGTGCTTTAGCTGAGTTAGAAAAATAGAAACCGAATACAACCAGAGATGTGAAAAATAATTTGTTCATGCAAACACACTCAGCAAAATGTTTGCCAAATGGTTAGCAGGCTTTTTTGACCTGTTTTTGCTGATGGATTGGAAGCGTGATCGTGAAGCGTGCGCCTTGCCCAACCTCTGACGTCACACGAATTTCACCGCCGTAATCCGTGATGATCCCCTGCGACACAGAAAGTCCAAGTCCAGTTCCTTGGCCAACGGGTTTGGTGGTAAAGAATGGATCAAAGATGCGCGCCAGATCGGCTTTTTCAATTCCCGGTCCCGTGTCAGAAAATTCAAGAACCATTTTGTGATGATAGATCAGAGTTTGAATCGTGATCTGACGAGGTTTGCCCTCTGGCAGATCCGCCAATGCATCACGCGAGTTGCTGATTAAATTGAGCACGACTTGTTCGAGGCGGTTGTCAGAAGCAAAAACGATCGGGTTTTCTTCTGACAAATCCAATTTTACGTCGATCGATTTCAAGCGAAGTTGTTCTTCAATCAACGTGAACGAGCGTTTCACGACTTGATTGATTTCCACCGGCTGACGCTCGTGTCCTGACGATCGAGAAAAATCTCGGAAGTGAACAACAATGTTTTGCATGCGCTGTACGCCGGCATCGACTTCTTTTATGTAATCCCAAACGACAGAGCCAGCGTCAAAACCTACTTTTTTCAGCGATGCTGCAACTCGACCGTTGAAGCCTTTGATGAACATGAGCGGATTATTCAATTCATGCGCGACGCCAGCGCTGAGTTCGCCGAGTGCCGCGAGTTTACTCGCTTGAATCAGCTGCAACTGATGAGTCTTACCTTGCATGGCTGAGCGATGGATAAAGGTGACAAGTATTCCTTGAAACAATGAGAGTGCGAGTCCGAGCATGACTAAGAAAGCAAAATTCTGGCGGAGCTCATTGATGTGATCGACAAGACCAATAATCTTGGCGCCTTGGCGCTTCATAAGCTCTTCCATTTTCGTATCGAAGCCCAGCTTATCGAAGCGATTTTCGGCCTCGGTCATCAGCAATTTCAGGCCATCTCGATCGACACCAGCTTGCACCCCTTGAACCACGCGTTGGCGTGCTTGTTCGACAGCAGGTAAGCCGGCTTTCAGTTCATCGATCAATTCAGGAAAACCCGGCACCGCCATCTCATTGTCGACCTGCATGATATGAATCGTTTTCTCGAATTGGCGTTGAAATTCTTTTTCCGCATTCACGTAGTGCTGGTAGTGAGCATCGTCTTTAAGACTTCTGTAGGTGAAAAGTTCCAACTGGCTTTTATAGCCGATCTTGCTGAGAGAAAGCGCTTCTACGTTGATCCAGTTGGCTTTCGAAATCATCTCTGAGGTCTTTGTGATTTCCGTGCGCGCTGTGAATATGTAGCAAAGCAAGACAATTGTCGTTACGAGCAGCAAACTGAACAGAAAAATGGAATTTTCGATCCAGGAAAAATGACGAAGTTTAAATAAAAAGACCTTCACGTATGCATATCGGGACCTTGGACCAAAAGTTAAATCTAGAAAACGGGACGATGTAAGTATTTTTCCGAACTTGAGCGAGAATGTTTAATAACCGATGAACTGACATCTACCGAAGGCGAGTGTCTCAAATGGATAAAATGAAAGTAGTCGTGATCGACGACGAACCCCAAATGACAAAATTGTTGAAGTTGATCTTGGTCGATGAACTTGGGTGTGATGTTGAGACATTTAATGATCCGACGGCCGCATTGAAACGTTTGAACGAGCAAGAATTCGACGTGATTTCACTCGATCATCGCATGCCTGTGATGACCGGTGTCGCATTGGTGCGCATTCTTCGCAGCCAACCCGGCGTTAATCAAACGACTCCGGTTATGATCTTTACTGGCTTCTTAGAGGAAGCTGAAAAGCTTCGTCCAGAAGAGATCGAAAATCTTTTGTTTTTAGAAAAGCCAATTGAAGACGAGCGTTACCTACGTAACATCAAGCTCGCTATGCAAATGAAAAAGCAATCCGCAAAGTCGGCTTAAGGCCCGGCAATGACTTTCTTTCGTCCGCTTGTTATACGGTCAAAGAAATTGAACATCGCAAGCGACGTCATGAGCGAAACGGGTCGATCTTTTTGCAACGATCGCCATTGTTCACGCGCTTGTGCAGGCGTTTCATTCAGTTGTTGCACCCGAAAAAGCGAAACCACCAGGCCAGTTCGATCAATGCCATGTTCGCAATGAACATAAATTTTATCTTTGGCATTCGCCATGATGTTGAGCACCTTCGGTAAATTTTCTGGGACACTCGTCCAAAGCGAAGCGTAAGACGGCAAGGGAAGCGAAATCTCATTCATGCCCAGAGTTTCGGCAGCGAAAGATTCGGCTTGAATCGCGCGCGGCGATTCGCCCGGTTGAATACTTAAAACGATGTCATCAAACTGCCGATTGCCGCCAAGATTACCGCCTTGCAGATTAATGATTTGCTTCACGCCGAGCGCTCTTAGCATGACGAGATCGTCCATACTCGGTTTTCCGCCCGCGTAGATGTTTTCTGTGATCTGCTGGAAAGACATGGGATCGGCCGAAACAAGCTGCGCAGTTGAGATTAAGATCAGGGTCGTAAAAGCAAATAACGCTTTCATAAATCATCCTCGTTTAACCTGATAGTATTTAGTCGAGGGAGCGTCGATTTGCAAATTTACGAAAACGTGAGTGAATAGTCTTTCATGAGCGTCCAAAACTTACATGTTCTGCTCTTCGATTTCCATCAATCGCCATTCGATTTTGGCGCAGAGACGCTTGAGCTTTTCGTAGCGGCCGCGGTCAAAGTTCGGCTTGTTTTGCGCTTTCTCACAGAGGTAGATGGTGCAGGTCTCACGTAAATGTGGTGGCACCACGCAACCCTTACATCCGATGAAGCGAAGTGGATGACCCGTCGACTCTAGCTTAACACCGCGTTTGAGCGCTTGCTCTTCGACGTGTTGGCAGATGGCGTCTTTGCACGCGCAATTGGTTTCGGCGCACTCACCGCATTGATTGTAGGTGAAGCGATAGAGCGCATCGAAGAGGCGGATTTTTCTTTTATAAAGATGTTCGTAACCGAGCATGGGATTTGAGTACTACTGGTCGTCCGGCTTGTCGAGAGCCCCTTTTAAGTGACGATCGGCTAAGCGTTTGTAGTTCAAGCGCATGTCTTCCATTACGTCGGCAGGCATACCGTAGTCGGCGAGGCGGTTGTAATAGTCATCTGGACGCAATCCCTGCATGTGTTCTTTTGGTTTGAATGGACCAATGACGCGATTCTCGGCGTAAAGTTTTTCGATCCCATCAATGTCTTTAACTTCCAAGTAAAGGCCAAGCGATCGAGTCGCTAACATTCCCACCGTGCGCCGATGCATGAATCCGCGCAGCGTTGCTGCACGCGCATTGATGCCAGCGATCTCACCACCACCTGTGAACGGATCGTCAGCATAATAATAGGAGTGTGGATAGATGTTCGCCATTCTGAGCGCCAAAGCTGTACGACTGGCTTCATACTCGGGGTAGTTTCGTGAGCCAAGATTTGTTGTAAGATCCATCGAAGTCATTACGATGCCGGCAGCAAAGTAGCCACCGCTTGCAAACCAGAAGAATCCATTTTGCGCGAGCGCCTGATTTTGTGCGGCGGTCCTTTGAAAGCTCGTTCTTCCGCCGCCGACGTTACCCATGATCATCGTGAATGCGTAATCATTCTTACGATTTCCAAGTCGAATATTGTTGGCAATAGTTCCCCTCGGATCTTTTACAGCAATGAGAGGTGGGCGGGCGTCATTGATCACCAGCTCTGTTTCATCATCCACATCTAAAACTTTATCAGGGAACGAGATTGGCCATGTGTTCTTGTTGTCACGATAACAATCGGCAACCGCTAAGAGCACTTCGATTTCGCCGAGAGCTGAGAAGAGTTCCGAAAGTTCTTCTTTGCGATCGACGATTTGCTTATTGATCGAGCGTAGGTTTTGATCGGTGATGAACGTGTTGTCCATGATCTTTTGAAAATTAGGCACACCGATTTCAACTTCACGTTTGCGAAACTGAGTACGTAGTTTCCATGGGCGAGTCATCATTCGAAGTTTTCTGTTGATATCGAAAAGACCGTTTTTAGTGACGTCCACCTTGCCCTTAACAAACGAGGCGAGGGTCGCAAGATCTTTGTCTTCATGATTGAGATAGGAATTTAATTTAACATAGCTCTTCGTTTTGAGGTCCGCGTTGCCCTCATAGATAACTCTGACGTTGTCCAATAGCTCTTGAGCCATATCATGCTGAATTTTATCAAGTGCCGCGTTCGAAAGTTTTGCCGTGACCATGGCGTCTCGGTATTTGGCGAGTGCTTTTCGCTGTTCAACCACAACATTTTCAAAGTGGCGATTGGCAACCGTACCAAAAACAAATCCCATTGCTGCCTGGATGCCAACGTAAGCCATGTGAAAGAGTTGGCCGAGTTCAGGTGCAATAAGTTTGGCGAGTGTCGGTGCTAGCAACAAGAACCACATTGAGGAAGCCTTAAGCCGTTCCTTAAAATTTTCTGCCTGATCATGTTTTCGCGATTTAAAATCTTCTAAAAACTTCTCGAAAGATTTTTGCACGAGTTTTAAGTGTTTGCGCAATTCATTGAATTCTTCGGGATGCGCGACCATGTATTGGATGATGGCCGTATCTCTTCGGATCTCAGTTGGACTCAATTTCCAGTTGCGAAGACGATAGCGAAGTCTTGCTTTGGCGATATCGGTGTAGAGATAAGGTTCAAAAATTGTTGCAAGTTCGTCGAGCTCAAGATCGGATGCGGTTTGATCATCGACGTGAAAGTCGTTTGGCATTTCGCCAAAAACTTTCTCGCCATTTAGCAAGCCTTCTAAATTCGTGTCGTACCGCTCGCCCAAAAATCCTTCGCAATTGTCGCGCGAAAGGCGAGCCTCGACGCCGTCCGGAGGAGTTCTGAGTTCCTCGCCGAACGCGGATGAGGTGAAAACCGCTAGCGCCAAAATAAATGAGCCAAACTGCTTAAAATTCATAAACTTGGAATGCTTATCTCCATAGCAATCTTATCTGTAAAACTCAAAGCCCAACGTGGCCGTATACGGGCTCCGTTGCGCAAAATTCCGCCCAAACTATTCGCTAAAAGCGATATAGGGGCTTTTCACAGTCCATGTGACGTCTAGTAGAAGCTTAAGAGCAAGCGGGATGCCGCGGATAAGGTTGATTAATTTTCGTTTTTTATGCTCGCCGATTTGATAATTCCGGCGCGAACGAGGTCTATCGACGCACCTTCGTTGCCGACCATACGCCAGGTAAATTTATCGCCTGTTTCATCGAATTCAAACCGGGTCAGAGCGTCTGCATTGACCACGGAGACCCGGTGAGAAAAAACAGTTTTTGGCTTTTGTCCGATCTGAAAGGTTGCGAATTTAAATTGTACGTCGGCCCGGTTGAAATCGGCCGGTCTTGAAATTAAGCGCGCCACAAGAACTTGGCCATCCGGAAGAATGCGGCTGATAAATCGTCGGCGTGAGGAGTGCCGGCCTTCCTGATCCAATGGCGAATCAAGAGATGCGGACGAGAAAACCATTGGGCGGTTGGAACTTCTGAGATCCCACAGTCCAATCCAATCGTGGGAGATGGTGAGCGATTCAAAGGTAAGGGTAATGGCCAGATGTTCTCCATCGGGAGTGATTTGGCCTCGTACACCTGATGTTCTCGTCAAATCTTGTAAAGCCTCTTTCCAGCCAGGGAGTCGCCTTGCGACGATTTTATTTCTGGCGACTTCAACAATCGAAATATTGGGAGTTGCGCTGTGCCCATGATTTTTGTCGACGATGAGTCGATCGAAGTTCGGTGAATACGCAATCACGCTTCCGCCGAGCAGTGGCGTCCCCAACATTTTTGTCAGCTGAAGGGGCTCGCTTGAAGACCAGTTTGGGATGTCCACCACAGTCGAGTCAAAACCGTGCATAGAAGTTCCGAAGCTTCCAGTTTCAGAGGTTTCAAGAAGTTTTGTTCCATCGGGCGAGATATGCAATTGAACGCGAGTGTGCGTTTCAATGCGTAGCTCTTTTCCGGTCATGAGATCGCGAATCAGGTATTGCGAATAGAAAGAATTTTGGTTCACATGGAAAAAAGCAAACCGACCATGTTCAGTTTGCGCCGTTGGATTTTTGCTGGGGTCGCTTGCCGGAGTGACGGCTGATTCGGGTATTTCGCGAACTTCGAGGAAATCGGCGCAAATTGAATGGGGCAGATTCAATTTTCTCGAGACGATCTCAGGTTTGCGGCTATCAGCAAATGAGTTTACTGCGACTGAGCAAGCAAAAAGACCCACAAATATATTCAATCTCGTCCTCCGTATGTCCGCGATCCCCAATTTGCAAATCGGCCGCCATGAGAACTCTCCGAGTCAGTCAATCCACGTGGTTTAGAACTTATTTGCTGTCGTGTCTGCTCATCACAGGACCAAGGGTGTTTAAAGATCCAACAATGATGGTGACGATTGTGCAGCCGTCTCATTCTGAAACGTGCCAGTTCTCCTCCGAACTTCGAGTGAAATTCGAATGTTAAATCGGCGCTGTCTCAGAACGAGACTGGAGAGAGGATTGCAGTTATGTAAATCAGGTTAGAGTTCCAGAGGGGGAACCGTATGTATAGAACACAAGTTTTGAATAAAGCGTTTTTGTTTTCAACCGCACTGTTGGTGCTTACAGCCTGCGGTGGCGGTAGCGGTTCTGACGGCGGCAACTCAGCAGCTGGCGGCGGCGGAGTGACCCAAGTTTCGGGGCAACTCGACGGCGCGTTCGGTAACGGAACTGGCGTCGTGTTGAGCAGCGGTGGTTCCAACCCAACGATCTCAGACAACTTACTCGTTTTTGCTGATGGAACGTTGGGGCAAGTCTCATCTCCGACTCTGAATGGAGTGAACTACCTGCAGACAATGCATTACAATATTGATGGATCGAATGGCTCTTCGCTCGGATCGCTCGGCTCAAAAGCCTGCGTGACATTTATTAGTGGCACCTCGGCCTGCGTATTTGGTCCATCGCTGGTTCAGGCGGACGGAAAAATCGTTCAGACGTTCGAGCGTCAGTCAACATCCTCGATTTATACAACCGTACTCGTGCGCTTCAATAAAGACGGGTCGTTCGACAACAGTTTCGGTTCCGGTGGAATTTCAGAATACTCGACGGCTCAAGCATCCAATGCTCCGGTTCGCTTGCTCCAACAAGCGGATGGCAAGTTACTTGTGTTGACGAAACTCATCACGGATCCAGGTGCAACTGGTTCCAATCCAAAAGCTTATCCCGTTGTTATGCGCTACAACGCGGATGGAACTTTGGACGGAACATTTAACAGCACGGGTGTTGTGAAATTGGGAGGCCAATTCTCGAGCAATAAAGATTGGATTCCTTACGCAATGGATATCGACTTGAAAAACGGTCAGATCTACGTTGCAGGTGAGCGTTACAACAGCAGCTACAACAACGAAGCGTTTGTTATTCGCTTGAACTTAAATGGTAGCGTTGATGGCAATTA